>Ga0209534_10001422_pt1 | contig 25235 bp, 33 predicted proteins | sample COG_07_FD_184751 | JGI IMG/M metagenome (GOLD analysis project Ga0209534, IMG submission 184751) | Pelagic Microbial community sample from North Sea - COGITO 998_met_07 (SPAdes) (version 2) | ecosystem: Environmental > Aquatic > Marine > Neritic zone/Coastal water | place: Helgoland, sampling...
GATTTCACTTCTCTCATAGCATAAATATAACTCTTATTTTAAAAGCAATACTGTAAAAGTAAGTTTAAGCTATTTACGTGGTTTAGAAATAGCGGAATTAAAAGAGGAGGATATGCCTATGGTTTAGTAAATAAGGCATCAATCAAATACCAATAGAGTTTTTCACCCAATGTTGCGTCATCCTTCCATTGGCCCCATTTGTTTTTCATTGGATTACGTAATTTCATTTAGTTAATTTTTAATATGTGCCATACTTTTTGTATCGCTTTTTCATTTGCTTCATTACTTTACGATAACCTTTATCCATAGTTTTCATCATTTTTTTGCTAACACATCCCCAGCGATATAAATACCCCGTCTCTCCCCAACCAACAGGAATATAGTTAGGTTTGCCATTATTATGTAAGTGGGGTGAGTTCCAATATTTAACGTTCTCATAAAAAATAATATGAACATTATAAAGATCATTACAGGCAGCTTCCTCATTTCGGACAGCCTTGTTAGCCATAGCTCTGTAATACAATGTATTAGCTTTAACAAGAGGGTCAATATTATAAGTATTTATTATCTTGGTAAATAAATCTATAGCATCATCATAATTACCAGCAAGGTAGCTATCGTTTGCAGATTTAACTTTTTTTGAAATTTGTGGTTTGGTAAAGCCTTCAGGATAAGTTATTTCATATAAATCATACACGTACTGTCCAAAAGAGCTAAAAGAAATAAGCAAAGCGAGTGTGAATAGAATGTTTTTCATAATAAATTAATTTACCCAAATATAAGAAATGTAAGTTTAACCTACTTAAGAGGCTTAGAAATAGCTGAATTGAAAGAGGAAGATATGCCTATGGTTTAGGGTTTATTCACAAACGAATCCGCCTTGTTTAAAAATTTCTATAAAGTCTTTTTTAGCATTTTTATAACTTTCACTTTCTTTTGCAGCATTATTAAGGTCATCACATGCACCTTCAAAATTAGCTAATTTTGTTCTTTGAGATGCTCTTGACCAATAAGCTTCGGCGAGTGTATGTTTAGCTCTTGGAAAAGGAGTTGAGCTTGACTCAAATGCCTTTTTTATTAGCTGAATTTCTTTAGTTATATCGGCTTCAGCCAATTTAGCGTATTTAGCTTCCTCTTTTGTTCTTCCTAAAAGTTCGTAAACATAACCTCTATCTCCGTAATGAGAATGATTTGATGGTTCTAATTCAATTGCTTTGGAAATGCTAACAAGGCTTTGATCTAAAGAAAACATGCCATCTAAAAAATCTATGGATTGAAGTAAATTACTTTTTTCACTATAATATTTTGGATTGCTTTCATCATAAAGTATAGCATGATTAATGTCACTTAACGACAGATTTGCAAATAGTCTGTTTAAATTATACAAAGCGTTATATCTTTTAAAATATGCTTCAGAGTTAAAGATCCCATTTTCACGATCTAACATAATTTCTTTTGAGAGTTGACTTACCCCTTCAAAATATTTAGCCAAAAGATCATCTTTAGTAGTTGTAAAATCAAATTGGCCGCTAACATCATCAACGTCTATCTCCATCAATTCCATATCAACTTCCCACATTTCAGAATTTAAATCAAGCATTTTATCAGTTGATGTCTGCTCAACACAGGATAATAAAATTAAAGAGCAAATAAAGCATATTGAATTTTTCATAATAAATTATTTTTAATAAAAATACAAAATTTAAGTTTAACCTACTTGCGAGGTTTAGAAATAGCTGAACAGGAAGAAGATATGCCTATGGTTTAGTTTTATCCCAATTTTCTATTATTCGATTTTTAATTTTACTGTTAATGCGGGAAAAATAAATTGCAGTGGAAGGGTGATTATTTTTAATTTCTATATAACCATCTTGAGATCTCTTAATAAACTCAATATTATAAGATTTACTCATACCTTCCTTTTCTTCAATAAATACAATAAATAAGCGATTTTTTTCAACGCTCTCAACAGATATTTCTATGATGTCGTCAATGAAAAGAAAATTTATAATTTTATCTAACCAACTATTTCTAATACGCGCTTGAAATATCCTATCACGGGTTTCATTTTTAACTACTAAAGATTTAAAAACTTCAAAAGATTTTTCAATAATCATACTCAAATATAAGAAATATAAGCTTAACCTACTTAAGAGGTTTAGAAATAGCTGAACTGAAGGAAGAAGATATGCCTATGGTTTAGTTTTAAATACAATGGTCGACTTCGGGGTGGTTTTTAGTGTTTTTATAGTTAGCATCAAAAACACAATTTTCTTTCAATTTAAATATAGTTCCATCAGCATATTTAATTTCCACATTGCTATCAATAAACTTGATTTTAGAAATATTTTTTAAAGCATATTTTTTCATACCCACAATTTACAACATTTAGTTTTTACTTAAACTTTCTGAAGAAGATAGCTATGGTTTAACTTGTTCTGAGTCTAAATTAGTGGAGTTAGTTTTAATAGCCTCTGAGAAATAGAATTTAAATTTCAGTTTATCATCTCCTACCATAACTGCGTAGGTGCTCTCAAGCCACTCAAATTCAAGCTTAACTTTCCCTTCTGGGGTATTAATAATAAACTCACCAAACTGTTTAAGAGAAATGTGTGCTGAGTTAAAATCGCTATCAATTGTGACATCTTCAAATTTTCGCTTACTGCTAATAATATCAAAACCTTCTACAAAAGCAATAAACTCTTTTTTGGAGTAACGTCTACTATTTTCAAAGATAAAAAAGTCCTCAGTAACCACAGAATCAAAACTGTCTAAGTCGTTATCTAAAACCTCAAAAAAGGTTTCAAATGTATCCATAACTTTTTTTTCAGAAATTTTTGTTGGTTTTTGACAAGCGAAGATTAATAAAGCGGAGAGTAAGAGTAGTTTTTTCATTGGTTGTAGTATTAGCTAATACTTCAAATATAGGGAATCCAAATTAAACATAAAGCCCTTAAGTCGCCCACAGTTAGCGTTTTAGAAAGGGTGACCGTTTACTTATCAGTTTAGAGTAGTGCTTCCCAAAGTCCTTCATATCTAAAACAATATCTTCGTTATTAATGAATTCAAGTCCAAGTTTAGCTCAGTAGCTTTGGAACAAAGCGTGTTGAGAAAACTACTAAAAGCGAAAAGAACAGAAATGTCTGTCAAATGTCTGTCAATTTTTAGTAAATTTAGACTGTTCTTTGAGATGTTTAAAAATTAAGTGAGATATAGCTTTTAGAAGCTTTTCGAGACTGGTTAGAGCGCTGTTTAAGAAGAAACCCACCTGTTGGTGGGCTTTGATTTAAACTATGTAGTATAGCGGTGATACTTGTGGAGAAGATGGGATTCGAACCCACGACCTCTTGACTGCCAGTCATTAAATCCCCAAAAAACTACAATAACTTGCCGCTTTTGTTAAAAACTTCTCCTGTTTTTTTAAGATGTAAATATATAATTTAGTCCCGAACACCGCAAAACATTAACTCATGTTTTGGGGACCAAATTAGGGACCATATGGCATTATTGATTGGAATTAGAAACGAAACTAATAAAGATGGATCTGTATTATTACATGTACGCTTTAAAAATAAATATTTTGACAAGAAAGTTTACACTCAAATCAAGGTTTTAAAAAAGTATTGGGATAAAAAAAACAAGACGGTAAAACCCAATCATCCTTGTTTCGAACAAAAGAGCAAACAAATAAAAAAATTAAAGGATATTATTCATGACCTCAACATGCAAAATATCGCCTCATCACTGTCATATAAAGAGGTGCGTTATAAACTAACCAATGGCTCCTATGTAAATACTATTGACTCATATTTAGATCAATATCTTAAGAGTCAAATTAAAGAAACTACATTTAAAGACTACAAATCAAAAATACAGTCTATTGGTAAAAACATGGATATTGATAGCCTCAAATTCGAAGATATATGTGACAAAAATAATTGGATAAAATTGAAAGAGAAACTTAAAGAGAAAGACAGAAGTCCAGCAACCTTCAATTCGTATTATAAGGCCGCAAAATCAATTCACACTCATGCATCAAAAGACGAGATTACATTTTCTGTCTTTCCTTATGTTAGATATAATTCTGAAAATAATTATACCAAAAAATGGTTAAAACCTGATGAATTAATTGATATCATTAATAATCTCAGTTCTGATAAAGAAGGATTTAAAAATGATGCAACTTCGATTTTAATTTACTTAATGATGTTCTCAATGAGGGGAATGTACAGAAGAGATATTGATAAACTTTCAATGGAAGAATTTGTTGACTCGACGTATAATAATTGTACAAATTTTTCATTTGGAGAAAAAAACATGGTTTATAGACACTTTAGATCAAAAACTAATAAAATGGGGCTGATTTATCTTGGGCTATATCCAGTTCGCGAGATTATACTGTCATTAAATCATTTAATTAATCCAACTAGCAATTATCTTTTCCCTGTTTTTGGGGGTAATTTGCATCCAAATTTTTGGAGTTTACAATCAAAAAGGTTTAAAAAACTAACAAGTCATAATTTTAAGTCTGCAAGAAAAGCCTTCAATACAATCGCATCAATAAATAACATTCCTGACTACGACATAAGGGAACTTATGTTTCAGCAAGACAATACTATTTCGAAACACTATAAGGACACTCAAGCGCAAGAAATGTTAGTCAAGTATTCAACATATCATTTTGAGATTTTAATTAAATACAGAGTTCATGAGATGTTTCAAATGGTAATTCATAAACTGATTGAAAACGGACAAACCAAACTTAGTAAATTACTAAAGTTTGAAGATCTTATTAAAACAATTAATAATCCTAAAATTAATTCTACAGGTCAAAGAGTCATTAAAAAAGTCCGACATAAAAATGACAATCAAATTTTATCAGCATAAATGTCAAACATTTTTATTATTGCGCTACAGATAGAAAGTCTATCGAAAGCGTGAGAATCGCTTAATCTATGTTATGTCTAATAATCATGTTATGGAAATAAACAAACAATACGCATCTTGGTTAAATACCTACAAATGGAATTACTTTATTACACTACGCTCAAATTATAAATACAACTACATGACAGTTCGAAATTGGATGAAAAGCCTATTTAATAAACAAACTTCTGTTACACGTGTTTTCTATGCCACTGAAAGAGATAAAGGTGACTGGACAAGCAATCATACTCATGTACTCATTTCGTCAAAAGAAATTCTAACTTATTCCGAATTAAAGAAAACATTTAGTTGCTCTGTGGGAGACTATCAAATCATCAACGATAACGAAGGTGTTACAAAGTATGTTACAAAGTTTATGGGTAAAAACATTGACTATGACTTCAAGGGAGATTTTTCAAATTAACAATCAACATCTACCCCATTTCGCTTTTTGATTTCCCTTTTTTTAATTGAAGCCAGGTTAATTGTATGTTAACACATCAATGAATCAATCTACGTCTACATATCGACTATTGATCATAAATCTTTATAAAACAAACTCCTTTGTTTTTATTTATTAAATTTGAATATGAAAAACATTTTCATTCTTCATTTTCTCTTCGATTTCCATATCTATCTCTCATCATCTCAGCGAATAACTCTAAAGAATTAACATCTATTGAGTCTGTCAGCCTTTCATAGTCATCTTTAGATTTAAAAGTTTTGATTTGTACTTTCTTTTGATTCGAATCTTCTCTTTTTGTGTTTGTAGTGTTTCTTTGTGCGTGTTTTGCCATTTCTTTTAAAAAAGTCTTCTGGTCCATTGTGTCTGTTTTAATAATTAATTATTTAATATATTGCAACAAGAAGAGGATATGGTATACTCGATTATTTTGGAGAGTTCCCGCATTCTAAACCACCGTGCATCGAAATAGTCGGTTGGTACGCCTAAGCGTTCTTGATGCTTCAACGAAAATACAATTTTATGAAAAACTTCATACTAATATTTTTTTTAATTTCAGGATTTTTTGTGTTCTCTCAATCTTTTAGCCCAACTAATTTGAAAGATTTAAGGTCATATGATGAGCATTTGGAGAATGCCAAAAAACTTATGAGCGAGCCCTGGTTTGATGGATATTTAGAAATGGCTTATTTAGAAGTGAAACGGGCTATTTGGTTTAAACGTTTTTCATCAGAAGCATATTCTATTAAAGGACAGTTAAATTTTCGCAAAGGGAATTATTATAAAGCGTTGGAGGAGTTAAATCGCTCAATTGCATTAGGATCAAAAAGTGGCTGTACCTATTTATACAGAGCCATGACAAGAATAAAGTTTCCAAAACAGCATGAAAACTACAGTGAATCAAAATATTGTGCAGACTTAATGGTTGCAAAGGCTCTTGGGGGCTGTACAGATCAGCCAGAAGGATTTAACGCTGCTTTACAAGATAAGTGGCCTATAAATGCTGCTACACAAGATAATTGGCCTCTATGTAAATAATAAAATTCAAATGCAGATTGAGCCTTTAAAGGGATTAGTTATCAATCCAAAGACGATTTACAAAACGAAAAAGGATTAGAAAAATACATTGATACAATACTAACTGAAAAAGCAGAAAAGAATTAGATATAATCATATCAAGAAAAAATAATTTCATAGTTTAATTAATCGATTTTATATGGGAGTGCCTAGAACTTGTTCTAATTGTTTTGCTGAAGATGGATTACACATCAGTTTCGGAGACTTTGCCGCAGAGATTTCACACCATAACACTAATTGGTGTAAATGTGGTTATGAGACACCTGATCAAATGATGGAAGATTTAAGAAAAAACTTTAAGATCCAATTTAAAGATCCAAATTGGGTTAGAATAGCAAGAGAACAACTTAAATTAAATGAAAAGAAACTTGATGCTTTAACAAAAAGAAAAATTAGTATTTTTCTAAATAATCTATACTCGTCATCAAAGAGAAGTGATCTGAATATTACCCTTATTTCGAAAACTCTTTCTGACAAAATTGAGAGCAGTACAAACAAGAAGCAAGTAGCACAAGCCATTCAAAGATTAAAAGAACAAGGTAAGTTTTCAGAAAGCCAACTGGTTGATTATTTTAATAGAAGATTTCCAGATATTTCTAAACAAGAGTTAGGTGAGATGTACAACGGAAAAGTACCAGAAGATTTAACTGGCTCTAAAATAGCATCCAATAAAATTACTATAAAAAAGGATGATTCTCATAAACATATTAAAACAAAAAAGTATCGCATGAAATATTTAATTAAAGTCAAAAAGTATAAAGTTTTATTAAGTTTTATAATTGGTTTAATTATTTTTTTATTTGCGTCTATCCATTTTGCAAAGACTAATTATTTTGAGTTAGTATCCAATTACCGTTTAAGCAAATCAGATTGTTTTAGTTATGGAAAGTTAATGAATAATTATTGTTACACTAAGAGTATTAATAATTATCCTAAAGGTGCTTTATATGGATTGATTATTGGAACTTCTTTCTTTTTTCTTATTTCTTTTCAAAAAAAACCAAACAATAGTTAACTCCTCGTGCAATATATCTTTAAGAAAAGACCTCAACTCTCAGGTCATTTGTTATTTAGAAAACTGTGTTTATTTTGTTTCATGTAATATTGTTTAAAACATTAGCACCATCTTTAGAAGAACAATTTCAATTCAATTTTAAATATCAAATACTTACTGTTGTTCAGTTAGTTACGTCTATATTTATTTGCCTAAATAAATGAAAACAATATTACCATTGTTCTTCACTAATATTATCTAAATTATAAATGTCATACAATGAGCGACTATTTTGAAACACAAAAAAAACGAAACAGAACATCGATTAGACTTCCACAATGGATGGAGCATCAATGCAAAAGAATAGCATTATTTGAATCCAAATCTACTTCAAAAGTGATTAGAGAGGCAATTCATGAGTATTTAGAAAACCAAGACATGGGTTATAGAAGGTACTTAAAAGCACATGGGAAACTTATTAACAACTAAAATTTTGGACCAAATTCGGGACCAAAAAAAGAGACCGTCCACTTTGAAAAGTCTCTTTTAAGAAGTGGAGAAGATGGGATTCGAACCCACGACCTCTTGACTGCCAGTCAAGCGCTCTAGCCAACTGAGCTACATCCCCATTTTGCTATTATCTACCAAAGGCAGAAAGAAAACACTTCCTGCAAAATTATAATATTCTTGGCACTTTATAGGTACTAATATGATTGTTTTCTCAACACATTTAGGGTAAACTACTAAGGAGTTAAGTTGAGTTAGAACCACAGCATTCACAAAAAACACAATTATCTCTATATAATTTATATTTTAATTAACATAAACGTTGTTTATTAACAATATTTTTGAATTTAAAATAAATTATAACCAAAATGTTTAAAGAATTTGTATTTAAGTGGTATCCAGTTATTTTAGCTTTCATTTGTCTATTATACTCTGTGGTCCTAAACCTTTTAGGAAAAACTGATGACGCACTTTACACTGCTCACTGGCCAGGAACCATTTTGTTGTTTGCTTTAATCATTAGACAAAGAAGACGCTAATGGGTTTAGGAATGTTTATTATAGGGTTTATAATTTTCTTGTTTTATGTGTATTTTTTAGTGTGGAATATCTTTTACAGTAATAAAAAACAGAGAGAGGAAAATAATTATGCAGGGAAGTCTGATGAAATGGATTCTGATGGCATGGGTAATTTTACAAGATTCCCTGACAAGTAATGCAGGCTTAAACTTTTAAATTTTGGTTTGGGATTCGAGTTTTAGATTTCCATATTTTTTAAGCAATCCCTTATTTTCTAAGCTTATATATGTTGGCTAATTTGTAATCAAAATAGTGTGTATGACATATGTTAGTGTCTGTGAATAAAAAATGAGAATACCTAAAAAAGATATTCTCATTTCTACTTTTAATTTAAGTTTAGATATAACACTATTCTTTAAGTCTACCCAAACGAGCAGTTACTTTAACCTGTGTTTTCTTGTAAATAAATCCTATTCCTAAGAACGGTTTAGAGACACTGGTTTGATATCTTGGATATAACACAACGTCATTATCTTTGTTTTGTGTTATCAAGTTGTGTGTTGCAATAGATGCTGTATTATCAATAAAGATTGAGAAGATACTATAGATTCCAGATGACACTGTTGCTAGCCCACTACCAATCACTGGCACAGATGCTGTTGAAACAGAAGATACTTGTTGGTCAATATTACCAAAGTCTTTGTTTTCGAATAGCTTTGCCCAATCTATACCAAGGATTCTTGTAGATGAAGCACTGGCTGATGCCTGGCCTGTAACTGTAAAGTCGCTTTTTTGAAATTCAATTGCAGAATCAGGATTTTTCATTGTTTTGTGAGTAGCAGTACAGCTTGAAAGTAAAACAACGGATAAAGTTAATAGAAGTAATTTTTTCATAATATTTAGTTATTTTGGTTAAGCCCACAAATTACCAAAAACAATGACGAAAACACAACCCTTTGGCATATTTTTTGAATTAAATGTTAAATTTATGATTTTTACGATTTAAAAAGTGATACAAGTGATTGTAATAAAATCGCTAATCTGACTACTTAATTTTAATTATATTTGAATTGTAAACCGTTTTTTAATTAGCAATAATATAATAATACACATCAAAACGAAAAACCTAATTTACCTAGTAAGTATCCTGATCTGTTCGTCAACGGACTCTCAATCCAAAGAAAGAATTAGCTTACATCTTTTTGACCTTCCTGATGGCATTACCATAGAAGAATTTCAAAAAGATCTTGATAAAGCCAATAGTATATACGAAAAAAATGGATTTAGAGTCGACACATATAAAGTATATCAAGTAAAAGAAACAGATGAGGCTAAAGAAAACCGATATATGTGGCTCAGTACTTGGTCTAGTGATGCTGAATATAAAAAGGCACATTCTGAAGAAATAGATGATTTTTGGACAAACTATTTCACGCCAAAACATGAAAAGATGTTAGATAAACATATTTACAGGAGATTTTTCTCTGTTAAGTAAATCGTCTATTTTTGAAAGATAATCCTGTGACCTTTGAGGCGTTTATACTTAACTCTTTTCCGTACATTTGATTTTAAATAAACCTATTATGAGCAGTAAATTTTTTGGAAATAAAACCGTAAAGCAAGCAGACCCAAAAAAAGGGGCTAAATCAGACCTAAAAAGTAAAAACAGTAGCAATAAAACCGCTGTACGAAAAACTGGGCGAGGAAAATAGACCTTTGGAAACAAACATAAGCCTCAAGCAAATCAATACACTTGCAATTCCAGCGATTATTGCAGGTATATCCGAACCGATTCTTTCTCTAACAGATGCTGCTATTGTGGGACATATGTCCCTAAATGCTACAGAATCATTGGCAGCCGTTGGTGTGGTGACCACGTTTCTATCTATGATTATATGGGTGCTAGGACAATCCCGAAGTGCCATCTCCTCAATTATATCACAATATGTGGGCGCAAACAAGCTTGAGGAAGTCAAAGATTTGCCAGCACAGGCGATTGTTATTATTTTGGGGGTTAGTTTAGTTGTTTGCGGCCTCACCTATCCTTTTAGTACGGCTATTTTTAAACTTTACAACGCCTCCGGGCTGCTGCTTGAGTACAGCGTCTCCTACTATAATATTCGCATTATTGGGCTGCCATTCACACTGTATACTTTTGCGGTGTTTGGCATCTTTAGAGGGCTTCAGAACACCTATTACCCAATGCTCATTGCTATTACTGGTGCCCTAGTCAATATTGTATTGGACCTTGTACTTGTTTATGGCATTAAAGACGTGTTTTTTCCTCTTAATCTTAAAGGAGCCGCCATTGCAAGTGTACTTTCACAATTTTTAATGGCAGCATTAGCTACGCGTTTCCTTTTAAAAAAAACAGAAATACCGCTCCGATTTTCAAGGCCTTTCAATAAAGAAATTCCTCAGTTTTTAAGTATGATTGGACACCTAATCATACGAACCCTAGCCCTTAACACAGCGCTTTATTTTGCAACCCGTTTTGCAACAGGTTATGGCAATTCATATATCGCAGCTTACACCATATCCATTAATTTGTGGTTTTTTGCGGCCTTTGCCGTTGATGGTTATGCCAGTGCCGGAAATATTCTTTCTGGAAAAATTTTTGGCGCAAAAAACTACCAATTACTTATTCAATTAAGCAATCGATTGATCAAATACTCCCTTATTGTTGGCGTAGTTATGGGAAGCATCGGCGCCCTACTTTACAAGCCTATCGGCGCTACTTTTACAAATGACCCAATAGTACTGGAAACGTTTTATAACGTATTTTGGATTGTATTATTAATGCAGCCCTTTTGTGCCTTAGCCTTTGTATTTGATGGGATTTTTAAAGGCCTTGGAAAAATGAAAGACTTGCGTAATGTGTTGTTGTTAACAACTCTATTTGTGTTTTTACCTGTATTATTTATAACTGATTACTACGGCTGGAAACTTCATGGTGTTTTCACAGCTTTTACCTTGTGGATGACCGCTAGAGGGATCCCCTTAGTAATAAAATTTAGAAAACAATTTTTACCGCATGTCCAAAACCATTAACTTTGTAATATATTAATAAACTTGAAAACATTCTAAACCACTGATGGGCAACATTCGAATCACAAAGCAATTTTCTTTTGAAACAGGGCATGCTCTTTATGGGTATGACGGTAAATGCAAAAACGTACACGGGCACAGCTACCGCTTAGACGTGACCGTATTTGGACAACCTATTTCAGATTCAACTCATGTAAAATTTGGAATGGTGATTGATTTTACTGATCTGAAAAAAATAATCAAAGAAGAAATTGTCAATGTATTTGACCATGCAACAGTTTTTAATAAAAACACCCCACATGTAGAGCTTGCAAAAGAACTCTCCGATCGTGGACATAATGTATTGCTAGTCGATTACCAGCCAACTAGTGAAATGATGGTGATTGACTTTGCCGAAAAAATAAAAAAAAGATTACCAAACACCATACAGTTACACGCCCTAAAACTACAAGAAACAGCCACCAGCTTTGCAGAATGGTTTGCAAGTGATAACTAACAGCTTCATATGACGGCTTTAAAAATTCCTCAAGGTAAAAAAATATACTTCGCTTCTGATAACCATTTGGGAGCCCCAACGACAAAAGAGTCGATGCCTCGCGAAAAAAAGTTTGTGCAATGGCTAGATTCTATCAAGCACGATGCAGAAGCTATTTTCTTGCTAGGCGATTTATTTGATTTTTGGTTTGAGTACAAATATGTAGTCCCAAAAGGATTTACACGTGTCCTAGGAAAACTAGCTGAACTAAGTGATCAAGGGATTAAAATTCACTTCTTTGTAGGCAACCATGACTTGTGGATGAATGGCTATTTTGAAGAAGAACTAGGTGTTACAGTTCACCACTCACCACAAGATTTCACCTTTAACTCTACCTCTTTTTTTATTGGTCACGGAGATGGTCTTGGGCCCGACGACAAAGGTTTTAAACGCCTTAAAAAAGTATTTACAAATTCATTTTTTCAATGGATATATCGTTGGATACACCCCGATATTGGAGTCCGTTTCGCACAATACCTATCGGTAAAAAATAAAATGATTTCCGGCGATGATGATGCGAATTTCTTAGGAAATGACAAGGAATGGCTAGTGCAATACAGTCGCAAAAAACTAGAAGAAAAACACCGCGACTATTTTGTTTTTGGACACCGACATTTGCCACTTGACATCGAGCTAAACGACCGCTCTAAATACATCAACCTTGGTGATTGGATTGGACACTATAGCTATGCTGTTTTTGAAAATAAAACACTTTCCTTAAAAACACTTTAAACTTTCTCTGTATGTTTAGGTCAAAATACTAAACATACAGTAATATGAAATTGAAGCAGTTATTTTGGCTTTTAGCTATCATCATTTTTAACGCTTGTAGTAGTGAAGACAGAGTTAGCAGCTCGGGCGAATCCAATACTAATGACCCCGATGACCCAGTTAGCACAAATAAGCCTAATATTTTATTAATTATTGCCGACGACATGGGTTTAGATGCTACTCCAGGCTTCTCGATAGACACTAGCAAGCCTAATATGCCTCAGTTAGAGGCGCTGATGAACTCAGGAGTACGGTTTGAGAATGTATGGTCTAATCCTGTCTGTACGCCAACTCGAGCGACGATCTTAACTGGACGCTATGGTTTACGAACCAATGTGCTAAGTGTTGGGGATGTACTTTCAACAAACGAAACTTCAATATTTGACTTAATGAATACAAATGCCCCTGAGTACAGTCATGCTGTGATTGGGAAATGGCATCTATCTACAAACCCAAACCACCCCACATCCATGGGCGTTGACTATTTTGCAGGACTCTTAGCGGGCGGCGTTCAGTCTTATACAAGTTGGAATCTGACTGAAAATGGTGAAACAAATAATACAACAGAATATGCTACTACCAAATTTACAGATCTAGCTATTGATTGGGTTGATACACAAACGCAGCCTTGGTTTTTATGGCTCGCTTATAATGCCCCACACACGCCATTTCACTTACCGCCTGGTGCCGAAAGCAACCTACCTACAGATACTGCAAGCATAGAGGCTAATCCACTGCCATATTATCAAGCAATGATAGAAGCGATGGATTTTGAAATAGGCCGGCTACTAGATAGTATGACTCAAGTTGAGCGCGACAACACAGTTGTTATTTTTGTAGGAGATAACGGCACTCCAAGTGAGGTCGTTCAAGAGTATAGTAGTAATCGGGCTAAAGGCTCAATTTACCAAGGGGGGATAAATGTACCAATGGTTATTTCTGGTAAAAATGTGAGTCGAGCTAATCAAGCTGATTACTCTCTAATTAATACCACCGATTTATATGCTACGATTGCTGATATTTCTGGGGCTGGCATTTCTAACAGTAGGGATAGCCATAGTTTTTTACAAACCTTAATGAGCAGTAATTTTGAAGGAAGAGAATTTATATATTCTGAAAAATACAATGTACAAACTCAGGGCGTTGATTATACGATTAGAAATTCAACTCACAAATACATCTATTTTAATAACGGAAATGAAGCCTTATTTAACTTAAGCGCAAATCCAATTGAATTTCCGAATTTACTAAACGCTAATCAATTACCTCTAAATGCGGCAAATAGTGCTGCAAAAAACAGCTTAATCGAGGAGGTCTCTATCATTAGACAAAATTAAATCACTATAATTCTTAGCCTGGGATATGGATAAGGGTAAAAAGTAATCCAAAGCTTATGCTGTGAGTGTTGGTAAAATTTGTAGATTGTTGCAAATTTACCAATGGACCCATCTAGCTTACTAAAATTTGATCCAATAGCACTGAAGGAAATGAACTCGGTTTCTTTACTTAAACGTATCGACACCAAGTTTCTTACAACAGAATCTAAATTGCTAGAAGTATTGCCTTTACTAAATAATGACTATCGTATTTTAGAGATTGAAGACCTTCGGTTAATGAACTACGCAACTCTCTATTTTGATACTGAAGATTTGAAGTCTTATACCGAGCATCACAACGGCAAGGCTAAGCGTCAAAAAATAAGAATGCGAAAATACATAGATTCCGATCTTTGTTTTATAGAAATTAAGGAAAAACAAAATTCGGGAATGACCAATAAAACGCGTTGTACCATTGGAGATCTTGAACCCATATTGTCAGAAAAATCAAAAGAATTTATAAAAAAAACAACTAAGAAAGACTTGGTTTTAAAGCCTGTTTTGTACAACTATTTTCAGCGTTTTACGCTGGTTAATACGCAAAGATCCGAGCGGGTCACTATAGATAGTTGTTTGAACTATAAAACGAATGACGCGACAAAAGCACTACAAAACATAGTGGTAATTGAAGTGAAACAAGAAAAACAAAACGTACAAACGCCAATATACAAGGCCTTAAAAGCAAATAAAATACGGACTAGCAGTTTTAGCAAATACTGCATAGGAGTTGCCAATTTGGTTGAAGGCATTAAAGCAAACCGATTTAAAGAACTAAATTTAAAAATTAACAAACTAACTAACTAAGATGGAGCTACTAGGCATACCCTTATTCGATGACGATTTTTATAAAATGATCATTCGATTTTTATTAAATTTATTTTTCCTAACAGCAGTAGTAAAATACATCTACTACAAAAGAAGTCAAAAAAAGGAATACCTTTTTACTTTCTACCTCATAGGAATTGTTGTTTTCTTTCTCTGTTTTACTTTGAAAAAGTATGAGCTTGACCTGGGTATGGCACTTGGGTTATTTGCAATATTTGGAATTTTACGCTACCGAACAATGCCACTAGAAGTTAAGGAAATGACGTATTTGTTTGTAGTGATCGGGATTGCTGTAATGAACGGGCTTTCAAATAAAAAAATGAGTTATGCAGAGATTATTGCTGCTAATTCAATCATCGTCTTAACTTTATATATTCTTGAGCGTTATTGGACAAGAACAGAGGTGTTTTCTAAAGAAGTCCTTTATGAAACAATAGAGAATATTAGACCTGAAAATCATGACAAACTCAAAGAAGATCTAGAAAAAAGACTCGGAGTAACTATTATTCGTTTTGAAATTGGAAATGTTAACTTTTTAAGAGATGTTGCTAAAATAACTGTTCACTATAAATACTAATTTTTTTGACTATGAGACCATTCACTACTAAGACAAACACACTGGTTGTCGGCCTGCTTGTTTTCCTTTCATCAACTCAGCTTAGTGCACAAGAACCAAAAAATTCAAAAGACTTAGAAGGCTGGAGTGCTGTACAAATAGATGTCAAAGCAACCGAAAGTCTGTCTTTTTCAATTTCTGAACACCTACGTTATAAAGATGATATCTCAACACTCAGCACCTATTTTACCCAACTTGAAACATCCTATGAGATTTTTAAAGATTTTGAATTGGGAGGTGGCGTGCGGTTTATTAAAAAAAATGATGATGTCGGAAACAAACAAGGAATTGAGTCACACTTCAGGTACCAAATAGATGCTTCCTACAAACACGAAGTAAAACTACTAAACCTATCCTACCGACTGCGTTACCAAAACAAAAATGAGTTAGGCTTTTCTGAAGAAGAAGGAGACATCGCAAAGGAACAGCTTCGTTTTATGGCAGCTATTGGCTATAAATTAGATCCTATTAGGATTGTTTTTAAATTAAAAGCAGAGCTCTTTGGTACCATTTCAAAACAAGAAATGGAAGATGAAGAAGGAGATCGTTTTTTGACGGAATCTGGTATTAACAAAATCAATCGAAATCGATTTACATTAATGGCTTCCCGAAAGTTTGAAAATATCGGGAAATTCGCTATTTTCTATAGAATTCAAGAAGACTTAAAAGGGATAGAAGGAACTGTTTCCAAGTCAATTATAGGATTTAAATACAGCTACGGCTTAGATTTCACAAAGTAAACAGCGGCAAGACCCAGAAGGATTTAATCCTGAGATTCGTGAGCTTCTAAATCTTTTTGAAGGTCTAGCTTCCTAAAAGTTGGGGATATAATTCCTGTAGTAAGCACCGTAATTAGGGTCATTGTGCCTCCAAATACAACAGCGGTTACCGTACCCATAAGCTTGGCGGTCACCCCACTTTCAAAGGCCCCTAATTCGTTTGATGACCCAACAAACATAGAATTCACTGAAGATACGCGTCCCCGCATATGGTCTGGTGTTTTAAGCTGTAAAATCGTTTGTCTTATAACCATGGATACGCCATCTGTGACTCCACTAAAAAATAAAGCCACAACCGAAATCCAAAATATAGAAGACAATCCAAATATAATTATAGACAGTCCAAATCCAAAGATAGCAATCAACAGTTTTAGACCCGCATTCTTACTAATAGGTATATAAGCTGTGACTAGCATCGTCATAAAAGCACCTACAGCTGGTGCCGCGCGCAACATCCCAAAGCCTTCAGATCCAACTTCTAAAATATCTTGTGCAAAAATTGGAAGTAAGGCTACCGCACCGCCAAAAAGAACCGCAATCATATCAAGACTTAGGGCCCCTAAAATAGCTTTAGTCTTGAACACAAATCGAACACCTTCTTTGAGACTTTGCATAATAGGCTCTCCTATTTTTGGGTTTAAAATTGGTTTTTTGGAGATTCCAAACAATAAAATAAAAGATAAAACAACCAACCCAAACACAATACAAAGAGACCAGTGAACACCAAGCCAGTTAATTGTAAAGCCGGCAAAGGCGGGCCCTAAGACAGACGCCATTTGCCAGGTTGAACTGTTCCAGGTCGCAGCGTTTGGATATGCTTTTTTGGGGACAATAAGAGCCACTAGTGAAAAAATAGTAGGGCCAAAAAAGGCGCGTAAGAGTCCTCCCATAAACACAAAACCATAAATTGCATATAGCGTTGTATTTACACTCCATGATTTTTCTACGGAGGGACTAGTTAAGAAAAAGAGACCGAAACTAATTAACGAAAACAGACCTATACACTTTAAAAGTAAGTTCCGCTTTTCATTTTGATCTACAATATGTCCAGCAAATAAAGCCATACTAAATGCTGGTATAATTTCCATGAGTCCAATGATTCCCAAAGAAAGGGGATCTTTAGTGAGCGTATACACTTGCCACTCTATGATAATAAATTGCATAGACCAGCCAAATACTAAAATAAAGCGCAGCACTAAAAAAATATTAAACTCTTTAAATCGTAGGGCTGCATATGGATCTCTTTTTGCCATATTATAATTTGAGGTCTTTTAATTTAAGCTGTAAACTTACGCGTCCATTCCATTCATTTTCGTCAATAGAATAAACTGTTTTAAAAGGAACTTTTGATGTAATAATGGATAATTGATCTCCTAGACCAAACCCGATCCCCACAATTTTAGGCGCTCTTTTTTGGGTTAATGTTACTCTCAGGTGGGTTTGGTCTTCCCCAACACATTTGCCATAACCGGTGTCATACACTTCGGAAGTCATAAAAACGGGCGATAAGTTTTGAGGGCCAAAGGGCGCAAATTGTTTTAAAATTCTAAAAAACTTTGGAGTGATCGATTCAAAGTTGATTTCTGAATCTATTTTGATTTCTGGAGATTTGAGATGCACCGGGAGTGTCTTTAAAACCTCAGCTTCAAAGGCGGCTTTAAAAGCAGGGTAGTTTTCTTCTTTTATTGTAAGACCAGCAGCATACATATGGCCGCCAAATTGTTCTAGTAAATGGCTGCAATTTTCTAAAGCATTATACACATCAAATCCACTCACAGATCGCGCTGAGGCCGCTAAATAATCCCCGCTTTTGGTAAATACTAAAGTGGGACGGTAATAAGTCTCTATCAGCCTTGAAGCTACAATACCAATGACTCCTTTGTGCCAATCTTCTTGGTACACAACTGTGGTCGCTTTTTCGGTTTCATTAGCGGTTTCAATTTGCTGTAATGCCTCTTGGGTTATTCGTTTATCAGCTTCGCGTCGGTTGGTGTTAAAATCTTCAATTTCACTGGCTGCTATTTCTGCACTTTCTAAGACCGTTTCCTTCATTAATGAAACAGCATAGTTCCCATGTTTCATACGTCCAGCGGCATTGATTCGAGGCGCAATATTAAAAACAACATCCGTAATCGTTAAAACTTCTTTTTTCATTTGGTTAATCAAGGCCTTAAAGCCTGGGCGAGGATTAGAGTTAATAACTTGCAGGCCAAAATAAGCCAAGGCTCTATTTTCGCCGACAATAGGGACAATATCTGCCCCAATAGCCGTTGCTACCAAATCTAAGTACTCCACTAGCGACTCTGCTGACTGACCGTCTTTTGAAGCCAATGCTTGAATGAGCTTAAACCCAACACCACAACCACAAAGCTCTTTAAATGGATATTCACAGTCTGATCGTTTTGGATCCAGGATAGCCACCGCAGGAGGTAGTTTTTTGCCTGGACGGTGGTGGTCACATATAATAAAGTCAATCCCTTTGGACTTTGCATAGGCTACTTTATCAATCGCTTTCACGCCACAATCAAGGGCTATAATTAAAGAGAAGTCATTATCAGAAGCATAATCAATTCCTTTGTATGATATGCCATAACCTTCATCATATCGATCTGGAATATAAGTAGATATCTGAGAGCTTTTCGTATCGAGATAAGACGCCATTAATGCCACCGAAGAGGTGCCGTCAACATCGTAATCGCCATAAACTAAAATCTGTTCATTGTCTTTCAAAGCGGATTCTATCCTTAGAACGGCCGCGTCCATATCTTTCATTAAAAATGGATCATGTAGATCAGACCAGCTTGGTCTGAAAAATGTTTTAGCAGCTTGAAACGTATCTATACCTCTTTGTAGTAACAGTTCTGATATCGCCAAATCCACACCTAATTCTGCTGAAAAATCAGCTATTTTTTGAGAATCCGGTTTTGGCTTAAGAGTCCAGCGCATGGTTAAGAATTATGTATATGTATTTTAGTTGAAACTGTTGAGAATTTTCTAAACATTTCCATAACCCCACAGTATTTGTCTACAGAAAGAGTAACGGCTTTATTGATTTTATTTTGGCTTAGCTCTTGACCATAAAAATGGTAGTCAACATGCACTTTATTATAATACTTTGGGTGCTCGTCTGTTAGCTCAGCAGTAACATCTATTATTAATTTATAGTCCGTAACCTTCATTTTTTCTAAAATTTCTACAATATCTACTCCCGAGCAGCCTGCAAGTGAAGAAAGCATCATTGCTTTTGGAGACAATCCAAAACGTTCGGTTTGACCATTAACAACGGTATCCATTAATACTGATTTACCGCTAGGGTTGTCGGACTCAAATAGCATTCCGCCTTTCCATTGGGTTGTTGTTTTGTGGGACATTGTAAATTAATTTTTGTTACTTGTTAGTAGATACTTCAAAAATACTAAATAATGCCATTAGTTACACCATTATCCGCAACCCATGATTTAGAAACTACAGCACTTGCTGAGTTTTTTAATGAAACCTTAGGCTTTTGCCCTAATTCTGTTCTTACAATGCAACACCGACCGTCTATAAGCAAGGCTTTTATTAACCTCAATAAAGCAGTCATGACCAATCAGGGCCGTGTGTCTTCTGCGCTCAAACGGCTAATTGCTTGGGTAAGCAGCAATGCAACTGGCTGTAGGTATTGTCAGGCACATGCCATCCGAGCTGCAGAACGCTATGGGGCTGAGCAAGAACAGCTAGATCATATTTGGGAATATAGAACTCATGCAGCTTTTAGTGAAGCGGAACGGGTCGCACTAGACTTCAGCTTAGCAGCTTCTCAAATTCCAAATGCAGTAGATAATGTTTTGAAAGAGCGCTTATACACACACTGGAATGAAGGTGAAATAGTAGAAATGTTAGGAGTTATTTCACTGTTTGGCTATTTAAACCGATGGAACGACTCAATGGGCACGAGTATTGAAAATGGTGCAGTTGAAAGTGGTAAATTCTATTTAGGAAAACACGGATGGACCAAAGGAAAGCACCTCTAACATCACTTTGATTTCCCAGACACTACAATCACAATTTCTCCTTTAGGAGGGTGGTTCGTGTAGTACTCAAGAATACTTTTGGCAGTGCCTCGTTTGGTTTCTTCAAAAAGCTTGGATAGTTCTCTAGAGACAGAAAGTTGCCGTTCTTCGCCAAAGTATTCACAAATATGGGAAAGTGTTTTGATGAGTTTATGAGGGCTTTCATATAAAATGATCGTTCGCGGTTCTTCAGCCAAAAGCAAAAAACGTGTTTGACGCCCCTTTTTTACTGGTAAAAAACCTTCAAATACAAATTTGTCATTTGGCAGCCCTGAGTTCACTAGTGCTGGAACAAAAGCGGTGGCACCTGGTAAACATTCAACATCTATTTCATTTTCAACACAGGCTCTTGTTAGTAAAAATCCAGGGTCAGAAATTGCGGGCGTTCCCGCATCACTGATTAAAGCAATGGTAACCCCCGACTTTAATTTTTGAATAATACCTTGAACGGTTTTGTGTTCATTATGCATATGGTGAGAATGCATTTGAGTTCCTATTTCATAATGCTTAAGTAGTTTTCCTGAGGTTCTGGTGTCTTCAGCTAATATTAAATCAACTGATTTCAAGACCTTAATGGCTCGTAGAGTAATATCTTCTAGGTTTCCTATGGGAGTGGGCACAATGTATAACTTCATAGGTCAAAGTTACAACGATTTTAAATAAAATAACGAATGCCAAAAAATTCTTTATTTACCTCGTTATACTATTTTTAATTCACTCAATAAAAAGGTATATTTGAAAAAAAAACATGAATACTATTGCTCGTTTTATATGTGTTATGCTTTTTGTACAGTTCTCTTTTTCTCAATCTGCGAACAACTTGGGAGCAGTTAATTCCCAAAACTATTTAGAGGGTAATGATGGAAATATTATAAACACTAGTAGTGCTAAATCTTCTTCAATAACGGGATCACAATACCTGTCTGAAGAATTTGAAAGTTGTAAAATATCTACAATGCCAGGGAAGGTTTTTGGGGTTCGGTACAATGCTTTTAAAGACGAAATGGAACTCAAGCGCACTGACAACAAAATATATGCTATTAATAAATATGACATCGATGCTGTGTTTACATTTACAAGCTCTAAAGTTTCATATCATGTCTTTGACTATTTAAGTTCTGACTCCAAAAAAGAGTCAGTAATCAAAGGCTATTTTACAAAATTAAACCCTGAGGGTCCAAACTATATTTTAAAGAAAAATATGGTCTTATTTTTTCCAGAAAAGGTTTCTGTATCTGGCTATGATACCGCGAAGCCAGCGACCTACAAAAAAGTAAAAGACAGAACTTACATCAAATTAGCAAACAAAGAGACTGCTGTTTTATTAGAAACCAACAAAAAGAAACTGGTTAAACAGTTGTTCCCTTCAAATTCGAAAGTTATTTTAGGTTTTATAAAATCAAATAAAATCAAACTAAAGAAAGATGCTGATTTAATAAAGTTTGCTGCATTTTTAAACACCCTTTAATTATCTATCAACCGCTAACCTAAAAATCTTAGAATTATTTTTTAGAAGGAATTGCTATAAAATCTTTTAAATAATAAGGCTCAAAATAAGCGACATCTTCGAAATCGTTGTTTTTAAATTTAGTATGGGAAAGCGCACACATTTGTTTAGCTGACGGCAGTTTGTCTTCGATAAAAATTGCATTAGAGTGTGCAATCAATTGTGCTGTTTTTTCGACGCCATTTCCAATAAAATAAACTGGAGACAAATCAAGTAGATCTTTGTACGAATCGTGCGTAATGACTTCGGCTTCAGTATGTCTTATTTCATTATAAGAAGTATCATATATGGCCGAGTAGACTTCCATACGTCTAGCATCAAGCATCGCAACGATACTGCCTTCAGGGTTCATAACTTGATGCGCCAAGGCTTTAAGAGTAGGAATAGAAATTAGGGGGATTTTGAGGGCATAGCACAGCCCTTTAGCCGCAGAAACGCCTATACGGAGCCCCGTGTAAGACCCCGGACCTTTACTAATCCCTACCGCTGCGATTTGTGTTTTGGATACGTTAGCTTTTTTTAGAAGCTCATCGATATAAACATGTAAACGTTCTGCATGAGAAAACTGAAGACTGTTATCTTCTTTTAAACCAATCAAGAGGCCGTTTTTTGATATAGATACTGAACAGTTAGTAGTAGAGGTCTCTATGTTTAATATATATGCCATAAGTTACTGAGTCAACGGTTTGCCCATATAAAAGTCTAAAACTTTTGTTTTAAAAATAAAATCAAATTTAGCCTTTATTAGGTTAGCCTCTGCATTTACTAATTGGACTCTGTTTTGATCAAGTTCGAAAGCATTTAAAGCGCCTATGTCATAACGCTCTCGTGCGTTGTCAAATGATAATTGGCGTGCTTCTAAAGATTTATTAGAAGCTATAAATGTTTTCATAGCTGCTTGTGCATCTGTATACGCTCGCTGTATATTACTTTCAAGATCTAACTTCGTTTTATCTAAATTAAGTTTTGCGTTATCTTCCTGGATTTTAGATTTTGCGACAGCTGTTTTGTTTTGGAACCTTGAAAATAATGGAACAGTTATATTTAGGTTAAATCCATGGCCTTTGTTATCATTTATTTGTTGGAAAAAAGAGTTGCTCTCGGATAGGTTAGAAAAGTTAGCCCCTGTATTAAATCCATATCCAAAACTTATTGAAGGGTAGTATCCGCTTTTTGAAATATCCGTAGATAGTGCAGCACTTTCCTGATTTTTTTCAGCAATTTTTATTTCTGTTCTATTTAATAATGCAAAGTTAAGTACCGTATCTATATCATTATAAATTAATTCTTCGGAAGGATCTGAAATCAAAAGAGATTCAACCTCAAACCCTTTATATGGGACTTGTAAAAGCTGGGATAAGCTTAATATCGCTAGATCATAGTTGTTTTGAGCGACTGTAAAAAGTTGCTCGTCACTACTATAAGTTGCCTCAGCATCATAAATATTTGCTTGAGGTTGGACACCCGCTTCTACCAATGCACTAACCTGTTTAATTTGATTTACAGAAAAATCGACTTGTGTTTTAGCTATTTGTAAATTCTCTTTATTGAATAAAACATTTAAATAAGCATTAACTACATTTAAGGATACATCGTCTTTTATACGACTGAGCTCTAACTTACTCGCTTCCTTATTAACTAGCGACTGCTTGTAAGTGTTAATATTTCTAAAGCCATTAAAAACAGTTTGTGACAAGTTAAGTCCTACATTAGAAGAATGAAATGTCCTGTCAATAAAATTACCCTCAAAAAGCTCCACATTACCTACATTTAGGTTTTGAGAAAAGTTGAGTCCAGCACCAGGCAAAAATTGACCTTTGGCGGCTGTAATATCTTGATCATTTATAAGCAGATTATTTTGAGCCTGCTTCACAGAAATGTTGTTTTCTATAACATGATTAATACACTCTTTTAAAGTCCATTTTTTTTGAGCAAAACTGCTTAATGTTCCCATAAGAAAAAGAACTGTACATATATGTTTCATAGGTTTGAGGGTTTTATTATTCATCGTCTTCGTCTTCTTCATCTTCATTATTTTCTTCAGATGCTTTGTTCCATATTTTGACTTCATCCCCTTCTTTAATGCCTTCAATAATTTCCACATTTATGCCATCAGAAATTCCGATCTCAACATTTTTGGTTTGAAAGCGACCATTTTCTTTTAGAAGTTCTACAAAAGGTTTTTCTGTAATTCGATTGAACTGTAAAAGCGCTTCCTTAATAACCAGAACACTGTCTTTACTTTCAAGTTCAATTTCAGCATTGGCACTGTAACCGGCGCGAATTCTTGTACTAGAATCAATATCTACATCTGCTTTTATGGTAAACTGAACAGCTCCGTTTTGCTCAACCCCTTTAGGAGCCACAAACGTTAGGACTGCCGGGAATTCTTTTTCGTTGATAGCCCCTAATACGACTATAATATCTTTCCCTTCTTCTAGCTTCCCAACTTCAGACTCGTCTACCTTTCCTTCAAATATCATTTGACTCATATCTGCAACTGTAGCAATCGTGGTTCCTGCATTAAAGTTATTACTTTGAATAACCTGATCCCCTTCACGTACAGGAATTTCAAGGATGGTCCCTGGGATTTGAGCTACAATGGTTGTGTTGGCTGAACTTCCACCAGAAAGCGATCCCTGTTTAATGATTTGATAATCATCTTGGGCTTGTTCGTAGTTTTCTTTAGATTGGTTTAAACTTAACTCGCTGTTCTCAAAATCTTGTTTAGAAATTACTCCTTTATCAAAAAGTGTCTTATTTCTATTAAAAACTGTTTGAGAGTTATTAAAGGAGAGTTTTAAAGAATTAATACGGCTTTTAGCACTTACCAGCGCTTGTTCGTTAGGGACCACTCTAATTCTAGCGATTAAGTCCCCTTTTTTAACTAGGTCGCCTTCCTCTACAAAAATGGCATCTATTATTCCTGAGATTTGTGGTTTTAATTCAATTTCTTCCTCCGGATTTAGCTTACCAGTCGCCACTATTTTAGTGTCTAATGTGCTAAAAAACGGAGATTCCGTTTTGTAGTCTATTATCTCTTTGGCGTTTGAGTCTTTGAAGTATTTTAACACATATACTAATGCTAGTAGTACGGCAATACTTAAAATAATTTTTACAGTTTTATTCATTTTTTTTGATTTATTATTCTTCTCTTAATGCTTCGATTGGTTTAACGCTTGTGGCTTTAAAGGCGGGTATAAGGCCTATTAAAGTTCCTAAAACAATTAATATTATTAAG
>Ga0209534_10001423_pt1 | contig 25222 bp, 27 predicted proteins | sample COG_07_FD_184751 | JGI IMG/M metagenome (GOLD analysis project Ga0209534, IMG submission 184751) | Pelagic Microbial community sample from North Sea - COGITO 998_met_07 (SPAdes) (version 2) | ecosystem: Environmental > Aquatic > Marine > Neritic zone/Coastal water | place: Helgoland, sampling...
ATTTTAGTAATAACCAATCTAAGTAGATAAGTTAGTTTGTAAAAAAGGAGCTCCTCGGAGCTCCTTTTTTTATGCATGACTCAAAAGAGTGTCTAGAGAATTTGTGAGCTAATAGTCTACGCGGCTATTTGATAAGCGAGATATCATCTCGCATTAGCAGGTCATGATCCAAGCTTTCCAATAAGGGTCTCAGATTCTTGGCATAGGGCTTCCAGCGACCCATACCATCTTTATTTACAGGTTTTCTGACCTGCTCGGAACTAGCTGTTCTCACTGATCGCTTGGTTTTGTGAAATGCAATACATTCTTCCTCAAAGGGTAGCTCTAAATAGTCGAGCATTCTCCTAACCTGTCCCTCAAGATCCTCAACAACATCTTCATTGTTAACTCTTAATATCTTGTTTGGTAATACCTTGTTCCAGTGATCCATGAGCTTGATGTAACTGTTGTAATAGCTCCCAGCCTCAGCGAGACCATATGAGAATTCTTGGCCTTGAGCAAATAATTGTTTAAACATACTAAAACAGCAATCTAGTGGATACCTTCTAGCATCAATAATTTTGGCATTGGGCATAATTAAATGAATTAAACCAATATGCCTGAAGTTATTTGGCATCTTGTCGGTGAACATAGGAGCATCTTTTCTGTGAATTTTGGTCTCTTTAATAAAACGCTTACCAAATTCATCTCTTTGTTCTGAAGTTAAAGATCGCAAGCTCTTTGGATAATTTCCTAACTTGCCATAGATATCTCCCCCTCGAAGGCCTTGAGCAATTGAGAGAATATTGGGCAGTTCTAAGGTTCCGTCAATCATGGAATGGGAGGCTAAGATTTGCTCAATTAGTGTTGAGCCAGCCCTTGGAAGGCCTAGAATAAATATAGGATCTTTTGTTTGATGACCGCCACTGCCAAGGTCCTTAAAAAAAGCCTCATCGCAAATATCTATCTGCGCTTGGAGCTCAGCATCCATTCTCTCAATGGAATACTTACTTTGATCATTTTTAATCTTATTGCCTTTTTCTAGATGCAAAAAAGCCTCGTCAAACTCACCTATGGATTCGCAGCCTTGTGCTAAAGCAAAGTGAAAATACGCCTTATCTCTTAATGATAAATCTATTCTCTGCACCTGCTCTCTCATGCTACTGAGCTCATCTGATGAGAAGGAGTAGGTTTTTAAATTTGATAGTGAAAAGAAAGACTCCCCGTGGTCTGGTTTAATTTTATATGCTGATTGGTAGCTCTTAATTGCTTGATCCGTTTTACCTAGAGTTTTCTGTGCATGCCCTTTGGATGTGTGAGTGCTAAAGTTATATGGGTTCTTATCAAGAATGCCATCAAACAATCTAATGGCTTCCTCGTGGTCTCCATTTTGCATAATTTCACTAGCTTTTTGAGCCTGGTAAACCAGGTTCTCAGGGTATTGATTACATAGAATATTGACCTGTTCCATGGTCTTGGTAAATTTTTGTTTTTTTCTGAGAATGGTAGCGTATTGCATCCTTAGATCACCATCGTTTGGTTTAAACTCGACAGCCTTTTCTAGCAAGAACTCTGCATCATCAAAGTAACCTAATCGATTCGCAATTTCAGATAGCAGAGACATAGCATAGGTGTGCGTCGGGTGCTTTTTTAAAAAAGCTCTACATTTTGTTTCCGCTAAGCCCAATCTGCCTTCGTTCAATATTTGGTCTATGTATAACAATGAAGCAGGTAGGGCCTGAAGCTTCTTAATTTGCTGTTCAGCATGATCAGCAGCGGGGCGATTATTGTTCTTCACAAAGTATTGATACAGCGCATTCCAAGATGCCAGCAAAGCAGGATTAAGTTCGCAAGCCTGCCTGTAATGTGTGACTGCTTTTTCTTCATTGCCCATATCACGACTGATGTGACCTAGCTCTTGGTAGGCGCGACCCATATCAGGAGCATTGAGCAATAGGCGCTCAATATATTGTCTTGAATCATCAAAATGTTTTAAATATCTAGATGAGACAGATGCAAGATACAAGCTGTCAATATGATCAGGATGATCCTTTAGAATGATTTCAAATAGGGTGAGAGCATCTTGAAATCTATTATCCTTAACGGCTTGGGTGGCTTCACTTAGATCTACCGAGAGGGTAGTCGCGTCTGCATTAAATTTATCTTCTTTCATTTTTATATTATTTTAACAAAGATCATAAACAGTATTGTCATATCAAAATAAAAAGGGAGCATAAGCTCCCTTTTTATTCCTTCAAGTCTAGATTAGTTAAAGTGTCGCTTGAACCTTAAACCCAGAGTTGTTGGTCTAATAATACCAACTCTCTGCCTATCAAAGACAAAAGTGTTATTAATTTCAGCTCTTTCATCAGTAATATTATCAAGGTAGACTTCGGCCATCCACGTATCATTGCTGATCCCAGCACGCATATTGATAAAGCTATAGCTGTCCTGAATAGCTTTATTGGGCTCCATGACATCAGAATAACTATCATCGGACCAAGTTAATTGAGCCTGATAATGTCCGTTGTTGCCAGAGGACATTGGCCATTCTTTTCTAGCACTTAGGTTACCTTGAATTCCAGGAGCAAAAGCTAAATCAGATCCAACCTTAATATCATCGGTTGGAACTAAGCTTTTAGTAAGCTCTGTACTCAACAATGAGAAGGCACCTGATATCATCCAGCCCTCTAAATCAGGGTAATACATAAAGTCTCCTTCAAGACCCATGATTTCTGCATCTGCGGCATTATCAGAGAAGAATAAATTCACAATGCTCGGGTCAAAAACAGTTGTTTGAAGGCCGCTAACATCTACAAAGAATGCACTTCCATTAAATCTAAGTTGACCATCCATAAGAACAGATTTCCAACCAAACTCATAGTTAGTCACTTCATCAGATTTGACCTCAGGTTTAACTGAATAGGTTCCGGCTGCATTCGAAGAGCCAACAGGTCTATTTAAAAGACCTGGTCTAAACCCTTCAGACCAAGTGACGTAGTACATAACGTCCTCAGATGGATTCCAAGAATAGGTTACTTTTCCAATTACTCCATCTGACTGAGCTGTGTCTGGATAGCCATCCGGATTGCCGGGAGCGTATTGAGCAGAGAGATTAGATCCATATTTTTGCTGATCGGTATTACCAAACCCATTGCCAAAGGATGAGTTAGCGCTGCCCTCAAAATCAACTTCAATGTCATACCATCTCGCACCGACGGTCAGTTCAGATGTCTCTGATACGTTCATGCTCACTTCACCAAATATTCCTTTTTGCTTATCTGTTCGTTTGATATCGTTAAAGAAAATCACTGGTTCACTGTATGGTCCAGCTGAGAACCAACCAGCGGCACCATTATTAATAGCCCCTGTTGAAGATATATCAGTTAGCGCATAGTTAGGAGCATAAGTAATGTCATTGCCCACAGATCCAGGATAATTAAATAGATTCAACTCTGTTAATTCGAGATCACTAGTAAATGCACCTGCTGTAAAGCTCATGGTATCGTTTATTGGACCGCTAATCCGTAATTCATGAGTTGAAACTTCGGTATTTGTTGTTGAGTCAACCAATAGATTCGGAGCACCACAAGATCCAGTTGGAACATTTCCAGGAGCATAGGATGTATAAGTTACATAGTAGTCACAAATGTAGTAAGGAAGATATTGACCAACAAATAGATAATCAGTGTAATCTACGTTTTGATCTGAGTTTCTCTCTGTGTAAGCACCAGCATAAACAACCTCAAGTTCTCCTATAGAACCATTAAGAGTAAAGCTCATGTTGTCATACTCATCACTAATTGAATCATCGGTGTATCTTTGAACTTCTAGATCACCCAAAGTAGGATCTACAAAAAATACTCCATCGGCATCAATAGTTTGGGTGGCAACAGTGACCAAGGCACCCCAATTATCATTAATTTCATGCTTGATACTTGCTCTAAAACCTTCGTAAGTAGACTCGTTAGCATCTTCTTTTACAATTGCATTTGCGTTGGTAAGCGTCACACCTGAAAGATCTGCTCCAGCTTGAAAACCTGCTCTTGACGAAGACACAGGAAGACCATTTTCTCTAACAGTACCAGCTGCTCTGAAGCGAGCTGATTGACTGGCATTAAGAGTTCCTGCAACTTGATCGATGTATCCGCCTCTTCTATCTCTGTATGCAACAAATCTCATAGCTGTGCTATCACCAAAAGGTATATTTGATACATACTCAAATTTATTTCCAGTATCACCCTCGGACATGAATCTTGTTTCAACTTCCAAGCTGCTTGATGATTCGCCTATAACAGGTTTATTTGTAATCATTCGAACAACACCAGCTTGTGAGCTAGCCCCAAATAGAGTGCCTTGTGGCCCAGATAAAACTTCGATACGCGCAATATCAGCGGCGTAAACATCTAGGTTTCTGCCTGGCTGTCCTAGTGGTTGCTCATCAAGATAAAAAGCAACGTTTGGTGCTAAACCTGCAACACCTGCTGTGGTGAGGTTGGGGGTAGTCGATGCAAGACCTCGAATATAAATAGTACTTTGGCCTGGACCCGATCCACCGGCTGTCACACCTGGCAATTGCATTAAGTAGTCTTCAAAAACATTGATTCCCTTTTGCTCAAGAGTTTCTTCTCTGATGGCTGAAACTGATAGAGGCACATCTTGCAGGCTTTCAGTTCGCTTCCTTGCGGTTACAACAACCTCTTCAATGGTTGCTTGAGACTGAGCACCAATGTAACCACTGTATGCAGCAGCATTAAGAATGGCCAATGCCGACAATGCAGAGATAGATCTACTACCTAGCTTGTCTAAAGATTTTTTATTAAAAAACTTGGTTAAGTTTGTTTTTAAATGACGCAAATAGTCCATGGGAGTTCCCTTTAAGGTTATATTAGTAAGTTAGTTAGACAGAATGATGAGATCTTAAACTGCACCTCGACCACGTCTCAAATGAGATGGGGAGTGAGTAAAGAACACTGCTTATAAAATTAAACATTGACAACACCATAACAAATGAGAATGAAATTTGTGGGATTTAATGAAAAAACAGGGTTTATTTTTTAAGAATTTTTTATTGCATTGAAAAATGTGTAGACTTGTTGCATGTTAAAAGACATCGCCCCTAAGAGATTTTTTATCTCGCTGGCCCTCATCTCATTGTTTGTTTTCTGGACTCTGACGAATTTAGAGTTTGCCAGTCAATTATTTCTTCAAACGCAAAGCAGGATCTCAGACTCTCTAGGCTGGATGGTTATTTTGGCTGCGAATGGCTTTTTATTATTTACAATCTATTTAGCCTTTAGTCGGTTTGGCCATATAAAAATTGGTGGCCAAGAGGCCGTGCCGGAGTTTTCTTATTTAAGTTGGACTGCAATGCTCTTCAGCGCAGGTCTTGGGATTGGGCTGCTATTTTATGGTGTGGCAGAACCTATCATTCATCTTGGCTCATTGCCTACTGGGGCCGGTGAAGATAGTTTGGCTGCCAAGGCTAATCGATCGATGAATTTTACCTTTTTGCATTGGGGTCTTCATGGCTGGTCTGTTTACGCTGTGGTTGGTTTATGTTTTGGTATTAGCGCTTACAACCTTAAAAAACCTTTTCGGGTTAGCGCCATGATAGATAGTAGATTTACCAGCAATTCAATTGGAAGAATCAGCATTGATGTTTTGGCTATCTTGGCAACTATTTTTGGCATAGCAACTTCGCTTGGGCTAGGCGCCACTCAGATTAGTTCAGGTCTTGAGTATCTTAATCTCATGCAACCCTCGTTCACTAACACTATTCTAATTATTACTGTTATTACAGTCTTAGGTCTCATTAGCGTCATGCTAGGTTTGAACTCAGGCATCAAAAGGCTCTCAGAAATTAACATTGCTCTGTGCATTGTGTTGCTGCTGGCTGTGTTTATTCTCGGCCCTACGAGCTTCATACTAAATGGCATCATCCAAAACATTGGATCCTATGCTAAAAACTTTATTACTTTGGCTACCTGGACCGAAGCATATTCAGAAACATCCTGGCAGAATGACTGGACTCTTTTTTACTACTCCTGGTGGTTTGCATGGTCACCTTTTGTTGGGTTATTTATTGCCAGAGTTTCCTTTGGACGTAGCATCAAAGAATTTATTTTAGGCGTTGTTTTAATTCCTTCGCTGATGGTGTTTGTGTGGATGGGTACTTTTGGTAATGCAGCGATATACCAAGAGCTATTCACTGGTGTTAACTTATCTGAGGCCATTAATCAGGATATTTCAATCGCCTTGTTTTCATTTTTAGAGCAATTTCCATTTTCCAAGGGCTTGATGGGATTGTCTATTATTATCATTCTGACCTTTTTTGTGACCTCATCAGATTCTGGCGCTCTAGTATCCTCGATGCTGTCTTCATCGAGTGACAGCGACTTTGAGTCAGACCCACCCATGTTGGCTCGAATAGTTTGGGCGGTGTCTTTGGGCATCTTGGCAGCAGCGCTGCTAGCAGGAGGAGGGTTGTCAGCTTTGCAAACCTCGGTCCTCGTCACCGGAGCTCCTTTTGCCATTATCATTGCGATTGCGGCCAAAAACTTGCTCAGCAGGCTTAAAGAACTCAATAAACACTAAGAGACTAATTTTTTACTCTTAATATTTTATTTAGTACCTTGCTATTGGGTCTAGAGTATAATTGGATTTCTTCTAATACCTTTACTTACAATGAACAAACTCTTTATATCAATGATTTTTATTGCTCTTGTGTCTAGCTGTGCATCTACCTCTGAAAAGTTATCTAGCGATATCGATGGCAAGAGAGAAGAAGCTGAAAAAATCTGTCAGACTAAAAAAATTATAGGCTCTAGAATCCCTGAGAAGTTTTGTTATACCAAGCAAGAGTTCGAGAGAATGGAAGAGGCGAGCAGGGAGACCTTAGAAAAAGCTCAGCGAGCTGGTGAGAGAATGCGAACCCAGGAAACCTTAGGAAATACAAATTCTTCTTTGTAAAAATAATTATATCTTGAATGTAACATCCCTAAAGCACTTGGTAATAGGGAGCCAATAGTTTCTTAAAACTCTTCACACAGGAAAACTTCAAAATTTTTCAAAGTTTATAAAGTCTGTGTATATTCAGAGTATGGCAAAACTACTGGCCCTATTACTCCTATCGCCATTGGCATTTGCTGACGACCATAATAAATTTACTATAGGTTGCACTGATAACAGTAACAAGAAGTATCAAATTACTTTAGATATGGACGAAAAATTATATCTTCTATATCTGTAAATATTACATATATAATCTCTAATTACATTCGGGATGTAGCGCAGCCTGGTAGCGCACCTCGCTGGGGGTGAGGTGGTCGTCGGTTCAAATCCGGCCATCCCGACCATCATTAATTATGGGAATATTTGGATGATTATGAAACACACCCTTGTTTTAGTTTTGATGGTCTTTGGAATTATTTGTTAGTATTAATATATATATGCCAAAACTAATCGCACTAATTTGTAAGAAGTCTTCAATTTCTGCCGAAGACTTTAAAACTTACTATGAAGCTAACCATGTTCCATTGATTGAAAGTCTCTTCCCAACCTTAACAGGTTACAAAAGAACCTATCTGCTTGAGTCTAATATGCTTAATGATTCATTGCCGCTAGAGTCTGAAGGTGGTCAAACTCCATTTGATGTAATTACAGAACTGACTTTTGATGATGAAGAAGGTTTAAATCAATTCTTTGCTAAAGGGGCAGATGAAGAGGTTGTAGAAGCTATCAGGAAAGACGAATCTAATTTTTTAGATGGCGAGAAAACTATTATGTATAGAGTTGATTAAAAGAGGATGATGAAGAAATTACTAACCCTATTACTTCTATCGCCTTTGGCATTTGCTGAAGATATATCTGAGTATCAAAGAATAACTCCAAAGGAACTAAAGATTCAGGACAATCTTGAGAGAACAATTCTAGATTACTCAACCAGTGATGAATTGGGCATGAATCAGATGTTAGCTCCGGTAGGTTGGACTGAACCTATTGTGTCACTTGAGTTTGAGCTTAGGGGTGTTGTAATCGCTGGAGTTCTTGGTCTTGAATTTAAAGAAGAAACAGCAAAGTTTAATGTCAATGAAGGGTTTGTGATTCCTAAAAATACCAAAGTTAGAATCCATAATGCTGGGAATGTTCCATTGCATCTTGTTGAGATACTCAGACCCGGCTACAAAGAATCGCTAGTAAAGGAGTATGAGAGTTTTGAGTAAGAACCTCCTCCTCACATTCATGCTCCTATCACCTTTGACGTTTGCAGAGATATGAAACTTGGCAAGGCTTTTGGTGTAGCAGTTGCAATCTTATTTAGCTTGAAGGTTCTTGAGTTTGTTTTGAAGACTTCTCAAACTGGTTAAGGCTTTAAAACTTGTCAAAATGTTCAACCACTAGATATATATAGGGGAGGGGCTATGGCGTTCCTGCCTACCCGGGTCAAGGAAAGAAGGCATAAAGGAATAAGACTCTTTACCTCGTTGCGAAAATCAGTATCATAAGCAGTCTGTACTAACTAAGAATACCAGTGTTAGTAGATAGGTCGAAGTTACGGAGAAGTTACGGTGGCAAGTAACCAGAATTAATCCATAGCCAAGAATGCTGTATTAACAGTCATTAGCGGGAATAGCTCAGCTGGTAGAGCGCAACCTTGCCAAGGTTGAGGTCGCCAGTTCGAACCTGGTTTCCCGCTCCAGTTTTTAGCCATTTCCTAACACTCAAACGTAGCACTTTCGTAGCACTCTAAATTTATATTTATATCTTTTCTTGATATATTTACTTATGCCAGAGAATAAAAAATGAAATTCTTAAAAATTTTTAAGAACAAACCACTTACTAGGATTGAGGCAAAGGCTCATTCAAAAAGTTCAAAATTTAGAGTTAGAGCCTCTCGAACTGGCGGCATTAATGCTTCCGTACATCCTTTGCAAGGACTTACCGCCAATACAAAGCATGGTCTCAGAGCCTCTAAAACTTTTAAAGGTTTGACATTGGGCTTTCAGAGAGATAACTCAGTAGTTCGGGGCAGATGGTCTTTTAAAAATGGACTGCTTAATCTTAATTTATCTAAATCAGGCTTTTCAATTTCATCTAAGAGTAAATATGGTAGCTACAATATTTCAAACCCCAGCCGATCTTCTTTTAAGTTTGGAGGAATTCAAATCAGGGGAAACAAAGCAGCTGGTCCAGCATTAATTTTTACATTAATCGCTCTGATTCCAGTCCTCGTAAAATTTTTTTTTAATGTACTGGTTTATCTTTTTGAGATAACTGGCTTTCTTTTAAAGCTAATAATAAATATTTTAATCATTCAATCAAAAGTCTTATTTATAATTTATGATCTTCTAATGATGTTAGCAATAGATTTACCAAAACGACTAGCAAATCATCTTTTGAGAAAAAAGAATTTTAAGGATTAGTGTTTTTTTTATCTGCATCATGGTAATTTGATATTACTGTCTTCTTACCGTGGATCCACTCATGGACAAAATTAATTATCTCTTATCCCTTTCAAACTCTTTATCCCTTAAAGAAGCTACTCCAATCGTAGAGAAGTCTTTTGCTAAGATAGGATGGTTGGATAAAAAAAAGTCGATGGCTGATCTAAGTAACTATGTTTGCTTTCATCAAGATTTAAGGTTTGGAGTCTATGAAGAAAATAATAAGTTCTATTTAGCCTCTATAAAGCCTGGCGGGAGATTCGTTCAACAAACAACCTTTCAGAAAATAACTGAGGTCCTTACAGACGATTCATCAGACTCCGATATGGAGATGGCTAAGATTTCAGGCGCTACTTTTTTTTCAAAAAATACAGAGAGCGAGAAGTTATTTCTTCAGGAGATTACTGGATATGACGAACGTAGATTACTTCCCCTTGCAGACTTGCCTGCTGATGATGCAAAGCCATCAGAAGATAGCCCTGAGATTGAGACTGAGGAGAAACCAATGACTGCCCCTGAATTACAACTTAATCCTGTGGACTCTGTGCAAGACAGAGGTGCTTTCAAAAAAATATTTTTTGCAATTTTGCTTTTATCTGTTGTATTTGGAGATATGTTTTACATGTCAACTTTTAACACTAAGACTGAGATAAGTCTCTTTGATTCTGATGCAAAAGTTTTAAGAGTGCCATTTCTAGAATGCTCTTCCGCATATGGCATGAAATATGGCGGCGCAAGTTGCAATAAAGTAAAAATACCATCGAACAAGGATGGAATGGTGTTGTACAGAAATATTGTGGAGGACCGCGACTTGGTTGGCAAGACAAGAAGAGCGCGTGCTAAATTAGGCGATCTTGATAAAATGCCATTATATGAGTTCGACTGGAATCCTCTTGAGAACCCAGAGCAACTGTCAAATCTCATGACATATTTTGATTCTTTGGATCTCGAGGATCAGGTAGGAATTGCATATGAGACTCTCCTTAACTATGAGAGGAGACATAGCAATTTGGTGTTCCTGAAATATTTTTTTACGGCTATCCCATTAGCATTTCTCACATGGATTTTAATAGTATTAATGCAATTTATGATGAAATTCCGGAGCACTGGTCTAAAAAAAGATGCTCGATTTAAAACAGGCTTCAAGGATAATATTACCTCGCCATCTGCTTCATTTGTGGCTGCTCAAGCTTTTATCGCGGGATGCATTCCCTATAGAAAAGCAGCATTTACATTGGGCTCATTGCTATATTTACCTTTTTTGATCTGGATACCAATAATGTTTCATGAGTCCGTAAGTTTTATGTCTCTTTTCATGCCATTGCTCCTTCTCTACATACTCCTGCCAATTTTAGTATTTTTTGGTAGCATTTTTTATCTATTCTGGTTAATTGGTAATTTTCTTTTATAACTGCCGGCATAGCTTTTAATATCCAAACTCCTTAAGTATCCTGACGTTACCAATATCAATATGAGAGTAGGTCTTCAGCATCCTTGTTGAAGTCCAGCCTCCTAGCTCAGCCACAATAGCCTCAGGAACGCCTGCCTCAAGCATTCTGGTAGCCCATGTATGCCTTAATTCATGAAAGGTGATATCAACTCCTGCTCGCTTTTTAGCCTTTTGCCATGCAGCTCCTGCTGGATTCTTAAATGCTTTGCCTTCATAGGTAAAGATAGGTCTGTTTGGATCTAGAATCCTTAAACCCAGCTTACCCTCTGATAAACCCTCCTCATTGATGACCAAAGACCTTGCTTTAAGTGATATAGGTATCACAAGAGGTTTTCGAGTCTTTAGAAGAAGCTTAGCAGGAATGGTAAGGACTCCAGTTTCAGGGTCAAACATATCCATGGTCAAGGCTGTGATGGTAGATTTTCTTAGCCCGGTCTCCAAAGCGAATCGGGTGATTCTTTTGAGGTGAGGAGGGAGCTCCTTTAGCAATCTTATTTCTTCTGGTTTGCTTAAGACTCCCCTTGTAGGCTCTAGTTCTTTTTCTTTGGTCCATTGAGGCACTCTCTCAAGCCAACCTAAGTTCTTTACAGCTTTACCTAAAATAGACCTAATTGTGTTGAACTGACGGTTTACTGTTGAGCCTTTGACCTTTTTGGCTCTGAATTCTTGCAGCTGCTTAATGTCAGAGCCTCTGAGATCTTCAAGTTTAGTATCAGCCCAGAACTTAAGAGCCCATCTTAAAGTTGCTTGTTCATTGGGGTGATAGCTATCAATGTAATAGGCAACAAGCTCCCCAAATGTCTTATTCGTATATCGAAATTTATTACTTCTTATTAACCGTTCTTGTTCTAGAAATATTGCTAGAGCCTCTGATTTATTGGTTGTCCCAGTTGAGCCTCCATATGTTTTTTTCTTATGTTGAAGTTTCCACCAGTAGTAAGGTGAATCATTGCGTTTAAACACACTCATTATTTCACCTCCATTTTTTTAAAGTAGGTGATGCAATCAATTTGTTCTTCTACATATATAAAGGTAGGGGGATTGCTAAACCTCCACTTCACCAATCGCATAATGTGAGCAGGGAGCTTTTCCTCTTTTAAGACTCTATCTACATCACATTTAAAGTCTTTCCAATTTTTTGCTGCATTTTTAACAGCTTTACCTATGCCATAGGCACTTCTGTGTTGTTTATATTTAAGTTTGTGGTCTTTTGAGAATTCGTAGTACCAACCGTTAGAGCCGCCACCTAAGAATGTGATTCCATATTCTCCAGTGGGATATTTACGCATTCGAACACGGCTGTTCACGTGAGTGTATTCGCAGTCTTTCATCATTACCTCCTTTAGTTGCTGAAAGCCACATCGTTTAAACCACCTTGCCGGAGTTGGCAGGTTGGTAAGAGCGTCATCACTCTTTCTTGATGTTTCGTCTATTTTACTAAAGATAAAAAAGGGTGCAACTAGAGGCAGTTTTTGCGCGTAGCACTTATTTGAGAAGTTCGTATTTGAAGGATATCTTCCGCCTCTAAACTAACTATTTCATCTACGGAGACCAAAATGAAAAATCAAATAACCTATAACGTTAAAACTGAAATTAAACCCGGAGTGTTTGAGGAGTATGTAAAGGATGATGTTGACATCAATCAAGAGTACCTCGCTATTCCGAGAGAGATACTTCTTGACCAAAACCTTAAAGCCAATGAAAAGATGATTATGGGATCAGTTCTATCATTTGTTAATAATGATAAACAAGCCTTTGCTTCCAATAGACTTCTTGGTGCAATGATAAGCCTTTCCCCATCAAGGGTTAGTTCAATTATTAGTGGGCTTGTTAAAAAGGAGTATCTTTATATAGTTATGAGTAGAAATACTGATGGTCACATAATTAGACGTTACCTACATCCAAATGACCGATATTTAGACTCTTGTTTAGATTCAGATACTGTATAAATCTAAATTATCTTTTATTTTCTATTTAATATTTCTTTAATATATATTCATTATGGACGAATCATTTAGTACTCATTATCAAATACACCATTTAAATTCAGTCGTTGCTAGTTCTTATTTGAAAGGGGGGGTATCTCAGAAATACAGGGGGGTATCTCAGATGTACACCTCTATGATGTGGGAGGATGGTAAACTTATAGACTAGGTTTGTGACTAATTAATAATGAGAGATAACTTTATATACAATCAAGACTGCCTCAAGACTCTAAAAAAAATGGAGGATTCTTCGGTAGATTTGGTTCTCACTTCTCCACCATACAATATGAATTTAAGAATTTTTTATGGTAAATATCGATCGAGGCAAGTCACAAAAGAGCTTTCCACCAAATACTCCAACTTTAGTGACAATATGCCCATTGAAGATTTTTATAACTTTCATCTAAAGGTTATAAAGGAGCTGATTAGAGTGAGCAATATTGTTTTTTACAACATACAAATTGTTACGGGTAGCAAGAGAGCTTTTTTTAAGATTATTGGTGAGATGAATGAATTTCTTAAAGATATCATTGTGTGGGATAAAACTCATGGTCAACCAGCTATAGGCAAACAAGTTTTAAATAGACAATCAGAGTTACTGCTTATTTTTGAAAAAGACTATCCGATTAGCAGGCAATTTAGAAAAACTGGGTATTTTGACAGGGGCACATTAACTGATCTGTGGTCAATTCCTAGGGCTTACCAAAAAAGCCATGAAAATGGTGCAGTTTTCCCTGAGGCACTTGTCGAAAAGGTTTTAAAAAATTTTACCAAGGAAGGAGATCTTATCTATGATCCATTTTTTGGGACTGGTACAACTGGCGTTGTAGCAAAAAAAATGGACAGACGATATATAGGAAGTGAAATAAGTAAAGAGTATGTGAAGATAGCTCGGGATCGAATTAAAAAGATAAAAAAATGAACTTATCAGAATATCAAAAATCAAAGTTCGATCATGCAGATTTTAATACCTCTTATGAAAATGCTGATAGCAAAGATACTATATCTGCTAATTTTCTTGCGCCCGCTTTAAAGCATTGCAAAGAATTTAATCGTTTAACCTATAGCTTTACCTCATCCGCTTTAAAAGGTTGGGCTGGGGCATTTTCAAATATTGTTAATGATGATGTAAAAATCAGAATTACCTGTGATATGGGATGGATGCAAAAAAATGCAGATGAGCAACTCAAGATTGCCTTAGGTAACAAAGTTGATGCCAAGAAACGAGACAAAATTCTCAGAGAGGAGCTATATAAAGTTCAATTAAAGGCTTTTGAGTTTGATAATAATCCAGCTAACAGAGGTGCAAGAGCTCAGCTATTAGACTGGATGATAGCAACAGAGAGACTCATCATTACTTTTGCTTGCCCTAAGAATATGAAGCCTACAGATGATCATTCTCCATTGGCGCATAAAAAAATTGGTTATTTTGTCTTTCCTGATAACTCAGTATGTGGTTTTAGAGGTTCATGGAATGAAACCGACTCAGGATCACATCACAATGATGAAGATGTAAGTGTCTTTTCTAGCAACAAACCTGAAGCGGCTCAATGGCTGCAAGATATTGTTGGATCAGTAGATAGATACCTTAAGCAAGAATCAAATAAGTTTGACTTCATGGGTATTAATAAAGAAATTTTAAACATGATTCAGGATAGAGCACCCAGAGACAAACCAATCATTGATAAATCTCTTGAAACTTCAAATAAATCATCACCAGAGAGCATTAATGAGGAAACCCTCAACAATGCTGTTGAGATAAAACTTCGAGATTATCAAGAAGATACTCTTCTTGATTGGAATAAAAATAATAGAAGAGGGTTAGTAAGGCATGCAACCGGATCTGGAAAAACAGTAACCGCAATATCCGCTATCAAACAGCATCTTAAAAGTCATCAATCTTGCCTGATAATAGTGCCTTCTGATCTCCTTCAAAAACAATGGATGCTTGAGATAGAAAAATTTATTCCAAGTGCCAGAAATAAAATATTAAATGTTGGTGGGGGATCAACAAATTGGAAAAAAATTCTTAGAAATTTTTCAAAACCAGACTCAACAAAAAATCCCAAAATTATCTTGGCTGTACAAAATTCAGCTTCTTCAGATGAGTTTATTTCTAAAATTTATCAAGGTGACCAATTAATGTTGGTTGCTGATGAGGTTCATTCCCTTGGAAGTAAGACATTTTCAAAAGTCTTTAATATTCAGTCAGGTCCTCGTCTTGGTTTAAGCGCTACACCTGAAAGGTTTAATGATCCAATTGGAACTCAAAAAATTATTGATTACTTCGGAGCTGAGCTTTCTCCTAGAATTGAGTTATCAGATGTAATTGGTAAAGCGTTAGTGAACTATGACTACTTTCCAAAACGATGCTCACTTACTGAAAAAGAGCTAGATGATTGGGACGAAATAAGCAAAAAAATTCGTTCCATGTCTTGGAAAAATAAAAAAGATCAAAGGGGCTTCACGGTTTTTGACAAACAGGTTCAATTATTACTTTTTCAAAGAGCCAAAATTGCAAAACAAGCATCAATTAAAGTTAGGTTAGCTTGCGATATCTTAATTGAACATTTTAATTCCGGAGAGCAATGGTTGGTATATTGCGATGATTTAAATCAAATTGATGTTCTGAGACAAGAATTAAATACGAACAACTTAAATTCGATGATGTATCACTCTGATATGTCAAATGAAGCAAAAGACCAAACCCTCGAAAATTTTAAAATTAATGGTGGTATTTTACTGTCAATCAAATGTCTTGATGAGGGTATTGATATCCCCTCAATTACTCATGCATTAATCATTGCCTCAGATCAAAATCCAAGGCAGTTTATTCAAAGACGCGGAAGGGTTCTTAGGAAAGATCCCAATAATCCTAATAAAACCAAAGCTTTTTTATACGATTTAATTGTTGCTCAAGATACAAGAGATATTGATTCTATTAAAAATTTAGCAATATCTGAACTGAAAAGAAGCCTTGAATTTTCTCAATCATCCTCAAATAAAATTGCATCAGAGGCAATAATCAGGGACATGGCACGCATTGCAAAATTAGACATAAATGAGATAGATTCTGCTAATATTGAAGATGGTATCGACGTGGAGGATGAAGATTTATAATTATGAGCGATAATTTAACAAAAATTCTATCATCAAATGCTGTAAGCAAAGATATCCCTGAAGATCTTGTAATGCAAATTCTAGAAGTTTTTAAATCTAATACTTCAACTTCTAGCATTGAGAAAAAAAATAAACAAAAAAAAATAAAGCAGCTAGTTGAAGATTATTTAGAGTCAAAAAATGATCTTTAAAAAAATAGAGATGAAAAATTGGACTGCATTTAAAGGTGATACTCTTGTTGAATTTTCTTCTGGTGCTAAAAATGTAACTCTTATAAGAGGCAGAAACCAAAGAGGAAAAACTAACTTTTTAAGAGCAATTAAGTGGGTCCTTTATGAAGATACTGGGGATACGCTTGAGGAATATAATTCATCTTTAAAGCTATTGAATAGAGAGGCTATGAAAGAAGGTAATTTTTCTGCCTCAGTAAAATTAACTGTTGAAAAAGATCAGTCGACTATAGAAATTAATAGATCTTTTCAAGCAAGAAAAAGCGCAAAAGACCCAAAAGAAAGTGATTTTGAAAAATCTTTTATTGTCTTGATGGATGGGAAAGCTGTGCCTTCACCTGATAAATTTATTAATTCATTTCTAGCAAAAGAAATAAGTGAATTCTTTTTATTCAATGGAGAGGACTTACAAAAATATAAACAGCTAGGAACATCTTCCAAGAGAAGTTCAGAATTAAAGAATGCCATTGAAAGAGTTATTCAAACTCCATTTCTTATAACCGCGCAGACTGAAATAAAACAAATTAAAAAATTAAATTATGATCTTTTGGAGGCTCAAACACCTGAGGGAGATTTAAAGGATATCAGAGCACGTATTAAAACATTGAATAATTTAGAAATTGACTTTGATAATCAAAAAGAGGAATTGGGTGCTAATTTGAAAACTGCAGAGTCAGATAAAGAAAAAGCAGATGCAGCTTACAGGCTTGTTGAGGAGAATTATGAAATAGCGAGCGACTTGAGGACTGAGGAAAGGAGCACAGATGGCTTAGAAAAAGCAAAAACAGATGCAGAAAATGATATCAAAGATGCAACTGAGATCTCTTGGAAGATTCTTGCAAAAAAAATAATTGAAAGCCATGAAAATAAACAACACTCTGAAGAAAAAAATAAAAATCATTTTCATGATTCTATGCGAGCCTCACTATTGAAAAAAAGTATAGATGATGGCACCTGTGCATTACGGTTAATAAAATTAGATCAAAAGGAAATAAACTTTTATAAGAATCAATATAACGATCTGAAAAACGAAGATTTCCAATTGAATGATCTTGATGCAATTACAAAAAAAAGCGCTCTTACTGGAATTACCCATGACTTCAAAGATTTAATAAATCCAGTGATTAAATACCAATCAGCGGTAGCAAATAAGATTGATAACGAGATTAAGATTGATAATCTAAAAAAGAAACTTGGTAAAAGCAAATCCAAAGAAATTATTGATGCATATGATGAAAAAGAGAATGCTAATAAAAGAGTTGAGGAATTGAAGAAAGCAATAGCAAAATTAGATGTTGAGCTTGAGGGACCGAATGCAAAAGAAGGTGGTGAAAACTATGGAAAAATTGGCATAAAAAATACAAAGCTGGCTTTAGAAGGAGTCGAGAAGGAGATGAGTCCAGATGCTAAATCCAGAGAAAGGGAGCTGGATAAAATATATCAATCCTTAAATGAGATTTTTTCAGAAAGTATAAGTGATTTATCCAATCAAGTTAAGGATGTCATTCTTGAGGAAGGTAATAAAATTTATCAGCAAATGCTTAAAGATGAAACTAAAAACAAACTTAAAATAAATTCTGATTATGGGCTTGAGTTGGTTGACCAAGACGGTAAAAAAATACCTGATTCATCAGCCGGAAATCAAATTATCGTAATGGCTTTATTCTATGGTCTAAAGGTTGCTACTGGTATTGAGGGTCCAATAGTAGTCGATACACCTCTTGCTAGAATAGATGATTTTAATGACTTGGAATTTTTAAATGTTCTTCCAACAACCGCCACTCAATGTATTTTATTGCCAACCGGAAAAGAGATACCTGTTGGAGGACCGGCTGAGCAAGTACTTCTCCCAAAAGTCGGTAAATCATATGAAATTGATAAAAAATCAGATCAACATTCAGAAATTTTAGAAATATAAATCGTTAATGGAAGATATTAAATACATAACAATCTCAGAAGAAAATGATGCCATGTTGCAGAAGCTTAAAAATCTTAATCTTCTTGGTAATAAACATGATCTATGGAGGGCTGCCGTATTGATTGGATTAAAAATTGATCCAACCTTTGAACTTGATCAGCAGAGTAAAAGCTTGATTAAGAGAAGTGCAGATAATAAAGCTCAAAATATTATCCGAAATCAAATAGACGAATCAGGTGATTTAGCTTTTATCATTAATGAGTATGCTCCTGATACGGATGGTCACACTTATAGAAAAATGCAGGCATTAATTCATTTAGGGTTAACAAAGATTCGAGAAGATTATATTGAGGATGGTGTGCTGAACTGGAAAGAAGTCCAATCCTTATTTGAAAAATAGCTTTTAGCCAGTCTGCATGGATCTAGATCAATCAAAGACAAAAAATCTTCAAAATTATCTTAATCGCTTAAATTTATCAGTTAGAGCATACAATGTTTTTGTATCTAATTTTATTTCTGTGGAGCATTTTCTTACAACTGATAATAAAAAATTTTTTAAGTTAAAAAATGCAGGAAAGAAAACTATTTTAGAACTATCAACTTTGCAGTCACTGCTTCTGCATAAAATTAAAGAAAAGGATTCAGAAATTCTTTCTCATATTCCGCCAGAAAACCAAGCATCTTTATACGATCAGGTAGCTCCCTCACTGACTGAGACTAATTTTCATATGATTATTGCAAGATTTCACTTGAGCGTTAGATCCAAAAATATACTAATAAATAATTTCGTTAGCATTGAAGACTTTTGCAATGCTTCTAAAGGAGAGCTGCTAAAGCTTAACAATTCAGGCGCCTCCAGTGTGAGAGAAATGATAAGGGTTCAAAAAAAACTAAAAAAAACCAATACCCCAATTCTTGAAGCGGAGGTATTGCAAGCCCTTAAAGAGGCTAATAATCCCGAAGAAAATCTTACTTTTAAAGAAATATTGATGCTTTCAATGCAGAAAAGTCTCCCTGAGATCAATAGACCCATTCTTTTGAAAAGACTGGCAGGCGAGATAACGCTTGAGCAAGCTGCACAAGAATGGCAGCCAGCCGTTACTAGAGAGAGAATTAGACAAATCGAGAGTAAAGTATTGAAAAAACTTTCCGCATACAAAGATCAAATAATAGATGAATTAAACAAATGCAAACTTAACTCAAGCCAAGTGTTATACCTTTGGGAAATGAGCGTTCAGAATGACTTTTTCAATGATTGCAATCAGTATATCAAGTCTCGAAAATCTACATTATTGCAAAAATTAATTCTTTCAAATAAAAGGAGTAAGTTTGATTTAGATGATATCAGCACCTCATCTATAAGCTTCAAACCAAAAGGTGCAATTAATTATCAAGAAGTTTTACTAAGGCTTGAGAGGCTAGAGATTGAAGATGATGATATTGAAAATCATCTTATAGCATTTAAAAGACCAGATTTAATATCAAAGCTTGATGATATAAGGAAACGATTAGTTCCAAAATCAAAGCATAAACAGGCTATTAAATACCTGAAACAAATTTTTAAAGATGCAGACAAGCCCTTGCAGCAACAAGAAATGCAAGAGATTTTACGTGATGAATATTCATTTGATGCTCCTCAAAATATTATAGGAAATGCAAGACAAGCAATAGATGGAATCTACAGGTTTACAGACAGAGGTTGGGGTTATGAGAGTAAGTTTAGAAAGCTTGATAGCGCTCAAGCAAAAGAGATTCAATCTTCTGTGATTGAGCACTTAAAGAACTTTTCTCCGAAGCAATTTAATTGTGGAGAACTTTTAGAGTATTTAAAAACTTTAAAAAGCTTCAGCCCAAATCTCTTAAATAAAATGAATGAATTAACCTCCAGTGATATTGATTGGACACTTCAAAAAATTGATTTTAAATATAATGAATTAAACCAACTTGGCAGAAAAACATGGAGTTGGAATCAAGAGGGTGAAGACAGGCTCAATACCATGCAACTTGCCATAAACATACTTGATTCTTTTGGCAAACCAATGACAAGCAATGAAATAAAAAAATATATTGAGCGCGAAAGATCTCTAGGAAACTTTCAACTTAGAACAACCAGAGCGAATCCAGATTTGATCCAAGTGAGCAAAAGCAAATGGGGCTTAAGATGGAGAGATATCAATCTTTCAAAACATGAAGAGGATCTCATTTTTAAAAATATTCTTCATGAGTTCAAAAGAGGTAACTCTGTCCTTCTAAGCTCGCATATTCAAAATATCTTAAAAATGATTGGTGTCGATCAATCTATTACTCCATGGCAGATTTCTAGAATTATGCTGAGATATGTAGCAAGCAACCAAGAGAGATCTGGTGATGATTTTAGAGTGGTACTCTCAAGAAAAAAAAATGATGATAGCTTTCAAATAATAGATATAAATAGTTAGTATATTTTCCTAATCACTAAAAATAACAAAGCTAGATAGTGCTTAAATCTTAACCTGCTTACTTGCAGCTCTTAACATGTGACCCGAGTTACAGATTTGCTGAGCTTGATAAGTGGAATCTTTTAAACCCTCTAAGACATATGTTTGATTTTTGAGTCCTGAGGTTGATTGAAACTTCACATCAACTATCGAGGCACTAAAAAAAGATGGGAAATCTTTGAGTGCAAACCAACCAATTCTTTCACCCTTTGGTGAGTCCATTACAAATTCCAGATCAAGCTTGGCTTTCTTGGGTTTCTTCTTGTCTACCATCATTTTCGCATAGACAATGGCACCTTGATTCATTGCTTCTGGTACCTCTGTCATTAAATAAGGATAGTTGGGTATGCAGTGAGGTCTTTCAATGTGAAAGCCCAATTGTGTTCCGTCATCCATATCCTCAGCTTCTTTAGCTACAGTAAGTTCATTCTCACTTAAATCATCAATGTGAAAGTTATCTAAAGTTCTTATGCTGACCTCCCCATAAGACAAGGTACTCAACAGCATCATAAATACAACCGACTTACCCTTAAACGAATTGCTTTGCCCAGAAAAGGGTCCCAAACGCATGACATGGATTTTCTGGAGTCTAATTTCATCCACTGGTTTCGGTTTCAAAAGCTTCCTAACAAACATAAAGGTCGTTAAAGCAAGTAGTCCTATTATTGATGCTGCGAGTATCTCAATCATTAATCCCTCCTTAGGATAGTTATTAAACATTCTTAATACTTAAACGGAGGAAGAGGAGGGTTGCGACAGAATTAGTTTAAAAAACTTTCAACCATCTGCTGAGCACTTGCTGGGTCCATCATTTGAATCATGACTTTATCGGGCTTGTTAAAGTCTTTGTCAGCTCTGATGGATGTCAGGTTGCTGCCAATGAAGGCATCAACATTAGCTAGATACACGCCATACATGACTTGGTAGATGGTGGCATCCATTTCTTCGGTCATTGATGCTGCTATCGACCAGACAGTGTTGCCTTGATAGTTTCTTATGGTCTGTGCTTGTGGAATGGTGTCAGGGATGCTGATCTGATAGTTTGATAGTGCGGGTGCTTCAGTTACTGGAGTCATAAAAGGACCAAAGGTAATTAGCATGGCAACAGCTGCCATCATTAAGCCTGATGCAGGAACCCAACGAGTCCATAAAGTACTCTTAGGCTCTAACGTTTCATCAATGAATGCATGAAGCTTATTATTGGTCTTGTGCATATCCTTTGATTTGAAGAAGTTTTCTAAACGTTGGTTAGCAAAGAGCAAGGTGTCATAAAACTCTCTAGCTACATCAGATGCATCCACAATGTCTCTGACTTCAGCAGAGTTGGAGTAGTCCATGCCATCGTCTACGTATCCTGCCAGTTGAAGTTTGAGACGTTGATTCATTTCTGCTTCCTCCCCAAACAATCAGCAAGAATAGCTCTGGCTCTTTCGGTTTTCTTTCTTAGATTACCTTGAGAAATTTTGCCGATAAACTTTTGAATCACATCGTAGTCATGACCGGCACCTTTCATTGCCAAAATAGTTCTGTCGGTTTCATTTTGTTTAGACAGACAATCCATGAGTTCTTTATGCTCAAAAGACTTAAATTTATTTTCATCTATTACTGGCTGAAGATTAAGTTCATCCAATGAATCAACTTTAGAATCTTTTCTGCATTTATCTATAAAGCCGTTACGTAAAATTCTTCGTGCATAGGCGAGAGGATATTCTGCTGCAAGAAATTTATCTTTGTTCTCAATCAGTTTAAGTAAAGTTGCCTGACATAAATCTTCAGCATCAGCCATGTTGCCACTGAGGCTTAAAGCAAAAGGTAAAAGTTTCGGGCTAACAATATGCAAAGCTTCTTTGAGTGAAGGTGGATTTACTTTAGGCGGTGTAGCAACTTCTACAACACGAGTCTGTGTTGCTGTGAATATATTGAGTGAATTCGTTGCTTCCATGTATTTAATTAATACTACCTAATTGTTTGACCATAAAGGAAGAGGGTAGTTACAAATAAACTAAATATATTTTGTCACAAACCCAAACTTCATCAGTTACAAGCTTGAGAAGTGTTATTTGAGGGTTCCTTCATTCATGGCTGCCCAAAAAACTTCTGGATCACCGCCACGTTCTACGTGATATTCAAGCGTGGATTGAGAGTTGCCATCATGATCGGTCCAAAAGAATAATCCCTCACTGTATTTGTCTGGATAGTTGGTAGATGGAACATTTAAAAAAATACCTTCACCTTCATCTAATTTATTTCTCCATAGCTTTTTAAACCAACTCAACATCTATATGTTTTTGTCCATTTGCTTGCATTGCAGAGTGTCTTGATAGGTTTCACCCGGAGTTTCTCGAATCTCACCCTCAAACTCAACCAATGAAGATCTTTTGCCATCTATCTTTAAAGTCATTAGGTATCTATCTACTTCTGCATACCAAGTTGCCTTATATGTAATTTCAGCATCTGGGTATTTTTTTTGCCGAGCTAAAAATTGATAGTTAAATTTTACAAGGTTATCTGTAACGGAGACGTTAGAGTAAGAAATATCAAACATATCCCATTGCTCAATCATTGAATTACCAAATTGGATCATGACAGATTTATTCTTTGTATCAGTCATGACATAAATTCTGTCATCTTTTTGATATTCTTGTTCACAGGCTAGATAAGAGACTGGATCAACTGGTTTATTGCAACCAACAATTCCAAAGACCATCAAAGTGAGGAGGATGTTTTTCATTTATTGATCTCCACTTGTTTCAATCCAGCCAAAGAATGCTTCCATCAACACCTCATGATCCTCTAAAAACTCTGCGTGTCGTTCGCATACATCAATGTAGTGTTCCGTTTTTCCAAAATGGTATTTGTAAATTTCTATTTGATCTTCAAGTTTCCAGGATTTCAAACAGACAAGCTTGTGTTGCTTCTTAAGATTTTTATGCAGGCTGATATCCTCAACGCCCTTCTTTTTATTTCTACATTGCTCTCCAACCATTTTAGATGCTCCAAGCATAAGCTTGATCAAATTTTGTAGATTTATTAAGAGTGATATTTCAGAATCTTTTTGAAAATGTTTGGGAGTTGGAGCAAGTTTAAGGGGTGGATTCATTTATTTTTTCACTTTTAAAAATAATAAACTAATTTGACAGATTTTGAAATTCTATGTTATTTGTAAAAAAGGACATTCAAAAACCGAATAGGCAGGAGAGAAAAATGAAAGGTAGTTATGAGAATGAAAAACGAGAGTTCGACAAAGATATTGTTGAAGTCATTGGTGAAAGATTGAATCTAAACAGAAGGGGGGCTAACTACTGGTGCGTATGTCCTTTTCATCAATCTGCATTTCCCAGTATGTGTGTAAGCAGGAAACATCAGACATTTTATTGCTTTGAATGCAAAGAATCTGGATCACTTATTACTTTTTTACAAAAATACGAGGGTGGATATGAAGTCAACTAAACCAACTTATTGTATTTATGTAATAGAGCTCAACAAAAAAGTGCTAGAAAAGAAGAAATTTCGAAAAGAGAATCCTAATTATATTGATGGCAAGCCATGTGTATATGTTGGATACACAAGCCGTTCACCCGAGATAAGGTTAAACCAGCACCTAAAAGGGAAAAAAAATAAAAAGGGTTACCGTCTCTTTAATAGATATGCTCATAATTTTGGAGAAGTATTAAGACCCAATGATTACAAATATCTTAATAAATTTATGCTTAAAAAAATGGTCACCAAAGAAACCGCAATGGATCTAGAAGTAAGAAAAGCTCAGTCATTAAGAAAAAAAGGATACGCAGTATGGCAAAGATAGCTAATTAATCTTTTTCATTTATCATAATAATTATGTCTAAAGAAGATATGGATGCAGTTAAGAAAGCCATTGCTGCTGTTGATGAAAGAAAAAAAAGCATGAGAGCAACTTTTGTGCGCGGTGGTCAAACAGGCATGAGGCAGCAAAAGTTAAAAAATTATGGTTCAAGCAAACCTAATAGAGATCTTATTTATCCGGGAATAAAGAATCAAGTCAAAGCCAATCATAAAAGTATAGATATAGTCTTTATGCACGGTCTAGAAAAACGCTATTACATAGCAGATGAAGATGCTCAATTAGTTCACAAATTAGATAGCAAAAAGAAATATAGTGAAAACCTTAGTTATGATCGCACCAGTATTTCTATGAATGAAAAGTCAAAATTTGTAAAATTGCTTAAAGAGAAAAATAAAGGATATGTTTTTTTAGATATGATATTTCCAAAAACTGATCCAATTATGAGAGTGGTGACTGATTCCTCTGATCCAAGTTTAATTGGAGATAAGTATTAATTTTTAACGTAGCACTTTCGTAGCACTTTTTTAAAAATAGATGATGAGAGATGATGAAATTAAATTTTTAAAACCTCATCATTTTCATCATTTTGACTTGTTAAACCTCATCATTAAGGGCTTTCTATGATCCTTCTAATGAATGAATAGGGGATACGGCTTTTATAGGTTCGAACCTTGCCAAGGTTGAGGTCGCCAGTTCGAACCTGGTTTCCCGCTCCAGTTTTTAACCTCTCACATGTATTAAATTAGTAATAATTCTTTCTGAATAGTTTCATCGAGTAGTGGTAACACCTCTAC
>Ga0209534_10001427_pt1 | contig 25135 bp, 24 predicted proteins | sample COG_07_FD_184751 | JGI IMG/M metagenome (GOLD analysis project Ga0209534, IMG submission 184751) | Pelagic Microbial community sample from North Sea - COGITO 998_met_07 (SPAdes) (version 2) | ecosystem: Environmental > Aquatic > Marine > Neritic zone/Coastal water | place: Helgoland, sampling...
CAGGATGTTGCGGACATCCACAACAAGATGGCGTTTATCATTATCATAAATATCCAACGTGTTTAAGATTATTTAATAATACTTGGCGTAGTGAAAAAGATAAATGTGATGCTATAGATACATTAGTTAATAGAGGTCGTCATTCACGTTTAATAGGTTTTGCGTTAGATGGATTTCCAATATATGGGCCAGTTGGTTTTATAAATGGCGAAAGTAAAATTATGCTTTCAAGTTATACAGGTTCTAATGATAGTGCTGGAAATCCAACATACGTAGAAAATAGTGGTGATTTAGATGAATGTAATGCTATAAATTCACCAACACCAGAATTTCCAAATGGTGTATATCATTATGTTATGACAATTGAATCAGTTAACAATGAAGGTAAACAAGCTCTTAGATATTTAAATCCATATTTTGGTTATGATATTAGAAATATATTGAATAAACATAATTTAATGCCTTCTTCATGGAATAATAATGATTCAAATTATTTTAATGGTTTACAAAATGGTTTTTCAATAACATATAATAGTAATACAATTAATATATTAGGAACAAATACAGCATCATATACAACATTTTATGATTTTATTGCAGGAATGAGAACAAATTTATCAAATAATGATTTGCATTACGTTTCAAGAGAATTTGAAACAATGAAAATAGCATATCCTTTTACTATAATTAAATATAGAGGAATAATTCCTACTTACATAGAAAAAACATTAACATGTATAACTTCCCCTTCAAATACAAATATTGTTAGTAGTAATGGAAATAAATATGTATTTAATAATGAAAGCACATATGATTCTAATAAACAATATGGTTTATATAATGGAACATATATATTACAAAATGTGCCTATTAATCATCCAATAGCAATATTAAATGATGGTAAATCAAATAATATAACTTATTCAGTTACAAATAATAATCCAATTGTGATAAGAGTAAGTGGAGGTCAATTTAATCAACCATATTATAATTTTACAGATGAAAATGCAAATTCTATTAATATTTATGATGGAACATTTAAATTTATGCGTGGTAGAACATATAGATTTGCTGATTATGGTGTTAATAATAGTCACCCTTTTAGATTATACTATAGTGAAACCTATACAAGTTCTTTCAGTGGTGGTTCAAATGGAACTAATTATATTGATATAACAATACCAAGTGATCATGCACTAGGCGTAGGAGAAATATTTTATCAGTGTGCAATACATTCTGGTATGAAAGGGAATTTACTATTATTAAATCGTAATGTAAGTGAAAATAATGAAGCAAATGGAAATTATGATTTCTATTATGGAAACGTTCAAATAGCAGTAAATAGCAATTTTAATGAAGTATCAGCGTATTGTTATTATCATGGATATATGGGAGGAAATAAATTGCTCAAATATAGTAGTGAATGTAGTCCTTAAATAAGTTAATGTAAATAATATTAGTATAAAAATTTAAAATGATGTAAAATAAATTTTTATATAAATCCTAATTTTTCATAAATCCATATCCATATACAAAATAGTCATGTTAAAAATATAATAATTATTGCTGTAAAAGTAAAAAATATAAATTCATACCATTTACACATTTGAAGATTTAAGATTTAAAATGTGAATAAGTATTTGTATTTTCTTCAAATGTTTCCGAAACTTTTACTTTTTCTTCGTCATCTTTTTTATTTATAAAATCGTGTTGTTTTTGTAAAATATATTGACAATTACGCATAGTACAAGCAAAAGAACAACCACTATGTCCGTCGTCTATAACTTCACATCCTATTTTTTTTATACGTTTATCACTTGAAAACATAAATCCATTATTTTCGTTAAATGTGCGAATATATTTTTCCAAATTATATTTTTTTATAGCTTTTATTGCATTATTTACCATATTTTTATTTTTTGCATCACAATCTTCCATAATATTATCTTGGATATTTTTCATATTTTCGTCATATTCTAAATTTTCGTATATACTGCTCATTTTTTGTTCAGTTTATAAATGAATTTAATAATATACTAAATTTCAATTTATTTTAAAAATTACTAATTAAACATATTCTTTTATAAACAATTAACTATTAATGAAAATAGAACTAACCGATGAAAAAATTATTTTATTTTATCAAAAACACCCAGAAATTAATGTTACAGATGTTAATTTATTTATGATAAATTTTATGGATAATTTCTTTTTAAATAGTGAACAAAGTAAAAATGAAAATATTAGTGAAATAATGTTAAAAAAATTAAGTAAATTAGAGTCATTTTTTACGGAAAATAATGACACAGACAATTATAAAAGTACAATTAATGATATTGTACGAACAAATATTCAACAAGATAGAAATGTAATAAATGATAATATTTCACAAGCATTACAAACCAATTCACAATCAAATATAAATAATCTTGTTCACGAAATAAAGCAACCGATTAGTAATATTGTAAAAGAAAACTTGGTAAATGTAGCAGAAATGACAAATAACATTGTAAGTAATAGTGAAACACGTATGGTTAGTCAAATATCAGCATTACAAACAACAATTGATAGAACAAATATAACGCAAGAACATATGGATAAAACTTTAACAGATTATACTAATAAATTAACTAATTCATCTTTAAAAGGTCAAATAAGTGAAAAAAAATTAATGATAATAATGGAAGAAATGTATGGTCAAGATTGTTTAGAAGAAGTTATAGAAAAAACGGCAAATACAAAAAAATCTGGTGATATTATCTTAAATAGATATGGTAAATCAAAATTGTTAATTGAAAATAAAAATTATGGTTCAAAGAAAATACCTGAAGAAGAAGTAGAAAAATTTATAAGAGATATAGACGAACAAAAATGTAATGGATTAATGTTATCACAAGAAACTGAAATAAGTGGTAAGAAAACATTTCAAATTGATATTCATAAACAACATATATTAATTTATGTTGATAAAGTAAATTATGATAATTTTAAAATTCGTTTAGCTATTGATATTATTGATAAATTACATTCAAAATTATCACCTTACCTTAATCAAGATACTGCTCAAGAAAGTAATTATAAAATCCAAAAAGAAATGCTAGAAAGTATCAATAATGAATTTGAAAAATTTATAAAATCAAAAGAAGAATTTTACACTGAAATACAGGATACGCATAAAAAATTAATTAAACGTTTAAACGAATTAGAATTTCCTTGTTTAGATGGTTATTTAAAGAATATTTTTGCAACTTCACATAAAAATGTAGTTGAATGTGAAATATGTGGAAAGAATTTTTTTGGAAGACAACCAGCCAAGGCATTAGCAAGGCATCTTCCGGCTTGTAAAAAAAAACAAGAAAAAATAAATAAAGAAGAAAAGCTACAAATAATACAAAGTAATCACGAAAATTTAGAAATTGAAAATTTATAAAAAAATAATTAAATAAATTCTTTACTATATTTTTTTTTATTTTGCTATAGTATAATGTCGCAGAGTTCTAATACCGCGAGCGTGAAAGATACGAATACGGAGAAACTTTTCGTTTCTACTAATAGTAATGATGCTACTAAATTAGAGTTACAAGCTTTAAAATCATTGGTGCGTGATAATATTAGAGATGAAAATGGAAATGTTTTACCTATTGCTGGTGATTTAAGTGGAACAGGAACAGATTTAGCATATGATTTTCATACAGTAAATATGATTAATCAAGATGTATTTTCTTCACAAATACACATAGTTCATACAACATATGAACAAAGAGCAAACGATGTAGATGCCTCATATATTAATGTAAGTTTAGGTTCATTAGATATTTCAAGTATTGAAATTGATGAAACAACTGCTGCCTTTGTTGAAGGCAATTTGATTTTAGATATATGTAATGGTGCTGATGATATTAGTTTATCCAACGCATTATTAGGAACTAACAAGCATAATTTAAAATTTACAAGCACTGACCTTAATACTAAATCTTTTACAAAAGCTTTACTAGCGGCAACTGATAATGATGATACCAGTTTATTATTTTCTGTTGTTGAAGATCCATCAAATGCAAGCAATATAATTCTAAATAAAGGCAACGACCCTGAGTTAGTAGGTGCTAGTGCCAAATTTGATGTAATTTTAGATACAATAAATGCAACAGCATTAAGTGCTTTACCTAGTCAAATTAGTACAGGTACTTATAATATTAGAGTTGAGCAAACTAATAGTGTTGCTGTAACAGCAAGTCCAAATATAAATGACCTTGGTATGCGTACTTTATCTGGAGATACTCTTAATGATATATATTATGATGCTACTAATTTACTACACTTCTTGCCAGAAGGAGCAGAAGAAGTTCCTGGTTATACCATTGATATTTCATTAAGTAAAAGTGGTAATATTGAAAGTGAGAATTCTGCTTTTAAAGTTGATAATTTTGCTAATATGGCTAATAATTTAGATTATATGAATGCTATACGTGATTTTGGAAATAATAAAAACACTTTAGATAGTTCAGCTACACTATTTTTAGCATATAAAGATGTAAGTTCACATAACATTTTAATTACAAATAGCGTAACAGATTTATCATTTGGCGAATCTAATAATATAGAATATACCAATGGAACAGGTGGAACTTTCAAAGTATCTATTAATGATACACAAGATGAATTTTTAGAAAATGTTTCACAAGGTGAAGTTAAATTATTTTCACGACCAGATACAGAACGTCTTTTAGTTACTAATAATGTGGATGTAAGTAATATTATTACAGCTTCAATAGTTAGATATGTTGGTGATGTATCTATTAATAATACATTTGTTGATTTGTGCTTAAATTCAACTGAATCAGTTAATTATACATTAAAACAAAAATTCCCTAACCCTGGTTCATCTTTACTAACTTCACAATGTCTTTCAGGTGGTAACGCAGCAAACGCATTAGTAATTAAAGATGATTCAAGCACATTATTTAACAATGATGAAGTTGATGTAACATTTGTTGATGGCGAAATTTCAACATTACAAGCAGCAAATAATCTTACATTTATTAAAGTAGAAGATGTAAATAAATTTGCAACACGTGTTAATAAAATTTTTGATTTGTGTAATACAGATATTTCTTTTGGTAATCCGGATGTTCAAATATCAGTTACTGGTGAAAATGTTCAATTAGATATTGATGGTTTATACAATTATGATCAAGTGCGTTTATTTTTAGAACCTAAAACACTTGCTAATATTCAGGCTGAGGGTCTTGTAGATAATGTTAATTCTGAAGGGTCATTGAAATTCACCACAAGTGATGATAAAGCTGAATTAAAAACAAAAGCAGACTTTTCAAGACCATTAAATGAATTTACATGGAATGTACTTGATCAAGGTACAAGTTTAGATATGTCATTTGATGTTGTTGCTAATTATGAAGGTGATATTTCAGCTCATGAATTTCAATCTAAGATTCAAACATTATTCAAAAAACAATGGACAAGTAATGGAATATTAAAGGAAGATATTGATTATCCTGAAGATTATACATTAACATTAGTAGATACTATAGAAGATACAAATACTTATTTAACTACTCATGGTTCTGGAAGAGTTCATGAAATCATAAAACATACAAAAAATAAAATTACCGACCCATTTTATCTTGGTGCGTATCATAATTTGCAAGCAGTTGTTGGTGATATTGAAATTAAAGATACCTTTTATGAATACTATCATAGTGATGGAACAAAAGGTCCTGAATCTAAATTACGTAATTATACTACTAATGCTGCTAAACGTGAAATTACTTTTACACCTCAAACTAGAACAATTACTAAATCAATGTTACATAGTATGAAAGGTCAATTACAAGGTCGTAATAAAGATACAGAAATTTTTGATACAACTGAACTTAGATACGATATTGATTTAGTATTTAATGAAGCAACAACAATTAATGGTTTTAATAGTGATGCCAATGCAACATTTATTGTTAACTTAGATTTAGATCAAGGTGATGTTAGTTTGAATTCTACACATTATGCTATATTGTTAGATTTTGCTGAAGGAAATGCTGTTTGGAATTTATCAAAGAAAACAGGAACTTTATCTTCTATGGTGGATGGATTAACTTCATTACAAGATATTTTTGATGCTAGCGATTTTACAACTGATATTAGTTTAAGCTCATTACATAATGTTGACGATAATACAGGTAAGAATACTTTAACATTGAAAAATGATGATAATACTTTTTGCACAATAGAAGGTGACAGAACATTACTAGCTAATTTTGTTGTTGTTGTTTCTAATGGTCCTGTATTCCAAGTATTACGTAATGGAGCTGATATTTCTTTTGATACTTATATGTATACTGAAACAACAATATTAGATATTGATAATGGTATTCGTTTAACTATTGAACCAGACCAAGTTAATTTTGGTGGCGTTGATATTTCTTTATCTTTACAAAAGGATATTGTTGGTGTAGCACATTATGATACTAATGCTCTTGATATGAGTGGTGTTGTTTTAGCTTCCAAGACCTATACTGATGCTTCTGCCCAAGATATTGTATTTAACAATTATCGTGGTATTATTGAAGATCAAACAATACAAATTAGACGCGTTGGTGGTCAATTCCAACTTGATTTCGCTGGTAGTGTACGAAATTCAATTGGTGATTTGCTAGCAGGAACAGCAACAGATGTAAGTATGACTGGTTTCGGTGATCTTGGTTATGATATTACATCTGAAGTATCACATTTAGGAACATCTAATCCTTTATCATCTACTCTCACAACACCTTTAACATTAACACCAGCCCAATATATACTTAACGGAAGAATTATAGGTTCAGATGTTTCACTTCAAAATAAAACATCATTTAGTGATGTTCTTTTTGATTTTTACGACGCCTCTTCAGGAGTAAATAATAGAACTGATGGTATCTTCAAATCTTCATTAATTGCTGATGGTGCAGATAGATATACACTTGTATCTAATGATGGTGGAACATATAGTGTTAATCATAATGGCGTACAGATCGCGACAGCATCCAACGATTTTTCTGATATTGCTGAAGATAATGAATTAGTATTTAATGATGTAAGATTTCCTTTTATAACAATTCTTAAACAAACTATTGCCACCGACGTAGATGTTTCATTCACACTTTCAGTTCCTAAATATAAAGTTCAATATCGTAATTCTACTGGTGTTACTAATTTCCCCCATTCAGGGAATGCTGCTGATAATACAACAACAGAATTTTTATCTGCTGCCACACAAAGTCATGAACTCGCTGATATAGAAGCAACTTTAACACTAGATACAAATAAAACATTTATTGATTTTGCAACAAATCCTTCTAACGACGTATTTTCAACTGATATGACTGGAAATAGTAATACAATTCGTGCTCAAGTAACATATGATACTGCTATTAATCCTTCAATAAATGATGAATTTTTAGTTATTCCTAATAGTGGAACAGATACTTCATCAGTTGCAGTAACAATAGATAAAATAGCTAAATCAGGAAGATACTATGAATTAGCAATGACACAAACAGCAGATGGATTATATACTACTTATGATGTTTGTAGTAATCTTGTTAATTCAGCTGCTAATATTCTTATTAAAATACCTTCAGCATATATTAATGAAGGTAGATATCAATCTGTAATTACACCTAACGTTGGTGTAAAAACAAGTTTAATTGGTGCTGAATACGTTTTAGATGGTGATGTTCCTGTCATTAAAGTTCGTAAATATACTTCACCAATTCATGAATCTTTTGAAACATTTAAGATTGACAAGAATCAAGTTCGTGCTGCTGGATTTAGAGCAAATACAATTGAAGAAGCAATCATTCCATTAACCACAGCAACATTTGGAAGCACCGCTTATAGTTTCCAATCAATATTGAATACAACTGCTAATAATTTATTTTCTGTTCCTGCTTATGCAGTATTAAATAAGGTAGATATTAGCAATGAAAATATTTGGGACGATTATGCTAATAATAAATTAAATTATGTTATGGTTCCATTAACATTTGCTGGCATTGGTAATATTTTTGAAGTAACCAGTACAAATATTAGTCAACCTGTTAAAACATTAGTATCAAGCACGCCCGATATTACACGTATTACAAGCGCTGATGGTGCTCCTGTATTTAGAGTTCGTGCGAATGGAAGAATTGATACAGGAACAGTTCAAACAGCAAATCTTATATCAGTTGATAGTCAAACATCCAATAGTGGTAGCAGTTATAATAAAGAATTTGTTTCTTATAATGTTCTTCTTGGTTAAGCAAATATTGTGAATAAAATTTTCTAATAAATTTAAATAAATTATAAAATAACATTATTGTTAAATAATATTATTGTTAAATAATATTATATAATTATATATTATAATTGATGGCAAATCCTATCAGAGTGAACAGAACACATTTTAACGATTTAGTGAATGATAATGCTAAACTATCTGGAGCTGCTTTTACAGGCGATGTTTCAGTTACTGGTAATTTAGACGTTACTGGAACTACAACTAGTGTTATAAATTTAGATATAACTGATAGTCTTATTGGTTTAAATAATGGTTTAGTTGCCTCTAATACAAATGATTCAGGAATATTAATTGGACGTGGTCAGGATACAAATGCGTTTATGGGTTGGGATGAAAGTGCTGGTAAATTTATTGTTGGTGCAACAGCAGCAACTGCATCATCTACAGGAAATCTTACAATTACAACTGGAACCTTGGTTGCTAATTTGGAGGGTAATGTTACTGGTGATCTAACAGGAAATGCTGCTACTGCTACTAAATTAGCTTCTGCTGTAAATATTGGTGGTGTATCTTTTGATGGTTCTGTTGACATTAACTTACCAGGTGTAAATGGTTCTGGTAATCAAAATACAACTGGAAGTGCTGCCACATTAACAACAGCAAGAAATATTGGTGGTGTATCTTTTGATGGTTCTGTTGACATTAACTTACCAGGTGTAAATGGTTCTGGTAATCAAAATACATCAGGAAATGCTCATACTGCTACTAAATTAGCTTCTGCTGTAAATATTGGTGGTGTATCTTTTGATGGTTCTGCTGACATTAACTTACCAGGTGTAAATAGTACTGGTGATCAAAATACAACTGGAAGTGCTGCCAAATTAACAACAGCAAGAAATATTGGTGGTGTATCTTTTGATGGTTCTGTTGACATTAACTTACCAGGTGTAAATGGTTCTGGTAATCAAAATACATCAGGAAATGCTCATACTGCTACAAGTGCTTTAACTGTAACAGAAGCAGTTCAAGCAGCAATTACATCAGTAGGAACACTTACTGGTTTAACAATGGCAGATGAAGGTAATATTGTTGTTAATGCTACTACTGGAACAAAAATTGGAACAGCAACAAGTCAAAAATTAGGTTTCTTTAATGCTACCCCTGTAGTACAACAATCTAATATTGCTGATGCTAGTTCATCACAAGGTGTAGCTAATGGTAGTGTTGCTAATAGTGGTTCTGGTACCCTTGATGTACCAACAAAAGCAGAATTTGATGGTTTAAGAACTGATGTGCAAAATTTAACAACAAAAATGAATGCTATTTTAACAGCATTAGAAGCACTCGGTTTATTGGCAAATGCTTAAATTCAATAATATATAGAATAATAAAATATTTACAATTTTAGTTTATATTTCAAATAAAAAATAAATATAATATTTATTTGAAATGGATAATAGTAATACAATTATAAATATGAATGAATTAAGCACTAATATAATTAATGAAGTAAGTAGTAATAATGAAATAAATACAATAATTTCAGTAAATGAATCAAATAGTGAATATAGTGATTCAAATTCAAATGATGAAAATAGTGAAGATGATAGTAATAGTATAATAGAACAAATATTTATTGATAATGTTGATGGTAATAATAATTATATTTCTATTAATACAAGACCACGTATTAAATATAAAAAATTAAATTATACAGCAGTAGAAAAATCAATAGAAAAATATTATTTTGATGTCAATCATACTTTGTCGTCATCATTAGATATATTAGCAAGTTATTTGAAAGGACAAAAAGTAATATATATGGAATCAAAACATTATTGCGAAACAAGATTAAATTATTTAATGATGCCCGCTATTTTTCTTTCTACACTTGCTACTGTATTATCAGGTATTACATTATATAAAAATTATGGTATTGTAATAATAGCATCTATAAATGCAATAATTGCATTCTTATTATCACTTGTAAATTATTTAAAATTAGATGCCGCATCAGAAGCTCATAAAATTTCATCTCATCAATATGATAAATTGCAATCTACAATAGAATTTACTTCAGGTTCTGTGCTATTATTCAAACGTGTAAATAGTAATAATGAAAATCTAGAAGAAGGTCATTACACAAAATCAAGCTTGGAAAAAGAATTATTAAATAAATTAGAAGATGTTGAAAAAAAAATTAGTGATATAAAAGAAACAAATCAGTTTATTATTCCACGTGAAATACGATATATGTTTTCACTAATTTATAATACAAATATTTTTTCATTGATAAAAAAAATAGATGATAAAAGAAAAAAAATGATTGCCATTTTAAAAAATATAAAAAATGATATTCGGTATTATACTGCTCTTCAAAAAACAAAAAAATATGAAATGAAAATTAATGAAAAAAAACATATAGATGAATTATTTAATAGAAAAAAAAAAGTGTTGAATCAAATTCTACTTTTAAAAAGTGCCCCAGCAGTAATAGATCAAATATTTAAACAAGAAATAGAAAATTCAGAAATAATGAAACAGCAAAGTTTTTGCACATTTTTTATGTATTTATTACCTAGTTTCAATAAAAAGGATAATCATTTTAAAAATAATAAAAAGTTTAAAGACCCAGTTAATTTAAATAAATTTATAAGTTCATTAATGGATCCATTTAACGACAACGATTGTACTATAAATGAAAAAAAAAAGTGTAATAGTGAAGACTTTGTTTAAATATTAAATATAAATTTAAATCTTAATCTCTTGTTAGTTCACTCTTTTTTTCTTCTATCATTTCCATAATTTGTCGTTTATAATATTGCATTGATTTAATATGACTATCTAAGTTTACATCACCTTTCATTGCAAAACGATAAATTATAGTTTCTTTATTTTGTCCTTGTCTATGACATCTTGCTACTGCTTGATCTTCAAGAGCAGGATTCCAGTTAGGACTAACCATATACATCTCAGAATATTGTTGTAAATTCAAACCTTCAGAACCAGTTTGAATTTGCATAATAAGAACTTTAACATTATCATCATCTAAAACTTTTTTACGCTCTTTTAATTTTAATGAACCTTTATAAACGGCAACATTTTCAGGATTATACAATTCATCGTTATCAGTATCTACAATTATTTTATATAATTCATCTATTTCACCAATAAAGTGTGAAAATACTATTTTTCTATTTCCATTGTTTTTATTTTGAAGAATTTTTTCAGAAACAACATCTAATTTACTATTATAACTATAAATATCTCTATAACTTTCATCTAATTTTTGTTGATCAATTAATTTTTCTATTTTATTTTTAAACAATATAGGTGCAATACACATTTGACGACCTCTTAATATCGCACTTAATATAGAACCATCTGTTAATAAATTAGCAAGTTTGCTATAATATTTTTTATCATATAATGAATAGGTATCTTTCATATTTGTGTCTCCTCCTGCAAACATTTGACATATTATTTGCTCATCAACTGATGAATAATCAACAAATACATTTTCTTTTCTAAGTTGTGGTAAAGATAAACCAACATCACAAAGTCTGCGACGTAACATATAATGTTCAATTAAATATTCAAGATTTAACTTAATATATTTGATTTCAAAACCTACAATATGAAATAACATCTCAACATCTTTTTTTCTATTTTGAATAGGTGTCCCAGTCAAACACCATTTAATATTAGATTTAAGCAAGTCAGCACTTATGTGTTTATTTGTATCATTACGCAAGTGATGAGCTTCATCAAATATAATTCTATCCCATTCAGTATCAAATAAAGTATCATCAATCATTTTTATATTTTTACGCTTTATAGAATATTGACTTACAACACCATAAGTAGTTAATACAATGAAACTATTTTCAATGTATTTTTTACCATTTTTACGCTGATTACCATGATATATGAGTGGTTCTATGCCAAGTATATTTTCTATTTTTGATTTCCATTGATTAATAAGTGCTGTTGGAACTACAATTAATGTTCTTTTTTTTAGATTTGAAATAATTAATCCAAGTGATACAATAGTCTTACCTAAACCCATTTCATCGCCAATAATACCACCGCCAATATTTGAACTAATTAAGTGTTCTTTATTTAAACACCATTCAATCGCTTTTTCCTGATGTTCTTCTTTGTTTAGACGAGCATCAATTACAAAATTTTTAAATGTTTGTAATTTGTCGGATATTATTTTAGTATCCATTGCCCTAAGTTTGGTTCTTATATTTTTTTACATTACACATAAAAAATGTGAAAAAATCAATTTATTTCTACAAATATTATTTTATTTTTTAAAATAATTTATAAATATCAAGACCCATATATAAAATTATAAATAAAATTGTAACTAATAAATTAGTAAAAATAATTATATTTTGTTCCATATCTTGCATATATAAACAAATAAATGCTGATAAAATGGTTAATAATGCACCTAACATTATATGTCGTGTTAAGTTCATCATAGCAGTAGTACTAATTTTTGATGCCATAAGAAGCAAAAAGAAATATGTTAATGGCACAGCATATAAAAATCCCAATACTTGAAAATAATGTTTTCCATTACCTAAAACATTAGGTTGTGAAATGTATGATATTATTCCAAATGAAATGCCACCAATTAATGTATCTAATAAAACACTCATTTTTAATATATTATATTATACAAATATTATAATTGTTTAAGCCGACATTTCCATTTTTATTGTTTCATGATGATTATAATTAATAATTTCAAAATCTTCAAATTTATATTCATTTATATTTTCATATTTATTTTTAATTTTAAGATTTGGAAACGGAAATGGTGTTCGTTTTAATTGTTCTAAGAGAGGTGTTTTGTGATTTTCATAAATATGTGTATTTCCTATAAAATGAACAAATTCACTTGCATTTAGGTCACAATGATGCGCTATTAAGTGTGTTAATAGCGCGTATGATGCAATATTAAATGGAACACCTAATCCAACATCTCCACTACGCTGATATAAAGCACAACTCAAATTATTATTTTTGTCTACATAAAATTGCATTAAAATATGACAAGGTGGAAGAGCCATTTCATCTATTTGACAAGGATTCCAAGCACTTAAAATAAGACGTCTACTATATCTTTCATTAGGGTCTTTCAAAGCATTAATAATATTTTGCAGTTGATCTACGCCCTTGCCATCATATTTTTCTTTACAATTAGTATATGGAGCATTAAAAAATCTCCACTGATGACCATAAACAGGACCTAAATCATTTTCTTCATTATGTGTTAATCCTCTTGAATCTAAAAATTCTCTTGACCCATTTGCATTCCAAATTTTCACCTTTTGATTTTGTAATATTTCATTATCAGTTGAACCACTAATAAACCATAATAATTCTTTTAAACAACTTTTCCAAGCGAGTTTCTTTGTTGTTAAAAAAGGTATAATATTATCATTTAATTTAAATTTCATCATATTTCCAAAAGAAACATATACTTTTCCGTTCCTTCCTTCTTCCAAATTATTATCTGTTATTATGGTGTGAATTAATCCTAAATATTGATTTTCTTCGCTACAAATTCTATTTTCACTATGTATACCATTGATAATATTATTATTCATAATATTTATTTATAAAATATATTATGAATTGATATTTAAGTGTTTTAATAATAAAATAAAAAATTGATTTATATGGAACTATATTAACTAATGACATTTTTATGTTTAGTAATTTAGATTGTACTTATAATTTTACATCATCATACGATAGATTAAAAATTATAGAAAATACATTATTTAATAGTAATAGTAATAGTAATAGTAATAAATGGATAAAAGATAGTCAAACTAAAGATAATCAACTACGTTATATTAAAAATTATGATGAATTAAATTTAATTGAAATAAACATCATTGATAAAGGTTACTATAAAGTGTTTGTTCCAATAAATGAAATAACATTTACTTTACATTTTGAAGAAAAATCATTTAATAAAATGTTAAAATATGTTAATCAATTCATTAATTAGGTAAACAATCTATGTTAGTTAGTTATCATTATTTAAATTTTTAATTCAATTAACTGAGTATCAATAGTTTCAATTTTAGTTAATACAGAATCAACATCACTTTTAAATGTTGCAATATCACCTTGAATACTTGTTAATTTTGTGCTCATAGCTGATGTATTTGCAATTTTCTCTGCTTCAGAAGCAGTAATATCTGATTCAATTTCAGAAGTAGTAATTGTAGTTTCTAATTGGGTTTGTAAAGTTACTAATGGTTCAATTTCTGTAATTTTTGTTTTTATGTTTAATAATTTAGTATTAAAAGAACTAATATCACCTTCAATTGTAGCAATACCTGTTTTTGTATTTTCAATAACAGCTAATTTTGATTGATTTTCAGCAATAGATGTTTGAAGATTTGCTGTCTGTTGTGCTGCTTCAATACGACCAACTTCGTCTTCCATATCTTCTGCTAAAGAAGCAAGTGAGTCAATAGAGTCGTTGGGAGAGCTGTCAGGAGAGCCGTCAGGAGAGCCGTCAGGAGAGCTGTCAGGAGAGCTGTCGTTAGTAGATACAGAACCATCTACACCTTCTTTTAAACTAAAAAAATTAAAACCTCTTGTTAAGAGTGGGATTGTAATAATAGCAACTAAAAGCAATACTATCCACATAATACTTTTTTGACTAATTTTTATACTTTTATATAAACTTGTTAAATTCATTATATTATATATTTTCAAAAGAAAAAAGATTATTATATACGCAAAAAGGTATATAATAATTTACATTTCCTCTCTCAATAGGGATCGAACCTATGACCTCGCGATTAACAGTCGCACGCTCTAACCAGCTGAGCTATGAGAGATTAATATACAATGTTATTTTGTATACTATACTATAACAATAGTATTTGTTTAAGTAGTTTAAAATGTTATTTTTTATAATTGCAAAATCCTACGCTTTTTTCCATATTAAAGGATGATTTAAGATGTTCTATTGCTATTTGTAATGTTTCTTTTTCTTTACTTGTTAAAGTTAATAAATATTCTTCCTCTAATGTTAATTTAATTTCTGGTTCACATTTTTTTTCTTCTACTTTTTTTATATTTTTTTTCTTAATTACTTTTCTAACTAATTTTTTTACTATAACATTTTGTTCTTGCATTATAATATTTTAATTAATAATATAACTAATATTTATTTATTATTATTTTTAAAATCAATTTATAACATTTTTAAAATCAATTTATAACTTTAATAAATAAAAATTGAAATATTATTTACATATTTAAATGTATATTAATTAATAATAATGCCAGTCATTACACGTAATATGAAAAAAAAAATGCAAACTATTAATCAAACATATTCTGTAAATATTGACTTTGATGATGCGAGTGAGTCCTGGAAAGAAAATAAAATTAGTATTGGCAATGGAATGTATAAATATAAAACTAATAGTATTTATACACAATGCATTATGATTCTTAAAGATGGTACAGATTGTAATTTAAGACGTAAAAAAGGAAGTAGTTTTTGTAGAAAGCATAATTAGTTTGTATTTTTAGTAAATCCTATACAAAATTTATCATTATTGGGTGGGTTTGAAGATAAATAAGGTTGCATCATAGTTGAAAATTCATAGTGTATTTTATAATTATTCTCCATTAAGTAATTAATTAACCATAATAATTCATCATTTTTTATTAATGTATTGGTTTCAATATTATACAACATATATAAACACTTTTGAGAATAATGATTATGAAATCCAGATAATTTATTTGGACGTTGTAATTTAGTAATTTTTAATAGTTCACTATCTATTGGTGTAGGTGAAATATAATATGCGTAAAATATTTCACTTGTTATTTTATCATTATAAGGTAGTCGTTTTATACAATAAAACATATTTTATATATGTTATATATTTTTTATATTATTGTAATATATAAAATGCTAAATCTATTTACAATTGACCATACAAAGAGTAATGAAAATGCCTTAAAAATTGTTAAAGTTATAAAAGATACACCAAGTGTAGTAATGCCTGTTTGGAAGTCAAAAGATGTTTATGAAAGAAAACTTGTAGGATTACACTGGGTACAAGAAAAAAAAACTATTAATTACAAAGCATATTAAATTAATTATATTAATTAAATTATAAATAATATACATTTATTTATAATTTTTATTCAATTAAGCTCTACATTTTCGTGCGTCAACTAAACATTTTTCTTCATTACTATTAACAGGATTACATTTATCATCACACCCATCTTTTAATTTTTTTGTTCTATCTGAACTACTAATAGTTTCATATGATTTTGTTGAACCACAAATAACGGGAGACTTTTGTTGATTTCCATCAGGACAAGGGTGACATTTAAATATTTTTGAATGATAACCTGATGTTGTTAGTGTGCTAGTTTTAATATCTCTATTAAAATTTTTTACACATAATTTTTCTTTACTTTCAATTAAATTAACATTTCCTTGATAATGATGTCTATTATTATTTCCATTTAAAGAAAAACCACCTTTTGAAATTTTATTAAAATATTTTTCTTCGGCACGACGTTTTAATGCTACAATCGACATAATATATATACAATTACTCTATATTATTATTTTATTGAAATTTTTTTATTGAAATTTTTAAAAAAAAACAGATATATAATATAAAAATAAATTGACTTTTTTTATTTATTTTTTATATAAATAAACTTAAATTTAGAACTTAAAAATGACTTCAACCTGCGAAGAATGTATGATATGCTGTGAGAAATATAACAAGCAACTTAAAAGTAAAGTATTGTGTAATAATCCATCATGTGAGTTTTCTGCGTGTAAATCTTGCATACGTCATTACCTGATAAATAGCAGTGAAGATATTCATTGTATGTCTTGCCGAAAATCGTGGAATAATACATTTGTCATATTAAATTTAAATAGAAACTGGTTTATTAATACATATACACCACACCACGTTGATTTATTATTTGAAAGAAATAAAAGTCGTATTCAAGAAGTAATGCCTCAAGCACAAATTAGAATGGAAGCAATACGTAGATTTAAGATGATTGAACCTGAAATAAATGCAAATAACAAAAAAATAAAGGCAATAGAAGTAGAAAGAATGAAATTATTTAATGAATATAGATTTAAATCAAGAGAAATTCAAAAACACGCTGTTTTAGAAAATGATAAAGAAAAAATAAAAATAGCAGAAACAAACGTTGAATTAATGAAAAAAAAATGTACTAATATGCGTCGTCGTTTACAATTGGATATTGCACATATAATGAGAAAAAACTATGTATTACAACAAAATAATGATAATAGATTAGAACAAGATGAAAAAAAAGATAAAACTAAAAATAAATTTATAATGCCGTGTCAACACGAAAAATGTAAAGGTTTCTTAAATGAAAATTACATTTGTGGGTTATGTGATGAAAAATGTTGTAAAAAATGTTTTGAAATGTTAGGTAATAATGAAGATGAAATAAAAAAACACGAATGTAAAAAAGAACAAGTTGAAACAGCAAATCTTATAAATTCAACCACTAAACCTTGTCCTAAATGCGGGCAACGAATTCATAAAGTTTCTGGTTGTGATCAAATGTGGTGTATTGAGTGTAAAACATCTTTTAGTTGGAAAACAGGTGAATTGGTTAATGGTGTTATTCATAATCCACACTACTTTCAATATTTGCGCGAAAATACAACTAATGGTCAAATACCACGTCAACCTGGTGATAATCCTTGTGATAATAATATCAATGATATGTTGATATATATAATGAATTATTTTCGCGTTATGAATGAAAAAATAACATTTAATAAAACTGATATAAAGCAAATCAGTGAAAAAAATATGAAAACTATACAAACTTGTGATGTTATTACTTCATTTCATCGTATGGTAAGTCATATAGAATTTGTTAATCTTCGCAGCGTAAGAAGAGAACTTGAACATTGTGCATATTATCAAAATGATTTAGTTTCTTGGATAGTAGATAACAATGATAATACATATAAAGAACAATTAAAAATAAAGCATAAAATGCGAACCAAAAATATAGATAAGGGATATATATATGAAATGTATCTAAATGTAGGTAAAGATATATTGATGAAAATGTTAACTAAATTAGAAGAAAAAGGCATTTTAAAATGTTCGATTGAAGAATTTGAAATAATAGTAACAGAAACTGAAATTGAAATAATGAATTTTCTTGAATATTATAACGAACAAGCAAAAATTATTAGTGTATCTCATAACTGCACTAGTAATAACCATATTAAAACAAAACACAAAATGTGGAATAGAAATATTCGTGCTAATTACGATACATTTACTATTAAAGAATTTACAGAGCAATCAAAAATAAGAGAAATAAAAGGAAAAAATATCTAACTAAAAAATATACAATAAGTAATGAAAGATTTGTTTATAAAATTAATATTATTAATACTATCCGTTTTTTTAATTTTATGTTTAATAGGTATTTATTTTAATAAAGAAGGATTTTCTAGTAAAAATTCAAGTGAAGATAGTGATGATGATGATGATGATGATAATGAAATTATAAATCAACAAGGTAATAAAATAATTAATGAAAATGAATATAGAAAAACAATATTAGATAATTTAAAAAAAAATGTTGGTGATTTTAATGTTATACACGATGAAAAATCAAATTATCAAAGAATAGAAGTAATACAATTTAAAAAAAATTCTTTGGGTTATGATAAATGTTTACTTTTAAATAATGAACCACAATTATGTAATAATGATGAAAAAGAATATCACGAAATAATAGTTCATTTTCCATCATATTATTTAAAAAATATTGAAAACGCATTAATAATTGGAGGTGGTGATTGTATGACTTTACGTGAAGTAATGAAATATCCAACAATTAAACGCGTAGATATGTTAGAATTAGATAAACAAGTTATTTCTGTAAGTAAAAAATTTTTTAACGTTAATGATTATAAAAATGATTCACGTGTAAATATTATAATTGGCGATGCCACAAAAAAAATAGATACATTAAAAAATAATACTTATGATTTAGTAATTATTGATACAACAGAAGATGGATTTGTTAATTTACCAATTGATGAATTTAGTTTTTATGAAAAATGTAAAAATAAGATGAAAAAAAATAATAGTATTTTAATTAAAAATGGTGATAGAGCATTAAATATATTGTCTATTTCTAAGTTATTTAAAAATATAGAGATTGTTGACCTTGCTGATTTAGCAATTGTTGGAGATTATAAATTTGTTTTTGGTTCAGATACAATAGATTTTAGAAATACAAATATTCAAAATAAATATTTGGAAAAAATGAAATTAAAAAAATACGATTATAAAAAGCACAAAAATCATTTCTTACTATAATTTATATATATAATTATATATAATGAAAAACTGGGAAAAACTATTATTATTATTAACTATTATTGTAGTTTGCTGTATGGTTACAAGTTATTTTTTATTTGAAGGATATACACAACAAGAACGTGATACGGATAGAGCAAAGATTCAAGAAATAGGTAATATATTAAGGGGGTTAGTTAGTTCAGGTGTTTTGCCAAGTAAAATTCCATTAAGTTCAGAAAATAAAGAGAAAATGATTGAAGGGACTGCTGCTTTTGTAAGAGTTGCTAAAAATGATGCTCTAATGTTTTTAAATCAATCAAGTGAATCAGCAGAAGCAGCTGCAGCAAATATGGTAAAGGGAATTCTTAATACATATACCGCTGATGTAGATGCTAGTGCTACAAGATAATAACCAGTGTCATACCGAGATTTTCAAGAAACTCCCAAAGATAAACTTTTAGACAATATTTAATTTTTATAATATACAAGTTATATATTATGAAAAAAATAAATATTATTTACATCATGTTATTTGTTGTAATTTTAATAATAGTTTTGGGAATATTTTATAAAACACGTGAAATGGAATTTGCTGAAAGTCCAATACCTCTAGGCATACATTACGTTGTTGATATTGATAATATTAAAAATAAAGAACAATATTCAAATGAATTTATAAAAGAGATGTGTGCTAAATTATTGTCAAAAACCGGTGTAAATGTATTAGATGAAATACATCATGAATTTGAACCTCAAGGATTTACAGCATTATATTTACTTTCTGAAAGTCATATGTCAGTTCATACGTGGCCTGAAAATGGAAAAATAAGAATTGATCTATTTTCTTGTGTTATAAATAGAAAATTTGATGACGCTTTAAAAACATTAAAAAGTTTATTTAAAGATGCACAAATTACAATTAAAACATTATATAGATAAATTTTTAATTTGCGTTTTATATATTTATGTTAAATAACATTAATATATAATTAAATGACAATTGTTGAAAATATGACATTATCATATGGAAAGGTTATAAATGTAATTACATTTTATATTGAAAGTGTTGATGAAAAAACAGAAATACAAAATATAAAAAAAATAGATAAAGACGAATTTATACTGAAAACGCCATTTATTTTATCTTCTGAAGAAATGTTATTTCTAATAAAAAACAATAAAAAAAAACAAAATAATAGTTATATTTTTGATTCAGTATTTTCATTTGATATTAATGCTTCCGTTAATGAAATAAATGCAAATCATTTAGACCATTTTACAACATATAAAGATGAAAGTTGTTTAAAAGATATACATTTTAATATTATAAAATCAAGAATAACTAAATATAATAGTGTAATTATCTTTTTTAAAAAACAAACAATGCAAAAAGTAAATAACATTAAAAGCTCTTTAAAAACATCAAAAGCAAAAGGTATATTAAAAGCAAGTAAACAAACAAAAAAAGTTAGATTTAAAATATAAAAATAATAAATATGACTTTTTTTATATATTATATAATTTAAATGTCATCAATATTCAAATTGTCTTCATTACCAAATGTTTCTTCTTCGGTTGATATAATTGACTCGCTAATTTCTTTTTCCAATTCTTCATTTGCTTCTATATTTGACATTTCAAAACCTAAATCTTCATCCATATTAATTCCATCACACGAAATTTCTCCTAATCCGTGAAACAATGACCAATCTTCACTAACTTTATCTTTTAATTGTTTTACTTCATTATCATTATATACTTCAAGAAGATCACACGTCTGTTCTTTTTTTTCTGTTTTAGATTCCCAACTTCTTACTCCAGCAAGTATCCAAGTTCCAACACGAATTGTATTATCTCTTTTTCCTCTTCCACGAAACTTATTCCTTATAACGCAAGGTCTTTCAATGTTATCAATACAACGCAGCAAACATCTTCCATTTCCATACACTTTTAAAACACACGCATATATTTCATCTTCCTCTTGTTTAATACGTAATTTTCTATTTGCATAACTATTTGAAGCAGAAATATGCTTTCTTCCTAGTTTTTTACTTTTATTTCCACCTAAATTTTTCACCATTATAATTTTTAATATACACTATATTAAAAATTATAAAAATCAATTTTTTAAAAAAATAATTTATTTACATATTTTCTTTATCATATAGTCTTTCAATTCCTACTGTAAAACTATAATCAGAATTATTTAAATTAACTGAATTACCTTTTTCATCAAAAAGTCTTATTCTAAAACGATTAATATTAACAGGTCCAAAATATTTTCGTATATTTATTTGCGTTGACATACCACGATTACTTATTAATGAACCTAAATTACGTTCCATTTCAATAGGTATCATTGCAAATATATCAGGAATAGCAGCAGGGATATTTTTACTTGCTTGTCTTCTTACTTCATTAATAGTTTCAACAACTCTTTCATTATGAGCATACATTAATGCTAAAGATTTTGTTCTTGGATTAGATGGTATTTGTAAATTATTTACATCATTCGCATTACATTTATTTAATAAACGTAAAGGCATTGTATTATCTGTACCTTCACTTGCTGTAACAACATTTTGGTTTAATCTATTTTGATTATAATCATCTATAGATAATATTAAATATTTTGGGTTTTGAATATCTACAATACCAGTACTTATAATTACATTTAGACTAGGATCAACACTATCAACAATTACTTCATTATCAATCGCACCTTCACCTTGTGTTTCAACTAAATAATATCCAGTAGCGGTTTGACTATTTTTAAACAACTTTCTAAAACCAAGAAAGTAACCTAAATTAAAACTTACTTTTGCTTGACCGGTTGCTACATTTAAATCAAAAAACTTAATATATTTGAAACAATTTCTAATTTTCATACTAGTTTTTCCTGTTAAAGTATTATAACTAAACGTAATTAATGAATTCAAATTATTTACTATTTCTGGAAATTGGGATTGAAATGTTGTTGAATTAGTAAAATACGTAACAATTGTTGAATTTATTTTTTCTATTAGCACTTCTGCTGTTTTATATAGACCACTATCAATATATATTGTATGTAATGTATTATTTAAATCAGTAACATAGAAATAATTAGTATCTAGTTCTTCATCTATATTGTATATACTATATATAAACTGATAATATAACAATTCTATTGATAAAACATCAACTAATGGTTCAGTAAGATCTATATGAAAATCATTAGCATCACTACCTAAAGGACGAAATTGACTATCAAAAATTAAATTACGACTTGATGTCTTTGTATCAATACTATTTATATTTTTTAAATCATCTAATTTATTGTATTTTTTTGTATAATTAGATGTTTCATTATTTTTACTATTGTAAATTGTGTTTCCATCGTCAAATCCCAACATATACATATTTTTGTTTTCATTTTCGCTATATTCTCCTCCTACACCATTGATAATTTGTTCATTTAATTTTTCTTCATTATCTTCAATATCTTCAATATCTTCACTTTCTTTTTTTTCTGTATTATTGTCTTCATTATCATCAACTATATCTTCCATTCGTTCCTGCAATTTTTCTTCATCAATTACAACATTCTTATATATATCTGTATCTGAACTTAATGTTGATTCATTATTTAAATCTGCTTGATAAACATCATCAAAATTATATACATTTATATTATTTTCATTAATATGTTCTTGAATTTTATCTTTAAGTTTTAGAAAAAAATTGGACATTACTTCATTTGATTCAGTATCAAAATGTTCTATATAACCATCACTTACTTCCAATGCTTCTTTAAAATTATTATTTTCAACTTGTAGAACTTCAAAAATATCGTCTATAGAATAATTTTGAACATCTAGATCTTTGTTTTCAATATCAGTATCCATCTAATTATATTCTATTATATTATAATTAGATGTTATGTTTAAATTATGGTTGAATTTTGATATTTTATTTATACTTCTTCTCTCCTTTCTCTCTAATAATTGGGTTTGAAAGTATTTTTTGTTATGATGTATATAATATCTAATATATAGAAGTCATATTTTTATTTTTATTTTTATTTTTGAGAGAAAGAGAGAAATAATAGATTTATTAAAAAAGATAATTTACAAATACATTTTTTACTTTAACTTTAACTTTAACTTGAAGTTGAAGTTGAAGTAAAATTTTTGCTTATTATATCATATAATCTTAATTCTGTCTCTTCCCTATCATTTATACAAACACGATATGCATTATTTGGCAATCCTTGAATTCCGTGACCTCTTTTTATATGGCCCTTTGTATAAAATATCACTTTTTCTATTTTTTCTATTTGTTCTCTCAAATCATCTGGAAAATTATAAAAACCTATATGTTCCGTTCCTTCATAACTAAAACGATTATAATTCATATCTGCAAATATTTTATGTTTTCTTGTGTACATACGTCGTGATATTTTACCTATACCCATTATTTTATTTAAACTATTATTCATTTCAAGCACATAAATATTATCATTTTCTCTCGATTTATCATTAAATGCTACAGGCGCATTATAAATACATTCTTTTCCTTCATATTTTTTACAATATTCTACATATTGTTTATATGTTTCATTATTAAAACGGGTTACATATATTGGTTTATTCATATTTCTCTCTATTTTCTCTCCAATATTATTAATATAAATTTATCAATTTTTATATTAATACATATTATATGTATACTATTAAACATTATATTATACAATTTATTGCTATGGTTATTATTGGAATGCTATTTAATCCTATGAATATTTTAGCATATAGAGTTGGTGATTTATATTTATCATTAAACCTTTTTTATGGTGGTTTATTGATGGCTTCTAAAATGATGTGGGCGCACGAAATAGTACACTATCTTTCAATGGGTCATTTCAATATTAATGTCTTTTTAATTGGCATATTTTTATCATTATTTTCTGCATTTTTTCTTTTAAGACAACAATTTTTAGTTAATGATACTCAATGGATTAGGAGAATGATTACTCATCATTCTACAGCATTAACTACTTCACATAATATTTTAAAAAAAACTGATGATATGCGTATTAAAAAATTAGCTAAAGACATCATTAATACACAAGAAAATGAAATTAAGTTTATGAAACGATTTTTAAATTAATTTTTTTGTTTTTTTTCTTTTTGTTTTTTTTCTTTTTGTTTTTTTTCTTTTTGTTTGTTTTCTTTTTGTCTTTTTTTGTTTTTTTGTTTTACCTTTTCGTTTTTTTCTTCTTTTTCCACCAATTGGTGGTGATGGGCGTAGTTCACCTCCTACTTCTGAACCACTTGGCGAATGTGGTTCAAAATTATTTATAGCATTTAGAGCATTTTTTCTATTCACTAAAATATATTTACTTACATCGTTTTGTTCGTCTTGCTTTAATTGGTGCATTTTTTTAAGATAAATATTAAGTAATGAA
>Ga0209534_10001435_pt1 | contig 25070 bp, 22 predicted proteins | sample COG_07_FD_184751 | JGI IMG/M metagenome (GOLD analysis project Ga0209534, IMG submission 184751) | Pelagic Microbial community sample from North Sea - COGITO 998_met_07 (SPAdes) (version 2) | ecosystem: Environmental > Aquatic > Marine > Neritic zone/Coastal water | place: Helgoland, sampling...
TTTTTCTTAACTATTGATGCTTCATTTAAATCCAAAAATGATACAGATATATTAGATTTATTTGCGGTTTGGTTAAAGCCAAGAGCAAAATCTACCAAACTATTAATAGTTTCACCTTCTAATACTTCATATATTCCTGGTCGTTTTACAGCGCCAGTAATTTCAACAAACTGAGATGCTGCGTTTATTAATAAGGTGTCGCCTGCCTCAATAGTGAGATCATTAGTTCTATTACCTTTGATAAGCAAATCATATAAATCAAAAGAAAAAACCTCTTTGTTATTTCTTATTAACTTGATATCTCTCAAGGATCCTATTTCAGAAATACCCCCCGAATATGCCAGTGCGCCAGTAATGGTGCTAAAGGGATTAACTAAATATGTTCCTGGGGTTTTTACCGCACCAACAATGGTTATCTTTTTGGCACTTAAATTTTGCAATGAAACATCAATATTCACCCCTATGTAAGCTTGTGCAATTAATTGCGATAGTTTCTCTTTGACCTCTCCAAAAGTAAGGCCCACAATTGAAACAGAGCCAAGTTCAGGAAATAAAATTGTGCCATCAAGCTTAACATTTAAATTAAATATGGCATCTTTGGAGCCTGATAAAATAACTGTAAATTGATCTCTTAAAGATATTACATAGTCATTAGGGAGTGGTAAATCTCCAACAGCTGTGAGTGAAGTAGGCATTGATGAGAAAAAATCATAACCATATTTTTTACCTGCAATTTTATTTGAATCGCCGCTAGATTTTTTAGTTACTAATGACTCATCGATTACTGGTATCTCTTCAACCGACTTATCGGTAGAATTCTTACTTGCATAAGCATCTTTTGCCATTTCAATCTGCTCAGGACTAAGCTGTGATAGGATTGATGGATCTATGGCTTGTGCAAAAGAATAAAAAGGAAATAAAAACAAGGCTAAAAAAAGATATTTTTTGTATTGTTCCATCATAATAATGTGTAATTTGATAACGTATTTTACATTTATTTATAAAATATAGAAGTGATAGCTGTAATATTAACTATAAACCCGGCACAGAGACACCTTCTAAATCAAGTATAGGCTTTAAAAGCCTGTGTAGAGTTTTTTGAATTTCTTCCTCAGATAAAGTGCATAAAACTGATTGAAATATTAGCCTAACACCAACTTTTATCTCTTTAAGTTTTTTGTTTTCGTAAAAATCAAAAACATATGCATGTTTCAAAATATCATCATCAAAATTTGAGATGAGTTCTATTACCATATTATATTTTTTAAAATCTACTATTGAAAATGAAAAATCTCTAACACTTGAAGGGAACTCAGAGACTGGCTGATATTTGATAAAATTAATTTTCTCTTTATTAAAACTATAATCTTTATATATATCAGGAGGAATATTTTCAATTAATACTTCTGTATAAAAAATTTTATCTTTCTTTTTTGTTTTTAAATCTGCTCTTGAAATTTCTTCGATATTAAAAATATTGTTATCAATGCCTTCATTTAAAATTTGATTTAAATAATTAAAATCTAATTTCTTTGAAAAATCAGCATAATTATGCCCTCTTCTTCCACTTATTATTATGCCCAACTTTTTTTCTTGATTTATTTGATCGCCTCTAGAGTACAAATCACTAATTTCAAAGAGCTTGATTAAATCATTTTGTCTTCTTTCATTAGAAAGAAGATTCTCCAATAAAGAAGTTTTTAAGGATGTCCTAATGTAAGGCTTATTTGAATCTAATGGGTTGTCAATAGTTATAGATTTATTATCTTTAGAAGCAGCAAAAGGGAAATTAATTACTTCAGAAAAACCATTTTGAACTAAAAAATTTTTAATGTTATGAATATGACTTGTGCTCTCATTTAAATTATTTTTTATTTCTATGGGTTTGCTTTTTATACTGTCATAACCCAAGACTTTTGCTATCTCTTCTGCTAAATCATTTTGTGATGAAATATCATGTCTATATGACGGCACATTTACTTCGTTATTATTATTAATTTCAAACCCCAGCCTATTAAGAATCATCAAATATTGAGCTTCTTCTATGTTGGTGCCTAAAATTTTGTTTACTCTTTCTAAATCGATTGGGATTATATGTTGCTTGATTGCAGTATCATCAAATGTTTGTATTTTAAAATTTTTAATTGCCGCATGATCCTTAACTATTGCAACAAACCTTCTCAAGACTTTTTCTTGTGCTTGAATATCTACACCTCTTTCAAATTTATGCGCTGCATCGGAAACAAGATTATATTTAATACTTTTGCCAATGATTTCTTCGGGTTTGAAATAAGCACATTCAATTAATGCTTTTCTTGTTTGTGATGAACATGCTGTTGATTTGCCACCCATTACCCCAGCTAAACTTATTATTTTATTATCAACACTAAAGATACAATTTTTACCTTCAAGATTAATATTCGAGCCCAATAATGTATTAAAAGATTCCTGACAAATTTTATTCTCAAAAGTTAATTGGTTATTCATAGTGCTGGAATCAAAACAATGAGTGGGCTGGCCTAGCTCATAAGAAATATAATTGGAAACATCAGTAAAAAAATTTACCTTATTATTTCCAAGCAACGAAAAATAATTTTCTAAATAGGGTTTGTATGCAGCTATAGCGCCTTCTATTTCTATTTCTAAGAAACTTATTTTTGGGCATGCATCTGTGGAGAGATTTTTAAAGTTAAAGTCTAGAGGTAAAATGTCACCCTCATAGATTTTATACGGCTGTACTTTTCCAAAAAAAATATTAAGGTCTCTTGCTAATCCATTTAGAGATAAGCAATCTCCTCTATTAGGAGTTAACTCCATATCAAAAATATCACCAACAATTTCATGCTCATGACCAAGCTGAAAAAGTTTTTCTGAAAGAAGTTCTTTAGATGGTTTTTCAGATAAAAAATTCAATAAATCTTGATAAACGAATTTCATTTAAATTGACCTAAAAAATCTAAATTTGATTTATAGAATCCTCTGATATCATTTACTCCATATTTGAGCATAGCTATTCTTTCAACTCCAAGACCAAAAGCAAGACCGCTATATTTTTCTGGATCAATATTGCAATTCTTTAATACTATTGGATTGACGATGCCGCAACCTAGAATTTCTAACCATTTTCCATTTTCAGATAAAATATCAACTTCTGCAGATGGTTCTGTAAAAGGAAAGTATGATGGGCGGAATCTTATCTCAACATCTTTTCCGAATAAATTAAGCAGAATTTGATGTATTAGGTCTTTTAAATTTGCAAAAGTAACATTTTCATCAACATAGATTCCCTCTACCTGATGGAACATAGGCAGGTGAGTTGCATCGTCGTCTTTTCTATAAACTTTTCCTGCAGAACTAAATGCTAATGGGGGTTTAGCTTCAAGCATACTTCTTATTTGGACTGGTGAAGTGTGTGTTCTTAGCACATGGCTTTTATTTTCAATATAAAATGTATCATGCATCTGTCTTGCAGGATGAGATTTTTTTATATTTAACATATCGAAATTAAACTCTTCGCTTTCAATTTCAGGTCCATCAACCTCTTGAAATCCCAAATCAGCTAACATGCTCAGTAAAAAATCTTTAACTTGATTTATTGGATGAAGTGAACCGACCTCATCTTTGATAAGAGGTGGCTCTATATTGTCTATGTTAGACATGTAGAAATTATTTTATGGCTGTTTGTACGATTTTTTCAAAGGTTGATGAATCGTTAATAGCGAGATCTGAAAGAATTTTTCTATCAATTGCAATATCTTTTTGTGTTAAGCCGTTTATTAATTTGGAATAAGAAACATCTAATTCTCTTGCTCCGGCATTAATTCTGGCAATCCATAAGGACCTAAATGCTCTTTTTCTATTTTTTCTATCTCTAAATGCATACTGAAGAGATTTAATGTTAGATTGCTTTGCTGTTTTAAAAAGCCTACTTCTGGCCCCATAATGACCTTTGGTCGCACTAAGGACTTTTTTGTGTTTAGCTTTGGCTGTCACTGATTTAGTTACTCTTGGCATGATTATTACCTTCTAATTAATGCAGAAGCCATTTTAAGAACAGTTCCTGTTAACTTATTAAGACCTCTGTTATGTCTTTTTCTTTTGGTAGATTGCTTGGTTAGGATATGGTTTCTGTTAGCACTTTTACTTTTTACAGACGAACCTGTTTTCTTAAAGCGTTTGGCTGCACCTGAATGTGTTTTAAGTTTATATCCCATAATAATTTTTCTTAATATTTTAAATTAACTTTTCTTTTTTAGAGGAGATAGAACCATAAGCAGTTGTCGTCCTTCTAATGATGGCTCTTGATCCACTTGGGCTATATCCACCAACTCGTCTCTTAATCTATTTAGTAAATTGAGACCCATATCACTGTTTAAAATCTCTCTGCCTCTAAAACGGACACTTATTTTAGTCTTATCTCCGTCAAGAATAAAGCTTTTTATCTTTTTTAATTTAATATTGTAATCACCAACATCGGTTGATGGTCTGAATTTAATCTCTTTAGTAGTATTTCTTTTAACTTTAACCTTTGAAGATGAAATACTTTTCTTTTTATCAAAAAGATGTTTACCATAATCTAAAAGTTTGCAAACAACTGGTTTAGAGTCAGATGGGGAAACCTGAACCAAATCCAAGGATGCTGCTCTAGCTGATTCAATAGCCTGACTGAATGGAACGATTCCCATCTTGTCTCCGTTAGCAGCGATAAGCATAACCTCATCTGCTCTTATTTTTTCATTAATTGGAGTAATATTTTTTTTCAAAGGAGCTATGAGAATGCCTAATAGTTATAAAAAAAAGAGGTGAAGAGCATTAAAGAATTATAAAAATTTTTTTATCGAAGTTGTAATTGATTTTGTCATATTCAAGAAAATGATTTTATACTAAAAATCATATTTAGCAATATTTATGGTTGAAGAAATGACTGTTTCCAGACACCATCATTTTTTTTAAAAATCTCTCTTTTATTAATTCTTGATTCATGGCCTTCCCAAAATTCAAAATAGTAAGGGATAAATGAGTACCCACCCCAATATTCAGGGCATTTTCTTAAATCATCATTTTTTAAAGATTTATTATAATTTTCTTTGACTTGGTTATAAGAAACTATCTCTTTTGATTGGTTAGATGAGATAGCTAACGCATTTTTTTCTTCTGATCTGTCAAAAAAATATTTTTTATTGAACTCATCAGAAGTTTTTTTTATTTTAGCCTTTATTCTAATTTGAACATTTATACTGGACCAATATATCAATGCGACTATTTGATTATGAGAATTAAAAGCTGCAGCTTTTGGTGATTCATAATTACTAAAAAAAATAAATTCATCATTGTTAATAAATTTAAGATTTACATATCTAGAATCAACTTCATTTACCTCTTTATTAAAAGAAGAAATTGAAATAGCCTCAATACCTTTTTGACCTGCGTCAACAGCCTCATCATACTTCTCTTTTAAAAGTTGATAAGGTGTTTCTTGATTTAAGTTATTAAATTTGATCATTATGTAGTCTAGATTATATATGTCTTATTGTTAATCATGAACTTTAAGAACAAAATCCATAAACAAAAAAACTGCATAATGCAGCTTCTTATATCTATTTAATTTTTTAAAATTTGGTGCTCTGCTCTAACTACTTTATTTCAAGGTCCACAAACAAACATGAAATGGAAAAAGCTTAAATTCGACAAGCATTAGTACAACACTAAAGACCCTACAGGAAGGATTAAAAACCCAGCCAAATCAACAACCGCAAAGCGGTCATTCATTTAGGGTCGAAGCAGCATTGAATTTACTAGAACAAGGTGAACAACTTAAAAGATAATTCTTGGAGGAGGATGGCAGTCGGATTCGAATGCCATGAGGTATTTAAGGAATTAGGCTTTTTGACTGACTTACTCTGTTTCGAAAGTTTGCTTATCTGAATTATCTTCTAGGAACTCGTAACGAAGAGTCCTAATTAAGCCCTCTTCCAAGCTGACTGGTGGAACGAAACCTGTTTCACCTACCGATGATGAAAATTGGGTTGTACCCATAAATTTCTTTACGCGAATACTACTAACAGGCAATGTTTTGCCCGATAATTTTGCAACAACATCAGCAAAGTACCCAATGGCCATTCCTAAAAATGCAGGTAACCGCAGACCAACATTGTCTTTACCGAATAGTGTTTTTCTTGCCTCAGACACTAATATGTTCATATCAAAATCTGGTTTATCGATATAGTTATAAATATGCAAACCTGGCTTAAATGACAAACTATGTTCCAAAAATGCCGCTACATTTTCAACATAAGCCATGGATTTTCTATTTTTTCCATTTCCGAACATCACAAATCTTTGCGAAGCAATTTGCTTTAAAAGATTGTACACATTACCCCTATTACCCTCACCAAAAATCACTGTTGGCCTGACAATAACAAGAGTTCGATTTTCTGGATCCTCAGCCTGCCATTCTTTATAAACCTGTTCAGCTAAGTATTTAGTCCGACCATAATCATTAAAATAATTAGGCTGACCAGACTCATCTGTATCAGGAGGTGCAAATCCATAAATTGCAACAGAGCTAGTAAAAATAATTTTATTAATGCCATGCTTGCGGGCTACCTCACAAACATTAATAGACCCCTGAACATTGACATCATCATATCTTGAAACCGGTTTGACATCATCTCTATGCAAAGCGGCTAGATTAATAATAGTATCTATACCCTCTAGTTGATTTAATGTCTCAGGCTTCTCAATGTCAAGGCTACTGATAATGTTTTTGTTATTATGTTTATCATAAACTTTAAAAGAGAGATTCATTTTTAGAAGTCTTTTAGCAAGCCTTGTTCCAACAAAGCCTGCGCCACCGATTATTGCTACTTTATTTTTTTCCATCTCTTCACCTTATATAAACTTAAATACTCATATGAAATTTTATTGATTCAAAAAAGTAACACTTTATACAGAATCAAATATATTTAACCAATGCTTCTTAAAAGCTAAATCTCCTCCATAAATTGAAGCAAGTTCTTTTTTTGAATGATTGAAATGAGTATTAGACTTAGAACGTTCATCTAAAAAATTTACAAGCTGATGCGCAAGATCATCATCCGAAAGCCTTATATCTATTTTGATTAATAAACCTAATTTTTCCAAGTCATCAATAAAAGGTTCGAATTGACTTACAATGCACGGAACGCCAGAAGCTATGCAATCACCAGTAACTCCTGATTGATTGTATGGGGCACCATAACAATTCCAAATTGCACAACACTCTTCCAAAAATTTAACCTTATCTTCTAAATTTTTTCCATATTTAGATGATGGAAAATAATATATTTTATATCCATTTTTAGTTAGCTTAGAAGAAATGCTCTTAAAGACATGATGCATTCTGTGGCGACGTTTTGCACCTAAAAACCCAATGATATTAGAATTTTTTTTCGGATATGGTCGATCATGGTTATATAATAAGGGTGCATAAAAGTCTCCAAAAGCTAGTTTATCTGCTCTTGCTATTAGAACTTTTGATGAAATTAATTTCATTAACCATTCACCAAGTGAGGCTTTGATAGAATAAATAAATGGATCGCCTTTGTAGAGTTTTTGTCCAATGCCGCCAGGCTCATGCAAGTAATAGAGTATTTTAACGCGATAAATACAGCAAATTAGCATTGCATTCAATGAATATAACGAATTATCCCAAATTACACATATAGTTTTATTGTTTCTATTTCTAATTAATGCTTTTAACAGATCAAAAAGATTACTAATAGATAAATATTTTCTAGACTTGTCATAAGTTCCGCCGTAGTCTGTGAGGGCATTAGCAATATCAATCAAACCAAGCTTGTTAGGGTGTGTAAATGAAATAATTAAGTTTGACTGGTCAGACATCTATAAGCCCGTATTCATCTTTATTTGTAAGAATGCCTTCCATTGATGATCTAAGAATGATTAATGTCTTGGAAGGAGCAATAACTATTGATTGGATAACAAATAAGAATATAAAAAAAGAGGAAAAAGATGAACTTAATCTCAAAAAAATTATCTTATTTTTGATATTGTAAGCAGCAAACTTACCATTGAGAAGACTTTTACCCGTAGTTCTCTTACAATCATGAGTAAAGGTCAACTTTCCTTCGCCTATTATTTTAATTTTACCTACTAACTTAGAAATTAAATATGTATATGTAGTGTCATCTGAATATATAAAAAACTTATCACTTACAACCCCATGTTGAGTGATTATAGATTTAGAAATTGCGAAGCCTACAAAACTGCAATAATCAAAATTATTAAAATCCTTGAACTCTTCAAGCCTGGAAGGTCTTCTTTTTTTTCCTGAAAGTATCATGGTTAAATATAAAAAAGGATTTTTTAAAAAGCTAGCTTCGCCAGGTATATTCATTGAATTTAAAGTTCCATCCGGATGCAATACAGGAAAACATCCTAGAACTCTTGATTCATAGGGAATATTTTTTTTGAGCTCATCTAACTTAAATGCTGGCCATGAGTCATCATCATGTAAAATAGCAACTGAATTTTCATCTGCGATCTTTACAAAATGTCTCATTGCTAAGGCGAATCCACCTGCACCACCTAGATTAATATCAGATTTTATAAATTCAGTAACAGGAAATTTCTCAATAAATTTTTTTAATACCTTATTGGTATTGTCTGTAGATGCATTATCAATGACAATTATATTTTTATAACCACCCTCTAATAACTTATTCAATACTTTCTCAAGCATTTGGGATCTGTTATATGTGACTATTAGATTATAAATCTCCATAAAAATTATCCTTTAAAACCATTCTTAGAAGAAATAAATGCTTTTGAAGTATCCAATGCATATCGAATAGTAACATCCATGTCAAGATATCTATAAGTTCCCAATCTTCCAACGAATGTTATATTTTTTTCAATATTAGATCTTTCTTGATATTGTGAGAGCAATTTATTTTCGTTATTCAGGTGAATTGGGTAGTATGGGATATCATCAGGGCCACATTCAGAGCTATACTCTCTAAAGATTATTGTTTTATCATGATCCTCCCAAGGACTAAAGTATTTATGCTCAGTTATTCTTGTAAATGGAATATCAGAGTCTGGATAATTCATAACCGCTGTCCCTTGGTAATCTCCATCCAAAACTTCTTTTTCAAACATCAATGTTCTATATGGGAGTCTCCCGAGATCAAACTTATAAAAAGCATCTAGCGGTCCAGACCAGAATACATGATCAAAGTCTTGGAGGTTGTCTTTAGACATCTCCTTTCCAAGAAATACCTCAATATTCTTATGATCTAAAATTGATTCAACAAGAGATGTATAGCCATTTAATGGCATTCCTTGATATTGATGAGAAAAATAATTGTCATCATAATTAAATCTCACAGGCAATCGCTTCAATATTGATGATGGAATTTCAGTGGGACTAACTCCCCATTGTTTTTCTGTATAACCCTTAAAAAAAGCTTCATATAGCTCTTTACCTAAAAATTTTAGAGCCTGCTCTTCAAATGAAACAGGATTATCTATATGGCTTATAGATATTTTATTAATAAATTCTCTTGCTTCTTTTGGTGATAGATTTTTTTTAAAAAATTGATTAATAGTGTGTAAATTTATAGGCAGAGAAAATACTTCATCATTTACTACTGCCTTCACTCTATTAATGTATTCTTTAAAGCTTGAAAACTTGTTAACATAAAGCCATACCTCTTGATCATCAGTATGAAATATATGTGGGCCGTATTTATGAACCATGATGCCAGTATCTTCACAGCGTTCAGTATGGCAGTTTCCAGCAACATGATTTCTCTTTTCAAAAACAGAACAATTGTAGCCCGCTTCAGCTAATTCCCTTGCAATGACAGCACAAGAGAAACCTGCACCTACAAGCGCTACTTTAAAATTTTTCATTTTATTTTTTTATTTTTTATGTATTTATTTTAACCTCTTTTATATTAATAAAATACCTTATGAAAATTAAATTTAAAAATTGAGTAAAAATAAGTATTAATTTAAGCAGCTTGTAAAAATATCTATCTTATTTTTCAATCTTCTTTTGGGATGAAAAATAAATAGAATCATAATTAGTCATTTAAATCATCTGTGGGTAATAAAAAATTTTTGAAATCATTTTGAACAGACCTATTATAATTCTCAGAATACTTATGACTTTCAAAAGAAATTGAATCATCAATATTACAAATTGCATTACTTAAATTTTCTATCTGCAGCGGCCAATTAACTATTGTTATTAAATTATTAAAATATTTCTTTGTATACTGATCAATGCCAAATTTTGAAGATATCAAATGCTTCCCTAACATCAAAGCTTCAATTGATTTAATCTTTGCTCCAGTTGATGGGCCAGATAAATTAAAAACTGTGTGTACTTGATTATAGAACTGAAAAATAGAATCTATTGGGCCAATTATTTTGACACCCCTGGATTGCAAAGAATTAAGAATTTTTTTATCAACAAAACTACATACAGTTCCGGCTAATAAAATCTTTTTTTCATAAACTGCTATATCTTCTATCAAAGTAGAGTCATTTAATAAATTTATAAAATCTATAGAGAAATTATTTTTTGCTCCCAGAAATCCAATATATTCGCCTTTTATTTCTTTTTTGTATAGATCATATATTGGTGCATATGGTAAAACTTTTGGTCTTATTCCATATAAAGAGAAAAATTCATTGGCATCTTCAATAGTTATTGCAAGCGGTTCAAAGTTTGCAGAACAAAGTAAATTTTTTTCATTTTTTGTAGATAAGGATATCCATGTTTTTTTATTAATTCTTTCATGACGATTTGCCATAACATCACCAGTATCAATAATAATTTTTTTGCATGGATTTTTTATGTTAATTAAATTTGGGGTCCAGGCATAATAAAATACCGCTAAGTCAAAAAGCTTATTATCCAATATCTTTATATTTAATTTGAAAGGGAAAATAAAACTTTTAGTAAGCTTTAACTTATTGCATATTAAAATATTAAAATAGTACCATGCACGAATGTATAATCTTGCCTTGATGGCATTCAGGTCATTAACAACATTGGCTTTTATATTATTCTCCTTAAGCCAATTTTCAGTTAAGTGAGGAGATGCCCAAGTATTAAGAATTATTACATTATAATATTTGCTTAAATTATGAAGAAATTGTGCCTGCCTAGCTAACATTCCGTTTGGAAAGTCAACATTGGCGTCAGCAATGTAAAAGACATTAGGTCTAGTCATTTTAGCCTATATTTTTGGTAAAAGAGATGTTCTAAATTTTGCTGTACTTTTACTTGTATTAAATTAAGCCAAACTTTATGCATATACATTATCTTAAATAATAATCTTTTTTTATAAAAAATGTTAAAAATATTTTGTCATTAAGGCCATGTAAAATACAATTTATTGTTACTATCTTTTTAAAGGCACAAAATAACTTAATACTCTCAAGCTATGTGCTCTAAAAAATATTAGAAAGAAAAATAATGCTATAAGAAGTGAAAAAACATCTAATATTCTTGAGCGTAATAATATTATGGATAAAAGCCCTACGAATAATTTCACTGTATGAAGATTTTCTTTTTCTAAAATATTGTTTAACGGAATAGTGATTAATAGCAAAAGACATGAAACAATGATTCCTGAAACTATACCAATTCTATAATATTCAAGTTCTCCCATATATGTAAATATAGATATAGAGCTTATACTATTCTCCATGAAAGGATATATGCATTTTGTCATTTCAATATTGAATGAAAAAATATTTTTATCTATTACAAATGCTGGAATAAATTTTTGAATTACCTGAAATAGCATCTCAAATAGATTGCTAGAACCACATTCTTGATTTAAATAAATTCCCAAATTTATATACGGCCATGCTAAAGCTTCATAAAAGGGATATATAATTGAAAAATTATCAGAGTCTCCCCTTATTAATGATGAAAGCCCAAAAAATATTAATCCCCCTGATAGAGCAAGGAAAATATTTCTTTTACGGGTCCGGCCAGCTATTAATACGCTAAATATTGCTATCAAAAAATACCCTCTACTTACACCAATCTCATAAAAAATAAAAATAACGACAAATACTAATCCGAAAATAGACATCCAATCTTTACGTTTTCTGCAAACATCTAATAAAGCAAAGGGTAGAAAGATCATAATCGTTCCCAATAAATCAAAAATTCCACGTCCCTTACCTGTAAGCTCTTCAGCGCTTTCCACCACTAAATCCACTGAAAAGCTTGCGATAAAAAGATTTGTAAGAAGTTTCTGTCTCCCATAAATTGCGTCGATAATCAGATAAATAAGAGAAAAAAACAAAAAGAGACTCAGCGCAATATTGCGCTTGTTATAATGTTTATTATTTAAAAAAACATTTTTAGTTTTCTTTCTTGCTATTGACCAAGCAAAAAAAGGTATCAGGATACCAATAAATCCAGGAATCAATACAGGATAAAAAATAATTGCTGGTAACCCCCAGAACATTAACCCTATTAATAAATATTGATCTATTCTTAAGTCAAGGATAAATTTGTTCATGATAAGTCTTAATTAGTTAGATCTCTAAAACACCTTATTGTTGACAAATGATTTTAAATCGATATTCCAGTAATAGTAATATATTTGTCCACACACTCATGGTAGTCAAATTAATTATAATGCTAAAAATGAATTTATGTTCATTTGTTATCCTAGAGGTCTAATTATGAAGTATTTACAAATTCGTTGAACATCCAAGTTAGCGTCTGCTTAATAGAGTATTTAAAAGTATAGCCTGTAAGATTTTTTAGACGATCGTTGTTACCTACTAGAATAGGAATTTCATTAACTCTTACAAATTCATGATTTATTTTAATCTCAGGAGAATAGCCAGATATGCCTTTCATTAATTCAATTACTTCAGCCAAACAAATTGGCTTACCCGAACAGATATTGACTATCTCATTTTGACAAGGTCCTTCAAGCAACAGTTTATATACGGCACAAATATCTCGAACATCATTAAATTCTCTATATACATTTAGATTTCCTAGCTCAATAACTTTGTCAGTATTAGCGAAAGCTTTTACAATTTTTGGAATCACAAACTTTTCATGCTGGCCAACCCCTGTGTAATTAAAAGGCCTGGTAATAATTATTGGCAAATCCTTGTTATATATTGAAGCCATTATCTCCATTGAAAGCTTACTGCTACCGTAGTGATTTACAGGCTTAGGTTCTAGGCTTTCTTCAAGTACTTTGTTATGTTGCTCTCCATAAATTGTAGCGCTGCTAGCTAGTATGACTTTTTTTACATCAGACTTAATTTCTAAAAGTGCCTCCAAAAGATTTTGGGTGCCCAATACATTGACTGAATAAAGCTTTGCATTTTTAGAGTCTCCTGCAAAGGAAATTCCTCCAAGGTGTATTACTAAACTTGGGCGAAGATTAAAAATTTCATTTTCTAATTCAGCTTTATTGCACAGGTTTGATTGCAATTTAATGACCTCATAGCCAGCATTAACCAGCATGTTATTTAGGTGCAATCCAGTAAATCCAAGTGCTCCAGTTAATAATACTTGTTTCTCTTTATACATATTTATTTCCTAAAAAGTTACTTAAAATTTAAAATGTAAGATCATGATAAAAAAATCTAAAATGCATGTGTATGACAAATGAATTGGAAATTGAATGATTTACAGAGCACGAAGTGAAGTAATGTATCACTAAATATTTTGTTAGAAGAGATAAATTTGGTAAAAGAAATATAGAATTTTTTTTCATATTTTATATATTATTTATATTCTGAAAAAATTTGTTGAAAAACTTTTATCTTAGTATCCTTGCTTAACATTGATTCTAAAATTGATGGGTTTGGAGGTCTAAGCACGGTTTCGCCTGAGAAAACCTTTAAGTATGCGTATTCTATCTCATGGGATGTTGTTCCATGAAAAATTGCTGGCTGTTTATAACAAACTTCTTTTAAAACTGGAATATCACTACAAATAACCGGAGTTGAAAGCATTATTGCTTCAGCTACCGGCAAGCCAAAACCTTCATATAGGCTTGGAAAGCAAAGAGCTCTCGCGTTTTGTATAATTATTGTCCTATCTTTGTTACTAACAAACCCCAAGCGTTTCAATATGCCGGCATTAAATAATGTATCAGCTAATTTACTAACATCTCTTGAATTCCATCCGCGATGCCCAACCATTTTTATAATAAGTTTTGGAGGCCATAACCCTTTTGAGTATATATTCTGAAATGCAGTTAGTAAGTTTAAAAGATTCTTTCTTGGTTCATTTGTAGATAGAATTAAAAGGTAATCTTCCTGATCATCTATCTGTTTTTGATCAGAATATTCAGACAAAGTAATTTCAGTATCTAAGCAGGGATAAATAACATGCTTACTACCTAATATAATACTAGAATCTTCAGATTCTTTCATAACAGATTTTGAAATAGGCAGCAAATAATCACTTTTCTTGAAAGCTAATCTCATACCAAATTTTCTATAGTAACGAGCAAAAAAACTCATAGTCTCACCATGCTTTTGCGGAACAAAGTCGTAAAGAATAGTGATTAAATTCTTTCTTTTTAATAGCAGGGGCGAAACCCCATCAGAAAGTAAAACATAACTAGGCCTCAGAAATAAAACTATAAGAGGAAATATGAATTGAAACCACATTAATCTAAACATAGGAATGTAAGGTAAACTTGTTGCAATCACTTTAACATTATCTTTGTAATCAGAAGTAGAAATAGGGTATGGTGATAAAATTATGATTTCAGAATCTGAAAAATAATCTGAAATAAGCTTAACAAGGTTGTTTGTATAACGACCTATTCCTGTCATAGGTCGGCTCAAGGGACTACCATCTACAATGATTTTAAGCATTTATTGGTCCACCAGAAGCGAGAATGGTTTTTTAGATAAAAATATTTTAAAAAGGCTATTGACCAGGCTAGCCAAAAATAGGAATGATAGTAGCAAATCAAAAGGGTTTACCTTGTATACATTTACTATGATAGTAGCAAGAATTATTGGTAGGGCAATAAAAAATTCTCTACTTATTAATATATCTCGTAAGAAATTTTTAAGCTGATAGCGAAAATGACAAATGGCAATCAAGAAAAAATAATCAATTATCACTAAGCAACACCATGCATAGCCTATTAAATCTATACGTCCTGCGCTAACAATACCGAATGAAACTAAAGCATATAAAGGAATCTGGATTAGATGACGAGATGCGGCAATATGAGGATCACCTCGCTCGTACAATAGCATTGCAAGGATTTGAGCTATTGAATTAAAATAAATACCTACTAGCATTGGTGTTAATATTACGCAAAGCTTTGAAATATCGACTTCTTCTTGACCAACAATAAAACCTAAAATAGCTTCTAAATTTAAAATGCCTATGCATACAATTGGAAGCATCTGCATGCCATATATATTTATACAATTTTTAATATTGCTCTTCACATTACCAAAATTATAAGTGTTTTTTATGCTAAGAAATCCAAGAACCATAACCGATAAAGCAGCTGGTAATAACGAAAGTCGGTTTATTAAATCAAAAGATATTGCTATGTAATAAAGCTGATCAACATCAAGTATTTGTATAACAAAAAAACGATCAATAATCCCTGTTATCATTGCACCACCAGCCAAGGATGCTACAAAAGTCCATATTCCAAACTTTGTTAACGTACGAATATATCCTACAACTATAACACGCTCACTATTTATTTTTATAAAACGAAAAAAAGAAGAGGCTAATTTGAAATCTAAAGAGAAAATAATGAAAACGGTTATACGAGCAAAAAACACACCTAAAAAAATTTTTACTAGAGAGTCTGTGAAAAACGTAAATATCACTGGCAATATTACGCTACAAAAAACGATGCAAAGCTTTAAGATATTTGAACGATAGTAGTTACCTAATCCATCATATGCACCTCGAAAAATGGATGTGGCTATATGAAATGGAACCGTGATCAAAATAATTTTTAATGCATTCTTGTATTCATTGGAGTTCTCTGACAGTCCAATTGCTAAGAAACTATTGGGGATTATTAGACTAACTACAAGCACTCCAATAATGAGGAGGAAGGTTATTGTGGCTACAACTAAAATAGCGGCTACTATGTGCATTCTGATATCAGTTAATGCCATCTTTCCGGATAATTTTGCAATTTCTCTGTTAATAGCAATAGAAGAGCCAAGATCCATTGTGGCGAGAAACATACTAAATGCAATTAAACTGGAGAAAATACCAAATTTTACAATACCCAAATTTGCTATAATGAATGGATAAAGCATTAAACCCACAATCGCAGGAACACCGATTACTAGATAAGTTTGAAAAATATCTCTGCCAGATGCCTCAACGCTTTTTATAGCATCAGAGCTCTTTAATTTCGACATCAGGTTGTTGAAATTATTGTTCTAACTGGGTGCTGTATGAAGTTCATCCACTAGTTTTATTTTTTTCTAGATCAGATAGAACCATGATTCGACATAATTCTTCTAGATTTGTTCCAGGATTCCAATTTAAAACTTTGTTGGCCTTGCTAGCATCACCAATAAGAAGATCAACCTCTGCCGGTCTATAGAAATCCTTATTTATTTTCATAACAGTCTTCTTAGAAGATTTATCAACAGCAATCTCTAAGAGCCCTTTGCCTTGAAACTCAATATCGATATCAACGGCATGAAACGCCATGCGGACAAAATCTCTTACAGTTTCTGTCCTATTTGTAGCCAATACAAAAGTATCTGGCTCATCAACTTGGAGCATTTTCCACATGCCTTCCACATAGTCTTTTGCATAACCCCAATCACGTTTTGCATCAATATTACCAAGCTCAAAATAATCTATAATCCCAAGTTTAACTTTAGATACAGAATCTGTTATCTTTCTAGTGACAAACTCTAAACCTCTTAAAGGACTCTCATGGTTAAACAAAATTCCGCTACTGGCAAAAATATTATAGGATTCGCGGTAATTTATAGTCATCCAATGAGCGAAAAGTTTAGCAACTCCATAGGGACTTCTTGGATAAAAGGGTGTATCTTCTTTTTGCGGTACAGCACATACCTTACCAAACATTTCAGAGGTGCTAGCTTGATAAAACCGAATACCTGGATCAACTATACGAATAGCTTCAAGCAGATTTAGCGCACCAATACCGGTGATTTGGCTTGTTGTATTTGGCTGAGAAAAGCTTACGCCAACGAAACTTTGTGCAGCAAGATTATAAATTTCAGATGGACCAATTTTTTTTAAAAGATCAATTATTCCCCCTAAGTCTGTTAAATCAAATTCTATAAGATTTAGGCTTTCATGGCTCTCAATACCAAGCTCTTTCAGTCGCCAAAAGTTAACTGTACTAGTGCGACGGTATGCTCCATAAACTTCATAACCTTTTTCCAACAATAATTCAGCTAAATAAGCTCCATCTTGCCCAGTAATTCCTGTAATTAAAGCTTTTCTTTTTATAGTAATATTCATGAATAGAACGCTCCTCTATTTAAAAATTTTTATGTTGAATTAAAAGGACTACAATTTTGCCACAAGTATGACATTATGACTAATTATATACCCAGATTTTCCCCAAATAATATTAAAAAAGAATCTATACAAAAGTCGTAAAAATCTTTGTATTAAATATTGTGCCTTACGCAATAAAGAAGTATTTACGATTGGATATGATGCAGCCCTATATTTTACATTTTCAAAGCCACAATCATGTAAAATTTTCATTAGAATTGGGCCTGAGAGCATGGATATATGAGTTGGATCTGCAAACTGTACGGATAATCCAAGATGTGATTGGCAATTAGGCACTCTAATAACTAAGCAGCCATTTTTCTTTAATCTATGTCGACACTCTTTTAACAATTCAATAATTTCATCTTTCTTGAGATGTTCCAGAACGTCAAATAAAGAAATAATATCAAAGCTTAAGTCGCTAGGAATATCTTTAATTGATGGCCATGTCGGTAATTTAAAATCCTCAGCAGCTAGTAATAATTCCTCTTGGACTTCTATACCATGTACGCGTGCCCCCCTATTTTGAGCCCAATCTAATAGTGAGCCAGAACCAAAACCTATGTCTAAAAAATCCTTGTTAGAAAGAATAATTTTTTCAAATTCGGTATTAAATAAAGCTTCTTCTGAGGGGTTAGCACAAAACAGCTTATCCCAATTTTTCCACTCTCTATATCCTTTGTAATTCATAATAGACTCCAATAAATATTAAAAAAGCTTTAAAGTTATTTGTTCTAAATCAACCCAGTAATTATTTAATATTTTGTTAAAGGACAAAAAAAGATTAAACACTATACTCTAACATAATTACTGCACAAAAATGTAGTCATAAAGTTTCTACCCAAATTTTTTTATGCCAATCCCATGCACTTCTAATAATGAAACCAAGCTCTTCAAACTCTGGATGCCATCCAAGCATTGATAATGCTTTAGAGCTATCAGCTACTAATATAGAGGGATCACCGTGACGTCTTGCAGTTATTTTATAATTAATTTTTTCACAGACGATTTTCTCAGAGGCCTTAATTACATCTAAAACAGAGAACCCATTTCCATTCCCAAGATTATATGTAGTAAAACCACTATTATCACTTATACCTTTTTTAAGGGCTAGTAAATGTGCTTGCGCAAGATCATTAACATGAACATAATCACGAATACAGGTTCCATCATGTGTAAGATAATCATTACCAAATACTTTTAAACTACTCTCATTTGAAATTGATGCTTTTAAAATATTAGGTATTAGATGTGTTTCAGGCTCATGGGCCTCACCAATCTCACCCGACTCATGTGCCCCAGCTGCATTAAAATAGCGAAGACATGTGGCATTAAAATCACTGGCCAAGCAAATATCTTGAAGCATATTTTCAACCATTAATTTACTCTGACCGTAGGGATTTATAGGGTTCATAGGATGATCTTCTGCGATCTTATCAGTCACTGGGTTTCCAAATATGGCAGCAGTAGATGAGAAAACTAAATTATTAACATCATTGTTGCGCATCTCATTAACAAGATTAAGCGTACCAACTAAATTAGTTCGGTAGTATAGATAAGGGTTTTTTACAGATTCGCTTACGAGCGATTTAGCAGCAAAGTGAATTACGCCATCAAAGTGACGCCCCTTAAGTAACTGGGAAAGTTTATCTTCATCAAGAAGATTCACAAAAAGCACTTCACAATCTTTTACCGCCCACTCATGACCTGTTGAAAAATCATCAAGCACTACAACTTCATGACCATACTCCTGCGCATATCTAACCATGTGTGAACCAATATAACCTGCGCCGCCTGGAATAAGTAATTTCATATAATTTTCTATTAAATGGATGTAAAACTCATGAATTTTTTCTAAAAAAATAACGTCTCATCAATGCTAAAAAAATACCTAGCGCCCCCCCAAATAATGCTCCCAGAATACAAATTAAAGCCCGTTTAGGATCGGATTTTTCTTCCATCACCGCAGGAGGGTCGAGGTAATCAAAAACATAAAATGTGTTGGCTTCAACTAAGGTTAATTTTTTAGTTTCTTCTTGCAAAAGTTTTGCCAGGACTTCTTTAACTTCAGAAAGGCTAGTCTCTAAAATTTGTTGGTTAAGATAATTAACAGATTTTTCTGATTTTAATTTATCTTTTTGTCTATAAAAATTATTAACTTCATTTACAGCCAGCTCTATCCATTCCTTTGCTAAATATGGTGATTGATGTCTGATTGATAAAGTAATGAAACCAGATTTTCTATCCTCACTTATGCTCAAGTGCTCCTCTGTAAATATTTTAAAACTCTCTTGAATGCTTGGTATTTTTTTTTGTGGATATGAGTAATCTCTAACCCATGTATTAGTATCTATGTCATAAATATCATCATCATAAATAACCGTATTTGTCTTATAGTCCCAAGATTTAACAGCCATAAGGTCTGGTAAGTGAATATTATTGAATAAACTATTTTCAAAAAAACTAAGAGAGTTAAGTTTTTTTATTGCTTGTGCAGAATTATCTTGGGTAACTTCAGAGGGGATATTTATTCCAGCAAACCCTGCAAAACCACCCAAATCTCCGAGAGCCCCAGAAAGGCTGCTTGAAGGTTCCACGGGAACTAGTAAGGCTTTAGATTCATATATATTAGGCAAGAGGAGACTGTAAATAACTGCAATAGTAGATACAAAGGCTGTAACAGAAGCAATAATAAGCTTTCCCTCTAGCAGAGTCTTGAAAAGCTCTTGATAATCTATTTCATTATCAAAATTATTTTGATTTTTATTCTTATATTCTTCGTGCATAAAAATTTTTTTTATTAAAATATAAATTTAGTTTATCGTATTCTTATTTCTTTTTAATAATAAATTATTTTGTTGCATATATTTTTTAGATGCCCTTTAGCATTAAGACATAAAAATATCTTAAATTTTTGATTAAATTAATTTATTTAATGACTGACGATTATAGCTTAAATCTGGTATAAAATGTTTTTTTAAAATACTAAATTTTTTCTTAAAACTATCACTTTTCATATGATATCTGGTACCCGAGGCCGGACTTGAACCGGCACGATATTTCTATCGAGGGATTTTAAGTCCCTTGTGTCTACCAATTCCACCACTCGGGCAAGTTAATAGATACCTACTTTTTATATTATACTTTGTTGAATAAAAATGTCTTCAACTTTGGAGGCTGAAGCCGGAATCGAACCGGCGTAAACGGCTTTGCAGGCCGCTGCATAACCACTCTGCCATCCAGCCAGAATAATTAGAGGCATTGTATAGGAATATTAAAAATATAGAAGTTTAAAATTTATTTTTCTTGGTAATATTCGGTTCTCTCAATATCATCTTCAACACACTCCTCGCCATATTGAATTTCGATTAAATGGCAAGTTTCTTTGAATGGATTAGTAATCTGATGCCAATCACCAACAGGCACAAGATAATGATCAAATTGATTAAGTTGAATATTTTGCTTTTGCTCTGGGTCATTATGACTATAGTTAACAACACAAGAGCCTTTACTGACTAGCCATATTTCACTTCTCTTAAAATGCTTTTGAAAACTCATTCCTTTTCCTGGAGCTACTATAAGTTCTTTTACCTTAACTTGATCTTCTTCAAAAAGATTATAAAAAGAACCCCACAATCTTTCTTCGTGGTAATACTGCCAATTTTTTAATATCCATGAAGATGAGTTTTTTTTATCATCTCCTCCAACGCTAAACTCAAACTTTATATTATCAACAGACATTTCAGGAATATTATCTTTATTTCTGTCGCCGCCGTTTGCAAAAATTAATTCATTGTCTGGGTACATTTCTTTAATTTTAATTAATGCATTTGTTGCACTTCCTAATTCGTCATCTTCAAAATCAACTACCAAATCAACACAGGATAAATTTTCAACTATTGCTTTACGTTCAAGAAAAGGCATAAAGAACTTACCTTTTTTATTTGCCAGCCATTCATCACTATTCAATGCGACTATTAATTTATCACCTAGCTCTCTTGCAGATTTAAAGTAAGCTATATGCCCAGAATGTAAAGGATCAAAGCCACCACTAACAATAATTATTTTCATATTTATATCGTATTTTTATACATTGTATATTAGCTAACTATCTAGTTTAAACAGTACGCTTATAATCATAAAGTATACCATTAAATTTCTTAAAGAAATTTTGAAACTGTGTGTGTCGAACGCAAAGCAAAGCAACTTTTACATCTTCTGGCTCATCCTTAAGAGTTTTGATTCCTAATTTGTTTAATTCTTTGTGATCATGGTCCAAAATTAATGGGTCCCATAATTTAAATTTGATTTGAGCGTCTATCATTGATAAAACTAAATTTTTAACTTTTGTGTTTCTTGTATCTGAACAATTTTCTTTAAAGGTATATCCAAAAACTATTATTTCAGTCCTCTCTAGATCAATTTCCATCTGATTCATATATCTAATAAAATCTTTTAAAACCCACTTATGCATTTCATCATTAATTTTGCGAGCAGTTCTCATTAAGTGAGGGCTATAGCCTGATATTTCAGATTTATGCATAAGATAATAAGGATCAATACTTATACAATGGCCCCCAACCATACCTGGAGACAATTTCATAAAATTCCATTTAGTTGCAGCTGCTTCAATAACATCATTTGTATTGATACCTATTGAGGTATATAGCTGATGCATTTCATTAATAAGAGCAATATTCACATCTCTTTGAATATTTTCAGTAACTTTTGCTGCTTCAGCAACTTTAATTGATGGTGCTTGGTGAACGCCAGCATCAATTATTGAAGAATATAAAAAAGATATAACATTTAAAGCATCTTTATTTGATGCTGAGACAACCTTTGTTATTGTTTCAATAGTATTTGTTTTGTCTCCAGGAATTATTCTCTCAGGACTATATCCTGTTGAGAATTCTTTATTAAAAATAAGGTTAGATCTTTCTTCTAAAATTGGTGTACATACCTCATCAGTAACACCAGGATAAACAGTAGACTCATAAATAACTATTGAATCTTTTTGCATGACCCTGCTTACCAATTCACTTGAAGCTTTTAGTGGTTTCAAGTCAGGGGTTTTGTCTTCATTTATTGGAGTTGGAACGGTAATGATGAATACGTTACTTCCTTTGATTTCATCAATATTTGATGTTAATACTGAATTTTTAACCAACGTCTCTAAGTTTGTGTCTGAAATATCATTATTAATATCAATTTTATTGGTAAGCTGATTAATTCTTTTTTCATTTATATCAAAACCAGTTACGTCAAATCCTTTTAACGAAAATCTTGCAGCTAGAGGAAGGCCGACATATCCCAAACCAACTATACAAATTTTATAATCTTCCTTATTAAGCTTCTTCATTTTTAAAAGTGTTTAAAGTATAGATAAAACCGGTATATAAGGTTATAAAAAGTGAAATGAATAAGAGAATATCTGCTATAACAATTATTAACATATTGTTTATTGCCAATCCAAATAAATATATAGAAAGAGTTAATAATTGAACTGAAGTTTTTATTTTTGCTAAAAATGTAACTTTAGTGGCATCGCTTTTTCCATTTCTTGCATTTAAATCTCTTAGAGCGCCCACCCAAATTTCTCTAGTTATAACTATTGCTCCAATGAAACCAATCAAATAACTGGAAAGATTTATTGCAAGCCCAAATAAGACAAAAAGAATAAGAATTTTATCTGCAATTGGGTCTAGTATTTCACCCAGTTGAGATACTGCATTATATTTTCGAGCCAGGTAACCATCAAAATAATCTGAAACCCCAGCTATAAAAAATAGTATTAGTGCCACCAAATATCCATCAGGAGACATTAAAAGCACAAAAATTATAGCTGCTAGGAGAATTCTTGATAATGTTAATATATTTATTAAGGTGGTCACAAATTAGATCTTTTCTTTAATTAATTGTGCTATTTTGGCATTAATACCTTTTATAGTCATTAAATCTTCTATTTTTGCTGATTTGATATTTTTTAAACTTTTAAAATTAAGTAATAATCTTTTCTTTAAAACCTCGCCAATTCCTTCAATTTTATCTAACTGAGATTTTCTATTTTTGGCATTCTTCTTTTTTCTTTGAGCATTAATTGCAAACCTATGAGACTCGTCTCTTATTTCTTGCAGCAATAAATAACCTTTCGAGTCTTTATTAAATTCAATTACCCCATCTTTTGATAAGACTGTTTCTGATGCTCTTATTCTATTTATACCTTTAACAATTGATATAACTTTTATATCGTTATGTTCTGAATTATGAATTACTGACTGGGAAAAATTGAGTTGATTACTACCTCCGTCAATAAGAATTAGATCAGGTTTTGTATCTTTATTGTCATAATATTTTATTCTTCTTTGCATAACATGCTCCAAAGAGCCAACATCATTTCCTGATAACTCTTTTGGAATATTGAATGTTCTATATTCTTTCTTACTAGGCCCTAAATTTGTATAAACAACACATGATGCAACAGCATGAGTTCCAGAAATGTGACTAATATCATATGCTTCAATTTTTTTTAAGTCTTTTTTGTGTCCTATATGATTTTTTAAATCATCAAATGCGAAGTTATATTTATCAAACTTGCTTAAATGATTTTCAATTATTTGTTTTGCATTAAGTTTACATAAGTTATAAATAGGTCGAATAGATTTACTTGGACTGTGAGTGATTTGCACATTTGCATTAAACTTCTTTTTTAGCACCTTGCTAATTAATCCTTTGCTTTCAAGTAAGTGTGTACATAAAACTTTTTTTGGAATATCCAGCTGAGAATCGTAAAAGTTAATAATTGCCATTTGGTATACAGAATCAATAGATTCAAATAGAGCTTTTTTTACTAAATGAGTTTTTGTTCCTCTAATTTTTCCCTTTCTTACTACTATTATTGAGATGCCTAAATAGTTATTATCTGAATGCACAGAAAATATATCTATATCTCTTGCAACAGTAACTACCGATTGTTCTTCTCGAATAAGCTCAATTCTCTTTAATCTATCCCTTATATCTGCAGCTTTTTCAAAATTTAACTCATTAGATGCTTTTTGGATATCACTCTTTAGACGTCCAATAGTCTGTGAGTCAGATGAAGACAAATATGATTTTGAAGATTGTACGTCCTCAAAGTAATCAATTTTTCTAATATTTTTTACACATGGTGCGGAACACCTTTTCATTTGAAATTCTATACAAGGTCTAGATCTATTTGAAAAAGTTGAGTCATTACAGTTTCTAAGTTTAAAAATTTTTTGAATTTCCTTAATAGATTTTTTTACAGCTCCCGAGCTTACAAATGGACCAAAGTAATTAGCATTAACTGCCTTTTTTGTTCTTTTTAAATAAATACCCGGATAATTATGGTCTAGAGAAAAATATATGTATGGATATGTTTTATCGTCTCTAAGAAGGATATTAAACTTAGGTTTATTTTCTTTGATTAATGTTTGCTCTAAGAGCAATGCTTCAACTTCATTTTTAGTGGTAAAAGTTTCGATACTATCTG
>Ga0209534_10001449_pt1 | contig 24955 bp, 19 predicted proteins | sample COG_07_FD_184751 | JGI IMG/M metagenome (GOLD analysis project Ga0209534, IMG submission 184751) | Pelagic Microbial community sample from North Sea - COGITO 998_met_07 (SPAdes) (version 2) | ecosystem: Environmental > Aquatic > Marine > Neritic zone/Coastal water | place: Helgoland, sampling...
TTTGTCTCGGTTCTACTGTACAATCATCTTTCAAACAATATTACCGTGGGTTTGCGTATCCTACGGCATTATCCATGCTCATCAATGGATCTACATTTCAAATCAATGCTTTTCTCTCCAATCATTTTATTTTAACTAGTAACCGTCAAAATAATTATCACGATCATTGTTGTATTCAACAACAAGGCCAACATTTCATAAATGGATTCTGTACAGGACTCATTACTTCACCGGTGGTTTTTGCCTTTGAAGTAGGCAAAATCAAACGGCAAATGAATTTACCTTTACAGTGGACTGATTTTGCGACTACACCGGGCTATTGGATGACTGCCTGTAGAGAAAGTGTGGGCGTGTCCGTATATTTGGGTTCGTATTATTCATTGCGCGAAAAGCAATATACACCGCTATTTTCGGGTGGCGTGGCCGGTCTATTGAGTTGGACATGTACGTATCCGGTCGATGTAATCAAAAATAGGCAAACCAGTCAAAATATTACTATACAAAAAGCCATTCATATGGGGAATTTATGGAGAGGGTTCGGGGTTTGTGCTCTACGGGGAATACTGGTCAATAGCATAGGCTTTTGTGTATACGATTGGACAAAACAGTCTATTGCTACTACTCGATCGTAGAAATGTCGATATCACTTTGATCAATGAGGGCCGGGTCTACGGGACCACCACCGTCTAACACCGAATAAACCATATCGAGTTTATGAAGTGATTTTTGCGCGGCATTCGGGTCATGTAGTCCGGCAAATAAATAATCGGTTTGCGGTGAAACTTCATTTTTCTTGATTTGCTTGTATACTGTAGAACACTGATTTAATGCGTGTTCTACTACACGTTTATCCGATATCATTTGCGAATTCCGGACAAAAGGCTCGGTAACAACTGAAATGGCAAAGTACAATAAATAATTGCGTTTCTTAATACATGGCGGTGAGAATTTGAGACAAAATAGCGGTAAAATCGACTGTAATAATGACTGTAAATAAGGGTCATCTTTGCATTCGTGAAACAATGCGTCCCATACAATCCAAATGACTTCTTGTTGATACTTGTATTCTACAGGTATATTTTCACGGGTTGCCGCTAAACAAGGACGTTTGCGTTTTCTACAGGCCGCTTCAAACTCAATGATCCACTGTACCCAATAACATGCCTGGATCATATTGGGAATGTGATTGTTTGTTTTGGAAATATGAAAACAAAATTCATTCATAGCAATGGTTAATTCCTTGGGGTCTTTGGGTTTCCAAATGGGCGTGGCAAAGTCGGCATTCGGGGCTTTGAGTTTTTCGGTCATGACACTCATATCGAATTCTTCGGCTGTTTTGATTTTGACCGGTTCCATGGCCGGTTTTTTCGGCGATATACAGAAAATGGATACGATTTCCACAAACATATTTCGTATTGTACTGTTATTTCGCATATTCATTTCATCTTCACCTTGTATCATAATATTCCGGAATACGACAAATCGTTTGTGTAAATAAATCGCCAATTTGGGATTGGCTAAATGAATATATTTGCCTAAATAGAACAATAATGCTTCCCATAAATCCATAAAATGCGATGCACATACCATTTCAGCCGACCAATAGCAACTCGGTTCGATTCGTCCATTGGATAAATGGAGTAGCAATTGTTTCTTTACATCGGCCTTTTTGTATCCCGAAAAGGTAATACCGCGGAATTCCGCACTACTTCGTATGTCATTAATAAGTGTACCGTCTTGGACTTGATTAGCTTGTGTGTCCATTGTTTTCTTCTTTGAATTGGGTTTTTATTTAGGACAAATATCTTGTTTTACCGGATTGAACTAAATAATGTATCGGTGTAATATGTTTTATACCTTCATATCTTCATATCTTCATATCTTCATATTTTAATAAATTGTATTCATTTACGTTCATAAATGAAAATATTTCATTTAATACATCTTTATTTAGTTCAAACTCCCAAGAAGAATTATTTACATGAATAAAAGTTAATTCTTCATTTGATATTATTTTTTTCCATTTAAAATCATTATTTATATATAAAAATCTACATATTAGCAAATGGCAATTATAATGTTCTTTTAAATAATTACTTACCCTTTGTATATCTTTAAAAGAAACATCCCCATCATCACTGTATTTTGGATGAAAAAATAAACAAAATAAAGTCCTTATTTTATTCTTTTTTATAATCTCTAGTCTATTAAAACACCTTTCAAAATGCTCCCAATCATCTTTTTTATTTAAATTATGATGTGGTAAAAACGATTTATGCCACGTATTCACTATTTTATTATAGTCAATATTATCATATTTTCTGTTAATTGTCCTATATCCATGAAGTTTATGTAAAACATCTATTTGCGGAATATTTTTTATATTCTCTGTATAAATTAAATCTTGTTTATCTATTTTATTTTCTAGAATATCTATTACATTCAAAATAGAAGAAGAATACATAGCATCAAATGGACCACTAAATTTTTTTAAGTTTAACTTTTTCAAAAATATTTCTGTAAAACATCTTATTCCAATACTTAGCACACACTTATAATCGTCCATTTTTATAATTATCTAATTTATAATTTATATTATATAATTTATATTATATAATTTATATTTATATAGAAAAAACAATGACACAGATCAATACAAAATTAGTAGAATCGAGTTTCTACATTACCTATGTCTTCTTAATGACTACGGCTACTATTACTTTTATTGAGGCAATTCGTACCCAAGATGCCAAGATCCGTAATATTTTGAATTTAGAGACATGTATTTCCGTAGTAGCCGCATTCTTCTACGGTAAATTTGTCTCGTTGTTTGAAAAGAAACCCGATGCTGTATCTTACAAAACAATCAATGATATGCGTTATTTGGATTGGTCCATTACTACACCTATTATGTTATTAGTCTTGGTATTGGCATTACTGTACAATGTCAAGGGCGGTTCTCTCCAATTCAAAAGTTTCTTAACCATTTTGATTTTGAATTATGGAATGTTGGGTTCGGGATATTTAGGCGAAATTTCTTTTATGGACAAAACGATTGCCAATGCAATGGGTTTCTTGTTTTTCATAGGCTTATTCTACTATATTTATGCGAACTATGTAGCCAAAAAGCCCAACTTTGATAATCGTATGTTGTACATGGCCTTCTTAGGATTATGGACCATTTACGGAGTGGCTTATTTCTACGATGAAGTAACCAAAAACGTCATATTCAATGTATTGGACTTATTCTCCAAATGCTTCGTTGGAATCTTCTTCTGGGCTTACTATACAAAGGTGTTCCGTTTGGATTAAAATGAATCGCACAATTATTACTTCTAAACTAATATAAAAATAATCTTCTTATTTATATATTATTTATGACACGTCCATCATCATCATCATCAAAAAGCAACAAACGCACTCCTCCACCACCATCTCAATCACCCTATACAGTTGTTCATCAATCGCCCAATAGCACGAATCAAAGTTTGGCTCGTACAGTCGCTGAAGGTGCCGCATTTGGAGTCGGTTCATCAGTCGCACGGCACGCTGTAGGAAATATATTGGCTACATCACCCTTATCCTCTACGGCCAATATTAGTGATGACTGTAGAAAATATATACGGATGTACGAGAATTGTTTAAGTGAGACTACATTCACTTGTCAGGAATACATGGATAAAATACAAATACACTGCAATGATCGTAAATAAGTGAAAAATTCATATGAATAGAATTTGTATTAGGTCTACTATAGAAAAATAATTAGTATATATACAATTATTGAATACCCATCCATATGTCTCTTTTTACCACCACCCAAGATTTAGAGAATTATTTAGATGATGTCGATTCGGCCGTCAAAGAGATAACCAAGACTGTCTTTTCGTTTTCCGAAGTGGATTATGTACGGTTTAAAGTTCTTCATTATACACCAGACGTGATCCAGCACATTGTTCGGTTTGGAGTGGATACATCGAAACCTATTGTGTATCATTCCGCCAAATGGATGGGTTCGTGGTTTGTAGAACATCCTGAGATTATTTAATAGTGTACCTAAAATAAGGTATTTTTGGACTTCTTTAAAAATTGACAGCCTACAAAAAGTTTTTTCATCGACAAGTAATTTAGTATATGATATATACATTCGTTTCGTAACCAAGCATTTTTAACAAAGCCCAAAGCCCAAAAGCCAAAAGATGTCAGCCTCAGTTGTAACCACTTCTTCTACATCCACTAATACTTCTACTACAGTAGTAGGTAGAAAGACCAGAAGACCACCAACCTGTAGTTTTTGTAAACAATCGGGACACAATCGTTCATACTGTAGAGTCAAGGAAATCATCGATCAAAAGAAGGAAAACTTCGAGGAAATGATGTGTCATTTACAATGTTTCGTTGTAAATGACTACCACACTCATAGATGGAACTATACACCAGAAGTAGTGGATTCCTATACATATGACCGCGATGATGGCTATGATCGTCGCTTCTTCATGGTACCAGAATTCACTTCTCTATTGGAAGCGCATCGCGATACTCCGGAGGTCGTATTGCCATTGCTTACCAATAGAGTTGGATGCGATATATTCAAGACCGAGTTCGAAAAGGAGTTTTTGAAAAAGACCTATAAAAAGACATCAATTGACCATTACCTATTGTATATTCAAAGCAATAGGAAGGTCCCATTGGGTGAAATGGTCAAATACTTGAAAAATACATCCATTCCCAACTCTCCTTTTGAACAGTCATTGTGTACAGTCACTAACCAACCTCGTTTGGAAAAGATAGAGAGTATACGAGAGAAGATCAACCTTCGCATTACCAGAGATATTACAACCATGCGCAATAGTACACAGCGTATATATGACCATAAAATAGAAAAAGTAGAAGAAAGAATCGCAAAACTAGAAACCGAATTGGCAAAAGAAAAAGAAGCATTAGCATATACTATTGCAAGACGAGATGAATCTCTTGAAGCAATTGAATACAATGAACAAAAGTTAGTGAGGGAATTCAACGCTGTTTTCCGTACAGAAAAGCCGATACAATTCAAGCAAATTAAATTGGATACTGTAGAAGAAACGGAATGTCCCATTTGTTTTGAAGAATTAGGCAATGGTAACAATATGGTGGAAACCAATTGCAATCATCGCTTTTGTATGAACTGTATGCTGAATGTCACTTGTCCAACTAAAACATTGGAAAAGTTCCCTTGTCCTTGCTGTAGAACCAACATAACCAAATTGTCTGGTGATATTGAACAAATGACTAAAGCAGTAGAAGAATATAGATACAAGCATTGTGTACATGAAACTATCAGTGGACTTGACCAAACACAACCAGCACAAGAAGTACCTGTAGAAAAGACTACTAATAATGATGATATTGATTCTACTATTATTGACTTAACCATTTAATATTTTTAAAATTTAACTAGACTGATCAGTCCCCCTCCAATAAAAAAAGGCATAAGGCCCTTTTTTATTTTTTTGTTTTTTTTCTTTTATTCTTTTGTTTTTTACTTTTGTTTTTTGCTTTTATTCTTTTATTCTTTTATTATGTCATTAACCATTATTTACATGATTTAGACTATTAAGTAGTAATCAACCGAGGTACAACATTAATGGTCTGTAATTCTTGGCTCATTAGTTTGAATGCATATGGTACTTCTACATATGAAAAGTCCGTCACATTATCACAAGTATTGCATCTATGTACAGTAAACCCTTGTTTACTGCGCATGACACCACGGTCGCCATTATTAAATGTAGCAATCATACCACATTTCTTACATACATGAAGGGCGTATTTGTCGGCTACATCGTACATACGTTCTCTACAGAATTTGCTCATACCATGTGCTATCATGACATCCCTTTCCATTTCTCCTATACGGAAACCACCATCACGGCTTCTTCCTTCGGCTGGTTGACGTGTGAGATTCACCACCGGTCCGATCGCACGACTATGTTCCTTATCATTTACCATATGTTTCAACCTTTGGTAAAACACCGGTCCAATAAAGATGCTCGTTTCCAACTGACGACCACTTTGCCCATCATACAACACTTCATTACCGTAACTTTCATATCCACACCGCTGTAACTCATCGGCAATGGAATACACATCCAAATTCCCGAACGATGTTCCATCCCCAAACATTCCCAATTCAACCAATACTTTTCCCAACAATGTCTCCTTCAAATGGGCAATCGTCATACGAGATGGAATAGCATGAGGGTTAATAATCAAATCGGGTTTCAATCCATCTTTGCTAAAGGGCATATCGGCCTCCGGTAATATATTTCCTACAGTACCCTTTTGCCCGTGACGCGATGAATTACCGGTCCATACAGGTGGTGTATCGATCGAATCTTTGTAGTAGAACAAGTGTGTTTCCGGAACTTCGATACAACCCACTTTACCGGTGTACTCTACTGTTCCTTCCTTACAATGTTTACGGCAGCCAAAGAAATTACGGTCATTGACTTTGGGCTCATTACAATGTTTTTCTATTTGGACCTCAATCAGTTTACTGCGCGTAATATACTGTAGAGAAGCTGACCATCCAGCATGTAGGCACAGACGTTGTATATCTTCGGTAAATCGTCGACTGGAATTAATATACGTATTGGTTCTAGTATCAATAATGGACTCCAGTAGTAAACGACATTGGTCTTGTGACAACTGCCATACTTCCATTGGCAATGTTTGGAATCGTATATTGGATAAATAGAAGACCAGGTCCCTACAGTTTTTCCCTCCTACCATAACATGTTCATCTGTATTGTAATAGTTGACTTCCAGTGCCATTAAGGCCGATGTCACTTTGAATTCATATTCGTTGGAAAGAAGTCTGGAGAAACACAAGCGTTTTACTGACCCGTCTGTTTCATACGAACCACCCCGAATATAACAGCCCAATAGTTGTAATAATGGATTCGGTGCATATGCTGTTTCTCCGCAATGAATTAAAGCCAGACCATTTTGGGTATTGATCGCATTTTTCTTATACGCCACTTGTTTTCCCATTACATCTTTGGCCTCAATAAAACCATAGTTCTTTGATTTGCGTTTCTTGACATACACTTTGTGATTCATTGTACAGACCATATGGACGTGTTTGTTTACCACTGCGTACAATTCTTCTTGATTGCAATCGTATTCGTATTTACGCTCTGGAATCACGTAATCCAATATCTTGCCGTCTTTCAACGTGGCTACTTTGTGAATGGATAAGTCAATGTCCTTGAACATAATCCATCCTTTGTTTGTCATAATTAAGGCCGTTTCCTTAATACAGAACTTATCCCCAATGACTGGTTTACGGTAAATACGGACTCGGGTTTTGGCGAAATTACATCCTTCACCGTTACGTCCTGTATAATTCTTGTCAATATACGTTTCTTCAGTAGTACGGAAACTCTTACTTTGATCTTCGTATTTGATCACTTTAGTCGGATCATTTCGGTTTTCTTTAATGGGAACTACTTTAGAAATAATAATATCGCGATTCTTCACTTCGGTGTTTTCGTTAATAAACCCATGTTGATTGATTTTGTCGTAATTTCCGTGTTTAATGGATTTCGTTTTGGAAGGATCCGGTTTACACCGGATGATTTCATCCCGAATGACATTTTTGTCTTCGTCTTTTTCGGTATGGTAAATCGTAGCCGCAAACAACCCACGATCAATGGCCGATTTGTTAATCAAAACGGAATCCTCTTGATTGTATCCTGTAAAGGACATAATGGCCACGTGAATCTGATTACCAGACGGTATACGGTTCAACTGTAGAAAGTCCATAATACGAGTATCGACCAATGGTCTACTGGGGTTATTCAGGGCATAGGTTGTTTTATCCATTCGTTTGTCGTAATTGGTAGCACTAATACCAATGGCCTGCTTAGCCATTGCACATTGGTATGTATTTCTTGGTGCCTGATTGCAATCGGGAAATGGAACACACGATGCCAATACACCTAATAATGTACAAGGGTGGATTTCACAGTAATCGTAGTTAATGTACGAATGGTTTTTCAGCGAATTAATATAATCACCGCGAAATTTCATGGCAATCATCGAATGATTTTGTTCTTCCGGATCAATGTATTCAATGACAGATTCTTCTATACGGCAATCAGTGAGCAAATCATTCCATACCAATTCTTTCGATTTTAACTTGCTGATAATTTCTTTGGTGATCAAAACCGCATTATTTTGTACTTTAAATACCGGGCGTGTCATACGGCCACCATCATTGCATATACGAATCATCATACGCGCGTAATCGAATACTATAGAAGTGTAAATATTAATCAAACCCTTTTGTTTTTTCGTTTTCAGGTGTTTATACAGAGTCAATGGATCTTTTGCTATACCGACCCATGTACCATTGATAAATACTTTCACTTCGTCGTGTAAATCCAAAGGGCTATTGGCATCTTCTATTTTCAATATGTAATCTTCTACAATATCATACAAATTATGGCTGTTGGTCGGAATCGTCATATGAGTCATAAACGAAATGTTTTTCACAATACCAATAGATTGGCCCTCCGGAGACTCAATTGGACACAAGAAGCCCCATGTCGTATTATGAAGCTTACGTGGAGCCACTAATTCACCATTTTTTTCCAATGGAGTATTCACTCTTCTCAAATGACTCAATGTACCCAAATAGGTCAATCGATTTAGTACTTGTGCTACACCAACTTTGCTACTGCTATTGGATTGACGTACACTGAAATCACCTGTAGACAATGCGCGGTTCAATCCATTTTCTATAGTCGTCGGTTTAATGATTTTGTATATATTGGTCATATTGATAATATTTTCGTAATCTTCATTCGATTTCCACGCTCCCAGATTGATTTCCCGTACAACTTGTTTTTCAATGTCTTTTACAAATCGTATGTAATGGTTACGGAACAAATTATTCAATAGAGAACCGCATAATTCAATACGTTTGTTCAAATAGGAATCACGGTCATCCGGTGGATTGTATCCCAATGCAGTGCGGATTAATCGATTGGCCATGAATCCCAACAAATACAATTTTTGTTCCGGTGATTTACAATGAGGGAAGAAATCATTTTGGAATATTTCCTTTGTATAGTCGTGCTTTTTGATTGGTTGAGGGCCTTTTTCCACTTGATAGGGATTGTAGGCTACCATAGAAACAATATGATCGAATGCGTCTTGCTGAATACGCGCTGGGTCATTTAAAAATGGTTTTGCGTCTTCCATTGAGGCTTCCAAAAACGTCAACATATCGGCATTTTGTTTATCCTCTGTATTTAGAAGAATGTATTCGCATATTTTCTTATCGGACAATACACCCAATGCGCGGAACAGTACGAAGAGTTCTATATATCGCTTTTGCTTCAACCGAGGGATCAATACATAAATACCATGTCCGTAAATATTGGTCTTAGATGACACCATTAGTTCCACTTGTTTAGGCGATATGCATTTGTTATCCGGTACGGATTTGAACTCGGCCACCCAGTCCCATTTAGGCGTATTTTTCCCGTTGAATACATAAATGCGATTTTCCGCCGCACGTTCTTGACATAAGACTGTCTTTTCCGATCCTTTTATAATAAAATAGCCACCGCAATCCATATCACATTCACCAGTCAACATATTGGAAACATGTTTATACTGGCTCAAAATACATATGGATGACTTTAGCATGACTGGTAAACTACATAATTTAATATTATTCAATGTTTTTTCGATTTTACGTTCTTCGCCGTCTTCATTGCGAACCGTATACTCAATGTTTAGATCTACTATAGAATTGGATGAATAGGTGAAATTACGCAATCGGGCTTCTTGTGGCATCATGGTTTTGGTGGCTCCGTTGTTTTCGTGAATTTGTGGATGATGGAATCGCAAGTTTTTCAAATTGATTTTGACAATCAAACCAAATGTATCGGTTGCTTCGTCGTAATCATTTACGGATTTTATGGTAATCGGATTGAACATCTCGATTGTCCGTTGCATTTGGTAATTGACGAAATTATTGTACGATTCGGTTTGGTGACGTGCTAATCGCTCCAATGGTTTTCCCGAAAAGTACGACTCCAATATATCGAATGGTTCGTGAATGTAATCTCCCAAATGTTCCAATAATGGCTGTACAGTTGGGTCATTGTGATTCACAGGCGTTTCCAATTCACCGGCTTGTCTCAACATTTCACGTACATCTACGGATTTATTTACTGTAGAAGAAGGTGATGATGTATTGTCCTGGAAGAGCATTTTACTGACATCACTGGTCGTTGTTTTGGATTTTGAGGACGAAGATGAGGATTGTTTAGTAGCGCGTTTACGCTTAGGTTTGACTGGTTCTGTATGAGTGGTAGTATTGGTAGTATTGGTAGCATTGACCTCCATTGATGCAGTAGTCTCTACTTGACATTGAGTATTTTCGATTTGCTTTTTAGAAGGCATTATTAATATAGCTTCAATAAAATATGGCTTTTTGAGAGGACTTTATAATCGTAAGAGGGTAAAGGGTACAATAATCAAATTTACTACCACTTATACTAATAGGTAATGTGGTTCAATTTTTAACTACTTTTTTATGAAAAAATATATAAACACAACTTTTCATAGTCTTATACTTAGCACCCATTTTTAACTATAATCCAGTGTATGTTCTCAAAAATGGCTACTACTTTTACGATCGACACATCCGAAGAAACTGTAGAAAAACTACAAACTATATTGACCAAGACGGTAACTACCAAAGATACCGAGCAAAATTATACTATTCTCAATTACGATGCCAATATGGTTGCCAATAATGACAATTTACGTGGTCTGTACAATGCCGTTGTATTGGATCCAGAAACACGTCGTGTATTAGCAATCGGTCCATCTCAGTCCATTACATTTGATAAATTCAAGTCTATGAATGGAAATACTGTATACAATACGAATAATTTACAAGTGAGCGAATTAATGGAAGGTGTTTTTGTACAGTTTTTCTATGATACTCGTACCAATGCCTGGGACTTTAGTACACGCAATTCTATTGGTGGTCATTACACGTATTACAGAAGTCCAGCCCAAGTGGCGAAAACCTATAGAGAAATGTTATATGATGCTATTGGATTAGAAGGTGACTCACGTTCATTGAGCGATTGGTGTGCCTTGGAAGTAATGGACAAACACTATTGCTATCATTGTATTTTACAACACCCGGAAAACCATATGGTACAGTCGCATACGAAACCCGGATTGTATATGATTGGTGCTTTTGAACTCCATTATAATGGTATTGAAAATCAAATCCGTTATGTATCGACCAAAGAATACAAGACTGCATTTGAAATGATTCAAAGCCAAGCACATATTCATTATCCTACAGTATTCCCCGTAGAGAAGAATTCTACTTATGATGTGATTGTTCAAAATATGGTACCTAAAAATGCGCCCACTTCTTTAATGGGCGTTGTGGTTCAGCAAGACAACACGGGCGATCGGTATATTCACATTAATCCCAATTACGAGACCTTGCAAAAACTCCGTGGCACACATCCTAATTTAATGTATCATTATTTATGTTTGCGTAAGATCCACAAATTAGAGGAATTTTTGAAGCACTTTCCCCAATACAAAAGTATGTTTTGGAAGTTTAGGGATATTGTAGAAGAGTTTATTGGGAAATTGCATCAGCATTATGTCGATTATTTTATTTTGAAAAACAAAGAAACAATTGACAAAAAATTGTTTTACCATATTCAGCAAATTCACCATACTATTTACGTTCCATCACTACAAGAAGAAACCAAAACTATCATACGCAAACCGATTGTTCGCAAGTATTTAGACGAATTAGAACCCGGTCATATTTTCCATTTAATTTCATCGGCCAGTGTTTCTACATCATCATCATCATCATCATCATCATCGTAAAAAAAAGAATTTGTTTATAAAAAAATATAGAGAAATCGCTAAATAATAATGTATCCATTATGAATAATCCCAATTCTATTGTACTCAAAGCATTTAATAAACACTTATTTGAATTCATTGATGATGTTATAATTATTTTTCCAGAAAATAAGCATATTGTAGAATCTCGTGATATGATGTTATCCTTGAAAAAGGCCAATCCCAGTTTATTGATCAAATTATGGAAAAAATACATCTGGGGTCCTTATGAAAAAGAAATATCCGAGGGAAATATCGATTTCTTTATTGAAAAGGACTATACAGAAGATTTCCGCAATTTACCCAATGGACCAGCTGTATCCACTGCTATTGATAATACTATACGAGGGCCTATGCGTGAAATGGATACTACCAACCGTAGTCACTGTATTAAACATTTACAAATCGTTTCCCAATTATCCGGAAAATATGTAGTAACCAATTAGAAAGATATATAAATAAAAATTATGTTTTTTTATTTATAGAAGCTTTGCAAATGCAATATTACAAACTTTTCAAAAGTCAAAGAAATCATATTATGCGAAAAATCTCACAATACATCGATATACACCCTACTCCAATCAATTTAGGTAGATGGACCGTAGAAAAGTGCCATCGGAAAATCGACAACAAAATCGAATTGGCTAATGAAGATCACTGTGGTCCCTGTGGTCAACAAGGTCCAATCAAATGGCCACAACAACCGGGTAAATAAACTTCAGCTTCTTCGTTTTCAGCTTCTTCGTCGAGTTCTTCTATAATTAAATCCTCGGGAATCACTTGATTATCTTTGTATATTTTTACTGCTATATAGACTAATAGTAAAAATAACCCCGAAATAATGAGGAATAATCGAATAATGTACATATGATAAGCTGACATAGTGACGCAAACACAACTTTTTATTTCACTTCTAATAAAAAGTTAAATCTTCTTCAATTTTTTTTCCAATAAAATTCGATCATTATTAACTCGGTAAAAATGGCATACTTTGACTCATTTGTCCACCTATATCTTGATTCCGTTGTTGTTGAATACTATCTACAGTAATATCCGACGACATTTTCTCCGATTTGTATGTTTCTGGTGGTGTTTGGATTGAATGAACCGGGCCATTGACTGAAACATAATGATGCATATTTCTACGGTTACCTGACCCTTTGGCACTTAATTCTTCTACAGAAGCATTGAACGGGGTATAGGATTCCGACATGACATCTTTGGAACCGAGTGAAAAAGACATGGGTTCGCCATTCCCTTGTGTACTCATAAACTCGTCTTCTTGGACTTGATCGGAAAAATGTCCCTTAATGGCATTTCCACTTAAAACTCGGTAATTCTCTTTTAGTAGCATCAAAGCCGGTACGGAATGAATATTAGGAGGCAATAATACTGTAGAACCGTTTTCTAAAATCAATTGGATTTGACCCGTTACCGGATCTACTTTTCGTTTGTCTACACATAAACAATTCAATTGTTTGGTCAAATCATGTTTGACTAAATATTGTAAAATCTCTTTGGAATGTTTACAATAATTACTATAATACAAAATATCCATTGTACAGTTACGTTTTTGTATTATACAAGAAAACTTTTTTCAATAAATTAACCTATTTAGGCATTTATGCACTTTCCTCTAAATTGGATTTGGTGCACATGGAGTACAATAGGCGGGATTGGATGTACAATAGGAAACTAAATGCCAGTCCATATACAGTCGACATTAGTTCATTGAATCCAGGTAGTCGTCCTTTCTTTCCAATTACCGTTAACAATCCCTTCACGGCTACAAAAGCAGCAAACAAGAAGAAGATCAAATAAAGGATGGTAAAGGCATAAAACAAATTGCAGTATTTTTTGTCTAAAGGTCCGAAAAAGTAAGTTTCAAGAGAGGCAAATGAACTCATTCTTTTTTTGTATATAACATTCACATAAAAAAAAATACAAGACGTCTACTTTTTTTTTTCGATTGATTTCCTAAATATCACTCCGTCGGATATTTAGCATCTTCTAGCAGAAATCTTGTACACCTACATGGACAAATGGTAAATTCATTAAACGGATGAAATTTGTACTATTGCACATGAAGTCATCGTTTTTCCCCATTTTTCCACCTTGTTGTTTACGAAATACACATCCGTTATGTTGTTCTACTTCATTTACGTACTTGGTAAAATTCTTTTTCGTAAACCAAATCACTTGTATTTTGTTTTCACCATTGATTCCCATAAAGAATAATCGATCCCATTCTTTTTTACACGAAATATGGTTTAGAACAAATCGATTCGGAAAAATTCCTCCACTGGGATTCTTTTGTGCTAAACTGAACTTGATTTCTGTACGAAGACCGTTTACAATACGATCATGTCCATATTCATTTCGATCTTCTACGGTAAATCCTAAATTGCCTAAATATCTCGATACAACTTGTTCACCGAATTCACCTTTTTGTTTTGGATCCATATGAACATACCCTTTGAAAACAGTTTCGACCCAAGGGTCTTGAATATTGTTTTCAATATATTGTTTCAATAATCCATCTTGAAAAATGGATTTTCCTAAAGTTCCATTATTAAATGATTTAGGAATTTTCGGATTTTTCTTTTTTGCTAAAGATGTCAAATCAATGGATGGATTCTTTGGAAAAGACTTTAGGGATAATAATTTGGATCGGATACCTTTAGGCGTTTTTGTTTTTGGATTTACTGTAGAAGAATGGCGAATGTGTTGTTGTTGTTGCTGTGTACCCGATGAATGTAGTGATGAAGTGGATTTGGATTTCCACAAAAAGTACGGTATGTACTGGTATTGCTTTTTAGATCTTGTAATGGTACTGCCTAAATAACGAGTAAATATCATTTTTGAATTGAATTGAATTGATCAAAGAACTTTAGGGAGTTTTCTTAAAATGGCTAAATGAAAATGATTCATTCTAAATATCCTGATCTACTTCCATTCAATTTTTCACTATTTAGAGAGAACACATATGGTTTTGAGGTTATTTAACACCCACTACATTTAGCTACACTTTTATGGAAAATCATGCGACACTTTTGTACAGGTACTAAGAAGGGTTAAAAATCGTAAAAATTGAAGATTCCTGGCCAATGATATTTCTCTCCAAATTACTTTTCGCTAAACCTTTTGGATTTTCCAAAACAAAAACAATTCATTCTAAAATTTTTTCAATTGAGTTCTTTTCATTTCAAATTCTATTTAGGCATTTTTTCACAAAATGGAATTTCCTTCTGAATTTTTCTATGATTTTCCACAAAACACTAACTACTCTACAGTAGATCAAACATACAGCAATATTCCCGGCTACTGTAGTAGTGATGATTGTATGGATGGATGTAGTGACGGCTATGGCGATGGTGACGGCGATGGTGACGGCGATGGTGATGATGACTACGAAAATCGTCATCTTATGGAAGAAAAAGGTCCTATTACAATGGGGCAAAAATATACAGTCAAATACAACATGGATTATACCTATACGTATTGTTGTAATTTTTGCAATTATTGGACCAAGAAACAAAGTACAATGTGTATGCATTATGCCATCAAACATCGATCCGTCATTGAAAAAACGTCTAAATGCAAGAACAATGGATCATCATCCAATGGCGATCTCTATGAATGTTCGCATTGTCAATGTTCTTTTCCGGTTAAATCGAAATTGCAACAGCATATTAAAAATCACCATACAAAGAGTAGTCAATATGTGTGTCCGTATGAAACTTGTGCACGCGAATTTAAACAAAAGGGTTCTCTCATTTGTCACGTTGTACGGTATCATATGCCAAAGAAATCCTTGTATTATTTCGACAGTGACCGTTTTTTCAAAAAACAGTACGTGTGCATATCGTGTAAAAAACGCTTTACACGAAATGCTATTATCTATCATGTAGGAAAGTGTTCTCCTCTTTCTTTTTACCAATACTAAAGTAAATTAAATTAGAGCACACCAGCACAAACGGAATACATAATACGAGATTGTAAATACAATAAAAAGTAGAAAAAGCTCAAGATCATAGTATTGACAAATTCAGTGCCAGACTTTTTACTGGAAAACAAACTGTACACCAATACAATAATAGAAAATCCAAAGCATACAAACATAAAAATAGTCACAACCAAGAAGAAGTTACAATAGTAGCCTTTTTCTAAAGGACCAAATAAATACGTAAATAGATTTTCGTCCATACTTTAACAGATTAATTTCGATTATATACTAAAATAAGGTTTTTTATTTTTCTGAAGACAAAAAGATTAAATATGTTTTATTACTATAGAAATATAACATAATGGACGAATCGGCTATATGGAAGTTAATTGACGTCTATTTCCAAGAAAATCCTCAGGCTTTAGTAAGACATCATATCGATTCTTATAATCAATTCATAGAGGAAGATATTTTCCAAATCTTTCGGGATATGAACCCCCTTAAAGTTCGTCTTTCCATGGATGATTCTCTACAGGAATTCCGTACAAAGTGTGATTTGTATATGGGCGGTAAAGACGGTACTCGTGTGTACTTTGGAAAACCAATCATCTATGATCCCAAGAACAGTCACTATATGTATCCCAACGAAGCCCGTTTACGCGATATGACCTATGGTATTACTATTCATTATGACATTGAGGTCGAATACACTCGTATTTTAGGCCCGGATGATATTCCTACTGAAGTCGATGAAAATGGATATATGATTTTTTCGTCAATGGGAAAAGACGAAAACAAAGAAAACCCCGATGATCCTAGACCAGTTCGTGAAAAACTGACTCCTTCAGAAATGGCTAAACTGAGAGAAAATGCCGGCAAAACCATTGATGGAAATCAGCAATTGGTAAAGGTCCGTTTGGAAAAAGTATATTTGGGCAAGTTTCCCATTATGGTACAATCCAATGTATGCATACTCAACAATATACCAAGGTTAATGCGATTTGCTTTAGGCGAGTGTAAAAATGACGTAGGTGGTTATTTTATCATTGATGGAAAAGAAAAGGCAGTCGTTCCCCAAGAAGCATTTGGAGACAATATGATCAATATATCAAAATCGTCCAATGAAAAGTACGATTATACATTGGAAATGAAATCCATTAGTGAAAATATCTCTAAACCCAAGCGAACCCTATCTCTACGAATCATGAACGACACGGCTTCTTTAACACGGCAAAATATCGGGGTGTTCATTCCCAATACTGGTGAAGTCCCCATACCACTCTTTGTTGTATTCCGTGCCTTGGGTATTTTGAGTGACCGTGATATTATATCCTTTTGTACACTCCAACAGCCCGAATATACACCGGTATCTTTTTTACCGTACATCGATGCGTGTATTCATGACGCGGCTACGATTTTAACCCAAGAAGAAGCATTGGAGTATATTTCCCGTACAGTAAAAGACCGCAGTCATTGGAGAGCGCACCAAATAATGGCCGATTTCTTATTGCCCCATATTGGTGAATTGGAATATTTGGAAAAGGCCTATTATTTAGGCTATTTGGCCAACCGTCTTTTATCAGTCACTGTAGGAATAGAACCACCGACTGATCGAGACAGTTACAAATACAAGCGGGTTTCTCTCATTGGTCCTCTTTTGAAGAATCTCTTTTCGGATTATTATCAAATGCAACTCAAGTATATCAATTTGCAAATCGAGACTATACACGTCTACAATGAACGGGCCTATCACGATATTGGCGTATTATTACACGAAAAGTACGACGATATTTTCCAGAAACGCATGGTCGAAGAGGGTATACGAAAGGCCTTCAAGGGCAATTGGGGAGCCTATAGCCATACCAAAATAGTAGGGGTTATACAGGATCTAAACCGGTTGTCTCACAACAGTATGTTGAATCATTTACGGAAAACCAATTTACCAATGGATTCCAGTTTGAAAATCGTAGCCCCGCGTGTTTTACACGGTTCGCAATGGGGTATTATTGACCCAATCGATACACCCGATGGTGGAAATGTAGGATTGCATAAACATTTGTCATTAATGACCCATATTACGACTTCTTTGTCTCGCGAACCATTAATTGATTGGTTGAAGAAAAATACACCGCTCGTTTCTCTCAAACAATCCAATCCAATCCGTATGGGAAAATTCACCAAAGTGTTTGTCAATGGTCATTGGATCGGTGGTATTGCGGATCCCCATACGTTTGTCAATACTGTAAAAATACACCGACGTCACGGATTAATCCCCATTACAATGAGCATTATGTTCGATTACAGTAGAAATAGTATTCTACTGTCTACTGACGGGGGGCGTTTATGTCGTCCCATTTTTTACCGCGACGAAGTGGAACACAATTTCGCCTTTAATGAAAACAATGTCTGGAAAACGGTACAAACTGCCGTGGATCATTATTTCACTTCCAGTAATACCAACAATACGATATCCAATGCAAACCGACTTTGGTTTCAATTGGTGTCCGGATTCCACGAAAAGAAAATCGCGCAATATAACCCGTACAAAAACGGATTTTATGAATGGACTCAACTATACGGTGACTTGGATAAATCCAAAATGAAAACACGAAAAGCGCTCTTTGAATATATGGATACACAAGAAACCGAAGGCAGTTTGATAGCAATGCATTATATGGATGCCACGACCAATAGCAAGCGGAATTTCACCCATTGTGAATTGCATCCATCGACCACATACGGAATGATGTGCAATTTGATTAATTACGTAGAACACAACCCAGCATCGCGTAATTCGTTTTCGTGTGGTCAAAGCAAACAAGCTTGTTCTCTCTACAGTACCAATTATCAATATCGCATGGACAAAAGTGCTCTTATTTTGAACCAGGGTCAGATCCCATTAGTCAAATCGCGTTATCTACAGTACATCAACAATGAAGAAAACCCGTATGGTGAAAATGCCATTGTTGCCATTATGTGCTATACGGGATACAATGTAGAAGATGCGATTTTAATCAACGAGGGTGCTTTACAAAGAGGATTATTCCGTACAACTTATTTCAATACGTATTCTTCCAAAGAAGAAAAAGAAGTCAAGCATCAAATGGTAATCCGAGAGAAACTCTTTTCCAAGGTCCAATTCGGTGATAATGTATCGGCTCGGCGCATCGATCCGGATTTTGACTACAGTTATTTGGACGACAATGGTATTGTACGCGAAAATACCGAAGTACACGACAAAATGGTGTTAATTGGTCAAACAGAAACAATTGATTCCCATGGAAATGTACGGGATGCTTCTATTATGCCGAAAAAGGGACAAATGGGTTACGTGGACAAAACCTTTATTACAGAAGGCGAAGAAGGGGAACGAATTGCCAAAGTCCGCATTCGCCACGAACGGATTCCAGCAATGGGAGACAAATTTGCTTCGCGTGCTGGACAAAAAGGTACCATTGGTATGATCATACCCGAAGCCAATATGCCGTACACCAAAGATGGTATTCGCCCCGATATGATCATTAACCCTCACGCATTACCATCGCGTATGACAATTGGCCAAATGATTGAAGCCATTGTAGGAAAAGCATGTGCTATGAAAGGGGCATATGGTGACTGTACGGCATTTAGCGACAACAAAAACAAACTGGCTGAATTTGGAGAGTTATTAACCCATCATAATTTCCATTCTACGGGTGACGAAATCCTGTACAATGGAATGAATGGAAAACAATTGGAAGCCACCGTTTTCATCGGTCCGACCTATTATATGCGATTGAAACATATGGTAAAAGACAAGATCAATTACCGCGCACGTGGTCCCCGTACAAATCTCACACGACAACCGGTAAGTGGGCGTGCTAATGATGGTGGTTTACGTATTGGTGAAATGGAACGTGATGCGGTTATTTCACACGGTATGAACCATTTTCTACAGGAATCCATGATGGAGCGCGCCGATAAATATCAAATGGCAATCTGTAATCATACTGGTATGGTAGCGATTTACAATCCTGGTCGTGATATTATGCTTAGTCCAGCAGCAGATGGTCCTATTCAGTACGGTGGTTCTCTCCATCACAATGGTGAATTGGAAGTTCAACAAATGTCAAAATATGGGCGTAGTTTCAGTATTGTAAAAGTACCTTATGCAATGAAATTATTACTACAGGAATTACAGGCTATACAAGTCCAAATGCGTATTATTACGGAGGACAATGTACATCAAATCGCCAATATGAAGAATTCCCATACAATGGAAATGTTGATGAAAAATCCCGATGCAAATCTTCAAGTCACGTTAAAGACTGTTCAAGAAAAGTTGAAAAACAAGAACCCTATTGATGAAAAAGAATTGGTGGAAGAATGGAGCAAACCCAGTGAAGAAACAAAAGACGAAAGTACATCAAAAGAAGACACTGTAGAAAAAGATGACAATGAGGAGGCGACTGCGACTGCGACTGCGACTGCGACTGCGACTGCGACTGCGGATGGAAATACTGAGCAAAGAAAAGTAGTGGTACCCAGTACTCCTGAAGATCCTCCACCGGCTCCTTCTGTTGAATTGCGAGAACATGAAATATTACGTGAATCGCGCAATTACCCAGGGCATTACTATATTATGAATGAAAGAACGGGTCAACGTACTTGGATAGATAAAGACGGAAAACGTATTGGCGAAGACACCCGTACAGCCGACGCAGTCCCAATGCAAGGCGGTGGATATGGAGTGGGAATGAGTGCAACGGGAAATTCTTTACCATATGAGAAAAATACCGAAGTCTTTTGGCGCAATGACACGAGCAAACCTGAACGAATTTGGACAATTAGTACTGTAGGGCCAAATTATTACAATATTTCTACTAATGATACGGAGCATATGAAATCTGTATCCGAGTCCATACAAGTGGTTCAACCCGAAGATGTGTATCCCTATACAGACGCTATGTATATGGCGGAAAAAGTCGATTCGCCGACAACAATACCACCATACGATGACCCATATGCCCAAATACCACAATTAGACTCTTCTACAGTATCCCCTAATCCAAATGGAAACGGTATACAATTTGCACCAGTAATAAAAGTCTTTAATCACGGCAATGATATGTCTCAAACCACTGGATCTGGTCCAATTGACCAAGGTGGCGATTATACAGACCCAATGTCGTCTACAGTAGAAAATGGTGAGAAAATTGTAGAAGAACAATCTACAACTGGTCCGGTAAATCCTCCCGCCATTGATTTCAATAATTTAGTCATTAAGAAAGCACCTTAAAAAGAAAAAATTGAAAGGAAATTAACATAGAGAAAACATTTGTATCTATTACTATAGTATATATACAAATATCCAAATATTCACCTTCTTGATCTTCGGTCTATTCAATTTAATAATGAGCAGTCAACACAATCAAATTGTACAGATTTATAAATCCCGTCAAATCATTTTATCTATTTTGGAATCCATTTATGATTATGACATTGGTGATTACAATGGATTTACCTTTAATGAGATCGATGCCATGTACAAAAACAATCAATTGGATATGTTATTGACGCATAAAATAATCGATAATAAACAAGAGAAAACCAATAAAACTTATATTAAGTATCACACTTCTTCTACAGGACAAATTGCCACCACAATTAATGAAATATCGATCCGGAATATTGTAGAAGATTTATACAATGAAAGCGATACTTTAACCAATGATGATTGTTTGTTTATCATTATGGAAGGCGAACCCAATGATTCCATGGTCAATTTGCTCAAATTTATGTATAACAATGAGGGTAAATTCATTATTGTTTATAATATTAAGCGTCTACAATTCAATATATTGGAACACAGTTTAGTTCCAAGAGTGACCATTTTGAGCGATGATGAAATTAACGACTTTAAGAAGAAATACAATGTAACTACTGTAAAAGATATGCCGGAGATTTCTCGGTTTGATCCACAAGCACAAGCAATATGTTTACGTCCTGGACAAATATGTAAATTTATACGCAATAGCCCAACTTCTATGGAAACGCCTTATTTTCGCATATGTATATAAATACCCCATTGTAAGGAAAAATTGAATAGGTCTTGTTTTATTTGTATAAAATCATACAAACAAAACTCCTATTTTTTCACTAATAACAAGCCCCAAATAAACATGTATGTAACTCAACGAGGTTTAGTCATTCCGAAAAAACTGGTTTCACCGGAAGAAATCCAATCTATGAAAAGAGATTTGACTCTAATACCGAAAAAGAATCACGTAATGCCTGTAGAAGAAAAACCCATTGCTGTGTTTCGCGAAAACGAGCAAAAACTATATGTACCGCGATTCTACGGGATTGATCGTTATGCAGTGGAATCATGTCCACACGAAATCGAAGACCGAATACCAGAAGGGGATCCTATACATGTACCTTTTGTACGGGAATTACGTGATTATCAAAAACATATTGTCGGTGTATATTTTGACCATGTAAAGGATGGAACCGGTGGAGCCATTTTAGAGGTTCCGTGTGGGAGAGGGAAGTGCTTAGGACTTAATACACCTATTCTTATGTATGATGGAACTATAAAAATGGTACAAGATGTATGTGTTGGTGATGTATTAATGGGTGATGACAGTACACCGCGAAATGTATTGTCATTGGCCCGTGGACGGGAGACTATGTATAAAGTGTGTTCCAAAAAAGGAGAAAGCTATACGGTAAATGAAAGCCATATATTATCATTAAAATACAGTACAAATATGAATAAACAGGTCAAAAAAGGCGATATATTGGATATATGTGTAAAAGATTATTTAGATTTGCCTAAAAGTTATCATGGTAGAGGTGGTCCTCTAGTTGGTTATCGTGTACCCATTGATTTCAAGTATAATCATTCAATAGTTCCACCAATAAATCCATATTTGGTAGGATACTGGCTAGGAGATGGTAGTTCTTATGGTACTTCTATTTCAACACAAGAAGCCACTGTTTTAAAGCATATACAGCATGTGTTCACAACTAGCCATCCTAATTTGTATTTACAATACACCGGATCCCAATATGATTATAGAATCAATTCTATTTTAAAGAAAGAAAAGGGGAGCAATGAATTTCGTCAATTCTTGTTTGATTATAATTTAATCAAAAATAAGCATATTCCTACTATTTATAAATGCAACAGTCGCAAAATACGACTTGAAATTTTGGCCGGTTTATTGGACTCAGATGGTCATTTAGTCGACAATTGTTATACAATAATTCAAAAAAATGAAACGCTATTAGATGATATTGTATTTCTTGCAAGGTCCCTTGGTTTTGCTTCTACAAAACGAAAATGCGTGAAGACATGTACCAATGCAAAAGATGGCCCTAAACAGGGTATATATTATAAATCCTGTATATATGGTTCTGGTTTGGAAGATATTCCTGTACAATGTAAACGCAAAAAGGCGTCGCCTAGGAAATTATTGCGCAATGCACTAAATTATCGTATTCATTTAGAATGTATAGGAGAAGATGACTATTACGGATTTGAGATTGACGGTAACCGTCGATTTGTTTTGGGCGATTTTACAGTAACCCATAATACAATAATGGCGCTAAATATTTGTAGTGTTTTACAAAAAAAGACACTGATATTGGTTCACAAGGAATTCTTAATGAACCAATGGATTGAACGCATATCCGATTTTGTTCCGTCGGCCCGTGTTGGGAAAATTCAAGGACCCAAATTCGACATTGAAGACAAAGACATTGTGATCGGTATGATTCAAACCATATATAACCGTTCGTACAGTCAAAAAGCGTTTGATTCGTTCGGTCTTACAATTATAGATGAAGTCCATCGTATTGGGTCGGAAGAATTTTCCAAAACGCTGTTCAAAATCAGTACGGCCTATATGTTAGGGATTTCGGCTACCGTAGAACGAAAAGACGGTTTGACTGATATTTTATACATGTTCATTGGTCCGAAAATATACGAAGAAGAGCGAAAAGAGAGTTCGGTTGTCGAAGTCCGAGCCATGTTTTACGAGCACCCCGATGAAGAGTATTCTACGGAAGAATTCGATTTCCGGGGGAAAATCAAGTACAGTACAATGGTCAGCAAAATAAGCGGTTTCCCACCACGTCAGCGCTTTATAGTCAAACTATTAGAGGACCTAGTCCAAGAAAATCCCAGTAAACAGATCATGGTCCTTTCCCATAAACGCGATTTGCTCGATTATTTGGACGAGTCTGTCACGAAAAAAGCTTTTGCTTCATGTGGTCAATATGTAGGAGGAATGAAACAATCAGCATTGCAAATCACTGAAGGTAGACAAATTGTACTGGCTACATACGCAATGGCAGCGGAAGCATTGGATATTAAAACGCTCAATACATTGGTGATGGTTTCGCCTAAAACGGATATTATTCAAAGTGTGGGGCGTATATTACGGACAGAAGGAGCAGGTAAAATCATTGTGGATATTGTAGATAGTCATGAAGTATTTCAAAATCAATGGAAGCGGCGAAAAACGTTTTATCGAAAATCGTCGTATTGCATCAAAAAAATCCACAAAAACGAATACACCAATATGACGGATCATAGTCAATTTGTCACATTATATGATCCTACAGTAATTAAACCGAAGAAAGGAAAAAAAGACGCCGAAGAAGTAAGTGTATATCCATTTTAGTATTAATACTTTTTACCTTACATTAATTTAAGAAACAAAAGAATCCCTGGCATTTTGCTTTTTTACACATTTTACACTTTTTGACGGTACGTTTTTTGGGCGTTTTGGTTTTTTTGGCTGCTTTCGTACGGCCTTTTTTGGAAGCCTTTTTTGCTTTGGTACCGCGGGTTTTCGTCTTCTTCTTGGCTCCTCCGGCCAGATTGGAATGGTATCCTTGACTGGGATGATACGTGCCTATGTTGGGAGTGTTGGTCATTATTTTGGTGACTATGATTCTTATATACTGTAGAAGGATATTTTTTCTTGTATTGGTGATTATGTTGGTGATTCGTTCTCAATGGTTGTAAGCGTATTGTACCGGAGTGTTTCTTTGGTATTCCCGTAG
>Ga0209534_10001466_pt1 | contig 24803 bp, 20 predicted proteins | sample COG_07_FD_184751 | JGI IMG/M metagenome (GOLD analysis project Ga0209534, IMG submission 184751) | Pelagic Microbial community sample from North Sea - COGITO 998_met_07 (SPAdes) (version 2) | ecosystem: Environmental > Aquatic > Marine > Neritic zone/Coastal water | place: Helgoland, sampling...
ATGAAGTTGAGGCTTTGCTTTTAGAGCAGTTGCTGATTAGAGAAAATAAACCAAAATTTAATATTTTATTAAGAGATGATAAAACTTATCCATACATTTTCTTTTCAGATAATCATAATTACCCATCTATCGGTTTGAAAAGAACAAAAAAAGCAGTGGATGAAAAGTATTTTGGCCCTTTTGTAAGTTCATATGCAGTTAAAAAATCAATTAAAGAAATACAAAAAGTTTTTAAGATAAGAAATTGTAGTGATAATACTTTTTCCTCCAGAACAAGACCATGTATTGAGTATCAAATGAAAAGGTGCAGCGCACCATGTGTTGGTCACATTACTAAAAATCAATATGCTGAAGATCTTATTGAGGCCAAGAATTACCTAACCTCATCTGACTCACAAACAATTAAGAGGTTAGAGAGAGAAATAGAATTATTTTCTAACAGGCTTGAATTTGAAAAAGCTGCAACTGCAAGAGACAAACTAAAGAGAATAAACATAATCCAAGAAGAGCAATCTGTAACAACAAAAGCAAAGGATATAGATATATTTTCAGTTGCAGAAGATAGCGGATATCTTGGTATATGCACAGTAGTTGTAAGAAAAGGAAAGATAAGAGGGACCAAAACCCAGTTAGTAAAAAAAGGATACTACGAATCTTTGAACGAAGTTTACGAAAGTGCTTTAATAAATTTTTATAATATTAACCCTGATATACCTAAGAAGATTCTTACTACTGATATTGTTTCTTCAAGAACTATTATTAGTGAAGCTATTTTTAAGAAAGCTAAGACAGCTACTATGATCATTAGTACTCCGAGTAAAGATATAAAACCTATTTTTAATCTATGCAAATCAAATGCAAAGCAAGTCATCGCGAATCATTTAAGCAAGGAAGAAAAATATACCTATGCCTTAAGCGAGCTGAAAAGCAATCTAGGTATGAAAGTTTTAAATAAAATAGAAGCTTATGATATAAGTCATTTATACCAGGATCATGCGGTTGCCTCTTGTATTGTGTATTCCAAAAAAGGAGCAAATAAAGATAAATATAGACTATTCAATATTCCTAAAGATTTGGCAGGCAATGATATTGGGTCACTAGAGCATGCTTTAGCTAGAAGACTAAAGTACTATGAGGATAAAGAAATAAAACCTGATTTATTATTAATAGATGGCGGTAAAACACAGTTAAAATTCGTTGAATCGTTAATTAAAAGATCTAAACACTCGGATATTAAAGTTATTTCAATTGTTAAAGGCGCCAATAGGGTAAGAGCTACTGAAACCATCCTTTCCAATGAAGGAGTTATTGAGATGGATAAGTATTCAAAAGGATATCTGGTTCTTCAAGAGATAAGAGACGAATCTCATAGGTTTGCAATAACAGCACAAAGAAAAAAGAAAAAACTTAGCATAAAGAAATCTTTTCTAGACGAGATTAATGGAATTGGCCCAGTAACGAAATCAAATCTCCTGAAAAAATTTAAAAACATTAAAAATATAAAGAATGCTGGATTAGATGAACTAATGACTATTAGTGGCATTAATGAGAAAATAGCTAAACAAATTATTTCTTGTAAAACTTAATGGCTTTATTTATAAATTTACTCACCATATCCAGAATGGCTCTCGGAGCATTTATATTTATTCTTTTAACTCAAACAGAGATGTATTGGATAGCATTCGTATTGTTTTTCATTGCAAGTATTACAGATTACTTTGATGGTTATTTGGCAAGAAAGTTCAATCATGTCTCTCAAATTGGAGAAATTCTTGACCCTATTGCCGATAAAATTCTTATTGTTTTCTTATTATTTGCAATATCTGTAAATCTTACTAGTTACTATATTGCATTTGCATCAGCTCTTATTATTACTCGTGAAATTTGGGTCGGAGCTCTTAGAGATTTCAATGCAAGACAAAATAAATCTGATGCCACAAAGGTAACATTTCTAGCAAAAATAAAAACAACTATTCAATTACTCACAATAAGCACTTATCTTTTGGGGCTTGCAATGAATAATATGTTGATTTTACTGATAGCTGACATGATGCTCTTTTTATCATTGATAATTACTATCTATACAGGCTTTATTTATAGCTACAATACCTTTAAAAAATAACTTTTTTAAATTTAATTAGTTGTATACAATATACAAGCTTAATTAGGCTGGATGGCAGAGTGGTTATGCAGCGGCCTGCAAAGCCGTTTACGCCGGTTCGATTCCGGCTTCAGCCTCCATTATATTTTAATATATTATGTCGCAACAAACATAAATAACTAATAAATTGTATTTATAGCTAATATATGTAAATATATGTGTATTATGACAAAATATAACGAAAATATACTATCCAAGCTAATGTTAAAAATACATAGCTCTAGTGAATTATGGGACATATCATCATTCTATGAGTTTTGTATATCAAATAATTATACAAAGAGCAAAAGGACTCTAGAAAGAGAATTATTGGAGTTAGATTTTTATTCAAAAATTTCTTTTGACGAAGAAAATAATTCTTTAAAAAAGATAGTGCACAAAGCACGAGTTGATATGTTTAGCAAAAAAAGATATCTCTCATTAAATTCCTCTATTTCCACTTTTAATAATGTTTGCTTTATTTTTTACGAAGATAGTAGAGGTAAGAAATATTGGCATGGTATTTCGACAATATCACAAAATGACTTAATGGCGTCTTTTAAACTACTGTTAAAAAAAGTTAGTAAAAATTGTATTATTTGGCCATCACCTGATCTCATTAATATTTTCAATATTATAGTTAAAGATAAAAAATCAGAAGAACTTAAGATAACCAATGATTTGAAAGTGATTTTACCAGTTAGCTCCTTCAAGCATCTTTTAACAAAAGCGAATTTAACACAAATAAATAATTATATTCCTTCTGAAAAAGAGCTTCAAAGTACAAGCCTAACACATTTAGAAAAGATTGAAGCGGAGGCTATACATATTATTAGAGAGACTGCTGCTGAAGCAGAAAACCCTGTAATGTTATATTCTGTTGGAAAAGATAGCGCGGTGATGCTTCATCTAGCCAAGAAAGCCTTTTATCCAGCACCTCCTCCATTTCCATTAATGCATGTAGATACAGGCTGGAAGTTTGATGAAATGTATCAGTTTAGAGATTTAATGGCAAAAGATGCAGGTATGGAGCTAATTGTTCATAAGAATCAAGAGGGAGTTGACCAAAATATCAATCCCTTTGATCATGGTAGTGAAATTCATACTGATATTATGAAAACGCAGTCTTTAAAGCAGGCTTTAGACATTCATAAGTTTGACTTTGCATTTGGTGGTGCTAGAAGAGATGAAGAAAAAAGCAGGGCTAAAGAAAGAATACTTTCATTTAGATCAGAGACTCATGTATGGGATCCCAAGAATCAAAGACCAGAGTTATGGGATTTGTATAATTTTAATAAGAAAAAAACCGAAAGTGCTAGAGTTTTTCCAATATCTAATTGGACAGAACTAGATATTTGGCAATATATATACAAGGAGTCTATTCCTATAGTTCCTCTATATTATTCTGCTGAAAGACCTTTTGTGCAAAGAGACGGTACTCTAATAATGATAGATGATGATAGGTTTCAATTGTTTGAAGGTGAAGAGATCAAATTTATAAGAGCTCGTTTTAGAACTTTAGGCTGCTACCCACTTACTGGGGCCGTGGAGTCTAGTGCAACATCAATGAGCGATGTGCTTCTTGAGTTAATTCAGTCAAATACAACTGAAAGAGATGGAAGGCTAATCGACTCTGACTCTGAAGGCTCAATGGAGAAAAAGAAAAAAGAGGGGTATTTTTAAATGAGTATAGTTAATAAAGAAATAATTAGCTCAAAGAAACAAGTTGATGAGTTTATTCATACCCAAGAAAATTTATCTTTATTAAGATTTATTACTTGTGGAAGCGTTGATGATGGGAAGAGCACCTTAATTGGTAGAATTTTATTTGAATCACAAACTCTTTTTGATGATCAGATAGAAATGCTTAAAAGTGATTCAGAAAAACATGGAACTCAAGGTACTCAAATTGACTATGCCTTACTGGTTGATGGCCTTTCCGCAGAAAGAGAACAAGGAATAACAATCGATGTGGCATATAGATTTTTTTCAACTAGTAAAAGAAAATTTATTGTTGCTGATACACCAGGGCACGAACAATATACTAGAAATATGGTTACAGGAGCCTCAACTGCAGATGTTGCCGTAATTTTGATTGATGCAAGAAAAGGAGTCCTTGAGCAAACTAAAAGACACTCTTTTCTAACATCGCTTGTGGGTATAAAGAATGTGATCTTAGCGGTAAATAAAATGGATCTTATAAACTACGACAAAAGTATTTATGATTCAATAATAAGTGATTACAAAGCTTTTGCTAAAAAATTAAATTTTGAAAATATTTATGATATCCCTGTATCAGCACTTAATGGTGACAATGTTCTTAAACAAACAAAAAACCTAAGTTGGTTTAAGGGCCCTTCATTAATATCGCTTTTAGAATCAATAAAAGTTGATAACTTCGATAAAAACTTTATTATGCCTGTTCAAAACGTAATAAGACCCAATTCAGACTATAGAGCTTTTTCTGGAAGAGTTACTTCAGGCTCAGTTAAAACTGGCGATAGAATTAGATCTCTGCCCTCTGGAAAGGTTGGGCATATAAAATCAATAAATATTGGAGATAAGATTGTGAAAAAGGCTCTTTGCAGCCAATCAATTTCAATTACATTGGATAGCGAGATAGATATTTCAAGAGGAGATGTTCTATGCAAAGATAATTCACCTATAGAAATTTCGAATATATTTGATGTTAATTTAGCTTGGCTTTCAGATACTGATACACATAAAGGCAGAAACTATATTGCCAAAATTGGAACACAAAAAATTTCATGTCAAATAACTGATATTAAATACAAATTTGATATTAATACACTAGACCATATTCCATCAAAGACTTTAAAGTTGAATGATATATGTAACGCAACCTTGACGTTTAATAAGGAAGTGCCATTTACAAATTTTCATGAAGACTCGTCGGTTGGTAAATTAATATTGATAGATCCTATTTCAAATCAAACCGTTGGTGCTGCGATGATCAATCATAGTATGAGAAGAGCATCAAACATTCATAAGCATGATTTAGCAATTACAAGAGAGCTTAGAGAAGTAATGAATGGAAATAAGTCCAGACTATTATGGTTTACCGGCATTAGTGGTTCAGGCAAGTCAACTATTGCTAATGAGCTCGAGAAAGAGCTATTTTCTAAAGGTATTAGAACTTTTATTCTTGATGGTGACAATATACGACATGGATTAAATAATGATTTAGGGTTTAATGATTCAGATCGTGTTGAAAATATAAGACGTGTTGGTGAGGTTGCTAAGTTAATGCTTGATGCCGGCGTATTTGTTATTTCATCATTTATTTCACCATTCACATCAGACAGGGAAATGGTTAAGCAGCTCATTGGAGATAAAGATTTTGTAGAAGTTTTTATTGATACACCTATCTCAGTTGCTGAAAACAGGGACCCTAAAGGCTTATACAAGAAAGCAAGATCGGGCGAGATTCCAAATTTTACTGGTGTATCTAGCCCATATGAGAGGCCACAGGAACCTCAAATAACATTAGACACTACTAAGCTATCAGTGAAGGAGAGCGTTTTAAAGATATTAGATTACTTAAATAAGTAAAATATATCTATAATATATTATGAAAATTGGGATTATAGGATATGGTTTTGTAGGAAAAGCTTTACATAGTGGAATTCATTCTTCTTCGGATGTGCTACTTGTAGATCCTAAATTGAATACTACAGAAGATGTTTTATGTTCTTTTGAACCAGATATTGTTTTTATCTGTGTACCAACACCTATGGGAGATGGTGGAAATCAAGACTTAAAAATACTCAACAGCGTCATCAGTAAATTAAATGATAAAGCTATAAATTGTCCCATTGTTCTAAAAAGTACAATATTGCCTGATGCACTTACAAACATTAAGGCTAATATACCTAATTTAATTTATAATCCAGAATTTTTGAGAGAAAAACATGCCCACTATGATTTTATTAACTCTAATTTAATAGTAATTGGTGGAGATGACAAAGATTCAATGGATCTAATTGAGAGCTTTTATCGTAATTGCACCAAATGCAAATGTACTGATTATATTAGAACTGATTTAACTACAGCCTCAATCCTAAAATTTACCATAAACTCATTCCTGGCAACAAAGGTATCTTTCTTTAATGAAGTAAATCAAGTATTTAAAAGAGCGAACGCCAAAGATAGTTGGGAAAATTTCATTAAATATTTATCAAAAGATAATAGATTGGGTGGAAGTCATATGTCCGTCCCTGGTCATGATGGCAAGCTTGGTTTTGGTGGCGCATGTCTCCCCAAAGATTCAATAGCTTTTAATAAATATGCAAACTCTCATAAATTAAAATTAAATGTGCTCACTTCAGCAATATCAGTTAATAATAGTATCAGGCAACAGTATGCTGAAAATGAAAGAGAGCTTGATCAAAATATAACTTTTCAAACCAATGATTGAACCCCTGGCATTAAGATTATTATTCATATGCTTCTTTAAATCCCCTCATATAAATATCTTGCCTTTTAAGAGAGGGTCTTAACTTTTGGATATTAATATATGATTTTTACTGAATCATTTCTTTGGGTTCATGTTCCAAAAACTGCAGGAATGTCTTTGCAAAATTTTTTAGTTAATAGCCTTGATGATGAAATAATTTATCTTGTTACAAAATCAAAAGACAGCGACCTATCAAAATACATTCATTGTGATAGGAAAATTGAGCATATATATGGAGGAAGACATTTAAATATTAATGAAAGCTTAAACTTATACAGAGAGAAATTCTTCTCAAATCCAAAAATGATACTAACAGTCATAAGAGATCCTATTGAACTGATATTCTCTTACTATCATCATTTATTAAAACCTGAAGTTCATAAGGTCAGAGGTATGACCAAGGAGAATATCTGGGGACACCCAAAATTAGCATTAAGTGAAAATTTTGATAAATTTGGATCTAGACCTAAAATTTTTTATGGCTTAAGCGACGAAAAGCTAATGAATTATTATCAGTGTGATTATGATATAAAACTAGAGATAGTTCCCCTTGATTTTTTAAATGAATATCTTTCTAACTCTTCGTTTTTTAGAAAAGGAAATGCCACTTTAGAGAAAAGAAATTCTTCAAAAAAGACTAACCAGATTATAAGTGTTGATACAAAGCAAAGAATATACAAAAATTATCCAAAATACTCGAGTTTGTTTAATGAGATAACATCTAGTTTTTTATATTCTTAATACTTAATATGATGTCTTCATCATTTTTAATAGAAGGAGTAAATCTAATTGTTTTAAGGTCAACCTTATCTAGTAAGTTCAAGTCATAAAATTTAAAGAATGCCTTTTCTAGATCATCAAGACTATAGTTAATAAATTTTTTAATTGATAAAGTTGATTGGTTAAGACCCCTAAAACTATTATTTGCAATATGATCAGGCCAATTTGAAGGCATTGTATAAGTAGCAAGAGGCTCATCTTTTTTAAATGAAAGATCTTGCAAATTTAACTCATTTATATGATAAAACCTTCCCCGTAACTTTAATAGAAGACGATCAAATAATTTCATTAGAAGAAAAGATGACGGATGATTGAAAGAGTAAAATAAAAGCTCTTTATGATTATATTTTTTTACAAGATCTGAGATAATGACATCGCAATCATATTCTTTAATTTTTAAAGAATCAAGGCCGAGCCGATAACTGTCTTCAACATAAGTTGGTATAAAATTTATACTTTCGTTAATCATTCCTCTTGACTCTAACCAATCTAAAAGTATCCTAATATCATGGTAATCGCCCAGAGGACCCTTCAGTCTTCCTAAAGAGCTTGTTATGTATCTGATGAATGGCTGTTGCCCCATAAAAAAAATATTTGGCCAAATTAAAACTTTATCTTTATATTGTTTCTTCAACCAATATGAATTTAGATGGTTTGGCTTAAAATTTTTGTTTGTTTTTTGTGCAATTATTAGATCTGATTGATCTAAAACCTTCTTATCTTCTTTAAACGAGTCTTCATTTGAAAGGTGAAGAACGAATGTATTCACTTTTTTTATTGCGTCTACTTGTTCAAAAAGTTGTGATAATGGCCTTGCCTGGCAGTTGCCAATTATACTCAATATCATAATGATTCCCTAGCTGCATTCATAATGCTTTTAAGCTCCTTTTCTAGATGAAAAACTTTAACATCAATTTTCTGAAAATTACAATTTAGATCTACAGTATATTTTCTTTCAATTTTTTTATTCATTATTTGATAGTTTGTATCAATCATATTTATTGAGGCCTCACTAAGAGCATAGTCAACATAGTTAGATTTAATTTGCCTAACCTTATTTATAAAAACTGTCTTATTAAGTATTTTTAATTTATTATCTTTGTTTAATTTATTTAGTGCCAAAATAATTTTAAATGGAAGGGAAGTGTTTTGCATGGTGATTTTTTTTAAATCATCAATCTTAAGCTCAAGGTCAATTGCTTGTAAAAAATTAGTTTCAAGGGAATTTTTTTTAATTTTATTATAATCAAGTAATCGAATGTTATTTATTCCAAAAACCTTAGTCCAATTTTTTATTGTTCTTCCATAGTCTAATAATCTTGAATTTTTAAGATAAAGTTTTGGAAGATCAATACAATTTGTATTACAAAGAAATTTATAATGCCCCCCGGCTATTACACCAGTTGATAAGCGAGATTTAATAACTTCACTCTGCGGCCTCAAAACTAATATTATATCAAACTCATCGAACCCAATATCTATTAGGGTTGATTTTAAATTAAATATATCAGTGGCATTTAGATAGGATTGAAGAAATTCTGACGAAAGAAGTACTTTCTTCTTTTTATTTTTAAGTGGCCAATTAGTGTTTAATATCTCACTTTTAAAATCACTCTTTCTTCTTTTTAAGAATTTATCGTATTCCTCATCATTTATTTTTTGAATTTTTTTAACATGAGTACTTAATAAATTTTCATTAGCAAGCTGAATTAAGCCCGAGTTATTAATTTTTCCTAAACTCTTAGTTATTTTGTAGTTCTGATTTAGAAGTAAATCAGAATTGTGAACCAAAAAATTTTGTATTGATGTGGTTCCAGTCTTTTCTGTGCCAATATGCAGAATACACTTCATTATTAAAGCTCTAAATCTTTCTTTATTTTATGCATAAAAGATTTATATGAAAATTGACTATCTAATTTTAACAAAAGCTCATCCCATTCTTTGTCAGCAATATGATCGTATTGATTGTAACAATCAAAGATTTTTTGTGCGAAATCATTTGGATCAAGCGAGCTCTCTAACATTATATTATTGTTTGTTTCATCAAATCCTTCAAAAGCAAATGATGTTCCAACTATTGGTGTTTTATATATCAAAGAAGATAATGTTTTTCCTTTAAGCCCTGCTCCAAAAGGAAGGGGAGCTACACTCATTTTTGCATTTTTAAATGCATCAGACTCTACATCTATAAACCCCATATATTTTATATGCCTTTCATTTATGCTGTTTATAAACTCTGTTGGAGATGATCCGTACAATTTGATACCTGGAAACTCCATCCCAGCATTTCTAAATATCTCAACAGCCCTAGGAACTATTTCATCTTTTAATAACTTTACAGCTTCAATATTTGGGGTATGTCTATAGCCTCCTATGAAGATAATGTCTTTTGGATTTATAGCTTTTTTATATTCTTCTAAGCTCTCGAATTCATTCCTTATTAAAGGCCAAACCAAGATCTTGTCACTTGCAATATCATATTTATCTATTAAATATTTTTTCTCATTTTCTGATAGCACAACGGTATTGTGTGTTTCTTCTATGGCTTGAATCTCAGCTAATTCTGTTCGTTTTGCTAACCTTCTTATTTCAGCATTATTTGTTATATTGAATTCAGACTCCAATCTAACATGATGAAGATCGACAGTATAAAATATTTTCTTAGTATCTGGTGCATACTTACTAATTACTTTTTGAACTTCCTCATAACTATTTACCCTTGAAATTATAATTGAAGAAAATAGGGAGTGATTTTCTTTAAAGAATTTTTCAAAACTTATGTTTTCTTTCCCAAATACACAGTGAACACCCTTCTCATAATAACCAAATGCTTCTGAAGTTTCACCTCTATTACTTAGAGCAAATAAATGAGGTCGCATATTTTGTGCAATAAGTGCTCTCAGAATATTATCCATATCTTTTGAGCCAGAATCTTCCTTGGGGGTAGGAATGCATTGATCTATTATCAATACATTTCCTTTAAGGTATTTATCCCTATCTCTAGCAATATTTTCATAGCTCAAACCATATGATCCAAGTTCTTTGGCATGTTTTTCTATAAACTTTCTTTTATTTATCGACATAAACTTTTTGAAGCCAGCATTTTCGTCCTTACCATTTGTTGCGCCTTCATGATGAATAACAATGGAAAATGGGTTCACAGTAACTCTTTTATTCAGCTTATGTCTAACATCCATACACAATGATGTATCTTCATAGTAAGCAGGAGAAAATCTACTATCAAACCCACCTAACTCATCAAAGTCTTCTTTTAAAATCGCAAGGGCAGCTCCTGAGACATAGTCAACGTCTTTAAAATATTTATACCAGCTACTATCTGACTCTTTATTTTTTCCAATATTTGCAGCATCTCCGTTTGAGAAAATAATCCCACCTGCTTCTTGAAGTGAGCCGTCTTCATATATTAATTTTGACCCAACAACACCAACATTATTTGCCAAACTAAATCCATTTAATAAATTATCAGCCCATAAATCTGTAACAATAGTGTCTGAATTTAAAAAGCAAATATACTCACCCTTAGCAATTAAAGCTCCTGCATTACAGGTCCCTGTAAACCCTAAATTAGTATCATTTTCAAGTAATATAAAACCATTTTTATTAGCATTAAATTTATTAGAAACTTTTTGTGGTCCAAAATCATCAACCACTATAACTTCATAAGTAATATTGATTTTAGCTTCTTGAATAGAATGAAGACACCGCGCCAAGAAATCTAGTTTTCCGTAAACTGGAATAATTATAGAAAGTTTAGGATCTTCGTCTTTTGTAAGTAAGATAGTTTTATTATCAATTTTTTTTGTAGAAATTTTTAAAAATTTATCAATTTTTTCGTCTCTAATTTTCGGAGCTAACTTGCGTTTTGTATAGTTAGTAGATTTGTTGATAAATAAATTCTTAAAATAAATGATTCTTTTAATTATAGATTTCGATAAAACAACAAAAGGGTTTATTAACCTATAGCTTATTGAGTTTGTTCTTAAAAAGAATGGTGTTAGTCTAATTTCTTCAAGCTGTTGATCTAATTTATCTAGTTTTTCTAGAACTAAAAGTTCTATATTTGGATTTTCAGTCCCACTGTATGTTAAATTTAAAAATATTTTAAAAAATATCCTAGAAGATTTTTCACATAGTATTTTATTTGAGAACTGTTCTAACATAGATTTTTGAGATATAGAGGAATCAAAAATAAGAGAGTTCATTTCATGGTATTCAACGTCACTACTTCCATTTGAAAAGTCTATTAATGCCTTAAAGTTTATTAAAGTGCCATCATAAAAGTAAACATAATAAAAATTTAAATTTTTAAAACTTGGGCTAAGAAGATTTTCTCTGATAAATGAACTTTCAATTGAGTAATTCCCCTCCAAACCTTTATTAAAAAAAACTGGTACTAAGACATCAGAACCATCTTCAAGCTCCAAAAGATTATCAATATTTTCTTCTAAACTAATCAGTCGGTTTATAGGTTCTTCAACCTTCAAACTATTTAAACTTTCAATTAACTTTGATGATATTTTTGACTGATATATAATATATTTTTGCATTAGCTCGACTCCTAGGGATTCTTATATTTTAAACCTTAATCAAACAAAAAACATAAATTTTAAGTATCTTTAACACTATCTATAATTTTTTTAAAATAATGGAGATGATAAGATTAATGTTACCGAATAGACTTTGTCTATAGATTCCCGATCTTTTAAACATTGATAGCCTTCGCATCACGCTTTTAGCGCACCTCATTTCCTCAAAATGATCAATTGTTCTTTTAGCCTCAATAGATAGATTTGGAGATTTTAAAAGTATGCTGATATTTATGTCAATCCATTCTTTCCACTGACCACTCAAAGCCTTTCTTGCTCTATGAATTAGTGCTTTCAACCCTTTGTTAGATCCAATCAAGTTACTCGAGTGCTGTCTGTATAGTACACTTGGCCTTGGCTGGTAAAGCACACAACCAGAGTGGCTAGTAACTAAGAGGTATAAAAGCCAATCGTGACTGGGAATTATTTTTCCACGTATTTTAGCATTAATTAGAAGTAGATACGCTTGATAATTAAATACCATAGTATTGCCTCCAGCTATGGATTGAACTAACGCATTACTAAATAATGGCGGTTCTTTAAAGACTGAAGAATTACCTATAAATTGTCCATTAGAGTTTATCAAAATAGTAGGGGAGCAAATAAGAGCCGGCCCTTTCTTTAGATTCTCACCTTTTAAAGTTTCTACACACCTTTTTAAATGAAAATTTTTCCAAATATCATCTTGGTCACAAAATGCAAAATATTTATATTTTTTTTTGATATTCTGAACCAATTCAATAAAGTTATTGGCAAAATGCTTATCATCCCCATCTGATAAAAATATATTTATATGAGGATTTTCCTTCATAAAAGAGTTTATTATTTTTTTGGTTGCATCATTAGACAAATTGTCAGAAATATATAAGTCAAAGTCTTGATAAGTTTGATTTTTTATTGAATATAGTTGCTCATTAATAAAAGAGGCACCATTCTTTGAACACATAATTATTGCAAGAGATTTTTCTAAGTTGTTATTTGCACTTTTAAGACTCATAATTAATTATAAATTATATAAATTATAGTTACTTACTAAATATGAGTTTATTTGATACAAAAGCCCGCCGAAACTTTAACCAATCTTTTTACTCGCTTGCATACCTCTTGCTTCTAAAAACTAACAAAAAAAATGTTTTTCGAGATAATAAAAACATACTTCATTTTAATTGGGGATTAATTTGGAGCGCACTAAACCCCCTAATCTTAATAATTGGCCTCAGCATACTTGTATCATTCGGTATTAGGGGCCGAGCTTTTCAACTAGAATACATAGTATTTCTTTTCATGTATTGGTTTGCCTTTACCCAAATAGTCAGTTCAATGGTCAATCTAGAAATTGATGAGAGCCTTGTATCAAGAAAATTTATCGCACCATGGCTTATATTTCTAGTTTCATTTTTTTTAAACCTGTCAATGTTATTTATAAGATTTTTAATTGTTTACATTTTTATGATTTTCATGGGTTTTATTTTGCAGCCTTTCCATTTAATATCAACAATGTTTTTGCTAAGTTTTTTTGCATTATTTTATGGAGTAATTGCCTCGACAATAATTCATGGAAATAGCTTTTTACAAGATATGCATGGATATCTAATGCAAGGCTTATTTTTTACTTCATCAATCATTATTCCAATTACAAGAATGCCAGAGGCAATTAGAGATGTTTTGGTTTTCAACCCATTAGTGCATATAATGGAGTGGACTAAAGCTCCAACTAGCGGGATTTCATATAGCTATATAGATTTAGGCTATTTTCTTAATTTCTTTATTGTTTTGCTAGTTATGTTTCCTATTTTTCTATATCTTAAAAATAATTTATGTTTAAGCAAACAAGAGGCAGTATAAATATTTAGAAATGGAACATGCACAAAAAGAAAATTTAGCTATTATCATGCAAAGTGATTCTAATTTAACTGAAGGTAACAGAACAGAGACCTTTATTAAAAAATATCTTGAATTACAGAGTGATTACCACATTGAAATATTTGATAACAATTATATTTTTAAGAATATGACCTTATTACAAAATCTTGATTTTCATTGCAATTTATTAGGAAAAAATAAAGAAGTTTTTATAGAGCATCATTACTTAGATGATGATTATGAAAATTACAAATATGACTTGTTTAAATCTTTACCAACTAAACTAGGAAAGGAAATAGCATTTTTCTTGTATTTTTATCTTAATAAGATATCTATTATTGATCGCATGAAGCTACCTACATTTATTGATGGACTTAACCATGAAAGGAGATTATTAGCAGAGAGGTATTTTATGACAAATTCATTAATATATGTTCATCAAGGTAACAAAAAAGCATTAGAAAAAATAAACAATTATTTTAAGGTTTTTGGTATTATCGAAGATGATAATGATATTATTTTTAATAGTTATGATGAATTTAAGGGATATTTTTAAAAGGGATAAAATATGATAGATCGTATACCGGTATTTAAAACTTCTTTAACTATTTCTATGTCAATAATTCTTTTCACTATATTTTTTATAACGCCTGAATATAAATCCGAGTCTGTGTTAGACGTTTCATTAGATGCAAATGAGTCTTTTTCCTCAAATTTTGCTAGCTCAATTCTCCCATCTTCTAACAGCTCAGATGCTTTTCAGGTAAAGCTATATCTAGAGTCATATGAGCTTAGCAAGCTATTTAAAAGCCTTTATGACATCGATAGTTTTTATAAAAATAGTGATATAAGCTATTTTTCAAAATTTAAAGAAACTAGATTTACCAGTTTTCATAAGTATTTTAATTCAAAGTTTAATGTGCTAATAGATAGCGACTCTAATTCAATTATTCTCCAAACTTTTGCATTTAAACCAGAAGATGCAAAAAAAATAAATCTTCAGCTTATTAACCTTACCTCTAATTTTTTCAATCAAAAGTCAAGACTGGCATCATTAAACAAAAGATCTAGTAAGTTTTGTGAGCTATACTTTACTAATGCTGGCATGCTAAACATTGACTCTTCTATGGATTCACTAGATATTAATTTTTTAACTATTGATGGTGCTTCTTCTGCTAATGAACTTCTTGCAAGTAAAGCAAGAAAATTTCAGGATTTTTGCATTAACGAATTTAATACAAATAAGGATATTAAAAATACAGGATTAATTATTCCTGATTTTGAGTTGAAAAGCATTAATGCTGATGCAACAAAGAAAATAATAAGTGATATATATTCAAATTCAATGGATGCTGTGACCGAGGTTGACTATATGGAGATAATTGTTGAACCAGTAGTGTCCTCAAACCCAGAAAGTAAAAGAATTATTATTTTAAGCATCCTTGCATTTGTGCTCTCAACTGTAATACTGCTAACAATTAAAATTATCCTCAGGCTTTCCAATGAATTTAAAACCTAATACAAATATGAATAAAATAACATACCATAAATATCCACTTATTTTTTTTACTTTCATTTTCATATATTCACATGGAATATTCGCTCAAAATTTTGATGAAGATTTCATTAATAGCCTGCCTGATAATATTAAAGATGATGTATTAGTAAATATTCAAAATTCTTCAGCAGAATTACAAGCAACAAAAGACTACAGCGCATTCAATTCTAGAATTATTAAAGAAAATACCTCTGATATTGATTCAAGCCTTCCTAAATTTGGAGATAAATTTTTTGTTAATACTCCTTCTACTTTTATGCCTATAAATGATCCTGTTTCAAATTCTGGTTATATTTTAGATGTGGATGATGAAATTTTAATTAATATGGTCGGTGGGAGATCCGATTCATACGTTTACAAAATTGATAGATCTGGAAGCATAGCTATAAAAGATATTGGAATGCTTTCTTTAGCTGGCCTATCTTTGGAATCTGCGAATACATTAATAAACAAAGTTTTAAAAGATAATTTTATTGAAACTAAGGCTGTTATTTCTCTTTCAAAAGTTAGAGATATTGAGATTTTAATAACAGGGCAAGTTCATCAGCCTGGAGTGTATATATTAAGTGGTTATTCAAGCTTACTTCATGCAATTATAATGGCTGGTGGAATTTCGGAATATGGTACGCTAAGAAAAATAAAAATTAAAAGACCATATTCAGAAGATAGAATAGTAGATTTATATGACCTTCTTGTTTTTGCAAACACTGAATCTAACGCTACATTAAGATCAGGCGACTCAATATTTGTAGATTCATCTCAAAATTTCATACCTTTGATTGGGGGGGTTGCACAACCAGCCATATATGAGTTTTTAGAGGGAGAGTCAGTGGATGACATTATTCGATTTGCAGGAGGCCTTATAAAAGAAGCATCTAACCAATCCAAAATTGTATCGAGAATTAGCAAGGGAGACTTATTTAGTTTTAATGCTAATGAAACTTCTTTGATAGAGAAGGGTGACAGAATATTTGTCCCATTTAAAAAGTTTAAAGCTGATGATTTATTGGTTGATCGAGATTCTCAATTTCTAAATGATCCAGTTGAAATTTCTGGTGCTGTTAGCAATCCTGGAATATATTATTTAAATCATTCAAGCAAGGTATCTGATTTAATACTTGCAGCTGGAGGCTACAGCCAAGATGCTTATGTATTTGGGGGGGTTTTGATAAATAAGGGTGCTAAATTAAAAGAGTCTCACTACAATAAGCGGCTGTATGATGAAGCAATAAAATCTTTAGCATCAATTTCACACTCTTCAAAAAACCCAGATATATCTAAATTGCTACCTGTACTTTCTGAGTTTAAAGATACAGAAGCAAGTGGTAGAATTATATCAGAATTTGATATATTTAAGCTTAAGAAAAATCCTGAGCTTGATGCAAATATCTCACCTGGAGATAAGATTTTTATTCCTTTTAAATCAAATGTTGTTCATGTATTTGGAGAGGTTCTCAATACTGGAAGTGTCACTCATTCAAGTGGAATGAAAATTAGTGATTATATTAATGCCTCTGGAGGACTTAATGATGCGGCTGATAAACAAAGAATCATACTAGTTCAAGCAAATGGGAAAGCTTCTAGAGTTAGTCTAAGGGGAAGTGTTTTTGGTTCAAATAGCGAAGAGATATTACCTGGAGCCGTAATTTATGTATCAAGGGACATGAGGAATATAGGAGGCCTTGATTTAGCTATGACAATATCACCTATAGTTAGTAGCTTAGCAATATCATTAGCGTCATTAAACTCTATTAATAGAAACTAAATTTAAAAGTGATTAAATTTTCTCACTTAGAAGGCGAGCCTATTAATCTTTTTAAGTCATACTTTTTAAAGGCTGTTGATGCTGGCCAAAAAAATCCAGATGCAATGTGTATCTCGAGTATTAACAGAAAAAATAATACTCCACATTCAAGATTTGTTAATCTCAAGTATGTACATAGTAATGAATTAATTTTTTTTTCTAACTATGAAAGCAATAAAGCCAAACATTTTATTTCGTGCAATGCTGTCTCTTGTATATTCTTTTGGCCTAGTATAAATATTCAAATAAGAATTGGCGGTGTTATTAAGAAAACAAGTTCATTAATATCGGATGAGCATTTTGCTCTAAGATCTCCAGATAAGAATGCATTGGCGATATCATCCAATCAATCGTCTTTAGTATTTTCATTTGATGAGGTAAAGAAAAATTTTAATAACACTCTTAATAATTCAAATCTTACTGTAAGGCCAAATTACTGGGGTGGATATTCAATCAATCCAAATTACTTTGAGTTTTGGGAGGGTGGTTCAAGCAGGCTCAATAAAAGAAAACAATTTGAACTAGATTCAAACAATTGGGTTTATTCAATTTTAGAGCCATAGATGTTTAAAAATACAGATTAATGTTATAGAATCCACATCTATATTAATATCACATGTCTATATAATAAATCTTTAAAATTTTTTGGTAACTAATCATAGCTAATAAAAAAAACTCAATTCCTATAAATCAGAAAATTAGAGCTAGCGACGTTATGTTAATTGGCTCTAATGGTGAAAAACTTGGTTTGGTCTCTTTGGATAATGCGCTATCAAGAGCTTTAGAGCTTGAAGTTGATCTCGTACAAGTTTCTCCTTATGGCAATGAGCCAGTTGTGTGCAAGTTAATGGACTATGGAAAACATGTATTCGCAAAAAAGAAAAGCATCTCATCTTCGAAAGCAAAAGTTAAAAGAACTTCACTTAAAGAAATTAAATTTCGACCATCAACAGATATCGGCGATTACAATATTAAATTAAAAAAAATAAAAAGCTTTATTCTTGATGGAGATAAGACTAAAATAAGCGTCCGATTTAGAGGTAGAGAGATTTTGAATAGCAACCTTGGGCTTGAACTATTAACTAGACTTAAAAAAGAGCTAGCAGATATAGCTCAAGTTGATCAAGAGCCATCGCTTGAAGGTAGGCAGCTTTTAATGGTCTTATCGCCGCTAAAAAAGAATAAATAATATTAAATGAGTAAGAAAAATGGGATATAAGCAAAAAACACATTCCGGAGCTGCTAAGCGATTTAAGAAAACAGGATCATCTGTTAAAAGTAAAAGTGCTCATAGAAATCATATTCTTACCAAACAGTCTACAAAAAGAAAAAGACATAACAGAGGATTAAACAAGCTTACTGGTACCGTTTTAAAAATGGCATCAAAGCTTATTAATAGATAATATGCCAAGAGTAACAAAATCAGTCACAGCAAAAACAAAGCACAAGAAGATATTAAGTGCTACAAAAGGTCATTATGGTGCTAGAAGTAGACTTTACAAAACAGCAAAACAATCCAATATTAAAGCGCTTCAATATTCTTTTAGAGATAGAAAAAATAGAAAGAGAGATTTCAGATCCTTATGGATTGCTCGTATCAATGCTGGTTCAAGATCTCTAGGCGTATCATATTCTGTTCTTGTAAATGGATTATCTAAGAGCAATATATTGCTTAATAGAAAAATACTATCGGACCTCGCAATAAATGATACTTTAACATTTGAGAAGATTGTTAATAAAGCTATAAATTAAATTTAGCATGTCTAGCATAGACAATATAACTTTACCACCCATTTCAAATGAACGTGGAACACTGCATCCTATAAATCAAACTAAAGATTACATCTTGGCACTCCTTGCTGAAATGGGCTTTAAAGAAGTTCATGGGCCTGAAATCGAAACTGAAGAATTTAATTTTGATATGCTAAATATAAAAAAAACTCACCCAGCTAGACAGATGCATGATACTTTTTATGCTGAAGGCAAGAAAAATGTCTTAAGAACTCATACATCTCCAGTTCAAATAAGAAGCATGCTTAACAGAAATCCTCCAATGGCATTTACTTCTGCAGGAAAGGTTTACAGAAAAGATGATGATGCAACTCATCTACCAATGTTTCATCAGGTAGAGGGTATTTACGTTGATGAAAATGTTACTTTTGCAAATTTAAAAGATATTATTCATCAAATTCTTTATCAATTATTTGGCGATAATGTTGAAATAAGATTTAGACCCTCTTATTTTCCATTTACAGAGCCATCAGCTGAAGTCGATATTTTATCTAAAAAAGGCAAGTGGCTTGAAATACTTGGCTGCGGGATTGTAAATCCTGTAGTTTTAGAAAACTGCAAAATAAATCCTAATAAGTTCAGTGGCCTAGCATTTGGTCTAGGAGTTGAAAGGATTGCCATGCTTAAATATGGAGTTGATGACATTAGAGAATTTTATAAATCAAACTTAGATTTTTTAAGTCAATTTAAATGAAAATAGCATACAAAGATCTACTAAATCTCTTATCTAAAAAGCCTACAAAAGATTCGCTTTCTAAAAAACTCTTTCAGCTTGGGCATGAACATGAGGTTTATGGAGATGTATTTGATATGGAACTAACTCCCAATAGGGGAGATTGTTTGTCTTTAGTTGGCCTTGCAAGAGATTTGGGAGTTTTTTTTGGCGCACCTAAACCTTTTGACCTTTACACTGATAACATTGAAACTTTTGACCTTGATTTTGAAAATCTTTCGCCATTTGATTGCCCAAAAATTTCTTTTTTAGAAATTGAAGTTAATGAATCTAAATTTGATTATCAACCATATTTAGAAAATTATATTAATTTAATTGGTAATAAAAAAACAAATTTATTTACTGATATCTCTAACTTTGTTTCATATGAGTTAGGGCAGCCAACACATTGCTTTGATAGGCAATCAATAAATAAAAAATTGATCTTTGAAAATAAAAAGTGCAACGGACCTTTTCAAACATTACTAGGTACTGAAATAAATTTAAAGGATCTTAATTGTGTATTTTCTTTGGGCAATGAGATTATCAGTCTAGCTGGTGTGATGGGGGGCTCATCTACTGCCTGCTCAATTAAAACAAAAAAAGTGTTAGTAGAATGTGCTTACTTCAATCCAGAATCAATCATTGGAAAATCTATTAAATATAATTTAGTTTCAGATGCTGCTCATAAGTTTGAAAGAGGAGTTGATATTGATTCTCAAGAATATGTTTTAAGGAGATTTGCAAGAGTTGTTCAAGATCATGTGAAGATAAAGTCAATTAAAATTAAGACATTTTCTTCGAACAGCTATCAAAATTTATCTATACCAATAGATGTTAATAAAATAAATAATATTCTTGGTACCAGCTTCAGAGAGGATGAATGCCTAGACTATCTTAGGGGTCTTGGCTTCGGTGTTTCAAATAAAATAAAAGTTCCATCTTATAGGCATGATATTAAAACAAATAATGATCTGGCTGAGGAAATAGCAAGAGTTGTAGGCTATAACAATATTGCAAGCTCTCCCATAAATCTGCAGCAAATCATTGACTGTAAGAGCAATATAAAAGTGAAGAAAATAGAATCATTGCTTACAAAGCATGGCTTTTCTGAGGTAATTAATTTTCCATTTACCTCAAAAAAAGAAACAGAATCTATCAATATAGACAATCCGCTTGACACAAACAGGAAAAATTTAAGAATTTCTCTTAAAGACTCTCTTGTTGAGAATCTTTTATATAATGAAAGAAGGCAAAAGGATTCTATCAAGCTTTTTGAGTTAAGTTCAATTTACAGCAAAGATACAAAAATAAATCAACAATTTAGATTGGGTATAATAATTAGTGGAAGGTTGGCTAATAACTATAATGACTTCTCAAAAAAGCTTAATTATAAATATTTAAACAAGATACTTAACAATAACTTGAATACAAATATTTTTGAAATAAATGAGATTTCTAGGGATACCTTATCTACAAAAAAGAAAGATAAGATTTTTTATGTTGAAGTTTCTTTGGAAGATATTCCTGATAACATTCTCTCTTCCATTGAAGATGAAAAAAAAGCTATAGATTTTGTGAGCTTTAAACCAGTTTCAGAATATCCATCTAGCAAAAGGGACTTTTCATTTTTAATAGAAGATTTGAGTAAAGTGGATGAAGTTATAAATATTTTAGATTCGGCATCTGGAGAAATCATCAAGAATTTATTTATCTTTGATTTTTATGAAAATAATGAAAAAAACTCGGTTAAATTAGGGTGCAGATTTATATTTCAGTCAAATTACAAGACGCTTTCTGACTTAGAAATTAATGACAAAGCTCTAGAAATAATTAACCCAATTATAGAGATTGATGGGGTTTCGATCCCAGGTTTATAAGCTGCTGTATCTTATTTAATAATTATATTTATAATAATTTGATGCTTATTAATAAAATGCAGTTATTTAAAAAAACTTATTTCTTTCTACTTATATTTTTTATTATAGCAAAAGCACATGCCGATAGCTCAATCTATAATGCATATAATAATCATGGCGTTGTTGGATTAATAAATATGCCTTCAGCTAGATTTTTTAATGAATCAGTGGGCGGGACAACATTTTTTTATGGCCAACCTGATCAAAAAATAACAATTTCATCATCTCCTTATGACTGGTTAGAAGCCTCTTTTTTTTATACCAACATTAAAGGAAAAGATTATGGAAGCGGTTTTTCACAAGACTATAAAGACAAAGGCTTTAATGTAAAAATAAAAATTAAAGAAGAGGGCAAATATCCTGCGGTTGCAGTTGGTGCATATGATTTTGCTGGTACTGGTTTTTACAGCTCGGAATACATAGTTTCAAGCTATGGAATTAATAATATTGATTTGCATTTAGGGCTTGGTTGGGGCAATTTAAATGGTAGTGAAACATTTAAAAATCCATTTATTTATTTGGATGATAGTTTTGCGACTAGGCCATCTGAGCTCACATCTCAAGGAGGCCAATTTGAACTGTCGCAATATTTTTCAGACAAGTCTATATCTCCTTTTTATGGTATTTCTTATGCGCTAAGTGAAAAAATGCTTTTCAAATATGAAAGAGATGCCACCAAGAATCCTGGGAAGATCGGGTATGACAAATTTAGTTCAAGAAATAATTTTGCTATTGACTATAACTACAATGAGAATTTAACTTTTGGATTATCTTATGAAAGGAACAATTATCTCTCTTTTAAGTTTTCATATAAGAAAGCAGCATATGAAAAAGATGCATATTCATCTTCTTATAAAGATCCTCAACTTTCTTCGACTGAAATTAATGATTATGAGAGGCTAATAGAGTCATTAAGTACCAACGGTATTGGCGTCAATAAAATTTTGGAAAATGAAACATCTATTGGCATTGAGCTCACTCAGTTTCAACACCCCTCCCTTGAGATACTTAATTCTATTATTTCCTCTGCAGCCATTGATAGCAATATAAATAAACCTATATACAAGAGCTACAAAACAGCAGATCTAGAAGTTTATTCTGAAATAAATGATGAATACGAATCTGGATCAAAGTTAGTCTATCAAAGAGATTCAGAAAGAAGCTTTTCTACTAATAATTCAATTACCTTTAGGCCCTTTCTTGCGAGTAGAGAGGGTTTCTTTAAATTTGCATTATTAGCTGAAAATAATTCTGAGTATATTATTTCTGATAATTTCTTTTTTTCAAGCAATATAAAATATTCAATATGGGATAATTTTGATGATCTATATGTTCCCGCAAAAGACATATTTTTATATCAAGTTAGAAGTGATGTTAAAAATTATCTAAATAACTTTAATAATGGCCCTATTATAGGAAGGGCTCAATTTGACTACCACTATTCTCCAAAAAAAAATAATCATATTATGGTCACAGCTGGCATCCTTGAAGAGATGTTTTCTGGAATTGGAATTGAACATATATATTTTGATCCGATGAAAAATTATGCTTATGGCTTTGAGATATTCAATGTTACTAAAAGAGATTATAAAATGAGATTTGGGCACAAGGATTATAATGCAAATACCGGGTTTATTAATTTATATTATAGAAACTATGGTTATATACCTTTCGATGCAAAACTATCTGTCGGACAGTATTTGGGAGGAGATAAAGGTTTCACAGCAGATATATATAGAACCTTTCCAAATGGAGCAAAATTTGGGGTATTTGCGTCTTTTACCGATGTTAGTTCTAAAGATTTTGGCGAAGGTTCTTTTGACAAAGGGGTTTATTTTAACGTTCCATTTGCTGGCAGTTTTTTAAATTATACCTGGAGGCCACTTACAAAAGATCCAGGAGCAAGGCTTAATAGAAAAAATACATTATATGACCTACTTATTAAGTTTAAGCCCCACAATTAAATAGCTGCATAGTAAAATTTAAATATTTATACACTGCTGATACATAATTTTCTATGATTAGTTCGTATATAAACTATGTGTATTAATTATCTATTTATTCAAATAAAATGTTTACATTATCGGGCAGAGTTTGATATCATGACAGGCTACTATTATAAATATTTCACTATGGGAGTATGAAATATGAAAAACTTTAAATTATTGGCGTTTGTTTTTTTCACAAGTGCATTTATTACAACTAATGCATCATCGCAATCAATTTTAGATTCCAGCCCGGATTGCTCAGTAATCACTAATTGCTCAGAGATAAATCAGAGGGTTTCTGAATTAGATTCTAGAACTGAAGCTGAAGAGCGCGTAAAAGAAATTGTTAAAGAGGTTAAAGATCTTGAAAAGATGCAAGCATCATCTCAAAATCCATCTACACTTTTTAATATATTTAATGACTTACAATCCTATTGGTATGAATTAGGTCTTATTGGAAAAACATTTTTTGGTGCAGTCTCCCTTAATGCACTTAATGAAATAACTGAAGATAAAGCTAATGATACTTTGCCTCCTATAGTTATTCTTAATGGAAGTGAATCATTAACAATTGAACTAGGTAGCGAATATATAGATCAAGGTGCAACAGCTTTTGATTTGGCTTCTGGAGATCTCCCAGCTTCTATTTTGTCAAATAATGTCGATACATCTCAGGTTGGTTCATATTTAGTTACTTATTCTGCTACTGATGCATCAGGTAATGTTGGAACTGCAACTAGGACGGTAACTGTTGTCGATACAACTGCCCCGGTAGTAACAGTTACTGGCGATAATCCTTTTAGCGTTGAGCTCGGAGGCACATATACTGAAGCCGGAGCCTCAGCTTCAGACCTTTCTGGTGATTCAAGCCTTGTAATTACTGGTTCAGTCAATACATCAATCGTTGATAATTATATAATTACTTATACAGCAACAGATGCTTCAGGTAATGCTGGAATTGCAACAAGAGTAGTAACAGTTGTCGATACAACTGCCCCGGTAGTAACAGTTACTGGCGATAATCCAGCAACTGCTGAACTCGGTTCTACTTATGCTGATGCAGGCGCTTCAGCTACTGACCTATCTGGTGATGTTACAGTTATTACATCTGGTTCAGTCGATACTTCAATTTTAGGATCTTACACACTTACTTATACATCTACT
>Ga0209534_10001480_pt1 | contig 24666 bp, 25 predicted proteins | sample COG_07_FD_184751 | JGI IMG/M metagenome (GOLD analysis project Ga0209534, IMG submission 184751) | Pelagic Microbial community sample from North Sea - COGITO 998_met_07 (SPAdes) (version 2) | ecosystem: Environmental > Aquatic > Marine > Neritic zone/Coastal water | place: Helgoland, sampling...
GAGTGATTTTGCCTTAAAATACAAGATGCCCACCATTCGACTCGATGACCAAGCAATTGAAGCACTTATCAATTATCGATGGAGTGGAAATGTGCGACAACTGAGGAACATTGCTGAACAAATTTCCGTATTAGAATCTTCAAGAATGATTGATGTATTGACTTTGAAAACATATTTACCAAATATGGGAGGAAATTTCCCAGCAGTGCAAGGGAAAAATAAAAGTCAAAGTGATTTTAGTACAGAAAGAGAAATTTTGTACAAAGTTTTATTTGATATGAAAAGTGATTTGAACGACCTCAAAAAACTGACTATGGAGTTGATGCAAAACGAAAATCACAGCGATGTTCAAAAAAACAACGAAGGTTTAATTCAAAAAATATATAACAAAGAGGAAGCTTTAGAATCCGAAGAAGAATCAAAATTTTTAGCACTTCCAGCAAAACAACGAGAAGAAAATACCGTTGAAATCGTAAAAGATAATGAGGAAAAATTCACTTATATTGATGCAGTTGAAGAGGAAGAAGAAACCCTATCTCTACACGATAAAGAATTGGAACTTATTAAAAAATCGCTTGAACGTCACAAAGGAAAGCGTAAATTAGCGGCAGATGAATTAGGAATTAGTGAACGTACTTTATATAGAAAAATAAAACAATATGACCTCTAAAGTTTTAAAATACAGCTTAATGATTAGCGCTTTTGCACTTGTTGTGGGTTGCGGAGCTTACTCCTTTACAGGAATTTCTTTAAGCTCCGATACAAAGACCTTTCAGGTAAACTATTTTCAAAATACCGCAGCACTAATTGAGCCAGGGATTGAGCGTGATTTTACTCTAGCACTTCAAGATCTGATTTTAAATCAAACCAACCTGGATCTTGTTAAATCAAATGGTGACATTATATACGAAGGCGAAATTGTTGAGTATCGAATTTCTCCAACCACAGCCACCTCTAGCAATACAGCTGCGCAAAACAGATTAACAATTAGTGTCAATTTAATTTTCACAAATACAAACGACGAGGAAGCTGACTTTGAAAAACGTTTTACTTTTTTTTATGATTATGCAGGAAGCGCACAACTCGTAGGCTCTCAAAAAACAACCGCTGTAGAAGAAATTTTTGAACGCATCACACAGGATGTTATAAATGCTTCCTTAGCCAACTGGTAACTTTATGAATACATCTGACTTCACATATCTATTACATCATCCTACGTCTTTAGACAAAGATCAAGTGAGTCATGTCTCTGCTATTATTGAAGAATTTCCATATTTCCAATCGGCGCGAGCCATCTATTTGAAAGGGTTAAAAGACCTAGGGAGTTTCAAATACAATCAAGAACTCAAAACAACGGCAGCCTACACAACCGATCGTACAGTATTGTTCGATTTTATTACCTCAACGGAATTTTTGCAAAATGATATTTCGACACATATCAAACAAAATTTTGATCAAATCAAAACAATTAAGGTTGCAGAATTTCAGGATATTTCTTCAAATTACCCTGTAGAAAAAGGCTTCTCATCTCATCTAAAAGAAGAAAACTTAGAAACCAAATTAGAACTCGGAAAACCGTTACAATTTGAAAAAACCGAAACTTTTTCATTCTCTGAATGGCTGAGTTTGACACAAAAAAAACCGATTGTCCGTACCGAATCAACTGAGTCTGAAAAAGAATCAAATCGCGACAAAAATTTTGCGCTTATTGATGCCTTTATCTCAAACAAACCCAAGCTTAAACCTCTTGACAAAGACTCAAAACTTATCAATATAGCTGAGGATTCTGTATTTGAAACAGAGAACTTGATGACGGAAACTTTAGCAAGAATATATGTAGAACAAAAAAACTATGATAAAGCAATACAGTCTTACCGTATTTTAAGTTTGAAATATCCAGAAAAAAGTAGTTTATTTGCAGACCAAATTCAAGCAGTAAAAGTCTTACAAGAAAAAAATAATTTATAATGAGTACATTTTCTATATTTCTAGTTCTTATCGTCATAGTAGCTTTTCTACTTGTCGTTGTTATTATGGTTCAAAATCCCAAAGGCGGAGGATTATCCTCTTCATTTGGAGGCGGTGGAACACAACAAGTTGGTGGTGTCAAAAAAACATCCGACTTTTTAGACAAAAGCACATGGGCACTTGCAACATTATTGTTAGCCCTTATTTTATTGTCTAATGTAGCTATTGATGGCCCTAACAATACTCAAGAGTCTAAAGCACTTGATTTAGATGCGGCCCCAACAACAACTCAACCAGTAGCAGTCCCAGTTCAACAGACAACTACTGACGAAAGTTCAACTCCAGAAGCAACAGATTCAGAATAAAAAAATGCTTCACAACAATTATAAAATGTCAACGCCAACACGTTGACATTTTTTGATTCTGAAAGTTTGTCAGTTTACAAGGATTGGCATGCTTTTAGAAAGATATCTAAAAATAATAATACTAAAATTAAAAACATATGGCTTTAAACATCAAACCATTAGCAGATAGAGTTCTTGTAGAACCGTCTAAGGCTGAAACAAAAACAGCTTCTGGAATTATCATTCCGGATAATGCTAAAGAAAAACCTCAAAAAGGAACAGTGGTTGCTGTAGGCAAAGGCACAAAAGAGGAACCTACAACTGTAAAAGTTGGCGATGCAGTACTTTACGGAAAGTATGCTGGTACAGAGCTTAAACTAGAGGGAACCGATTATTTAATCATGCGAGAAAGTGATATTCTTGCAATTGTTTAATTTTTAAAAAAAAGAAATGGCAAAAGATATAAAATTTGATATAGAAGCACGTGACGGGTTGAAACGTGGAGTAGATGCGTTAGCAAATGCAGTCAAGGTAACTTTAGGACCTAAAGGTCGTAACGTTATCATCAGTAAAAGTTTTGGAGCACCACAAGTAACCAAAGATGGAGTTTCAGTTGCAAAAGAAGTTGAATTAGAAGATGCTCTAGAAAATATGGGCGCTCAAATGGTTAAAGAAGTGGCTTCTAAAACCAATGATTTAGCTGGAGATGGTACAACAACGGCAACCGTTTTAGCACAAGCAATTGTGAAAGAAGGTTTGAAAAATGTAGCTGCTGGAGCCAATCCAATGGATTTGAAACGTGGAATTGATAAAGCAGTTACATCAATCATCACTGATTTAGAAAAACAAGCTAAGAAAGTAGGAAATTCTTCCGAAAAAATTCAACAAATCGCCTCTGTTTCGGCTAATAACGACAATACTATAGGAGAGCTTATTGCTTCAGCGTTTGGTAAAGTTGGTAAAGAAGGTGTCATCACTGTAGAGGAAGCCAAAGGAATGGACACTTATGTAGACGTTGTAGAAGGAATGCAGTTTGACAGAGGGTACTTAAGTCCTTATTTTGTGACTGATGCCGATAAGATGATTGCTGATCTAGAAAATCCTTACATTTTATTATTTGATAAAAAGATTTCAAACCTTCAGGAAGTACTTCCAATTTTGGAACCCGTAGCACAATCTGGACGTCCACTTATAATTATTGCCGAAGATGTTGATGGCCAAGCCTTGGCAACATTAGTAGTCAACAAGTTAAGAGGTGGTCTTAAAATTGCTGCTGTAAAAGCACCAGGATTTGGAGATCGTCGTAAAGCAATGCTCGAGGATATCGCAATCCTTACAGGTGGCACCGTGATTTCAGAAGAACGCGGTTTTTCTTTGGAAAATGCAGACTTGAGTATGTTAGGGACTGCCGAAACAGTAACTATTGACAAAGACAATACTACCATTGTTAATGGTTCAGGAAAAGCCGATGACATCAAAACGCGTGTCAATCAAATAAAAGCGCAAATAGAAACGACTACAAGCGATTATGATAAAGAAAAATTGCAAGAACGCTTAGCTAAATTAGCTGGTGGTGTAGCAGTTCTTTATGTGGGTGCTGCTAGCGAGATTGAAATGAAAGAAAAGAAAGACCGTGTAGATGATGCACTTCATGCAACCAGAGCTGCTGTTGAAGAAGGTATTGTTGCTGGTGGTGGTGTAGCACTTGTTAGAGCTCAAAAAACACTCGAAAAACTAACAGCTGCCAATTTAGATGAAGTGACTGGAATTCAAATTGTATCTAAAGCGATTGAAGCCCCTTTACGCACCATTGTAGAAAATGCGGGTGGCGAAGGAAGTGTAGTAATTAACAAAGTCCTAGAAGGTAAAGGCGATTTTGGATACGATGCCAAAAACGATGCTTATGTAGACATGCTTAAGACTGGAATTATTGATCCTAAAAAAGTAACGCGTGTAGCTTTAGAAAATGCAGCTTCTGTAGCAGGCATGATTCTCACAACAGAATGTGCTTTAATTGATATTAAAGAAGACGCACCTGCAATGCCTCCAATGGGTGGCGGGATGCCAGGGATGATGTAAATCACCTACATACAACAAGAATAAAAAAGCTCCTGAATATGTTTCAGGAGCTTTTTTTGTGAGTTTATAACATCTTAAGACCTGTAGCTTCCATCATTATTTAGTTTGTTTTCGTCTGAAGTTTATATTTCAGCTTGTGAGCTTAAAACCCTAATATTATTTAATAAATCACACACTATTATTCACTTTGAAATCCTTTTAAAAATTTTAGTAATTTTATTGGATTTTCTTTATTTCTCCAAAACAACAACAATTCTAATCTAGAGTTGTTTCTGTCAATATCAAAAAATAAAGTAGTTTGTCTAGATATTACTAGAGAATTAATTTTTGTACCTCTGGATACTTTTCCTTCTAACACACCTGTACTTAAATTTAAAATCACTTCTTCTACTAGATTTATAAATTTTTCAACTTCTTTAACAGTGTGACATTTATTTATTCTGTCAAGTTCATCGATATAAGAGTGTTTAGCTTTTGCTCCCCAAATCACATCCATCATAAAAATTTTTATTCTGAAATGTTAAATTTCTTCCTAACTTCAGACATCACTTCTTCGTGCGTAAAAAAGTCTCCGTTTTTTATGTTTTCTCTACTTTCTATTAGCAGCTCTTGTATTTCTTTTGGCAACTCCTCAAAAAAGTCAACTTGGTCTTTTGAATACGTTTCATACAAAGCATCCACCATACGCAAAAAACGATCATCAACCTTCCCGATCGCTTCTTTCCATTTATTTCTTAATTCTACTGTTCCCATAATGATATTGGTTACGATATAAACAAATATAGCTAATTATATCCAAATTTAATTTGAGTTTAGTTTGCCTCTCCGTATTTCTGTGACCGATCGGACATAAACTCACTAAAACTATTTATGCTCCTCAACAACCTCATCTTCTCTGTACTTACAACACGGGTGAACACTGTCATAGGCTTCATCAGTAGCTTTGAATTCTTTGGTATCGTGACCAACACTCACAATCTTTTTTTGGATGGCTGTGAGGTCAGTTTTATTTTCGTCAAAAATAAGTCTTAACTCATGTGTGTCTACATTCCAAACAGCAGATTTTACCCCTTTTGTTTTAAGGCTTGCTTTTTCGATACGATTTTTACACATCATGCAAACGCCATCTACTTCAATGGACGCTTTTGCATTTTTATTTTGAGCAAAACTCAAGGTAGTCATGCAGAGTATGGTGAGTGATAAGAAAACTGTTTTCATAATGTTTGTGTTTATATATTAATTTAGTTTAAAGCGTAAGCCTGTATAATAGGTACTTCCAAATATTGGACCATATACAAATGTAGTATCAAAATTTGAACCAAATGGATTTTCTGAGCTAAGAATTGGATTTTTTTGAGTGGCATTAGTGATGTTTTCTGCACCCACATAAAGCTCAAAAGAGTCCAAAAATACTTTAGTAATTTGTGCATTCAAAGTGGAAATGGTTGGCGAATAGCTTGGCAACTGATAAGTTTCTGGACTGGAAACTGTTGATGAAAACCGCTGTTTTCCAAACCAATTAAATGTAGTATCAAATTTCCATACCCCCCCTTTATCTTTTTTGACTGTTTCAAAAGATAAATTTGCAAACACACGTTGTTGAGAAGTCAATGGCTTCATTAGTTTGCCGGATTTGTATTGAGTTTTAACGTCATAAAATTTATAAGCTGTTTTAAAATCCAAACGCTCTAAAATATTCAAACTAAATTCCGCTTGGAAACTGTTGGCAAAACTAGAACCTTCCAAATTATAAAAGTTGACCTCATAGGGGTTTTCATAATCGACAACCACTTGATTTTGGAAATCTGTTCGATAAAAATCTAAGGTAAGATCTGCTTTTCTACCAAATAACTCAAATCCTTGTAAAAAAGAGACACCATAATTCCATGCAACTTCAGGGTCTAAACCATAGACGTTACCGCCTGTACTTTGTATGTTAATAGTTCTTGAAGTTGCAAACAATTTTTGGTTTTCAGCAAAAATATTCGCAGCCCGTTTTCCGCGCCCAAACGAAACTCTTAATGCTGATTTCTCCCAAGGCGTGTAACGCGCATGTACCCTCGGCGTGATAAAAGTTCCTAATAAATTATGATGATCCACACGGATTCCTGCGGTTAAATTAAGTGCTTCTAAATTGTCAAAACTATATTCAAAAAAACCACCAATAGAGCGTTCGCTTCTATCGTATAAGTCCAGATCAACTCTCTCATTGTAGTCGTCATAAGTTGCATTTAAACCAGTTTTTATCTTATGTCTTGAATCGCTAATAATTGAATTATAGACTAAATTGGAGTATACACTTTTATGACGTATATCGTATTGATTTAATCCAAAATAAGACGTTTGATCATGATCACTGTATGACATCTGAAACCCCAAACTTTGATACGGAATTTCGGGATTTACATAGCCAAATTTGGCTGAAATCTCAAAGCGTTTGGTTGCTATTTCACTTCCCCAAACTGTGTTGGAAAGCCGATCTGTTTCAGGGTCAAAATCAAGTTGACCAGCTTGTTTTTTATCTGTTAAGTAGCGCACATTTAAAAAACTAATCAACCCTTTTTCGAGGTTAGAATATTGCCAACGGTTCATGATGTTTAGCTGTTTAGACAATGGCATATCTAAAAATGAATCCTTATTTCTATCTAACTTTTGTGACCTGTTATTTGCATGCAAATACAAACCTGTACTCCATTTTTCAGAAAGAATTTTGTTAAAATGTGTATTCAGTTCTGTCCGACCATTCAACGATCCAAATGCATTGACAAAAACGCTACTATCCGTAGTTGGCTTCACTAGTTCCGCATTAATTTGCCCTGCGATACTTTCAAAGCCATTAACAACACTCCCTCCACCCTTGGTGATTTGTATACTCTCCACCCAAGTTCCTGGGATAAAACTCAAACCATAAGCTTGAGATGCACCACGAATCGAGGGTATATTTTCTGTTGTAATTAAAATATAGGGACTTGTTAAACCTAGCATTTTTATTTGCTTTGTGCCTGAGATAGCATCCGTATAATTAACATCAATAGACGGATTGGTTTCAAAACTTTCAGACAAATTACAACAAGCTGCTTTCAAAAGCTCTTTACTACTAATAGTAGAAATATTTTGAGAAGACAAATAAGAAGTGGCTGAGGATTTTTTACGTACAGAAACTGTTACTTCTCCTAAATCGTCAGACGCTTTAAGCAAGTGATGAATCATTTTTGGACTGTCGACACTGAGAGTGTCTGTTTTGAACCCAACATAACTGATTACTAATTTTTTGTAAGAAGTCTCATAAGGTAACTTAAAAGTTCCGTCCTCTGAAGTGATGGTGCCTATGTTGGTATTGAGCCAAAAAACATTGGCGCCAAGCAAGGGGATGTATTGATTTTGGGGATCTAACTCCATAACCATCCCTTTAATTTCACTTTGTGATAAAATAAAAAATGGCAATAATAATATAAAATATACTGTAGATTTCATTGTGATTTGATTTAGAATTAATACTGTAATAGGATGCGACATTATTCATTTATTACTATGAAAAAGCCAATCTATGAGTACGAAATCAAATCAAAAAAACTTGATGTTGAATTTGAAAATCCAACTCTTTAAAGGGTGGAGTATAATTGTGATAAAAGTCTTGAATTGAAGAAATGAAAAAAGCTAGTTCAAAATATAATTTTGAAGGCAATTTGAAATCCTTTTCAATTGGGAGTTCTTCTGAAAACGAAACAACTTTAAATTGCTTTAATCCATCTACAGAAATAACCTTGTTACTGCAACAACTTTTTTTGGTAAACTGAAAATCAGTAGAAGTTTTTACAGCGACTTGGCAACAAGACTTTACCTTTGAAAATACAGCAACATCTACCATTTTTGATCCACAAAAATGGGTTTCCATTTTAAATGAAAATGTTGACAAAAGCACTAAAAGTGCTAGCGCAATTGAAAAAACTTTATGTGATACAGTTTTTTGCATTGTACAAATTTAATGAAACTGCTCCTATTTATGACACTGGTTGCCATAAAATTAACAAAAAATAACACCTCTTTTGGATAGCTCACATCCGATAATTGTTATTTTTGTAAAAATTTATTTTTATGACTTTTGATGATTTAAAACCTAAAATAACAGCTCTGATTTCAGATTCTAGCTCAAAAGATCGAACCTTACAGCTCATTTGTAATTTACTAAAGGCTGAAATACCCCATTACGATTGGGTTGGGTTTTATTTCAAAAATGGAAATAAAAATGAGTTAAAACTTGGCCCATATTCAGGGACTCCTACAGATCATACCATCATACCATTTGGAAAAGGTATTTGTGGACAAGTTGCCGTTAGTAATCAAAACTTTGTGGTTCCGGACGTAAAAGCCCAGGATAATTATATTGCGTGTAGTATAAGTGTTAAATCTGAAATTGTTGTCCCTTTATTTGTCAATGGAAAAAACATAGGACAAATTGATATTGATTCAAATACAACCGACCCTTTTACAGATGCCGATGAACGTTTTTTAGAATTTGTATGTCAAATGGTTGCTACATTGATGTAGTTGTTAATAACTCTAATGATTAGTTAAAAAAATCTTGTTTTTAGAAAGTATTTAGCTCTATTTTTTTGTGATAATTCCCTACTTTTGAATCTTAATTTTTAGACTTCAAAATGAGCCAAAGCAAAACAATTAAATCCGCCTTAATATCAGTGTTTAGCAAAGAGGGGCTCGCACCCATTGTTGAAAAACTAAACGCACAAGGCGTTACCATATACTCCACGGGAGGTACTCAAAAATTCATTAACGACTTAGGAATCAAAGTTGTACCTGCAGAAGACATTACAGACTATCCTTCTATTCTTGGAGGCCGTGTAAAAACCTTACATCCAAAAATATTTGGTGGAATTTTAAATCGTCAAGACAACACACAAGATGTGGCAGAAATGACTTCATTTTCAATTCCTCAAATTGATGCTGTTATTGTAGATCTTTATCCTTTTGAAAAAACGGTTGCTTCCGATGCTAGCAATGATGCTATTATTGAAAAAATCGACATTGGTGGAATTTCATTAATTCGTGCTGCTGCCAAAAATTATAAAGACGTGATATGTGTGTCCTCTGTAGATGATTATGCTGAATTCTTGTCTCTTATTTCAGAAGATAAAGGGAGTATTTCAATTGAAGATCGCAAACGATTTGCAACAAAATCTTTCAATGTATCATCACATTACGATAGTGCCATTTTTAATTATTTTAATAGTGATAAAGAAGAGGTTGTTTTAAAACTAAGTGAAACGCAAGGAAAAGTACTTCGTTATGGTGAAAACCCGCACCAAAAAGGGTATTTCTTTGGTGACTTTGAAGCCATGTTTACCAAACTTCACGGAAAAGAATTAAGCTATAATAATCTTTTAGATGTGGATGCTGCAGTGAATCTTATGAACGAATTTCATGACGAGGCACCCACATTTGCCATTTTAAAACACAACAATGCTTGCGGCGTTGCACAGCGAGAGACCCTACATGAAGCGTATGTAGATGCATTGGCTGGAGATCCTGTATCTGCTTTTGGAGGCGTATTAATTTCTAATTCTGAAATTGACTTGGCAACTGCTGAAGAAATTCATTCATTATTTTGTGAAGTGGTCATTGCACCTTCTTTTAGCGCAGAAGCAGAAGCACTTTTAAAAGGAAAGAAAAATAGAATTTTATTGATTCAAAATTCGGTTACTTTACCCGAAACAAGTGTTAGAAGCTGTTTGAATGGCGTCTTAGTTCAGGAAAAAAACATGATTACCGATGAACGAAAAATATTAGAAAACGCCACCACTGCGACGCCAATTGAAAGTGAGATTGATGATTTATTATTTGCTTCTAAAATTTGTAAACACACAAAATCAAATACAATCGTTTTAGCAAAAAACAAACAATTATTTGCAAGTGGGACAGGGCAAACTAGCCGTGTTGATGCATTAAACCAAGCCATCCACAAAGCAAATTCATTTAACTTTAAATTGAACGGAGCTGTAATGGCTAGCGATGCTTTTTTTCCATTTCCTGATTGTGTAGAAATTGCCAAAAATGCAGGAATTACAGCGGTTATTCAACCTGGGGGATCGATTAAAGACCAGTTAAGTATTGATTATTGTAATGCAAACAATGTAGCAATGGTCTTTACAAAAACACGTCATTTTAAACACTAAATTATTTAAGCAAAAGCAGTTATCAAACTAAAATTTATTTTAGTACATTTACAAAACAGCATAACACATTAATTTTTTTTATAAATTTTTTATAGCATATGGGATTTTTTGACTTCTTGACAGAAGAAATAGCCATCGACTTAGGTACTGCCAACACCTTGATAATTCACAATGACAAAGTTGTAATTGACAGTCCCTCTATTGTAGCTAGAGATCGCGTCTCAGGAAAAATTATTGCTGTTGGGAAAGAAGCGAACTTGATGCAAGGAAAAACACATGAAAACATCAAAACAATTCGGCCACTAAAGGATGGAGTTATTGCAGATTTTGATGCATCTGAACAAATGATAAGTTTGTTTATCAAAAGTATTCCCGCACTAAAAAACAAGTTATTTGCTCCCTCTCTTAGAATGGTGATTTGTATTCCTTCTGGAATTACCGAAGTAGAAATGCGAGCAGTAAAAGAATCTGCTGAACGCGTAAATGGCAAAGAAGTCTATCTGATTCATGAGCCGATGGCAGCAGCTATTGGGATTGGGGTAGACATCATGCAACCTAAAGGAAACATGATTGTTGATATTGGTGGTGGAACTACTGAAATTGCCGTGATTGCTCTGGGCGGCATTGTATGTGACAAATCAGTAAAAGTTGCAGGAGATGTTTTTACGAATGACATCATTTATTATATGCGAACACAACATAACTTGTATGTTGGAGATCGTACTGCTGAAAAAATAAAAATACAAATTGGTGCAGCAACTGAAGATTTAGAAGTGCCACCAGATGAAATGAATGTTCAAGGACGAGATTTATTAACAGGGAAACCCAAACAAGTTCAAATTACGCACCGGGAAATTTCAAAAGCATTAGATAAATCAATTTTAAGAATTGAGGATTCTGTTATGGAAACACTCTCACAAACACCTCCAGAACTCGCTGCTGATATCTACAATACAGGTATATATCTTGCAGGTGGTGGCTCCATGCTAAGAGGTCTAGATAAGCGATTGTCTCAAAAAACAGACTTGCCTGTTTATATTGCGGAAGACCCCCTAAGAGCAGTTGTTAGAGGAACTGGAATTGTTCTGAAAAATATCGCAAAGTATAAAAGTGTCTTGATCAAATAGCTCTTAAGTAATGCAACAACTTTTTAATTTCTTCATTAAAAACAAAACATTTGTCTTGTTTTTATTGTTGCTCTCTTGCGCCCTTTCACTCACGATTCAATCTCATGAATATCACCGTAGTAAATTCCTGAACTCCTCCAATCAAATAACAGGCAGTATCTACGGCACATATAATGGCATTACTCAATATTTCAATTTAAAAAAGGAAAATCAAATCCTTTTGGAGGAAAATAAACGTATGAAAATGACCGTTTTTAGTCAAGAAAACGCAGTGCCAATTGACACACTTTTAGAATATAAATATGAATTGTACTCAAGTCTCGTTTATAAAAATAGTTACGCTCTTCCCAACAATTATCTAACTCTTAACAAAGGGCAAATTGATCATATTGAAGAAGATTACGGAGTAATCACTTCCAAAGGTATTGTGGGTATCGTTGACCAAACTTCTAAAAATTACTCTAGGGTGTTATCAATTTTAAACACAAACAGTCGAATCAATGTGAAATTAAAGAAAACCAATTATTTTGGAATCTTAAGTTGGGATGGTAAATCTCCAGAAATTACACAATTAAAAGACATTCAAGATCTAGTAAAACTATCTATTGGTGACACAATTGTTACTAGCGGATACTCCTCAACCTTTCCTCCAAATATGCCTGTTGGAACTATTGACTCTTACCGTCTCAATGACACAGAAGATCTTTATATTATTGATGTGAAATTATTCAATGACATGAAAAATCTTGAACACGTTTACATCATAAAAAATACAGATATTAACGAGCTTAAAGCCTTAAATATTTCCGATGAATAATATTGTACTGAAAATTATTCTGAGCTTTATAGGAGTCACATTACTTCAAGTTCTAGTTTGTAGCAACATAAATTTTATGGGGCACATAAACCCATATGTTTACGTCATTTTTATATTATTGTACCCAGTCATAAACAATCGATTGTTGTTCATTTTTCTGAGTTTTTTATTAGGATATACTATAGATATATTTTTAGATTCTGGTGGTGTGCATGCGGCAGCTAGTGTTACCATTGCTTACATTCGACCTCTTTTTTTAAAATTTTCGTTTGGAGCAGCTTATGATTATCAATCTATAAAATTTAGCAACACAGACTTCTCCCGACGGTTGATTTATTTTTTGTTGCTCATCGTCATCCATCACTTAATAGTGTTTTCTCTTGTCATTTTTGATAAAACTAAAACAGTACTAATTCTACAACAAGCCTTACACTCAAGTATCTTTACACTAATATTGTGTTTACTATTTAATTCATTATTTAGCAAAAAAGAGGTATGAGAAAAATACTTCTTTTTGGACTGGTCATTATAACAGGAATTAGTTTTGTTGGACGTTTATTTTATTTACAAATCTATACCGCCAACGCTTTCGACATTGATAATGACAATGCCATTCGAAAAGTGTTTCATTACCCAAAACGTGGCTATATCTACGATCGAAATGACAGTCTTTTAGTGGCCAATCAACCAAGCTATGATGTGATGATAATCCCTAGGGAAGTTGAGCCTTTGGATACGATACTATTTTGTGATTTATTAAAGATTGACAAGGTTACTTTTTTTAAATCCTTTAAGCGTGCTAAAAATTATTCTCCACGACTTCCAACTCCTTTCTTACGCCACCTCTCTAAAGAAGATTATGCTTTTCTATCAGAAAAATTAAGAAAATTTAAGGGGTTTTATATTCAAAAAAGGTCGTTGAGAGATTATCAAACTTCAATTGGCGCCAATGTTTTAGGGTACATTGCTGAAGCAAATAATAAAGAAATTGCTAAGGATGCCTACTATCGGCTTGGTGATTTAATTGGAAAGCAAGGAGTCGAAATCTCGTATGAAAAAACGTTAAGAGGAGTTAAAGGGGTAAAATACATCCAAAAAGATATTTATAACAGAGATATCGGAGCCTATAAACAAGGGGCATTTGACACGCTTCCTGTTCCTGGAAAGGATATAAAAATTACCATTGACTCTGAGTTACAAGCCTATGGAGAATTGCTAATGCAAAACAAAATTGGTGGAATTGTAGCGATTGAGCCAAGTACTGGCGAAATCTTAAGCCTTGTTTCGGCACCTTCATACAATCCAAACTTATTAGTAGGGCGCCAACGATCCAAAAACTACACCAAATTATACTTAGACACCATTCACAGACCTTTAATTGACAAAGGACTTACAAGAATGCATGTTCCAGGATCTCCTTTCAAATTATTAGTCGCATTAGCTGCCTTACAAGAAAAGGCTATCACTCCAAAAACAAACATCATTTGTTCGGGAAGATACATCTATGGAAAAAACAAACGCATCATGCAGTGTCACTGCGGTGGGGGTTTTAGAAATCTAGATTCTGGGATTAGTTATTCGTGCAACTCCTATTTTGCAATGGCATTTAGAACTACTATTGAGAAATACAGTAATGCTTCTCAATCCATGGATATCTGGAGTAACCACATAAAAAGTTTTGGTTTGGGTAATTTCTTAGGAAATGATTTATCTGTTGGAAAAAAAGGAAACATTCCTAATGGAAGCTATTATGACAAATGGTATCCCGAATTTCAATGGGGTGCGACCACCATCATTTCAAATGCTATTGGTCAAGGAGAAATTTTAGTGACACCCATTCAATTGGCAAATATGACCGCTGCGATTGCAAATAAAGGTCATTATTACACCCCTCATATCATAAAATCTATTGAAAATGAGAATATGGATCCTAACTTTACGATTCCTAAACAAACATCCATCAACCCTGAATATTATGATGCTATAATTGAAGGAATGCACAATGTATACAACAAAGGAACGGCTAGTTTTTTAAAAGTTCCAGGAATAGAAATTTGTGGTAAAACAGGGACTGCCGAAAATTTTACTAAAATTGACGGGGTAAGACAACAACTCACAGACCACTCAATATTCGTGGCTTTTGCTCCAAAAGAAGACCCTAAAATTGCGATTGCCATCCTCGTTGAAAACGGGTATTACGGGTCCCGTTGGGCAGGACGTATGGCGAGTTTAATGATTGAAAAATATATAAAAGGAGACGTCACTTTAAAACGTATGGAGAAGCTGGTCATCGAAAAAAGTTTGGAAAATGAATACCTCAAACCCTACAGTGGTAAACCTTTTAAAATTAATGATAAATGAACCTGAAACGCGCCAATAGTTTTCAACTGGATTGGATGGCTGTAATTATTTTTACAGTACTGGTTATTTTTGGGTATTTCAATATTTTGTCTGCCGCTGCTGCAGGTGAATTTGTCTCTTATTTAGACATCACTAAACCCTACGGAAAACAACTCTTTTTCATTCTAAGTTCTGTTGTATTAATTATACTCATTTTATCTGTAGATGCTAAATTTTACGAACGCTTTGCCAGTATTATTTACCTAGGATCCATCCTATCCTTAATTGGATTATTTATTTTTGGAAAACAAATAAACGGCGCCATCTCATGGTATGATTTAGGAGGCATGACCTTACAACCGAGTGAATTTGCCAAATTTGCTACAGCCTTGGCATTAGCCAAGTATATTAGCGATCTACAAACCAACATCAAAGAACAAAAAGATCAGATAAGAGCTGCGATTTTAGTGGTAATTCCTGCAGGTTTGATCCTACTACAAAATGATGCAGGGAGCACACTTGTGTTTGGAAGTTTATTTTTTGTATTTTACAGAGAAGGTATTCCTCAGTATTACCTCTTATTTGCAGTATTTGTAGCGTTTTTAGGAATCGCGACTTTAAAATTTTCTGCAATATCTGTATGCATTGTCCTTTCTGGAGTGCTTTTGATGTATCAACTGTTTTTTAAACGCAAAAAGAAAAAATTCAGAGGCGTATTTACAATATTAATTTGCAGTATTGGATTGTGTTTGGGAGTTCAATGGGCCTACAATAACGTCCTTCAAAATCACCAAAAAGATCGTATTGGACTTTGGCTTCGCTTAGAAAAAGATCCCGACAAATTGCAAGCTATGAAACGGAATATTTTATACAACCTGAATGAGTCTGAAAAAGCAATTCGATCTGGAGGTACTTTTGGAAAAGGCTTTATGGACGGTACGCGTACCAAAGGAAAATTTGTACCAGAACAACACACCGATTACATCTTTAGTACCGTTGGTGAAGAATGGGGGTTCGTTGGAAGTAGCACTGTTATTATTTTATTTGTACTGTTAATTTTAAGGATTTTGTATCTGTCAGAACAACAAAAATCACAATTTAGTAGGGTTTATGGTTATAGTGTAGCCAGTATACTGTTTGTTCATTTTCTGATTAATGTCGGAATGGTTATGGGGCTTATACCAACTATTGGAATTCCTTTGCCCTTTTTTAGTTATGGAGGCTCAGGTCTTTGGGCTTTTACAATATTGGTTTTTATCTTTTTAAAATTAGATTCCAACCGATTAAATGAGTGGTAATTTACTTTTTAACAAGCTCTAATTTCTCAGCAAAATAATCACAAAAATCTTTCATCGTCGCAGTCATTTTCTCGTCTTGCGTAGCCCTTAAATAAGTATCACTCATCGTGACCAAAGTTTGATGAAAAAATAATTTCATTTCATCCACTGGCATGTCTTTTGTCCATAAATCAATCCGAAGCGTTTCTTGCTTTTTTTGATCCCACACAGACAACATCATGGCTTTGGCTTCTTCATTAGCAACCCCTCCATCTTGAGCCGTCCAGAATAAATTTTCTGGCACACGATTTTCATCTAATTCTACGGTCATTTCTATCTTTGAAGTATGAGTCTTTGCCATTATTTTTTTGGTTTAAATTTTGCGTTATTAAAAATTTCTGTCGCCTCCATCTGAAGCATATCTATTAATGAAATCGTATTATTTTCCATATAAGACTTTACTATTTGCCACCCTATGTATTGACCCAGACGCCCAGGCGACTCATTATCCAGTTCTAGATTAAAGCGTGAAAAAGGCGCCGATATGATAAATCGTGACAATAATTTACGATCCGTTTTGTACAACAATTCCTTTTCAACAAAGTACTGCCAAATATAAAACTCATTGTCTACTGCCCAATCATATTGCGCTGGCAAATAACCTATTTTTTCATTGTTCTCTTTGAACGGAATCAAGAGGTCTTTTAGGTATAATTGTTTTCCAAAGTAAATCATTTCTTCTAGAAACGTAGCTCGCTTGGGTTGATAAATCAATTGCTCTGCATAAGCTGTTGCCAAGTCAGCCACAATTTGGCTTTTGTTTAAATTTTGTTTGATGTAATCATAAAAACTCGCATAAAACTCGTGATCAGTACCTAGGTAAGTATCTAATGCTATTAACACGATAGAATCTGTAACCACCACTTTATTGCGGTAATCAACATCTGATATCAACGTAATTAAACGAGGCACCTTAAGTCCTTTATTGTAATATTTGAGGTGTTGATAAAACCTAAATATTTCGGATTCCGTGTTTGCAAAATCTTCAAAAACACTGTCTACAGCTGTGTTCTGAAGCTGTTGAATCGGGTCGTTCATACGTTGAATCCAAACAGAATCTGCGTATCTTTTGGAAAATAAAAACGGGTATTTTTGTTTTAAATCTGGTAAATCAGAAGGGGATGAAGTTGCAAATAACTGATCGAACCTTTCGATATTTATATCCACATCAATGTTAGATATTTCGCTCTCTACTTTTGATGTCTTTTGACAAGAAAAGACACAAATAACCAACAAAAAAACAATGCTTTTTGAGATATAAAACGATTTTAATTGCGTTCCGTTTAGTTTCAAAATTATAAGTTTAATACCATTTGAAACACAAAAGTAATTAATCTATTTTGGTTTAAGGTTGAGATTATATTAAAAATTAATCGTGCATTGTAAATCTCAACCTATTTAAATTCAGTCAAAATTGAAAATAAATTATTAAGAATAGTTTACTTTTGTACTTCTATTAAATATGGCGTCTATGAAAACAAAAATGGTAACCACATACATTGTCAAATGGTTAAAGGAATATGCTGAAAACGCAAACGTAAATGGATTTGTAATTGGAGTTTCTGGAGGGGTAGATTCTGCAGTAACCTCAACACTTTGTGCTATGACAGGCTTGGATGTGATGTGTTTAGAAATGCCTATTCACCAAGCAAAAAGTCATGTCTCAAGAGCTCAAGAACACATTGAACAACTTACAAAAAGATTTCCAAACGTAAGCTCAACACGAGTTGATTTAAGTCCTGTTTTTGATAGTTTCAAAACTGAAATTAATTTAGAAGGGGAAACCTCTACATTAGATATGACATTGGCAAACTCCAGAGCACGTTTGCGAATGACAACACTTTATTATTATGCGGGCCTTTTAGGGAAACTGGTGGCTGGAACTGGAAACAAAGTAGAAGATTTTGGCGTTGGATTTTATACAAAATATGGCGATGGCGGCGTGGACCTCAGCCCAATTGCCGATCTATTAAAATCGGAAGTGTACGATTTAGGAAAGTCTTTAGAAATCCCTCAAAGCATCTTAACAGCTGCGCCTAGTGACGGTTTGTTTGGAGATGCGAGAAGTGATGAAGACCAAATTGGAGCTTCGTATCCCGAACTAGAATGGGCCATGAAGACCGTTGAAAACGGAAAAACAATTAATGATTTTGAAGGGAGAGAGCGGGCCGTTTTTGAGATTTATTCACGATACAATACTGCCAATAAACACAAAATGAACCCCATTCCTGTATGTGAAATTCCTGACGATTTAAAACACTAAACTAAAATGATTCGAGTCCTCGTTGCAGACCATCAACCCATTGTTAGCTATGGGATTCGTATGTTTTTTGAAAACTCAAAAGACATTAAAATTGTAAATACAGCCAGCTCTGCAAAGCAACTTTTAGACTATCTCAAAAAGTCCAATACAGACATCGTTCTTATGACGATAGACCTTCCTGACATCAATGGAATCACAGTGCTGCGTTCGATCAAAAAAGAATTTAACGATGTAAGTGTTATTATTTTTAGCACACATCCAGAAGATATTTATGCGATCAGCGCGATCAAAGCAGGAGCTTCAGGGTATTTATCTAAAACAGTGACCACCTCCACTATAAAAAAAGCCATCCTAAAGGTTTTCAAAGGAGGTATCTATGTCAGTAAAGAACTTGCGGAGACTCTTACATTTGAAAAAGACAGTCTAGGAACCATGAATCTATACAAGAAACTTTCAACACGTGAGGTTGAAGTTTTAAAACTCATTTCATCGGGAAAAAGAAATAAAGACATTGCAAATCAATTGGACATCAATGAAAAAACTGTGAGTACCTACAAATTACGTTTGATGAAAAAATTAAATGTATCAAATCTTGTAGAACTGATTGACCATGGACGTCAAAAAAAATAAGACTACAAAACGCGACTTAATTTTCTAGACAACAACATTTTTAAATTAGAATAATTCAACACATCTTCTAAAAGGGCTCGGTGGTCCACTTCATCTTGGGTATCTTGCTTGATTTCATCTACCTTTCGATCAATTAAATAACAACGAAGCGTCAGAATTGTTTCACTTACCAATTGTGCGATACTGACATCTTTTTGTTTTGGAAAAATATTGTTTTTCTCCCAATTATGAAGATTATACCGTTCTTCATTCATCAAAATATCAGTCACATCTGAAGCTAAAACAGGATCTAAATGGTTCACAAAAGTTTCAATTACAAAATCATCCGACTGGTTTAAACTGTCGATAATCGTATAATACAGTGTTTTAAAGTTTTCATTGGTGAACTGCATTTCATCTTCTTGTAAATCCAGAAATATTTTCTCAAAAACTTTGACTTCGTGAATGACAGGTTCAAGTGCTAGTGCCCCTTTGTCATTTTCCTTCAGTATTAAATCCTCAAAAGACTCTTTTCGACTTCCATAGAGAAGTAATATTTCAATGATTTTTTGCTCTAACTCATATTGAATATCTACTTTTATGGGGGCTGCTGTAGACTTCACAACCTCAAAAGCTTTTTGTTTTTGATTGTAGGATTTGTTAGCGTCATTTTGCGCTTTTTTACCCATTTGAGCCAGCGTACTAAAAAGCACTTCTTCGCTAATGTCCATAATACGCGAACATTCCCTTACATATATTTCACGTTGAATATTATCCGTTACTTTAGAAATACTCGTAACCATATCCCGAATCAGATTGGCTTTTGCCACTGGATCATTTTGGGCTTCCTCCATGAGCAAAGACGCCTTATAAGCAATAAAATCCTTCGCATTTTCCTTGAGGTACGTTTGTAATTCTTCAAGCGTATTTTGTTTTGCAAAACTATCCGGATCTTCACCTTCGGGAAAAGTGCAAATTTTTACATTCATACCTTGCTCCAAAATCAAATCGATTCCTCGTAGCGCAGCGCGTATTCCTGCAGGATCGCCATCAAACAGTACTGTAATGTTTTTAGTCAAACGATTGATCAATCGAATCTGGTCGGGAGTTAATGCAGTTCCTGAAGAAGAGACAACGTTTTTAACTCCTTTCTGATACAACTGAATCACATCGGTATATCCTTCTACTAAATAACAATTGTCCTCTTTAGCAATCGTTTGTTTGGCATAGTAAATACCATACAACACTTTACTTTTATAATAAATATCACTCTCTGGAGAGTTGAGATATTTGGCCGCTTTTTCATTTTTAGCTAAAATTCGACCACCAAAACCAAGCACCCGTCCCGACATACTATGAATGGGAAACATGACCCGCCCTTTGAAACGGTCAAACTGTTTGGTTTCCTTCACAATTGAAAGCCCCGTACTTTCTAAATATTTGAGCTGATAGCCTTTTTTAAGGGCAGTATCCGTCAATCCACTCCAAGCATCCGTAGAATATCCTAACTGAAATTCTTTAATCGTCTCATCTGTAAACCCACGTTCCTTAAAGTAACTCAAACCGATGGCTTTTCCAGCATCTGTTTTAAGCAATGTGTTATGAAAATAGGTTCTCGCATATTCACTGACTAAGTACATGCTTTCGCGTTCCCCTGCAGCTTCTTTATCGGAATCCGACTGAACAGTTTCCTCAACTTCAATATTATATTTTCGTGCTAAATATTTGATGGCTTCTGGATACGTAAAATGTTCGTGTTCCATTAAAAACGAAACCGAAGTCCCTCCTTTTCCTGTTGAAAAATCTTTCCAAATTTGTTTCACAGGAGACACCATAAAACTTGGGGTTCGCTCTTCGCTAAAAGGACTTAAACCTTTAAAGTTACTCCCCGATTTTTTTAATTGTACAAAATCGCCAATCACTTCCTCTACACGGGCAGTGTCAAATACTTGATCTATGGTAGATTTTGATATCAAATTAAATACTTTTCTTTTAAATTTTTTCGATTCATAAAAATACGAGATTTAAGTTAGATACATAATACATTTTTTTGTTTATTTTTGGAACATGATACATAAAACAATAATTGCTTTTTCATTTATTACTTTAATTTTTAGTTGCAACAAGGATTCGGAAATAACCCCCCCTGAACCCGAAGTTATTTTAACTGAGAATGTTACAGTGTACGTTCCTGAAAAAATTCATGACAATTTAAGCTTGCTTGTTAAAGGCGGAAGTTTAACATCTTTTTTAATAGACAAGAAAGGGAATACCGTTCACGAATGGAATTTTGAAACAAAACTTGGAAACGACTTTGAATTATTGCCAAACGGAAAAAGTATTGGTATGTTTAAAAGAGCCGAAGTCTTTTTTAGTTTTGGAGGCTATGGTGGAGTGATTAAAATTTTTGACGAAACTGGTACGGAAGAGTGGAGTTATGATTATATAAATGGCAATGACATCGGGCACCATGATGTTGAAATGCTACCAAATGGAAATGTGATCTTTTTAGTGTGGGAAGAAATTGACCCAACAACAGCTCAAAATGCAGGTGTGAATTTCACCGAATCTATTTATGTAGAAAAATTAATTGAAGTGAATCCTACGACAAATCAAGTGGAATGGGAATGGCGTAGCTGGGACCACATTGTTCAAGAGTATGATTCTAATGCACCTAATTACGATTCAGTCGCAAACAACCCACAAAAGATTAATATCAACTATAATTTAGAATCTAACGGCGATTTCATGCATGCAAATGGCATTGACTACGATACTGTCAAAGACATTATATACATCAGTGTCAACTTCTTTAGTGAAGTATGGGTTATCGATCACAGCACCACAATTAGTGAAGCGAGTAGTTCAATAGGTGGAAACTATAATAAAGGAGGCGATTTGCTCTACAGATTTGGAAACCCAAGTGCTTATAACAATACTTTGGGAACGCGAACTTTTTACAACAATCACTTTCCTAATTTATTAGAGAATGGCGTGCCTGGAGAAGGCAACGTCTTGGTTTATGGCAATAGTGGACCAGACGGGTTGGAACAATCTACCGTCTATGAACTGATGCTTCCGGAACCTTTTTCATTACTTCCTAATACCAACAATGAACCCACTACCGTTTGGAGCTTTACCGATGAAGAATTATACCATGGAAAAATTTCGGGTGCAGATCGGTTGGTTAATGGAAACACCCTTATCTGTGAAGGTGGTTTTGGAATGTGGGAAGTCACCCCTGATGGAGAAGTTGTTTGGAAATATGAAAGCAACGCCAACTCGTGGAGGGCTTATGGCTATGAATTTGGAAGCCCAGCGTTAGAATACCTAAGACTTTAATCCCTTTATTTATTTCTTTCAATCACGTAATTCACCATCAAAATCAATGATTTTTTATAAGGAGATTCTGGAAAAGACTCCAATAATTTTAAAGCCTGCTCTTGAAATAACTTCATCTTAGAAACGGCATACTCCAAACCACCATTGTCTTTTACAAAAGCAATCACTTCCTTGACACGTTTGGAATCTTTGTTATGATTTTTAATAGAATTAATCAACCAACTTTTTTCTTTTTTAGAACAGTGATTGAGCACATAAATAATTGGAAGCGTCATTTTTTGTTCTTTGATATCAATCCCTGTTGGTTTTCCTATTTGTTGAGTACCATAATCAAACAAGTCATCTTTTATTTGAAACGCCATTCCAATGAGCTCTCCAAATTGACGCATCGTTTCTACCTCTTCTGAAAGAGGTTTCACAGAAGCAGCCCCCAAACTACAACAGGCCGCAATGAGCGTAGCGGTCTTTTGACGGATGATTTCGTAATAGATGGCTTCGGTAATATCTAAATTTCTAGCTTTTTCTATTTGTAACAACTCCCCTTCGCTCATTTCACGAACGGCCACCGAAATTATTTTCAACAAATCAAAATCGTTGTTGTCAATGCAGAGTAGAAGGCCTTTTGACAATAAAAAATCGCCCACTAAAACTGCAATCTTATTTTTCCAAAGCGCATTTATGGAGAAAAAACCACGACGACGGTCGCTTTCATCCACCACATCGTCATGCACCAAAGTAGCGGTATGAATCAACTCAAGCACGGACGCCCCTCTGTAAGTACGCTCGCTTACATCCCCATTGGATATCATTTTTGCCGTCAAAAACACAAACATGGGACGCATTTGTTTCCCTTTCCGATTGACGATGTAATGCGTAATACGGTTCAGAAGTGCCACCCGACTGGACATGGACAATCGAAATTTCTTTTCGAAAAGTTCCATCTCATAAGTGATTGGTTTTTTTATGGTTTCAATTTTCTTCAAACAGTCCGCATTGAAATCCAAAATTACACATATAAAACCTATTGTTTCTTAGAAATACGTTAAATAATTAAATCTGCTATGTTCTAAATATTGATTCTTTAGAATTGTTTAATGAAAACTAATTTAACCTAAAAAAAATATTATTTATTTAATAAAATTCTCAAAATGAGTTTATTAGTAAAAACCCTATTTGTATTATAAGTAATTTTTGTTTAATTTTACACATTAACCATTAAAAAAAATATTATGAAAAAAATTACTTTATTAGCCCTACTTGCAGGGTTTTTCAGCTATTCACAAGACACATTATGGTCTACAGATTGTGAAGATTATGCAACAGCGGACTATATAACTGTTGATAGTGACGGGGATACTTATGGCTTCGGAGCCATTAATACAGCCCTCACTGACACTGACCCACTTGATGTAGGGTTTTTCTCAGAATCATATAGCAATTTGGTTGGACCATTAACACCTGACAATTGGATTCTTAGTCCTGAAATGACTATTCCTGCCAATACAGCAAGTGTTACTATATCTCTTGATGTGTATGCATCAGATTCCGATTGGGCTGGAGAAAAATTTTCTATTGGACTGTATGAGTCAATAGAAGATATAGATGGTCAACCTTATACTTTTCATACTGAAACATTAACGAGTGCTGCAAGTGCAAGTTCTCCAAAAACCGTTTCTATTACAATTGAGAACGTCGACGCCGTGACAGATTTTTCTAACCTAACCGTAAGAATGTTTGTTAGACACTGGGATTGCACAAATATGTATCGGTTTGTGATAGATAATATGTCCGTAGCTGTTACCTCTAGCCTTTCTGTTGAAGGTTTTAATACATCAGACGTAGAACTTTATCCAAATCCAACAAACGGGTTAATTAATATCGCAGGTACTGACATTAGTAATATCAAAGAAATTTCAATTTTCAACCAACTTGGACAGAAGGTTATGAAACTTAATGCATCTCAACTTAACAACAATTCATTTGATATCTCTGATTTGAATAAGGGTGTTTATTTTGCTCAACTTAAAGATAACTCAAACAATAGTAAGACAATGAAAATCGTCAAAGAATAAGTACTTCTTTAATACACTATTAAAAAATCCTGTGAAGTCAATTTCACAGGATTTTTTTGTTTTGTAGTGTGGGCTAATTGATCTGTACTCGATACATTTTTTGCAAACAAAAAACACTCGAACTGACAAATCGAGTCACTTAAAACAATTGGGAAGCAATGGCTTTGATATTATCAC
>Ga0209534_10001491_pt1 | contig 24559 bp, 40 predicted proteins | sample COG_07_FD_184751 | JGI IMG/M metagenome (GOLD analysis project Ga0209534, IMG submission 184751) | Pelagic Microbial community sample from North Sea - COGITO 998_met_07 (SPAdes) (version 2) | ecosystem: Environmental > Aquatic > Marine > Neritic zone/Coastal water | place: Helgoland, sampling...
CCACTTACGTATTCGACATACTCGTCGAACGTCATCACATTACTGTGTGCGTGTATACGTTTCATATATTTGTTGTGTTCGCGATGATCTTGTTGCAGGCGTTCTAATCTAGCCTGTGTCATCTTGGTGGGTTTACGCTTTTTTGTATTGAGCGTGGTCATGCCACGTACTAAACTCATTGTCATATCTGCGCCTATCTGTTGCCTTATTATGTTTATATAATAGCACGGACAGGCGCAAATGTCAAGTTATTTTGGTAAAAGACCAAAAAAGAATTGTATTATACTACTCTTCTTTTCATAATCTTGTATGTAGACTCTGGTCTACCTACTGAATCGTTTGAGTTAGTTTCTACTACTCTTACGTCGAAACCTGCTTCTCTTAATTCAGTTAATCTTGCACCTGGTGACATAATTGCTAAGTCATCAGTTAGATCTTCAGTTGTAAACGATTTACCGTTACCCCAGTAGTTTGCTAAGATTTGTTGGTTTTGAGTTCCTTCGTTAAAGAACTTAGTACCTTTTGCTTTAGTTGTATTTGACATAATGTTACTCCTTATTATTTTTATTATTTTAGTTAACATATTAAGAATATAATAACATAATAAAGCGCAAACGTCAACCTTTTTTGGTAAACTAGTAATTTTCCGCGTATTTTAGCGGTTTATTTACTCATTAATGCCACAGCCGCATCGTATTCATCACGGGCAACAACACCTTCACGTAGCAATTTCTCTCTATTTGCCATGTGTTTCATTTCAATTTCGTCTTTAGATCCGCCAAAGTATGCTACAGCATGACCTTCTTCAATAAGAATATCAGTAGCACGTTTTTCGTCAATAAGGAAGTCTCCGAGTATTCTTCCAAACTTACCTTTTTTATCTTCACCACTTCTATCAATCTCTGTTTTAAGAACTTGCATTGACCCAATTGGTAATAAGTCTTTAAGTCTATCTTTACTTGCGAGTCCAAAAGTCTTTTCTACTTTATCTCTTGTTCTAGATTCTGGTGTGTCTATGCCCATCATTCGAACACGTTCTTTGTGCATCCAAACACCAAAGCCTAGATCTATATCTACATCAACAGTATCACCGTCAACGACCCTTAGGATTTTACATTTATATTCGTACATTATTCACTCCCTCACTTTATGTATTTTTTTAATAATAGGTAAGCGGCATAACATACAAACAAATATACTGTTGCTACTCCTACATCTATTAAATGTTCTCGCATATGATATATAAATTCTATACCTGCTTGAACATCACCCTCGGTTACTTTTTGTTCCATTATTCACTCCCTACCATTTCAAATAATGCAGGACCAAAACTACTTGCGGCCCAACCTAGTGCTACGATAGTAATCACTCCATAGATTAACCATTTAATCTTAAAGTCATCTACAGTCATCTTTAGTGCTACTAGTTCGTTGCCTAAGATGCGTACTGCTACTTCCATCTTACCTGTGTTGTCTTCTTTTGACATCTACTTCCCCTGTCCTTTATATTTTTTATAACTTCTTTTTTTACTCTTATTCATAGAAGAAAACTTTGTTCTACTGTGGTTTCTTCCTTGACTTGTCTTTTTTGGTTGTGTTTCGTGTGCTTCATAATACTTGTGTAATTTCATAACCCTCCTTGGTTATGTACGTATTTATTATTTTTAAGCCATAAAAAAAGGCCGCACAAGGCGACCCTTTTCTTTAGTATAAGTTTGACTTAGAAACTAAATGACATACCTGCCATTGGTGACCAATCTTCTGCGTCTGTGTCATAATCAACACCTGCACTTAATTCTACACCTGACCAGTTGTACACATACTCGCCGCCGATGTGCTGTAGACTATTGTCTTCATCGCCGTTTACATATGCTGTAATACCGTTTGATGCTAAAGTTCCTTCATATGCAAAATGCTCTGCATCTATATCATATGTCATCATACCGCCTGCTGTTGCAACACCTAAGTCTACATTACCGATTTCACCACCCCATACATAGTTTTCACTTGTACGGTTGTAGTCTACTGATGCTGTTACATCTGCAATATCTGTACCAAATGTGTATGCACCTTGTAGGTTGCTTACTTCTGATACATCAGTTGTCCAGTTAGATAAACCTAATGCTACACTTGCGCCGCCCATTGTTACTTGCAATGACTCAGTCATTGCTGGAGTTGCTAGTGTGCCGTTTGCTACTGCATCTGCTGTTGTGCCTGGCATTAGATCATTGTCATCACCAAATGCTAAACCAAACGCACCTACTGTAGTTCCTACAGTCCATGTGTCTAAGGTTATTGCTGAACCATCTGTTGCTTTAAAGTCTAGGTCAACTGTTGCAATGTCTCCAGCATCAAAATCTAATTCGATACCCATTGTGCCTGCAGTTTTACCTGCGGCTGTTTCAGCAAAGTCCAAGTTTACAGCACCTGTCATAATTGGTGCTACTGTTGGTAATTCTGCTGTTGCTTCTGCGTTTGCTAATGTCGCTGATGAAAGCGCCAAAAGACCCGCTGTGGCGATTGTTATAATTCGCATATTTTTCTTCCTTAAATTTTATAAAATTAAGAGTGCTATCCCGGTTAGTATGCACTCCGTATATTACTTATCTACAAACCAACGAACCTACGCCAGTCTGGTACTTTATAAGAAAAGAGTGTTACAATTAAGCAACACTCTTTAATGCTATGTTTGGTAACAAGGCCTAACTACCCCGTAACAGCCTTAGGCCGCTAATGCCATTTCTGGCGCATAATTGTCGTTTGCAATTATAAAGTTTGACCAATAACGCAGTCATCCGGTAAACTCCACTTCACTACAACACCAGTCGATCCTATTTCGACCCCATCATAAGCACACTCAGTAAATGTGTTTATGGTGGAGTCGTCGGGTACTGCCCCCGAGTCCTGTATGTGTTCACGTTGCTTCAACGTCTACATATTATTTATACAGTCAAACGGTATTCTTGTCAACCATTATTATACTAAATATCTCCAATTATGTTACAACATAAACATTTGATAGTTAGAGCAGAAGTAAGTAACCCTCCAAGGTACGAGCAAACAATTATCGATTGGTCAACTAATCTAATCCGCGACATTGGTATGAAAATAATGATGGGACCGTTTGCAAAGTACTGTGAAATGAAGGGTAACCGAGGACTAACTTGTGTTACTATTATTGAAACTAGTCATGTTGCAATACATGTATGGGACGAAGGTGCCCCTTGTTTAGTACAACTTGATGTATATACTTGTGGTGATTTAAATAAGCAAATAATTTTTGATGCTTTAGAAAAGTTTGATCCAGTCAAAATTGATTACAAATATCTTGACAGAGAAAAAGAGTTTATAGAACTTTAGAAACCGGCTTTGTTACTTCTGAATATTTTATAGCAAACAATGTGCCCTCCTTATGATCGTCGACATCTACATAAATGTCACAACGACAATACGTATCTCCTGGTAGGGTTTGACTGTTACTTCTAATGTATTTTAATTTGAAACCGTCTTGGTTACATTGCTTCCACAAGTCTTGTCCTAGTTCACGCATAACCCACATGTTTTCCATTTTAGTCTTTGCGTGGGACCATTTATATTCACACTGTCCAATAAAAAATCTCATTTATCCACCAGGCACAAATTTGTCTTTAGGTGTATACCAAACTTTTTGATCATGCAATCTGCCTAATAAGTTTTGTATTTCATGCATTTCTTCTTTTAACTTATCAGATGTTTCACCATTAGCAATGGCTAGACCTCTACGACCTGCTTTTGCTCTTAAGGCTTGTTCGATAATCTCGATATCTCTTATTGTAAGTTTAAACTGTGTATTTGCTTTTGGCATTTTAATAAGTTCTTTCATATAAATATTTCAGACGCCAGTTTGGAACTGCTTCTTGACTCATAAATTCGTAATTACTTAAATGGTTAAAATCAACATATGTTTGATTGGCATATTTTGTAGAATTTTTTGTTACTCTCACATCCTTTTTATCGTCTAGCCAGAACGGAATTCCTAAAGGCCTAGTCATTAAACAAACATCATATGCTACACCAAACATATAAACTTTATCAATCTCTTGCATATCATTTATTTCAGATGGAATATGTGCAGTAAGTTTTTCTATACTCGGATGGTATAGTTTTTCATTTAGAATAATTGGACAAGTAGTTAGTTTTCGGCTGGTTCGTATCGGTTGTTTTATAAAATGCTCTTTAGCATACCATTGTTCTTTGTTAAGTATATTTTTTGTATTAGTGTAAAACACATTGTCTTGATATAATTCGTTTGGGTCTATATCATACGAAGCAAGATAGACTCTATCTAATTTTAGTCTGTTTATTGAATCTATTATATTGTAATGATATGACTCTAAAGATGTAGATCTTTTACCTTCGCCAGGACTATAACAATCTATAATAACTGCAACATTTACCATATTCTTAATACTTTACCATTGCCTGCTATGATCATAAAACATGTTACTAAATGTAATACAATCCAAAAGGTACGAAAAGCCAGTGCCTTCTTTACATCTGATTGTGTAATAGGAAGGAATTCTGGCTTATCGTTGTCGTCTATGCCAATAGGCATGCCAACAGTTCTAGCCCATAATTTAAGCCAGCGCCGTTGACCGCTCATTACATTGCGTTCTTTTTGTCTTGAATTTCTGCTCTACGTGCCTTAGTAAGTTTGCCTAGGTCACCTAGTGCTTTTCTTGCTCTTGTTGCCGCGGCTTTAACACCTTTTTCATCAAAAGTCTCTGCTTCTGTTAAATAATTGTTAAACGCTTGTACAATCTGTTCGTGATTTGTCATATTTTTCTCCTATTTAAATGTTTATTATATATTACTTCTTAGTAGTTGTCAACCACTATTGTAGTGCAATGCCAGTAGTACGTTCAACATACTGTGAGGCAATGCCCTTTTCAGTTTTTGCTATACATGCAACGGATGTTGATGTAAGATTAAATTTGCCATCTGGTGATACACTAAACATGAAAGGTGCTAGACCTAGTCCTTGTTGTTGTGCAATAATTACCATAGGCTTGTTAAGGATATAAGATTTGTCAGTCTCTGAATCGAGTCTGGCAACAATCTCTTCTCCGCTACTTAGTTTAAAAGATACGGTATCACCGACCTTGTATGGGGCTTCTATTAACATATATTATCCGTGGCCTGTTCCGTTGAAGTTTGTGTCTTCGATATATTTTACAAACTGTTCGTATCCGCCAACTGATTTGCCGTATACTTTTATTTGTGGGAATGTCTTTGCTTCTGGAAATTCTGCAAAGACTGCTTCTCTATCAAAGTCTTTTCCAAGTTCTTTATATTCAAACTTGAATTGTCTTGATTCGCATAATGCTTTCGCTTTCATGCATGAAGGGCAAGCAGGCTTACCCCAGATCTCTATAGTCGTCATAAACTAAATCCTTTTAGTGCATCCGAGTCCACATCTTGTTTAATTCCACCAATGATGTATGATTCAACTTCAGTCTCCTGAGGTGCAACTTGCAATCCAGATGAACTTAGCCAATGTTGTGTCCAAGGTAACGGGTTAGTATTCACTGGAGCATCAAAAATTGTATCAAAGCCCAGTGCCTTAAGTCGACGGTTTGCAATGTATTCTACATACTGATTAAGTAGTGTGGTATTTAAACCAATCATACTGCCGTCTTTGAATAAGTATTCAGCCCAATCTTTTTCTTCTGCAACACACTCGCGCCATAATTCATACACTTCTTGTTTACACTCTTTAGCAATCTTAGCCATCTCAGGATCGTCTTTGCCGCTTGCCCACAACTTTAATATGTGTGTGCTGAGTGCCAAATGTTGTGCTTCATCTCTAGCAATAAGTGAAATAATCTTTGCACTACCTTCCATTAGTTTTAATTCTCCAAAACCAAATGTACAAGCAAACGATACATAAAAACGTAAACCTTCTAATATGTTTACAGTCATCATTGCAAGATAAAGTTTTTTCTTAACTTCATGCATGTTACCTTCGCCGCGATGTTGAAACGCATCTACTGCATCATTGAATGCATCGTAATGTTTAGTAACACTTGTTGCTCTATCAATAATCTTTTCATCATCTAAGATAGTATCAAATACTTCTGCTGGATCTGCATAAACATTTTTCATAATATGTGTATAACTACGACTATGAATTGTTTCGAAAAAGTCCCAAGTAACAATACATCCTTCTAGTTCAGGTAGTGATACATGTGGCAAAAATGCTAAACATGGACCACGTCCTTGTACACTATCAAGAAGTGTTTGATACTTTAGGTTAGCAGTAAAAATATGTTTCTGCTCTGGACGAAACTGTGCAAAGTCTGCTCTATCCTTTTGTAGACTTACTTCCTCAGGTCTCCAAAAATAACCTAACATAGTTTGATTAAGTTTATCAAACACAGGGAAACGAAACGTATCGTAACGCTGTGTATTTTGGTCTGCTCCAAAAAACATATTCTGTTTTGTGAAGTCTACTTTTTCTTTGTTAAAGACAGTCTTTGCCATTTCAATTCCTTACTTACTTCTTCTATATAACTATACACTCTATTCAAATGCGTGTCAACCTAAATTGCACATGCATCACAATATTCTTCATACTCTTCGTCGGAGCCGTTAAACTCTGTACGCTCAACTGGAGATTCTTTTACATTGTCGTGCCACCCTACGTTATGTGCCGGCTCGTCAATTAGTTCGCTTGGATCAGTTTTGTAATCATAAGTGTTTTGATAGTAACTTGTCTTCCAACCTAACTTGTAGGTATTTAGCAGGTCTTGTATCATCTGACTCATTGGAACTTCATTATTTTCAAAATGTGTTGGATTATATGACCAATTACCACTAATGGCTTGATCAAAAAACTTTTGCATCACTGCTACTACTTTAATATAACCTTCGTTACTAGGCATATCCCATAATAGCGTATAATGTTGTTTTAGCGTAGTATACTGTGGAACAATCTGCTTAAGAGGCCCCTTCTTGGACTTCTTAACGGACAAGTATCCGCGTGGTGGTTCGATTCCGTTAGTCGCGTTCGACACAACGGAACTGCTTTCTGATGGCATCTGAGCGGACAACGTCGAATGTCGTAAGCCGTGCTTTCTAATGCTCTTGCGTAAAGTATCCCAATCATATTTTAGTTTTACCTTTGCAACGTCATCAACTTCTTTCTTATATGTGTCAATAGGAAGTATGCCGTCACTATATTTAGTGCGGTTAAAGTATTCACAAGCACCACGTTCTTCGGCAAGTGTATTTGATGCTTTTAGCAAATAATATTGGAATGCTTCTGTAAGTTCATGTACAAGTTTCCATGCTTTTGGATCATCATACTTAACTTTGTTTTTTGCAAGATAATGTGCAAGTCCGATATAACCAACACCTAATGAACGTCTTGCTTTAGTTGACTTCTCAGCCGCTTTAATTGGATAACGCTGGTAGTCAATAATTTCTTCTAGTGCTCTAACTGCTAAATCACAAAGGTCTTGTAAATCATCTAATTCTCTTAGTGTACCTACGTTAATAGCACTAAGGATACACAATGCAATTTCGCCTTCTTCGTCATCGATATGATTGAGTGGCTTAGTTGGTAATGTAATCTCTTGACACAAATTACTCATGTATACTTTGTCTTTAAATGAACTGTGTGTATTACAATGATCAACATTCATAATATAAATGCGTCCTGTTTCTGCACGTTCTTTAATTAACGCACTAAACAATTCCATTGCAGAAACTTTTGATTTTTTAATACTTGTCTTACGTTCGTATGACTCGTATAATTCTTTAAACTTATCAGCATCACCAAAGTATGCTTCGTATAAGCCTGGCACATCGTGTGGCGAGAATAAAGTTATGTCGCCTCCTGATAACAATCTTTCATACATAGTTTTATTAAGTTGAATTGAATAATCTAACTTACGTACACGATTGTCTTCTGTGCCTTTGTTGTTCTTTAGCACAAGGATGTCTTCAATCTCTTGATGCCAAAAAGGAAAATGTGTTGTAGCACTTCCACCACGTACACCATTTTGTGTACAACAACGTACTGTGCTTTCGAACTTCTTTAGGAACGGGACAATACCTGTGTGTGCTACTTCGCCGCCTCTGATCTTTGAGTTAACGCCTCTGATTCTTCCTGCGTTGATTCCGATGCCTGCCCTTTGCGCCGTATAACGTCCAATAGACATATCGCTGGCAAAAATGCTATCAAGGGTATCATCAGAGTCAACAAGAACGCAACTTGCAAACTGCCTGACAGGGGTCCTGACGCCTGCCATGACTGGCGTTGGGATATTGATTTTAAATAGTGAAGTCGAGTCATAGTATCTCCTTACATAATACATTCTATCTTCTTTAGGATAATTTGCAAATAGTGTTGCCGCAATCATCATGTACATGAACTGAGGAGTCTCAAATATTTCGCCTGATGAACGATCCTGACAAAGATACTTGTCTGCAACTTGACGCAATCCTGCGTAGGTAAAGTTTTCATCTCGCTTGTGTTTAATGTATGCATCTAATGAAGAAATTTCAGTACTAGTATAAGATTCTAATATTGCAGGATCATACACACCACGATCGATATTTTTTTGAATCATTTCATTGAACGGAATGTTTTTGTATTCACCAAAAACTTGTTTGTTAATACTATAAGATAATAAACGTGCCGCGGCATACTGATAGTTAGGTGCATCTAATGAAATTAAATCATTTGCACTTCTAATTAAAATTTCTTGTATTTCGTTAGTGCTCATACCATCGTAAAATTGTAAGTTTGCATTCATTTCAATTTGACTAGCACTTACTCCTGCCAGTCCTTCACAGGCGTGCATTACTACCTTGTGAATCTTATCAATGTTTAGTGTTTCTTTAGTGCCGGTTCTTTTTACAATCATGGTACCGTTTGTCATCTGTCTCTCTCCGTTCGTTGTTCTTTTATCTAATGTATGTGGTATTTAGTTTAGGGGTGGCATGCGATGAATCTCTTGCGGTTCTAGATCTTTTAGTGCTTGATCTACATGTACATGCGTTGAATTATCAAATCCTAACACCCTATCACCTACCACTAGCAAATAGTAATGTTCTGATTTTTTGTTGTTTATACCAATATGTATCTCGAATTTCTCCCTTGAAAAACGATCAGTTAACTGTAAAGAATAACACATACCTAGTACACGACAAAAGTCGCAATACATGTTTTCGTTAACTAACTCCCAGGGGGTAGGCCAAGTACTTGGTGTATACGGATCTGTATTAATACTCACCGTAGGTATTTTATTGTAATAATTAATTACATCTTGCAGAGGATCATCAGACTTTTCCAATGTTTCTCTAAATGCTGACCATTCAGAGAGCCTTTGCTCATAATTTAATTCATTCATTTATTACCGTTTTGATCTCACGTGGAACTTGAAAGTCCCAGCGTCGGTTGCTGTTGCATTACTTACTTTAATTTCTACTGTATCTTTAGTTGTATCTGCATTTTCATCAACTAAAGCCGCAGTTAATTCAAAGTTTGTAACAAGACCTGTTGAACCAGTAAAGTTATACTCGTCCCTCACAATTATGTTATCATTATCATAATCGACAGTAACATAAAGTATACCTGAGCGATGTGCTTGGTATGCTGTACTATGATAAACATAATCAATTTCGTAATTTGTATTTGCATCACCCGGTAGTCTAAAATATCTATTTGCTACTGATTGGAACACAACTTCTAAACTAGAAGTTCCATTCATATCAAATTGACAACTACCTTCAATGACTGGTGTAAACTTTTGGTTTACAATATATTGTTGTTCAAACGACAATGCTTCAAAACGTTTGAAGAAGTCACCGGAACTTGTATTTCCTGTTTTGTCAAACTTCATTACTGAATACGCACTGTTTGCTTCAGTACCATTGTTGTTACCAACACTGTTAAACGTGTTACCAACACTAGAATTATTTGTACCTTCTTTAACCCAAACAGCATTTCTTGCAATTTCATCAAAGGTACTGTTCTGAATTTTTGTTCCTGTTGGTCCTGCGTCTTGTCCTAGTTGTCCTAGTACTGTGTTTTCACCTAACACTATTCCATAACCTAGTTCATCAAATGTACTACTCTTAACTAGAGTATCGTTAATGTTGAAGTCACTGTAAATTCCGTAAGTCCAACCTTTAATAGTAACATCAACAAATGTATTGTTGTTGCTCATTACTGCGGCACTATCGCCTATAAGACTAAATGCTTTTTGTCCTGCGACTATTGCATCACCTGATGTCCAATTACCTACAACTTTTAAGTTGCTAAAATGACTATCTCTTACACTGTGCATATCAAACATTACACCTGATACACTTTGATTTAAAGTTATACCTTCTATAGTAATATCTTTTGCTTGGTTAAGAAAACTATTTGTTGAAGTTGCCGCATATGATCCCGGTGTACTATCACCGTTTACAAATGTAAACCCTTCAGCGGCACTTGTATTAAAAATTGTTTTATCTATTCCTGCGCCACGAAGTGTAGCATAAGGAGGAAGTTTAATTGTTGCAGTAAGTTTATATGTACCAGGAGAAAGTATTAAATGAACTCTGCTTGACGGATTAGTTTTATTTGTATTAATGTAAAGTTGATCAATGGCTCTTTGAAATGCTACTGTGTCATCTGTGACACCATCGCCTACCATTCCAAAGTCTGAACTATAAACATGATCATCTAAACGTGCTTGTAAACTTCTTTGTATTGGTTGTGTCGAACTTGGTCCAGTTGTTATTCCACTATCATTTCTGTAAGTGTACTGTCCTGCAAGTTGAAAAATGCTATCATGTTCTGTAAGAATCTTTGTGTTACCTACAGCAGGAGCACCTTCGCTCACACTGCCGTTTCCTACATAAAATTCTTGACTATCAATTGCCCATCCAAGTTCACCTGAAGCAAGTTGTGGTAAGTTATCCACACCCTTTTTGCCTCTTCTAACTTGTATACGACTGATTTGTACTACTGCCATATTCTTCTCCTATTATACATATTTAGCCGTGTTTCTCATAATATGCATAAACCCTATTCCACCATTCTTGTTCCCATTCTTTAAATTCATGTGGCCATAGGTCAAATTGTTGGTATTCACCTGCTCTGCTACACATAAAGATGTGTCCTTCACAGATATTAGTATCATATATTTCGTTGTGTGCGATAGCATATGCTGTTAATTGTAAAAAATAATCTTGTACCCACTCTAATTTCTTAGGCTTATTAGTTTGTTTAAAGTCCATAATACAAGGTTGCCCTTTGTATTGTCCTACAAGGTCAGTAGTTCCTGCATACATTTGTGGAACATACAAAGCAACTTCACTGCCCCATATTTCATCTACATCTGATAGTGCTTGTTCTTTTACTTGTGTTGCCATCATGTGTGCTTGTTTAGCATAAGGATTACTGCCTGGTTCAGCCCACGTGCCAAACTCAACATAATCTTCTAAGTATTTGTGCATACGTGTTCCAACACCTGCGGCTTCTGTTACAATTTCTTGTGCTTTAGTTTCGCCTACACGTTTACGCCAAGCAATAAGATGTGTCTTGTCTTTTGTGGCGTCTAAGATTGTAGTAACGCTTGCTACAGCGTGGCCATCAGGGGTCAAGTACTTACGCTTACCATCTACGCTTTTTCGTTGAATTGTTTGATAATCAAATTTATTTGTTATTAGAGTCATCGACTTCGTCCCAATCATGTTGCATAGCAAATGGATCGCTATAAAAAGGATCCACTGTACTGAAAGGATCATCTTGTGCATCTACTTCAGTTACTTCTGGAACGTAATGTTTAATCATATTTTCGACACCAAGTTTAAGCGTCATAGTACTGCCTGAACATCCTGAACAGGCTCCGCCTAGTTCAAGTAATAGTCTACCGTCTTTATATTCTAGAAATTCAATGTTGCCGCCATGACTTGCAACGCCAGGCTTAACATGCGATTCAATTAACTCTTTAATTTGTTTGATGATTTCCTCATCAGTTCTTGTTGTCATAAAGTATGCTCCTAATTTAAGTTAATTATACTAGAAGTATTGTCTATTGTCAACCTAAATTTGTGGCTCTTTTTGCCATTGAGGAAACTGTTTGATCTGAACTTGGTTCTTTAGCGTCTTGTGGAATGTCATCCATTTCACTGCTTTTAAATGTTAATTTGTTCTTATCAAAGTTTTTGACCATTGCTTTTACTATAGGGTCAGTATTGTATGCTTGTAGGAAAACATCATAACTGAATTGTGACTTACCAACATTTTGCATTAGTTGGTCCAATTGATCAAATGTAAATGTTTTTTGGTCTTTGTTACTGAGGACGGTTAAGACCTTTTTCAACACTTCCGTGTCGACGTTCTCAGTTACGACTTTTTTCCGGCTAGTATCGAACCAATCTTGCGTGAACGTTCTATGCTCTCACGTGTTTCGCGTCCTGCTTCTGCTTCGCCACCTGCGGCCGCCGCGTCTGCACCAAATTCATCTTCTGCTTCACCTGTTTCTGGATCTACTGCTGGCTCTTCTGCATCTACTGTTGGTTCCATTGCTGGCTCTTCTGCTGGATCTTCAGCACCCATTGTATCCACAGGCTCACCTTCGCCTGTTACAATGCCTACACCATTTGTTAGTGCTTCACGTGTTGATTCCATTGCAGTGTACATTGCTTCTAATGCTGGCTTTACCGCATTAGTAAATGCTTCTGATTTCTCTGCACCTAGTTCGTCTCTGATAGCATCTGCAAGTTCTAACATTGACTCTGTTTGCATTTCTGCTGTGTCTTCCATCCAACCTGTAACTCTGTCTACCATGTCTTTAGAAGCCATAACTAATTCTGCGTTATCTTCTGCACCTTCTTTGATTACTGATTCTTTCATTTCTTTCATGCAATCGTCAATCATATCTTTTAATTTACCTTGATCGCAATCTGGGTGCATTTTACAAATTTCTGCTTTAGTCTTACCATCTTTACACATTTTCGTAATGTGTGCTTTTGAAGGCATTTTATCTTCTGCTTCAACAACTGGTGGTGTTTCTTTAATTGCTTGATTAAGAACGTCTAAAAATAATTTTGACTTTTGATAACTTTCGCTCTTAACTGCATCAAAACTTTCGTTTGTTTCAATGTCTTTCAACATAGTACGCACTTTGTTACGTGCATCTTCTAGTTGTGGTAATGTAAATTTGGCAATATCAATTTTAGTGCCATAACGCTTTGCAAGACTCTCATTGAGTGTTGCCGCTGTAATTGGTGTTTTAATTTCTCTAATGTTCATTGTTCATATCCTTGCAGAATTTGTTATAGTTATTTATCATTCTAATTGTATATATAGTCCTCAAGTCGAGTTCTACCTTTATCGATCTTGGTTGTAGCAATATCTAGCCTGCATTCTAGCACTTCTTTACGCAATTCATCGTCTGATTGCTTATAACTGTGCTGGAAAAATACTGCATCATTGTAGTTTTTTTCTATCTCGTAATCAATTTTCAGTACTTCATTAACTACATTATGTCCTTCAGCATGTTTTTTAGCAATAGCAACTGCGGCTGTTTTACTAAATGTATGTGCAACTTGCTTTTGATGCTTCATATCAAACACATAGTTACCTTTTTTGCTTGTGCGAACTATCATATTACCTATGCGGACGCTGTTACCTTTCACATACGGAAAGGCTACATCTTCTAGACCTTGCTCGATCAAGGCTTTTAGTTCATTTACTAAGGCTTTCGTCATTTGCAACCACCATGATATTACCATTGTTATGTACTTTACTTACTAAACTCTTACGTATTAGACCTTCAAGAACGAATTGTTCTCTTTCGTCAAAACTTTCATATGGCATAACACCTTTTACATTACGAAGTAAATCTGCTTCTTCGTTGCTCATTGCTATAGTAAATTGTGTTATTAACTCGTTTAGTTTCATTTTATTTCATACTCTGTAGTTGCTTTTTTAGCATATCTAATTCGGCTTTCTTAGCCTTAATTTGCTTTTGTGCAACGTCTTTCTGCATTTTCTGCATCTTGCGTTGCTGTGCTTGTGCTTTTGGATCAGTTGGGTCTGCGCCTGGTTGATCTGCGGCCGCTTGTGCTTGCTTTGGTCCAGGTCCAGGTACTATACCTGTTGCTGGTGTTGCCATTTGGGTGCCTGTTGCTCCCTGTGGTTTATTTGGTACATCAAATACTTCTGGGTCTGACTTTTTATATCCTGTACTTCCAGGTCCACCTCGTCCTGCTAGTGCCGCTAGTCCTGCTAGTCCTAATGCTCCTACTCCTAGTCCTCCTAGTCCTATGCCTTTACCTATTCCTCCAGATTTTTTAGGAAGTGTTCCTGTACCTGTTCTTGACTTAACACCCGGTGCTTGCTTTGGCTTAGGTGCTTGTTTAGGATTGGTACGTGCTTGTGGTTTAGGTGCTTGTTGTGGTTTAGGTACAGTACTACCTGGTTTAGGTTGTGCTACTCTTGGTGGTGGTTGTGTTCCTGGTCTAGGTGCTGTTGTACTTGCCGGTGGCTTAGGTGCCGCTGTACTAGGTGCAGGTGTTGTTGGTTGTTTAGGAGCCGCTGTTGCTCCTGGATTTGTAACTTGTGGATTACTTACTCTTGGCTTTGGTGGCTGAGTTCTTATCTTAGGTGCAGTACCTGGCTTTGGAGTTGCCAATGCTGGTGGTTGCATTGTACTAGGTGGTGCTGTTGTACTTGCCGGTGGCTTAGGACTTGCTATGCTAGAAGGCGGTGCTGGTTGTCCTGGCGCACTAGTTTGTGGTGCCGTAACTGCTGGGTTTTGTGTCTTACCTGTTCTAGGTTGATTTCTACCTTTGCTTGTAGCCTTACCATCACGCTTAAATGCATCTTTACCTTTTTTAATTAAATTTTGTATAACAGGTTTGCCACGCTTAATAAGTTCTTGCCCACCTTTTTTAATAATTGGTCCTGCCGCGCTTGCCGCTCCTCTTGCTAGTGCCGGTATTAGGGCAAGCGGATTTTCATTAATGATTAGATCAAGACGTTCGCCTTTGTCGTTTTTGTTAAACTCGTCAAATCTCATTAACTAGTCCTTCTCTTGCCTGCAAATCTTTTCTTAGGTCTAACGTTAATACGCTTCAAACGTTTACTTGCTGGATTGGCTCTTTTAGTTTTCTTTGTATTAATTTTAATTTTGTTTGGAGTTTTGCGTTTAGTTTTAGTAAGTTGAATCTTTGCTTTTTGATTTAAAGGTTTATTACATGTTGCGGCTCTTGCAACAATACGTCCTTTACGTATTCCACTTGTGCAACGATACTTACGTACTTGTTTACCACCTGAACGACTCCATATAGTTCTAACTGCTTCAACTACTGGGTCTTCTGTTATGTAAAATTCACGTAACAACATCTAACGTCTCGCTTTATTCATTGCCTTAAGTCTTCTACTTGCGGGATTAATACGTTTAGTTCTTCTTGATTTTCTAGCAATACGTTTACCTAGTCTAGCCTGTGTACGCTTTAAGGTATAACGTGCTTTCATATTAATAGGTTTAAAACATGCGCTAGGTGCGGCAACAATACGTCCGTGGCGAGTACCACCGGAACACCTATACTTACGTACGACCTTGTTGCCTCTGCGTCCCCAGATCTGTTTTTCATCTAGTTCAAATTGCTCGCCCGCGGGGTCAGTAATGAGTTCTCTTAAGTTCATACTGTATTTATGTTTAGGAAAGGTTAAGTAAAATAACTACGATTGTAGATAACAAGCCAGCAACTACTGTGCCTGCCGCACCAATGATTACTTTAGTCATTGATTGCTGTCCTCTAGTAATGTCATCGTGAATATGATGCACTTTTGCTTCAATTTTATCTAAGCGAGTTTCAAGATTTTTATATCTTTGTTCGCATAAATCTACATGTGCTTCTAGGTTTTCACGTTCTAAGGCAGTTGCCATTGTTTATTCTCCATTAGTAAACTTCGTAAGTTAGCCTAATATGCCTTGAATGGTGTTTTAGTGTTTGCCTTATATAGAGTATTTATCATCTTCGGCCAATATCTTAAACAAGATATTGCACTTTTTGGCATCTGATGTACAGAATAATGCATCTTCCATGATGCAATTTTCTTTTAAGTTTTTAACCACAGGAACCATATCAAAATCAGTTTCCATCATTTCAACACTGTGTGATTCATCTTGCTCTACAGTAATAATGCAACGCCATACGTTTAAATTTTTGTTAGCGTAGTCACTTCCAAAGCCTATTGCTTTTTGTTTCTTAAACACAGGGTCTGAAATTTCTACGTTGGTTCTAAGTCCAAGTGTTTGTACAACACTCATATAGTTTTGTTGCTGTCCGTATGCTAGTTTGTCTTCGCCACGACGTGCATTTGTTTTTGTGATATCTACTAACGTAGTTAATTCAAATGTGTTCATGTTAGTACTTATCGGTCACAAAAAAAGGCCCAGTAAAAACTGAGCCTTTTAATGTTAAAGTTATTAAACTTATAACAACTATTAAGTTGCTACAAATCCGTCTAAGTCACGTGCTGTTACTGTTGCACTTGAAAGATCAACACCGTCTACTGTACCCATGTTCTGTAAGCGAACTTGCATTGAAGCCGCTGATTGTCCATGTCCGTGTACGATTGCAAAAATCTTACCTGCTGTACCTGTTGACTTGTACATTACTGGTGAAAACTCACCAACGATTTGAGCCAATGCTCCGTCAACGCCGTCTTTTGCGGCTAATGATACGATTGCATCGATTTCTACACCGATTAGATCTGCTGTGTTGTATTGAACGCCATGATCACGTCCGTCTTGATTTACTCTTGCTACTGATGCCATTTTATATCTCCTATATTTTCTCTAATGACCAATTTCGTTTCTCTACGAAGTTGTTATATGTATTTACCAAAGAGGAGAAAAAACGCCTATTTACGGCTCTTTTTTGCTCTCTGATGCAGTGCTCTTAGGAGATTTATGTATGCAGGTCCTGCTTTTACGATGTCATCTAGCATTTTAACCGCCGGAATGTAGCCTTGTACGAACTGTCCAGGTATACTTCTGCCTTGTTTTGCTAGTGCTAGGAAGTTTTTAGTACGCATAACGTTTTCTGTACCTACTACATAGCGATATAAACTAATATCACGTGCATCTGTGCTGATATCTGGTACACTTACTGTAGGTTCATTGTCTGCTACTCTTGCTGTTTCTAGATCATTTGTTGCGGCTAATTTACTAAGGTCATCAACTAAATCACTTGTACGTAGTTTTGCTCTTGCGGCAATTAATAATCTTGTGATAGTGTTTTCTTTGTCTTTAGTACTTAGGCTTCTATATCTTGTAAGATTTCTTCGTACAATTTTATAGTCGGCATTGCTAATATTCAACCCACCTTCAAGTTTGATAAGGAATTGTGAAGTTTGAGTATACTGATGACTACTTGCAATACTTTTTAACCATCCATTAAGTTGCATCAACGGCAAGTTAGTTCTTTGCCTCATTGCTTTTGCGGCACTAGGATCTTTTAGTTTGTTCATAGCATCTTCGTCGCCATTTACAAAGTAAGCAAGATTATATAAATCTGTGCCACTCATCCTATACGCTTTAAACGTATCGTAGCCTGTAGTTCTTTTAGCATACTCACTTGCTGTACGTCTAAAATAAGCATATTGATTTAGTGCTTCTAATATCAATACACTTAGATACAATCGTTCACAACAATCTGTATACGTCAGACTCTTGAGCGTACCTGTACTACGAGTCATTCGTGCCTCGTGCATGTCCTTAATGAATTCCATCATTTGTTTTTATTCTTCTTCTGGTTGCTCTGGCTCAGGATCTTTAACACCTGCACCTGGTTTTACGTCTGCGTTTTTAACTTTAGCAATAATTGCTTTTGCCATTTCAACATCTACGTTTGCATCTTTTAATGCTTCACCTGGTGTCTTAGGACCAAATGCTGAACCTAGTTTACCAAATGACGATCCTAATGCCGCCGCTTTGTTGAACTCAACATCTTCCCATTCAAGGCCACTTCCTGGCTCTAATGCTGAAGCAATCTTTTGCCCCATTCTTACATACGGCATAAGTTTTGGATCTACATCGTATGGTCCTTCTAATAAATCTGTAATTTTCATTTTGTTTTCCTTATCTTTCTACTGCTCTATTTGCGGCAGAGAATGTTTTGCGTGGTACTAATTTAATATCGCCCTTAGGATGTGCTAATACATATCCTTCACCACCTGGCTGGTCACCTATTGATTGTTTGACATCTCCACCTTGACTGTCAAACTTAGCAATAATATCGTCTTTGGCTTGCATAATAGCAGTAACAACATTCCACATTGCTTTGAAATGTCCCATATGCTCTTTTATATATGCAAGTACATTAACTTTCTTCTTTTCACTAACCTTTGCTGTTTGTAACCATTTAGCAAAGTCTCCGCCTAAGTTATCTAAACCTGTATCAACTTTACTGTTGATGTAGGCATAAAACAATTTAGGCAAATCTGTCATTTGTTTTGCTCTAAGACTAGGCTCATCAAGCATTGCATCTAGTCCTTGTGCATTTTGTTTTACTACTGCTGTTGCTCTATCTAATATTGTTGTGTCTACTTCTACTGGTGCTACTGTTGTTACACTTGGAACTACAAACACATCATTGCCTTGGAATATATCTTTATTTGTAAAAGGACCTTCAGCACCTTCTGAATCTACTTCTCTATGTATTACAATACCTGTTGTGCTTTTGCCAATACGTTTGCCTAAGTCACTCTTAACATCAATATTATATGTTACAGTTTGAGGTTTAAATGTGTAGTGTCCGTCTTTTACTTCTGGTGTGTTATAATACAACAAGTCGCCTTTGAAGTATCCTCTGTAATCTTTTGGAACTGCTTTTTCATACAAACTAAAAATTGTTGCCATCTTATCTGCGAATGCTATACGGCCCGGATCATCTCTGAGTTTGCCACCTGAACGACCGAGCAACTCTTGCTTAATCGCATCTGGACTTTTGGTTCTTCCAACTCCGCCTTTTTTGCCGAAGCCTGATTTGTCTGTAAATATAAACTCTCCATTTTCATCGCGGCCAAAAATGAGCGCGGGAGATCCATCCCATTTAAGTGTGACATTCTTGTGATCCTCCTTAGCCATATTGCGTAATGCTTCTAATGCTCGCATTGCGCCTTTGCTACCTTCCCAAAATACAATATCTTCTGCATGTTGTATACGTGCATCTGCTTCATACAGACTTTCGCCTACAAGTTTACCTCTAGCAGGATGTGGAGTTTCGTTGCCGCCGGGTTTGCTTTTCTTCTTAATGGCATCTTTGCCTTTAAGTTGTCCTGCCTTACCTTTTTTATATTCTTTAAATTCTACGTAACGCATTTATAATCTCGTTTTCTTGTGTTTGTATTTTCTTTTTCATCCACGCACTATTTGGATCTGCTTCGTACTTGTCTACAATTTCTTTTGCACTTGGCATCTTTGCTAAAATACTTTCTACTGAACCTAAGTCACTTGCTGTTGCATTAGGGCCTATTAATTGTTTTGCAATATTTTCTAAGTCGTTACTTACAAGTTCGTTTGTATCTCTATTAACTAAACCTTTGTAAGGGCTCCACTTGAATCCTTTTTCTTTTGCAAGGTCTGCAATCATAATTTGTTTGTGTACACCTTTGTATGGTGAACCTTTAGGTATATCATGTACATGAAACTTACTTGCTGTCTCGCCGTTGTCAACAACCATAATGTCAACTTGCTGTGGAGTATCACCTATAGTTGTTTTTACATGGACAATTTGTCCTGTCTTTTTAGTTTCAAACCCTGCTTGTTGAAACATCTTTTCTAATTCTATTTTTGCAGTTTTAACATCAGGTGCTTTTAAATTTTTGATTAGTTGTCCTGCATCTGCAATCATGTCTAAGTCACCACTCATCTTACCTGGTGTAGGAGTTGCACCTGATCCAATTGGTAATGCTTTAACACCTGCTTTGGTCATTACACCATTAATCTGTTTCATCATATCTGGTATAAGTTTTTGATCAAAGTCTGCTGTTCCTGGAAAAATGTTTCCGCCTTCTTTTAGAATATGTCCTTTAACATTAATACTTTCATTTGCATCTTTCATTTTAGGATCTTTGATGCTGTTATATAATTTTACGCCACGCTTAACATCTAAAGGTTTTAATGATCTGCCATCTTCAGTATTACCATTCCATTGTTTCTCTACTGGATCCCAACTGTATATTTCTTTTCTTGGAGTTTTAAATACTGCTACCGTTGGCATATTACTTGGATCTAATACTTCTATTTTTCTATTAGCAACAGGCTTTGTTACAACTCGTGTACTTTTTTTAGTAACTGTTTTTTTATCATCTACTTTTTTCTCATCTGGTCCGCGACCACCTACTGCACCTTGCATAGTTTGAATTGCTTTCATAGGAAAACTACCACGTACAGCATCATCAGCCTTTTTAACCCAACTATCGTTTGGATTTGATTTAGTTTTTGATGCTTTAGATTTCTTAGGTGCTTCGTTTAGTAGATCAGTTATCTTCATTTTTAGATTCCATTACTTTTGACATTACTCTCTTAAATTTACGTGGATCCCCAGTTCTAATAGAATTTAAGAACCTGCGTTCTAATTCGTTAGCAGTAGCATCATCATAAGTTTCAGCAATTCTATTTAAAAGATTAATCGCACTTTCGATAATATTATTGCCTGTGGCTTCAATTAAGTGGTCGTTATGCTTCTGTGAACGCCCAACTGTATTCAATTCTTGCAATATGCTTCTAGTACGTTTTTTCATTAGTTACTCCGTTACAGTATTTAGCGTTAGAATAAATATAGATGTAAACTTAGGAGATGGGCATATGTCAATAAACGAATTGAATTTCAAAGAACGATCCCTATTATTTGCTAAACTTTCAAGTATTGCTTATAGTAACATAAAAGAAGCAAAAGGTCAAGTAAAGAAATTAGGGTTTACAACTGTGGAATTCTACAATAAAGATGGGGCGCAAGCATATCGTTTTATGAATAAGACTGATATTGTAATTGCATGTCGTGGAACACAACCGACAGAATTTAATGATTTAAAAGCAGATTTAAAAGCAACACCAGTAATGGCTGAAACTGTTAGTAGGGTACACAGAGGATTTAAGCAAGAAGTAGATGATCTTTGGCCTGATGTGCAAGAAGATTTACTTCGAAAAGTTAATTTAAATAAAACACTTTGGTTCTGTGGACATAGTTTAGGTGCGGCAATGGCTACTATTATGGCAAGTCGTTGTATGTATGAAGAAGAACTAAATGACCCTATTGAACTTTATACTTACGGCTCACCGCGTGTGGGTTGGAGGGGTTACTGCAATAGTTTAAACGTAACACATCATCGCTGGAAGAACAACAACGATATTGTTACAACTGTTCCTCTTGCAATAATGGGTTATGTGCATCACGGCAATCAGCATTACTTAAATGCTTATGGCAAATATAGAAAACCTACAGGCTGGCAGATGTTTAAAGATAGACTTCGCGGCATGTGGATGGGAATTAAAAAAGGTAAGATAGACAACTTTGGTGATCACTCTATGGCAGAGTATATCAAACACATTTCTAACTTAGACTAAGACTCACTAACTTTTTTGTTGTAAGCCTCTTCAAAGCCTTCCATGCCATATTCTGCTCTTTCATTATTCCCCCAAAGTCTTTTGAAATAGCCATCATATGAACTAATAATAGTTTCTTTGGTTGTGTTAAGATGGCCTTTTGTCAACCAGAACAGCCGGCATGCTTCTTTGAAGTCAGGTTCCATTAGACAAACAAAGAACTAACTGATTCTTCATTTGTAACTCTACGCATTGCTTCTCCAAATAATTGACTCACACTCACTTGTCTTGTTTTCTTACAGTTCTTAGGACAACGGTTAGCAATTGAATCGGTTACTACCAATTCATCTAGTACACTTTTTTCAACCTTTTGGCATGCTTCGCCTGACAGTACGCCGTGTGTAATATATGCTCTAACACTCAATGCCCCTGCGTCCATAATTGCTTTAGCCGCATTACATAATGTACCACCCGAGTCAATAATATCATCAACTAGAACAGCATGTTTACCTTTAACATCTCCGATCAAATTCATTACTTCACTCTTGCCTGCTTCAGGACGCATCTTGTCTACAATAGCAATGTCACCGTTGAACATATCAGCAAACTTCCTAGCACGAACAACACCGCCTGCATCTGGTGATACAAAAACTGTGCCTTGTTGATTAACCTCTGGGTCATCAACATAACCAATACTACGTTTGATGTCTTTGGCAAACACCACACGGCTTGTTAAATCGTCAACTGGAATATCAAAGAAGCCTTGTATCTGTCCTGCGTGTAAATCCATAGTTAAGATTCTATCTGCTCCTGCTGTTACTAACAAGTTAGCAACTAGTTTTGCTGTAATAGGAGTACGACTTGCACTTTTACGATCTTGTCTTGCATAACCAAAATAAGGAATAACTGCTGTAATACGACTTGCACTCGAACGTCTTGCCGCATCAATCATAATTAACATTTCCATTAGATTATCATTTACTGGACTACTTGTACTCTGTACTATAAACACATCTTCACCGCGGATGTTTTCCATAAACTCTACACTAGACTCGCCGTCAGCAAAAGTTGATACTGTTGCTGGGACTAGAGTTGCAAAACAATGTTCTGCAATCTCTTGTGCTAATTGAGGATTAGCATTTCCTGTAATGATTTTCATTTTCAAGTTGTTCCCTTTCTAATAGTTTGGTTATATTCAATTGCGGTGTTTAATATACTTAACTCTACACCTTGTCGGTTTGCACTGGTTGTGAAAGCCTTTGCATCTTTAGGGAAACAATGTCCACCAAAGCCTCGTTCTTCTGTAATTCCTGTGTGACTAGAAGTTATTCTGCTGTCGTTACCTACTACTTTTGCAACTGCTTCATAGTCTAAGTTATATGCTTGACAGTAATCATATACTTGATTAAAGAAAGCAACCTTTGTTGCTAAAAAACTATTGCGTACTAATTTTGCTGTAATTAATGCTTCTGGGTCAGTAACTTCTATATCAATCTTACCTAATGCTGTGATAAACACATCTGCCCAAAAGGATGTGTTGCCGCCTCCTAAATAGATTTTATCCTGTAGTTGAGCATCTGTTTTCCAATGTGCCGCACGTAAGAACTCTGGACTAAATGTTAATGGCTTGTTAGGGAATACATGCCTTAGCATATCCCACCCTTCTATTGATATTGTGCTTTTAATTAATATAGGTACATGAGGTGAATCTTCTATAACATCATACACGTTGTCCATATGACATCCTCCATGCGATCCTTCTGGAGTGCTTACGCAAACAATAATTGCATCTGCGTGTCTAAGGTCACCATAATGTTCTAGTGCAGGATCATATATAATTAAGTCGTGATAATCTTTAAGTATTAATTCATGTGCTTTGCCAACATAGCCGTAGCCTGCTATTCCTATTTTCATCCTATCATCCAATTATAAACTGCTCTCATTGCAAGTAACATATACATAAGTTCCATCATTGCTCTTGGAATGTCTTTGTCTTTGACTGCAAAGTAAATCCACATTAAACAACTGATGCAAGCCATTGCCCATCCTATCGCTTGTGTGTCAGTATTAGCATCTGACAAAACATATGCGGCGGCTATGGCTATTAGAAATCCTAACCATCTACCTTTGTCTAGTTTTTGATAGAACCTTATTTTCATAATACTATTATACTTTCTCTACTTTATATTGTCAAATAAAAAGGTAGTGCCGTTGCACACTACCTTTCCAATATATTAATATCCGTTTGGTACAATGACATAGTGTATCATTAACACCACGCCTACTGATGCACCTAAGCCTATCATCATCTTGAAGAAGTCTTTGGTCACCAACGGAAACACTGTCTTAAACTTTTCCTTGCCTGTCATCGTTGCCATAGCAAGTTCTCGTCCACACAATAAACCTACGAACACCCATGTTGTTGACATAGGTATATCGTTTAGTTCTTTAAAGAAGAATAAGATCAACCAGTACACACCATCAATGATAGTTGCTGAACGCACATATCTTGTGTTGTGTTTTTCTAGTACAATCTTTTGGATCTTACCACCGCCCTCTTTAAACATAAATGCAAGTCCTACAACAAACACAAGGCTCACTAGGATCATTAGGTCCCATGGAACTTGTCTTGGAAGGAACACGGCAATGTTAGCCATGTCATGACTGAGCCAAGTAAACCACAAGAAGCCTGTTGTTACCCATTGTGCTATTCGCCATGCTTTCTTATGTTGTTCTTTGACAGGCTTTGCTTCGTTTAGTAGTTTAGTAACTCCTATCCAAATAATGTATGCCGCGACTGCCGCGACAGCATAGCCCATCATGCTTTTCATAAGCATCTTCTCTAGTACAAATGTACTTGCAAAGGCACTTAATACTAAAAAAGAAGTACTAACTGGTACTCCTATTCGTGTAAGTATTAATAATAGTCCTGGTGCCATTGCGTGATACCAT
>Ga0209534_10001494_pt1 | contig 24532 bp, 30 predicted proteins | sample COG_07_FD_184751 | JGI IMG/M metagenome (GOLD analysis project Ga0209534, IMG submission 184751) | Pelagic Microbial community sample from North Sea - COGITO 998_met_07 (SPAdes) (version 2) | ecosystem: Environmental > Aquatic > Marine > Neritic zone/Coastal water | place: Helgoland, sampling...
CAGCAAATGCAAGGTTTACAGAAAATAAAATTTATGCAGAAAAAGATATAAGGAATGGAAGTGAATTGTTTGTGTCCTATGGATATGGACCTATGCAGGCCTATCGGAAAAAGGGATTTACAATCGAGACAGTTGATGTCGATGATTACAGTGTAGTGTAGTGTAGTGTAGTTTATAGTTTGTTTTTGTTTTTGTTAAAAATCGTTTATTTTGTTTATTGGATTCAAAAAAATGTATAAAGTATATGATATGGATCATCGTATTCTAATCTCTTTCCCCCTTATATAACATTGATATATCATGAAATGTATACGTACATTCGTAAATGGTACGTGATGCTGATACGGATAAAAAATTGATCTTTTTTTATTTTCGGTACAATCAAACATAAAATACACCTAGTTATTGAGGTACAAACATGTCACAAGTTACCAATAAAGTCAGAAAAGCTCCTGCCAAAAAGCGGGAGACCGCTCAGGAACGATGCCTACGAGAAATAGAAGGATCAACCTATTGGAGTTATTATGACGAAAACGGTCCTTCAAATTCTCACTTAAAAGATTGTTGTATACAGTATACAGATTGGGCGTTTTCAAAATTCAAAGCGAATGGTCATCAAGGTCTATTTCCTACCCCTATGGAATGGCTCGATGACGAAAACGCGTTTCAGAAGTTCAAGAATTCTACAGTTCTCGATATCAAAACCGGGAAAGAATTTGTCCAACGTATATTTAACAAAGAAATCGAGGAAAAAGGGAAAGCCCGTTTGTTGGAAATATATCAAAACGACTACAATAATTACATGATTGAAAATGTTCAAGAAACATTTCACCAACATTGGACTACTTTATGGATAGGTCATACTATTGGCGCACAGATATTACGTGCATTTAAAACAAACAAAGAACGTTTATTAGCCGACTGAGTAACGATTTTGTAGTATATTTCATCACGTTAAAAAAGTTAAGAAAACAAGAAAACAAGAAAACAACAAAAAACATGTATATGTACACATGTTTTTTATGGGTTTTGGTTATGGGGTTTTCAAGACCAGTATGTATCTCCAATATGTTTACACCAGTCTGGTACATTCAATACTTGAATATGGTTTCCACACATACGTCCATCTCCAAAGAACAAAGTATGAAATGACTTGAGATGATTATGTTCTCGGTTGCCTATACATCCATCATAAATCATTTGTTTTTCATCGTACAATGCCAAATTGGATTCAGATGGGATCAATTTCCACCGCAAATAGTGTTCGTACGGAGTTACAAATATATATACTTCGTTTCTTATGTTGTGTATCTTTCTGTATGTTTTGGAAACCAACATGTTTCCGTTTGTAATATAGAATATACCGGTGTTTGGATTCCAAAACGCGTCCGTTTGAATCAAATGCTCGAGTCGTTGGTACACCAACTCTCGTACGGCATGTATCACCGATTTTCGATGCCAAAAGTTGTCTCGGACTTCTTGTGTAAAGAGAGAGATTTTGAATTTGTATCGGTATGTATCGTCAAATTCGAATATCAATCGTTGAATATCCAATGGCAATCGCCGGAAGAACGCAAGCCAGTTATAAGGATGATTCATTGGTGTTATGTGTTATGATTGGTGTTTTGTGTTATGATTGGTGTGTTCTGAAAAATCATCAATTTTATGGTTTGTTGTTAAAATATAACCTTAATATATAAACAATGAAGGGTATCGCCAACATAACCAAGATGTTCAAAAAGCAATCGTTTTTCGTCAAGTGCATAATCGCGCTACTCATAGTAGGTTTAGTCGTTTTCATTGTACCCCGGCTTCAATTGCAACAAATCCCCTCATTCGAAGGGTTCAGTAGTATCACACCTGCAAAAGTCAATTACTACTACATGGATGGTTGTGGTCATTGTGAAAAGTTTAGTCCCGTCTGGGATGAGTTTACCAGTGCTTATAAAGGATCTATACAATTCCAGAAATTCAATATGAAAGACGCGGAAGAAGACGTGAAAAAGTACGAAGTCAATGGATTCCCTACAGTAGTTGTGATTGACGAGAACGGGAAATTCGAACAATATGAAGGAGAACGAACGATAGACGGATTACAATCACACTTTGGTTACACCGACTAAAAAGAAAAATGAGACAAACCCCCATTAAAAATTAAAGTGATGTAAAATCAATAGTAGGAATTTCACCTACGATGGTCTAACTTTTTCCACTTCTTCTTTGTTATTGGAAGTGGTGAAAGACGAAATTTGAAAACACGCAGGGCGTTCTTGCCTATCAATCCAGCACTTTGTTAAGTTCATTATGTTGATTGCTGAATTAGCGTCTCTTGTTCTAAATACGGTTTGTTTGACTTGGGGTCTCACGCATCCAGAACATACTAAAAGACGAAACTGCTTGTTTCCATCGCTATGTCTATAATAGGATAAATCGTTATTACATTCACAGCATTTTTTACTTGTATTACATTCGTTTATGGTAATTGTATCATATTTCTTGTGGATTTGCTTTCTTAATCCTTTATTGAGCGTAGGCATAAAGTGTTTCATTTGAGTGCTTCTACTCCAATTACCATAACCAATTAGGATATTGTCTCCAAAGGTTTCCTTGATTTTATTAAGGAATGTATCTATGGATTTCTTACCATAACTATATTGCCTAAACTTCATTTTCCTCCAAACATCTCGTTGGTAGAAATCTAATGTTTCTTTATTCAGTTTGTCCTTTTCTACTAAATACTCTTTGAACTTATCATAATCTACGGATTTACTATTTTGAAAGGATAAATGAGTTTCTTTTTCTATGATGTTGTTTCGTTTCTTTTCTACCAATAATATTCGTTGGTTTGTTTTTGCTTTACTTTCTCGCTTCCTTTGAGGTGCTGTATATTGGAGTTTCTTACCATTACTATATATAATATTCCTTTTTATAGGAAGGTGCTGTATATTTTTTGAGATGCTCTTTGGTTGCTTGTAATTCCTCTTTTAGTTTAGCGTTATCTTCTAATATTTCTTTTATTTTTTCTTCATTATCCATTACGATACTATATATAATAAAAAAATATTTATATCTTTTTATTATATTTTCAAATTAGTTTGTCTCATTTTTCTTTTTAGTCGGTGTAATTATCGATATTTTTGTTCTTTTCATTCTGTATATATATATTCTATCATGGACATTCCCATAGAATATGTAATCCTCGTGTGTATTGAACTCGTCCGACAAGCGATTCAATCGATTGATCTTGAAATGATCTGATTGTTGTCAGAGGGTGTTATGTTGTCTGAAATATGTTTGAAAGAATTGGCATTAGAATATTTCCGTATTTTCGGGTATTGTAGTTTATCTGAAACTCCTGAGATATATTTGAGACTGTACTCGAGCCATTTTTAAAAAGGTTTTAGGAGTATTTAATATGATCGTATTGTAGATGGCACCTAGAACTAAGAAAAAACGTTCACGTTCTCGTTCACGTTCTAGAGAGAAACCTGCTTTAAAAAAAGGAAAAAACGATATTTATGTGGGTTATAAAAATGGTTCAATCGAAGTAAATGGAAACAAAATCATGAAGGTCAATGAGTTTCGAGACTTGTTAACGGGGAAAATTGTAAAACCACTATACGAAGAAGAAATCGTTACCACACAACAGCAAATGTTAAATTATTTAGATAGCATTAAAGATGGTGCAAATAGTGTTACATTACGACAATTAGATATATACCCGAAAGTCAATGTATTACCTGAACTCGGATATAAAATCCCTCAATACCCAGCCGACTTACATGCATATGAAAACAACATCAAAAACGCAGTACGCTCGTTTATCTACCAAATTACATGGACCAAATTAAAGAAAAAATCGGAATTAGACGAGCCTATTTCTTTTGATAAAATATTTCGCGATTGCGGAATTGGACCGAATGTGTTTGTTGCACAAGGATTCAGTCTAGTCAATAATTTTGCACAATATATGGACCCTGCTACACGTGGTTCTCCTGACGAAGTATGGCCACCTACAGGTCAAACCATTGAATTTTCAAAAGAATTCATGGATTTGTTTGGATTGGTCGAATCTTCTATCAAAGCAACTACCAAAACGAAAACGAGTTTTGTATATGATATTGTGTCGAATGGGGCTGCATTTACATACAATGGAAGTGGACCAGATCCGAATCTAATGTACTTTTCCGGAAATACCAACAAGAATGAAATATTGAAGAAAAGCGGGAATGACGATAAAAAAAAAGCGTTGATTTCTTTGAAAGAATGGGGTGATAAAATGCAAGTCTTGTTTCTCATGGTATGGGCGTTTTTAAACAAAGGCAAAACATATTCCCTCATTACATGTGATAAAGTCGTATATACCTTGTGTTTATTGTTGAATATTGTTTGTGTTTTCACCGGAGAAATCAAAGAAAAAGTAAAAGGGGCGACAGTGAAAAAGTATTCGATTGAAGTGTTTCAACCAAGCAAAGATCCACTCAAAGATACGGAAAAACGGTTTGCAAAAATAAAAACCGAAATTATCAAAGAAAACGAAGCATTTCTCAAAATGATTACCTTGCTAGAAAAGAATCCAGAACAAGAAATTTTTGTAGATGGTGTGACTGAATCCTTTGCATTTCACAAAGATTTTTACACATTTGTTCTTAAAGAACTACAATTGATCCAACAAGATCTTCTAGTCGCAAATTTAGATTCTATGAATACATCCATGGATGAACCAAAGAAAATAGCGTATATTGAGAATAGGATTAAATTTATTAAACAAGACTATTTATTTACCGTATTTATTCGGAAAATCGGATCACAGAAAAAAATTAAAATGCTTCGAGGCAATTCGTATACATTGATGAAAAAAAGCGGAAAATCGTTCCTAGATATTGCCAAAACGTATAGCTTTCAAACGTTTCGCGGAGGTGCAGTGAAAGTGAAACGATCTCGGTCTCGATCTCGGTCTCGATCTCGATCACCCAAAACAAAAAAAAAGATGAAATCAGAGGTTTTAGACAGCGAGGTTTTCAAAAATAGTGATTTCAGTTATCACGAAGTCTTACATATGGACAAAGATACGGGGAAAATAATCGATTTAAACATTGAATTGGACAAACGTATTCTGGATAGTATGGAAAGTATGAAATATTCAAATGATTTGTATGATAGTGTCAAAAATTATCTACTGATGGATGCATATGTAAATAACGGTATCAGTGTGGATAAGAATGACATGAAAAACAAAGTTCGTTATTATATTACAACTTATATTACTACCACCGAAACAAAATCACTTACAAAAGGTTCTGCATTCAGGACTCAGAAGCCATTTATTATGGGATCACGAACGCCTTCCGTGAATCGATCGATTCTGGTAAGTGCCAATGGTGGTAGAAAAACCAGTCCAAAGACTCGCAAAAAACGTATATAAGAACAATCCAATATGTATTTCTATATACTCTATTCGCCTGTGGACTATGTGCTTTCCTTGGATCCGATCTATTTCGTACACTTGTTGTTGGAAATCCCGTTTGAAACGTGCGACAAATGACTCGATACAAATGTTTTCGTTACAAAATCAATCCTTCATGGCCAAAGTCGTCGATGTATACGATGGCGATACGTGCAGTGTAGTCATTCATCAAGACAATTGTCGGTTAACCAAATTCCGTGTCCGGTGTACTGGGTACGACAGCCCAGAAATGCGACCACCCAAAGCTTTGGCAAACCGGGAGGATGTCATTCGGAAAGCCATGTTGGCGCGGAATTATTTTGTCTCGAAAGTCACCGACTGTAGTCTCGTTGTAGACAAACTTTACACAAAAGCTGAAATGCAAGACATTCTACGTACGAATACAAAAATAGTACATATCCTGTGTGGTGAATGGGACAAATATGGTCGGTTGTTAGCAGATTTTTATGTAGATGGATGCCATATCAATGCAGATATGATCGCTCAAAATCACGGGTATCCCTACGACGGGGGAAAGAAGCTACCTATTTAGTGGGTGTTTTAGGTAGTTCGAGTTTTACACATCTATTACTATTACTTTTTCTATTGATATAATATATGCCTGGAAAAAACGGATATCTCGAAACAAAAGAGATTCCTCCTTCAAATGTATCTCCAAAACATCCAGTGTCTCATAGGGCGGACTCGAAACCGAAACTGAGAAAAGGAGACGGAATGCCGGAAACGAAAAAGAGTTCACCCACAAATACGAAAAAGAAGAAGACGGTTCGGTTTTTTGGCGCAAGACGCAAGAAATCTAGACACAGACGACCCCGGAGCAGAAAACAACACAAATAAAATATTTATCCTTGTATAAATATCTTATATCTTGCAAAAAAATAGCCTGAAAATCCCCCGAAAAAAAGGGTTTCTTAACATATTAAAACACATATATAAAATAAACCTATTCTGTATAAATCTACTCTTCGTCATCACTATCTTCCTACCAGTAATCTACTTCTTCCTCCTCATCAACTTCATTCACGATGAAGCCATCCAACGCGTAACCGGCATGACCGATTTTGTATTTTTTCAATTCTCGAGCTATCTGTTTGTCTTCGGTGGATTCCTCTTCACGTTCGTCTGAGCTAGGGGATTCCCACCCATTAAAGTCACGTTGCCAGGGATCTCCTACCCAGCCGTGATATCTATTGCGTCTTCCATTTCTGTCTCTTCCGTATAAATCCATGTCAAGATTCGGTTTTATAGGTTTTGAAACACGAGTAGATTTTCGTGTAGACACAGGTTCTTCGTGTTTGACCTCTTTTTTTTTCACGTGTTTGTGCTTTTTTAAGATTGAAATTGCAACAGGATCAATTATAGAGTATGTTTTATTTCGAGTAGAGCGTTCGTTCATCGAGCGTGTGCGAACCATTGTATGTATCAGTTATGATTAATTAATTTATGATTGTAAGATATGATAGAAAAGGGCTTAAAAATTTTCATATCAATTTTTTAAACAAATCAAACATTGTTTTCCGTAAACAAAATAAAACTATATGAAACGTAACTTATGTTGTTTTCTAAGGTATGTTTCCAAAAGAGGAAGTATTTTATTTTGATGGATGTGTTCGTAATGTAGTCACATGTTTGTCCAAAAAACCATTAGAGGAAATTGTTTATACGGAATCGTCGAAGCAGGTATTTCTAGGCCGGTTCTTGCGGTCGGAATCGTTGGATTGGTCGAATGGCGAGTCTGTGACAAATGGATTCGCGTTGTTTGAGTGCGGATGTATCAGGTTTCCTGATTATGGCAGTGTAAAGATTTACCGAGGAATGGATGTGTCTCGTGACATCAATCAGTATTTGTCGCTGTATGATGTGTATTAGATCTATTTCCGTGTCGCATTCATCACCATCATATCGACGTCTTTTTTGATGATCTTCTTCACATTGGGATCTGTCCCGAAATTGTCTTGGAATCGTTTGAAATGTTTTTGGTTTGTCTCGGAGATTTTGTCTTTTACAGACGGATAGTTGTCGTCTAAGAAATCGTACCCTCGGTCGACCATGTCGTCGATCGCTTCGTCTCGGTGAACAGTCTCCCATTTACCCGATTTCTTTTTGAAGACCCGTGCATATGGCTCTTTTTTGTTCGGAATCAGGATGTTCAAGTTTTCCGGATGCTCCGGATCGTAATTGATGTGCTTCAAAATCGTTGGAATGGAATTGAAAACCTTGCCAATAGACTCGACTATGATCTGATCGGTGATATGGTCGAGGTTCTCGTAGCCTACCGCGTTGATTTGAATGGTCACGTTGTTTTGGGTTTTGTTGTGAGAGTTGTTGTTAGTTGTGTTGTTGTTTATTACTTTTGGCTCTGTCATCATGGCATCTAGTTTTTCTTGAAGCTGTTTGTTTTCCTCACGTAACTTTGTTATCTCGTTTGTGTTACATTTATTGGTTGTCTTTTCTTGTAGTACAACACTACATTCCCGTTTATGTCTACTCAACCCCTGTTTATACTGGAATGACCTTCCACATATACATAAGAATAGAAGTTGCGGGTTTTTGACACGAAAATTATGACCCTCTGATTTCAAGTGGTTTTTTAGAGTACGGTTGCTTTTAAAAGACTTATCACAAGCAATACACTTATACATATTCATATATATTATATTCTTTATAATATATTTTGTTTAATTTATCATTTAAGCTTCAAAAATGACCATAATATATCAAAAGTAACCATTCTATACTGTGGAAGTAACAAAATAACATGAATTATATGACATACTTTATTCCTAAATAAGTATTGATTATTAAGTACTTAGATGGTTACTTTTAATAAAATTTATAAGGGGGGAAAATATTGGAAATCAAAGTATTTTATAAATCAAAAAATGAAAAATCACTTAACACATTTTTTTGTTTTTTGGAGATCCAAATGAAATCCCGATTTTTGTAAAACATTGCTGTATGTACCGAAATTATTACTATTACAATGTATTCAGACAGAAAAAGCAATATGCTACATTACGTAAATAGAGTCAAATGTTATCAAAAACCTAATAATTAAGGGTTTATGTGTTTCAGGCTAATTATGGGATAATTTCTGTATATAACTGTTACTACAAAAGAGTATGATTATATTGTAGTGAATATATGTAGGAAAAAACATATTTTGTCATCAAAAACCTAATAATTAAGGGTTTATGTGTTTCGGGCTAATTATGGGATAATTTCTGTATATAACTGTTACTACAATATAGTGTAATTATATTGTTGTAAATGTATGTAGGAAAAAATATTTTTTTTGTAAATCTAAAATTGAAAAACCCCACATCATACTGTAATAAACATATATTGGTTAAGTTAACATTTAAGCTTCGAATATGACCATAATATGACAAAAGTAACCATTCAACACTATGGCAGTAACAAATTATTGTGAATTTAGTGATGTATTTTATTCTTATTTAGGTATTAATTATGAAGTACTTAGATGGTTACTTTCGATAAAATTTATAAGGGGGGAAAATATTGGAAATCAAAGTATTTTATAAATCAAAAAATGAAAAATCACTTAACACATTTTTTTGTTTTTGGAGATCCAAATGAAATCCCGATTTTTCTAAAAAATTTACATTTATAAAAAATGTTTATAGATAATAATTAGTTAAGTATATAATGACATTTGTATGCGATATATGTAATGAGAGTTTCTCTCGGAAAGATTCTTTGACAAGACACAAGGCCAATAAAAAAATTCATATAAAACAAAATGATGATAATGTAAAAAAATATTACTGTTTGTGTGGTAAAATCTATTACCATGCTCAAAGTCTGTGTAAACACAAAAGAACTTGTATAATTGCTTCACATCAACCAACCATAAAGCAGAAAGAAGTTGTAAAGCAACTTCAATCAAAACAAATGGAAGAAACCATAGAGATAGCTATGACCGCTTGCCTCCGGGCCAAAATCTCTTCTCTCGAAAAGAAACTCGAAGAAACAAAAATACACACGACCATCGTGCAACAAGGCCGTCGAAGAATCAACAAACAAGTCCGCCAAACGATCGCGACTAACCAAGACCACAAATGCAACGACTGTAAAACTACGCTAACCGCTTACTTCCAAATCGACCACTTGATCGGCCTTCAATACGGCGGAACAGACGAAATCGATAATTTACAAGCACTATGTGGGGATTGTCACACGAAAAAGTCTATCATCGAAAACCGAGTCCGCAACAAAATCCGACACGCCATCCGAAAGATTATCACAGAGGAAGAAACCGCCATGGGTATAGTCCAAACCTAGAAGTAGTATATGAAGTGTAAAAAAAAGACATTTCATATTGTATCCAACCCAAACCCGCCTACAGACTCGTTTCATAATGCACCGGCTCATGTTTTCTAAACTTACGTATTATAAATCCAAACCATCTGTCCCAAAAAGTGTTTTTTTTTGGCAAAGGACGAATGACTGCCTCGCGATGTACGGTGCGCACTTCTTCGACCTTCAATGCAGTTTCGGGTTCATCTTCGTCCATGTTTCCAAAACTAAATCGATTATTCATATAGTGTGGTTATACATTTTGTTTCGAACAGTCTATGAATACACATCTACAGAGTGTATCACTAAAAACGATCAACATCCTTACATGGATGAGAATTTTAGGAATATCCGAATTTGTTATTTTGTTATTCGCGTAAAGTTGACCGAGTGAGTAGAAAACATGTTGTAATAATATTTTATAGTTGTAATATATAAATACGAATGATTGAAGGTGCGACAGAAATTTTGTTGGAAGGAATAAAACTTTTCCCGGCATTGATGAAATCGCGGGGAAATAAAAAAGCGAAAAATCGTACTAATTTTAAAAGTACCGTGCAAGCTAAAATTAGTGAAACAGTATACAACAATCAACGTGGAGAAAATATTTCTACACTAGCAACCAATTATAAAGAAAAAATAATTGACGATGTATACACAATGATCATACAAACATACACTTTTGGATCAAAAGCTGAAATTGAAATTAAAATAAATAGCGATATTGAAAATTTGTTGTATAATAACAACGCAATCAATACTATTATCGAAAAAGCTTTTGGTGATGAGTGGAAAACTATAGCAACTTATTATGAAGATAAAAATTACCAAGAATTAACAAATGACCTACAATATTATACTCGCAATTATTCATCATTTGGTTACTTTATCACTATAAAAGCACAAACTAGTTACATACATTGTTTGGCGAATGACGAATCCGTTAAAATTATGACGGAAATTCCAAATTTGAGAGATAATGTTACGATATCTAGTAAAGTGATTAATTCCATTTTCCAAGATCCAAATTACAAATTTAAATATTTTTGGCATTGTTTAGTAAATGATGTGAGCAAAGAAACAAATCCTTTTAAACCGAAGGAAGGCGTAAGATCTGCAATGTTTCGTACAACAGGATTATCTAGTTACAATTATCCTGGGTATTATACGGTGCAATCTTGGAGATATTTGATAGGAAATAAAATTAAAGAGTATATAGAGACCACTAAAAGTTTTAAAGAAGAATTAAGTACCATATTATCAAGTGAAACAATTGATTTAGATAAAGGAGAACAATACAAAACATTAGTGACAGATATAGTTAAAGAATTCACCGCTACAAAAACGCTTAATGAACTAATAAACGCAAACAATACATTAATGGAAACCCCATCCACAGAAATGTATAGCGACGTATTACAAGAAGTAGAAAAAATAGAAAAAGTAACTTCGGTATTGAATGGTAAATTATTATCCAATTGGAAAAGTATAAATGAAAAATTTCTAAAAAATAACACCGGCGGTAAACCCAAACGAAAAACCAGAAAATCCAAAAAAGCACAAAAAAAACGAAAATCACAAAAACAAAAGCGCAAATCAAACCGAAAAAAACGTTAACTCTATGAGATGTCTTGTCTACATACAACACACCTCAAAACTTCATCTTCAAACCCACATAAACATAAACCCATACTATATAACAACCTTAAATCAAACTCCATGTACACTTTATCCAGTATCAACGTCGGCGCATATATGCTCGGGGAAATTGAATCTACGTTAGACCGCGAAACCATATGCCGAAACATCATAAACATCATACACATACACGACATCAGTATCATTTGTACCCAAGAGGACATCCTCATCGGATCATCTCCGAATCTCCGCCCCGAATTCGAATCCATTTACACCGAACACGGATATACCGCAGTCACATATGATGTGTTAGACGAAAGCCACAGTGAAACGCTCAAACAAACTTACACGAGCAAACAAGTCTATCTCGGCAACGTGATCTATGTCCGGACGAATCTTATGTCGAAAGTCAACCCACTCCTTGCCAAACCGAGTCCATGTCCCGCATGTCTCGCGCAAATTCAATTCGAGGATATCCACATCGCCAATATGCATTTATGTGGTGGCCGATTTGACGACACCAGAGTCTTTCATGAGAAAGGGTATTTCCGAACCAAATTGGAATCCGTGAGTGCAATCGACCATCATATTGTGTGTGGCGATTTCAATGCCACGCGTTGTCTCGGAGAACCGGGTGGAATAACGAATTACAAATATCCACTAGAACTATGCAAACAATCGTCGCATGTACAAGATACAAGTATAGTTCCTTTGTGGAATGCATGGCAGTGTGATGTAGTCGATTTCTTCTACGATCAGAACTACAAATCCTGTTTCAATGACGACCAACTCGAAGTCATCGGAGAAACCACCAGCCGAGGTCATTATGTAGTAGACTGGCTGTTTTATGACCCAATACGAGTGAAAAAATACGACTCACATTGCGAACCAATGTATGGCAAAACCAATATGTTGTCCGATCATCACATGATCATGTTTACATTTAGCACAAGAGTCGATACCGAACCTTGCGGGAAATCATATTATGTGTGAAGATTTAGTGAAAAATATCCGTGTAGTATATAAATGGACGAACAAAAACCAGTTTCATTAGAAGACTCAATTGCTGATACTGCGCCTGTAGTTGACACAATGCCTGCGGTTGAGACAGACCCTGTGGTTGATACAGAGTCTGCGGTTGATACAATGCCTACTACTGTAGAAGAGCCTACAGTTGACACAGCACCTGCTACAGAAGAACCATTACTAGAATCTGCAACCGACGATGCAGAGAAAATAGTCGAACCTTCAATCGGTGAATCTTCAAGCGATGAACCTTTGAGCATCGAACCTTCAAAACCAAGAAAAACACGTTCCAAGCGTTCAAAGACAAAAAGTCCCGTACAACAAACACAAAAGCATCATGGTATGTTGAAAAAACACGAAAAAAGTATCAAAAAGCTCCAAAAAGAAATAAAAACGCTTACAAAGAAACTTCACAAACTCGACAAATCCGTACCAAAATGTGGACGGAAATAAGAGACACACATAAAAACACACACAAAACACACATAAATATAAACTTTTATTCTTATGATACTGTAAATACGTAAATAAATCCAAATGAATATGTTTTCATTTGGATCTAGTTCAAATTCTAACTCAAGTCTTCGTGTAATCGACATGGATGATTTGTTAAGAGATTACGAAAGTAGAAATATTCCACCTCCTACATGTTGGGAACGATTAAAATCAGTGTTCCGTGCATCCTAATTACTCCTATTTCTTGCATTTTCTACGTAATCTACGTTGTTTCAAAGACCATGATTCTATATTCGTGGGTATACATGATGATATAGTTTCTATATGATTGTTATCTGTTGCCCACCAGTCTCCTTTGGTTTTTCGGAATCGATCGCGTATTTTCGCCAAGGTAATATCAAAAAACTCGCGTTCCTCTGTGATTCTGTATTTCCGGAAATATTTATGCAAATTCCGCTCTGATTCTCTGCAGTCTTTGACTTTTTTCGAGAACTCTATTTTAAAAGGCGTTGGCAAACCGGTCTGATATAGTTCTAATGCTCTACGAGTGGGTGGTTTTGTAGTGAATCCAATTTTATGGACCGTTTTACCAAACGAAGGATTCGACAAACAATATACATATCCTTTGGCCATTTCACGAAAGAGTGAGAGAGAGTGTCAGAGAGAGAGAGAGAGTGTGTTGGAGAGAGAACCCAATTTTATTTGATTCTACGGACTCAACTAAAAATGTCAATTTTTCCCCCCAAGGGTCAGATCCACTGTAACAACCGGTTTTTTTAATACGATGGCTCGTCGTTGTTCCCCCGATCCAGACAAATGAATATTGAATTCCGTGAAAGACCAGTTCAATGTGTTACACAAATCCACAAGTAATTGTTTTGTATTGGAAAACCCCCGTGTAGGGATCATGAACGCCAGTACTTTCACATGTTTATTTCTACGGAACAGGTCGATTGCATTTCGGACAATTTCGAGATTGCCTATAAAGATCGTGATAATATCTACTCTGATTTGTGGTGCAATGTCTCGAACATCTTCTATTTTAAATTCCACTTTTTGCTTTCTTGGGTCATACACATCATATGCTTGTCTCGGGATTGTGGCCAGGATCTGCGAGTCGATTTCCGTACCAATGACATGTTTCGCTTTTGCATATAGGAAATGGTTGACCAAGTATCCCTGTCCACACCCAACTTCTAGAACGGTGGCATGCTTGATGCGTATAAACCCGATTGCCCTGAACAATGTATCGATTGATTTAGGTCTCATATGATGTGCGAATCCAACCGGATGTAAATGTTTTGCCATATTGTGGTATCGGCGTTGTTCACTTGTAAAATCAAACATCGGTGTATGTGTTATATGTTATACTGTTATATAAGTTTCCCCTAAAATACGGCGTTTGTTGCAACCTCTCTCCTTAAAAAATTGATCGAATTTTATGTTTGCTCCTGAAAAGCATATTAGAAAAGCAGGTAAGAGCAAAAAAGCAAAAACAAACAAAACAAAAACAAAAACAAAAACAAAATGGCGAAATCAGTCATTTTGGTTCGAAACGAGATGGAGAAACAGGTCTTCTTATCCAAAGGGATGAGTGCAAAGAAACTGGCTTATCACGGCAGTGGGAAAGTACGCCGTCACCGTCGTGTGCTACGGGACAACTTGGAAGGAATCTCCAAAGCAAGCATTCGACGTCTTGCTCGTCGTGGTGGGGTACGACGTATCTCTGGTGCGATGTATCCAGAGGTTCGTGGGTTGTTGAGATCATTTCTACAAAAGATCATTCGTACGGCGGTGGTGTATACCGATCATGCGCGACGCAAAACGGTATCTGTGTATGATGTTATTCATGCATTGAAACATGAAGGGCGTACTTTGTATGGTTTCGAGGAGAGAACGCACAAACGACGTGTACTTCGTGTAACAAATCCTGTCAACATACCACCTGCGAAAGAAAACACTGAAACTGATCTTGTAGTAGAGTCGCCTACAGTAGTAATCGTCCCTCCATTTTCAAGACATGAGAATGATGCGTCTTCGTCTTCGTCTTCTTCGTCTTCTTCGTCTTCTTCGTCTTCTTCTCAAAAGGGGGAATCCTCGACGTTTAAACAAGACGAATTAGATATTGAGAGAACCCCACCACCAACAAATGAAACCCAACTCGATACCGCAAGTCAACCAAAAGTACCAAATCCACATCGAGCAAGAATCTACGCAAGAAAAAGTGTGAGATAATGTAAATACCTGCGTTCTATGTAGTTTAAAAGTTCTATTAATATTGTATATATTGTATGTATTGTATGTATTGTATATATTGTGTGTATTTTATTTTTTACTGGTCGTTACACGTGACGAAAAATTGATCATTTTTCAATGAATATGTTTCCAATTATATGTGACAAAGAATACAAATAATCAAATAACCCAAACCCAAATCGAATGACACACGTTATCAAACCTACAACGAACTTCTACGCATATTTGTTCCGCCAAATCGATGCGCTTCCAAAGGTATTACAAGATCTAATCCACGAATACAATGTCGATCATAGACCCGAAATGAATCGTGTTTGCAAAGAACTGTTATTTGCATATCAGCACCGATTCTTCCGATTTACTTTCGATTATCATCGATGTGATGGATATGATTGTGAGAAGCGATACAGACAAAACAAAGGGAGAAACCCATACATAATCAAGAAATGTGTCGGTCGTTACCATGTATTTTGTAGTTCTCGGTGTGAATATGATGTGTTACATGATCTCCGACGAAGCAATAGACATATTCCGAAAGGATATGCGAGACAAATGAAGAGGTATTTGTGTTTCTTGCCAAAATGTCATTGTTCTAATTGTGTGGAATACACACAGTTTGAGAAAGAGAGACGAGAAGGCAATCTCAACGAATTCGACGAAGACGAAGATTTCTACGAAGACGAAGAAATCGACGAAGACGAGGAAGATTATCCGGAATGAATATGTTCTTTCTTCTTAAAACACACATAAAACAGACATAAATATTATATGACTTGTCTCAATATATAAAAAGACCAAAAAATCAAAAAATGGATTCATCTGGTCTTTTTTTAGGCATTGGGTCTGTATTACTCGGTCAATTCGCATTACTAGGTTACATTTGGTGGTATACAGAATCATATCATGCACGAAAATATGATTTTGTCTCAGCGGTCTTGTCTCATTTTTCACAAATGGAAGGTATTTTGTTACTCGGAGCGTATTTATCCGTTTCTTGGTACAATCAATGGTTGCCTCCCTCGTATTACATAAGAAATGGACCAATCCAATGGCCGTTGGTGTGTACACAGTTGATTGTCCAAGACGCGGGACAATATATAATGCATCGTGTAGAACATTATTGTAAGCCTTTGTATCGGGTTGGGCATCAATATCACCACCAACATATACATCCGCAATGGTTCGATGCGTTCGATGGATCGGTTGTAGATACATGTTTTATGATACTCGTGCCATTGGTAGTGACTTCGCAAGTGGTGAGACAAGTAAATACGGTCACCTATATGGCTTTTGGAACGATTTATTCTATGTCTCTTGTATTAATACACTCTGAGTATCCACATCCATGGGAGCATATTTTCCGACGATGTCTCATAGGAACATCCAAAGATCATCAACTCCATCATCGATACTTTAATTGTAATTACGGGCATGTTTTTATGTGGTGGGATGTGTTATGTGGTACGTATCGGCGAGACTAGATGGTGTTTCGGTTCACTCCGTTCACCGAAATATCCAGCGAAGCTGGATAAATCCACAAAATCGAGTTACGACTTGTACATGCTACGTGGCATATTATCTTCATATGTGACGGTATAAGGGCAAGTGAAATTGTTATAATCTGGGTAATCGTGTCGAAATCGGAATTTCTCGTAACAACAATTGACCGTCTCAATGGGTTCAAACAGATTGTTATAGGATTGTAATGGCGGGAATGTAAATATATAATGATAGAACCAGAAAGCCGTGTACAACAAATATATATATTTCATTCCCATTGAGACATAATAACCAATAATGGATGGTTTATATTGTTTGAACCAACCGAGTCCTCCGATCAATCCGGATAGGCCGGAGGTCCAATGACAAATATACGCAATGTTGTTCAACTCATTGTAGCTGAGCATTTCCGAGAATACTACCGTCATACAAAAATACATGATTGCATACGAATGAAACCGATTAAACGCCTGTAAGTTCAACAAAATATTGGCAATATTCATTCCAACGATGGCGAACACGCCTTGAGACACCCCAATGGCGAATGCATATGGTTTGGTGTAGTAGAACGATAGATTTCCGTGGATCGTCCCCATAAAAAACAGAGGTGCAATGATGTACGTACTCTGGTACATTTCCAACAAATATGAAAATCCGAATAACCCGATAATATTCCCGCCAAAATGAGACAAATTTGCATGTGAGAAAATACTGCTGAACAATCTCCATACTTGATCCCGATTGTCTCGACACCCAGGATACAATCCAATCACTCCCATATATAAATGCTGATCTTTGATACTTACATCATGTGTATCGAGTTTCCCTAACATGATTAATCCGCTGATATATGAGACACTAATCATAGCGGTTGTTGTAAAAGTAAAGACTTTCCATTTGGTTTGTGCCAATGTGTAGAATTCTTCTGTCGCATCTTTCAATAATTGGACGAGACTCGCGTCTGATTGTACCGAATCTGCAATGGTAACTACACTTACATCGTCGTCGTCTAATATTGCGTCGTGAATTTGAAAGCCGGTTGTGTTAACTGCTAAAAGTTCAATGTCTGTTTTTGTTTTTGTTTGTGTTTCTGTGTCTTGTTTCTGAAAAAGCGAGTCAATGCGTAAAGGATTTGCAAACATTTCGATATTTTCTTTTGTTTTGTAGATGACATCATTCATGAGTTGGTTCATTGTTAAACAATAATAGTATTTCGTTATATAATATATATGGATTCAAAAAAACGACAAACTATCTTTGAGGTGGCCTCTCGAACTCGGTCATTATTAGAAATATTGAAAACCAGAAAGGATATGATCGATGATGACCTTGATCTAGAGAAAGTCGATCGTTATATTTGTGACTTGCTACACTTTAGACAGTACGTACATATGTATAATTTTGCTTATGAATCATGTGATATAGAGAGATATGATCTCGAACAAAGCTTTTCAGAGATTCGTGAAGAAGCGGCCAAACTTCGCGATCTGCTTGCCCATAATGTGTACAGAGAAACACTCTATCAATTATTGTGGAGGAAATCTGAAAGAGAACAAAAGCCCGTGGAGGAAATACATGAAACATATATGGATCGTGTTGGATTAATGTGGATCGATGCTGGATTGGTGAGGAATGAAAGCAATAATGACGATGAATATTGATGAGACAAAAAGATCATGATATAAATATAATTCTATGTGACTTTGTATATAATGGTGTTTGGTACTTTATTGATTTTGTCTCTTTTCACGACAGTAATTGGATCGACCAAATGTATATGGGAAAATGGTTGTGATTCTGAAAATGATTGCGTTGCTGGTACATACTGTTACAAAGAATTATACTGGTCACAATGTAAAGAATCAAACGATTTTTCTGTGGATAATTGCATTCGCACGTTCAATACTGAAAATGGAGAATGGGGGTGTTCTTTTTACGATTCCGACCATAAATGTTGCAACCCTTATGCAGTGTGTCGCGAGTCTCAATTATGTGTAATCCCTTGTGATGGTTTGACACTGATCTCGAATATACCAATAAATGTCCCGTCTGTTGTCCCGACTGTTGTCCCGTCTGTTGTCCCGACTGGTGTCCCGACTGGTGTCCCGACTGGTGTCCCAACTGGTGTCCCGACTGGTGTCCCGTCTGTTGTCCCGTCTGTTGTCCCGACCGGTGTCCCGACCGGTGTCCCGACTGGTGTCCCGACTGTTGTCCCGTCTGTTGTCCCGTCTGTTGTCCCGTCTGTTGTCCCGTCTGTTGTCCCGTCTGTTGTCCCGACCAGTGTCCCGACTGTTGTCCCGTCTGGTGTCCCGTCTGTTGTCCCGACCAGTGTCCCTATACAACAAGATATGTTCATCGTTGCCACAAACACACCAACAAGATCTCCTTTTATTTCTTCTACTAGTAATAATGCCCGTTTACAAAATCATCGATCAATCAACATGGGTAATATTGTAGCAGGTAGTATTTTATTTGTCGTACTTTGTTCCTTTTTTTGTTTCACGTTACGGTTCACAAACATATATTGTCTCATGCATATACACAAAAGGACAGACCAACAAAAACAAAAACAAAAACAACAACAACAACAAAAAGACATTGAAAAACAACTGAGTATCTCGTCTGATTCTGATTCATCGAGTCGATATATTTACAAAACAGTATCTACAGATGAATATGATACCATAGACATATACTATTGAATTGAAATATCTATTATTATAACATATAAAAATAGACATTACTTTAGGATGAAAAAATGCGATACACCCATTTGGTATCATGACCGTAAAAACGGACAAGGTAAGGATTGTCCATTACAAATCAATAAATTGCGTAACAAAACCGCTTACGAAAAGACGGTTTTCAAGTCAAGCTCCTTGGGTCGCGATTACATGTCAAACGACGAAGTATTTCAATATTTAGAGTCGCTTATGACCAAAGTCGAGACAAATATGATGACTGGAATAAAAGAAGCCCGTAAATCGTATTTGTATATTATCAGTAAAAAGATAGGGGATGAGGTATATTACAAGCTCGGGTTATCTGAAAAATCCAATTTGAGTCGTATTGTAGGTGCGCAAACGTTTCTTATTCCAGGATTGGGTGACAATGTGGGATTTCAAGTGCATATGATTCTTACATTTGCGCCTGAAAACATAGGAACAAGCGACCAACAAGTTGCATTCTACATAGAGCAAATGTGTCACAAAATATTGCGATTCTATTTCGTCTCGTCCAATATTACGTTTGGAAACGATCAAGAGAGTGAATGGTATATGATTCCCGAGACATATGGCGTATATTTTTGTGGGTTTATCTTGGATGTGATTGCGACATTTGCATATCGCAGTAAAACCCTTAAAAAAACACTTTCCCCGCAAAACATTTGGATACTGAGCAAGAAAAAACCGATACAAGAATTGAAATTACCGCCCGAAGAAGATGTGGGGAGACGTTTACGGAAAGACGACCGTTATGATCAAGTGATGGATGTGTTTGATCATTTTGGATTGAGGAATATTCGCGATTTCGGCAATAGATTGACAGTCAAGATCCAGCCCAGTGGCAAGGAACAATTTCGTGGGAGCAAGGAATTGTTTGTATCGACGTTATTGGGATCAAGTGGTGAACCGATGACCTATATGATACCGGATGGAAATGTAGAGTTTGTGTTGCTGAAAATCATCAAGAATCAGAATAAGTTCGGGGTAGGTCAACCGTTGCAGAGTGGTGAAATATATGGTGTAGTAAGGAACGAAAACGAAAAGAAAGACGAAAATGACAAACCAACATTCCGATCTATATGTGACAAGAAAAAAATATTCTTGATTCCATATACGACTGATTCTACAGGTGCATTTATAGAGTTCTGTATTCATATCGGGGATTTGTTGGAGATCTTGAAACCGAAAGAAACCGAATCATGGAATCTGAGACAACAATACGAATATTACTACAATCGGAAACGCGTGGCAAAAACAACAAAAACATTCACCATCAACCAGAATTTCGTTGCACCGAAATGGTATTTCCAAGAAGGAATCCAACAACGTTTTGCGAGGAAGTTTTTGAGAGAAGCGAATGACGCGCGGAAACAAAATAAAGTCTGGGAACATTCGGATTCTAGTCTTGATGTTGATGGCGATAACTCGATTGTCTATACATGGAATCTCAATGGACAGTCGATATTGAAACAAGAATTGCACGAAGATGACAAAAACAACACGATACGTAGTGCAGTATATGTAGTTCGAACACGCCCCGAAGGCAATACTACAGTGACGGAGGAAGTCCCGGTGGTCCGATTGATGCATTTGCGGAAAGTGCAAGAAACAGATTTAGATAGTGAGGTCAAAACGACGAAATTCCCTGGAGATAAATATGTGGAAATACGAGAGGATTTGGTGTTGAAAGAAAACGATCACATTTGTCTTCCGAAGGGTTTGCTTTTTCAGTCATTAGAAGACAATGACTTTGATAAGACAAAATTGTTGTTTATTGTAAGAGACATTTACTCAAAGCGATTCCAAGACAGTGAAGAAATGGTATATGTCCGTGGGCGAATCAAGTTTCCTCTCGAGGAAGTGACGGACGAGCTACATGTGATCATGATTCCTGATATGAAAGTACACGCAAACAAAATCGAAAAAGTGGAAGCACCCAGACTGAAAGTTGGACAAGTGATAAAAGCGAAACCATCTTTGGTAAAAGACTTTGGGGAAGGAAATACAAGCGAGACTCAATATCATTATGCAAAGATTGTGGAAGTAAAAATCGAATATGATTTTCTGTATGAGATCCAGTACTTTCCACCGTTTGACAAGATCGAACCATGGAACATCCCATTGAACGACAAACAAGCATTAAAACTAGGGAAACATACTAATCCCAAAGACAAACGATTGGAATTATGGAAACGTGATTTGTTGGAAGGAACGAATGTCCATGTGGTAAATAACACAAAATCATTAGAAAAGAAACAACTCGAGACATATAAAACGAAACTGATGAAATTTCAACAACCGGTGGAACGTGTTTTGTCTCATTTGCCTGTGAAAGCAAGTACTATGAAAGATACGAAAGAATATCATGTAGTATTTGAGAACCGATCCAAAGGAAAGATTCCTGCGAAAGAATTGCCTTCAGAATTAGAAACTGCATATTGGGGGAAAAGATCTGCAACAAAAACGAGGAAAAAACAACAAAAAACAAAAAACAAAGCCAAAAATCAAACAGAACGGCGGAAAACGTAGTAGAAGGCGAGCTATAAAATTGACGGATTTTCAAATATGGTGTTTGTATGTACTTCAAATGTATTATATACAAATCAAAATCTAATTAAACAATTCCACACTAACAAAATGAACTGTAAGAACGCATTCGATCCTTTATATGATGATACTCAGTGCGAAAGTAGTACGGGATTCCCAGAGCGTAAAGCGAAAAAAAAAATACGAGAAATCCAAACGATTGAAGAGAAAATGAAAAGGGGAGAAAATGTCACGGAAGCAGAGTTTGAAAAATTCGAAGCCAAATCGATATGGGAACAAATGTTGTACCCAAATAGAAACCAACCGAAAGCTCCTATCCATCAAGAAAAAGACGAAAAACAGAAGAAGAAACTTGAAAAAAAGAGAATGGAAAAGGAAAAAAAAGAAAGAAAGGAAATGGAAAAAAAAGAAAGAGAAAAGGAAAGAGAAATGGAAAGAGGAGAAAGAAAGGAAATGGAAAGAAGAGAACGAGAAAGGGAAAGGGAAAGAGAGAAAGAGAAAGAGAAAGAGAAAGGAAAAATTATCAAAAGTATTTATTCTTATTATTACCCGATCAAAACCTATCAAACCTAGAGTCTAGAATTCACAAGGAATTCCACTGTCTATTGGAAAAAACAGGATCCAACAAAAAAACGTACCACACACTCATGTTAAGATATCATCCTGACAAATGTAGCGATGTAGATGCAAAAGAGATTAGTCAGATTTTGAACGAAAAGTATGCCCCAAAATCAAAAATATTCTGAAGCTACCTTGATTTTAAAAACTTTAAAAACATTAATCAAAGAACTATTTTTTTTTTCACACATAGGACAAAATATACATTGCAACATCACAACCTAGTACAAACTGTAGTTTGAATTCAGTCTGCATTATAGCATTTTTATACGCATCCGTAACACGATAGTATTTTTTCAGAAACTGATTTATGTCTTGTTTTACAAAGTTCAATAACTGTTTGTTGAGTCCGGTCTGCGTTTGATTCCAACCTTCCCCTGATTCTAATCGATACTTTAAATAGTATACATATTTCAAATGCGTTTCCCAAAATGATTGTAGCTCGGTATTCGTATACAGATGAGGAGCTTGTTTGAATATATTTAGTATTGAATGGTCGTATAGTAGTTGATTCCTTGTCTCAGATATTTCCAATCGTTTGATATCACATATGTATTCATGCATTCGTATTTTATTTGATGCAATTTCAAACAATATTTCTTCTTGGGATTGATCTGTTGCCAAACGTATAGCCAATCCGTCTTCCAAATTTAGGTTTGGACCGAAGAAATGTGTCTCATCTATTTGCCAATATTTGGAAATAAAATGCAATACATCTTTCATTGATATATTTAAGTCGTGTTTCATTCGTACGAACGAATCCACTAATGCAACAGTATCATCGCATTTATTCTGTAGTAGGCTTATCTTATCTTTTTCTATTTTGAGTTTTCTTTGTTTACATTGTCTCTCATTTGATATTAATTTCTTAAAGAAGACGTCTCTATTCCATTTGCCTTTTCCGGTTTTTTTCACCTTTTGAAATTTGTGAATTTCCAAACGCGCCATTGTTTCGAATCTGATTTACAATACACATTTAATTAAATTGTGATTTTGATTACAGACAAGTTTTGTTTGTAGCTTGTTGGTGATAGGATATTTACGAGTCCCTAGGATATTTACGAGACTCCGGAATCTATAAAGAAGAATCATTCTTTGGTACAAACCTGCGTTTTGTAACTGTCCGTGGTCGAAACACATCCATAATACTCATCTCGTGTGGAAATGTACCTTTGTAGTCGGTCGGTTCTACCGGAGGGTTCACACCTAAATACCGGAAAATTGCATGTTCGTTTTGAAAGGATGAATTCAGTCGATGCATTTGATAGTTTCCATCCTCATCTTTGATCCGAAATCCATGTTCACTTAATACCATGATTTCATCCGGATTTAATTGAGACTGATATATATCTTTTACTTTTTGTCTCATTGTCTTTGTGAACGTGACATCTCCTGTTTTCGCCAACAAATAAAAAGGGTAATCGTCCCCGTATGCGAAAAAAATATCAAGTCGTCGAACTGGTTTTTTAGGTGACAAACGAACCAATGCTTTGATCGTGTTTTGACTTAATTGAAATACATGTAATATATATTGTTTCATATGAGACAAATAATAATGAAAAAATCCAATGGGGTCGACCAATAACATACGATCTGTTTCGTTCCGAATATGAATGACCAGGTCAATGTCACCTGATTTCGGTTCTCCTCGTCGATAACTTCCTACTGCTTCCATGACTAAATCTACGGGTTTGGCTTCACGACGTTTGTTGTACTGTATCCACCAGTCTCGTATGGTATCTATGTGTTGTGTCACTTCTTTTCGTGGGATTCGTTGAGACAAATCTTCGTAATGTTCTAAATATGCTTTGGTGTGTTTGGTGAGTCCAATAAAATCTTGTACTTGTCTCAGTTTCGCGATTGATTTTATGTGTTGTTTTTCGTACATGGTTGTTGCCGAATTTACGGAGATCCCCCATATCGACGACAATTGTTCGATGGCTTCTTCTTTCGAGGTCATGCTATATTTTGTAGTATA
>Ga0209534_10001495_pt1 | contig 24525 bp, 18 predicted proteins | sample COG_07_FD_184751 | JGI IMG/M metagenome (GOLD analysis project Ga0209534, IMG submission 184751) | Pelagic Microbial community sample from North Sea - COGITO 998_met_07 (SPAdes) (version 2) | ecosystem: Environmental > Aquatic > Marine > Neritic zone/Coastal water | place: Helgoland, sampling...
AACTAAAAACAATGGCCAAACGAAAACGCTTGCACATTAAAGCTATGGCCGCATAATATTAACAGATGGAGCAGAATACTCTCTTATTATAAAGACTTAAAAACCCAACTTTCCCTGATGACGTACAATTTAATTATTTGATCACTAAAACCATCTTCACTAGTATTAAAATGAAAAACTTCCGACAAATGATTATGATCAATCAGCTGTATAATCGTTGACATTTCTTTGTCCCTTTCATAAAGGGCATTAATCATTTTCAGAGCTTGATATTGAAAATTATCCTTATCATATTGAGCGTAACTGACAAACACAGGAACTTTTCTGCCTTCAAGATCATTCAAAATTGATCTTTCGGCATATTTGTTTTTATCTCGTCCGAAATAATCATAATATTGCGGGTCCGCATCATTATTTAATATGCTTGTGTCATAAACTGATCCATTTGCAAGGATCGCGCCCTTAACACCATCATTTTCAATTTGATATTTTTCTTCAAATATATAACTTGCTACATGTTGTGCACCTGCGGAATGGCCAAATAAAAACACTTTAGAATTATCCGCAAATTTAAATTGGTCCTCATGATCCCTAATCCATTTAAGTTGTAATGAAAGATCAATTGTCCCTGTCGGCCATTTAAATTCTGGTGCTAGTCGGTATGTCATTATAACTGAAGTAATACCCATCTTGGCAAAATGATACCCAACATTGGCATACATGGCTTTATCACCCGCAACAAATGAACCCCCATGTAAAAAAACGAGTATCGGCGAGGGATGGGAGGGAGCAGAGACAGGTTCATATAAATCAAAACCCTGCTTTTTATCCGGTCCATATTTTAAATCATATGTGACTTTAGCGGCACTATTATCTGCTGCTTCCCATAATGGTTGCCACCTGCTGAGTGATTTTCCAACATCTATCGATTTTCCTTCAGCGCGAATTTGTTCCGTAATTGATTGCCCATGAGCAAAATTAATAAAACAAATGATGAAGAAAATTATATATCTCAAATTTAATCCAGATTTTCTTTATTTTGATATTGTTTCAAGATTGATGGATGCAAGGTCGCTTTAATATCATCAATTGATTTTTCTTTACGTTTTTTCTTCAGAGCAGGCTTTTGCATTTCTTCTAGTTTCTTATCACCTACAATTAATTTATAAGCCAACACCGCAACCAAGAAAAAGCGCATTGCCGAAAGCAGCCCTAAAAAACCGGCACGGAAGTTCGGGTACACGACATCTGGCGGCAATTCAAAGAAATCCACATCGCTCCAGACAATATCACGCCTGATAATGCGTTCTTGATTATTGCTATATACTTCTTGAAAGGTATAAACCATGGTGCCATCAAATATGCACCAAAACAAAATCACACTAACCATCAAAATTTTTACGTAAATATTTGCGTCAATCTTATCAATTAGGCTTTGATGGAATATCAACATGGTTCCATAATATAAAAGCACAGCTGCCATGATGATCGTGAATTCGGTCATGAAATAATTTATTTCAGTGAACCCAAATTCAATAATAGCCCATTGGCCTATTTTAGATGGAATAATCATAAGGGTAACCAGAACAGCGACTTGAAAAAAAACCAAAATATATTCTTTTATTTCTTCCTGTAACGAAGGTGGGTTTTGTTTCATTATGCGTCCTACTTAATACTTAATATTTATTGTCGAATTTTCGAAAATGATATTGGCATTTCCCAAGATTACAGTAAAGTCATATTCTATAAAAACACATGTTAGTGATATGGAATTTATTATGGAATTTGATCAAAAGCTTTTTGACAATGTTATAAAGGCGGCAAAATCATTCGAAACAAGTTTAAACACGCGCCCCGTAACACCAAATGAAGATGCAATACATGCCTTAAATCAGTTTGATGAACCGTTCATTAATAGCGGCATGGACGCAAAAGACGTCATTAACATGCTTGTTGAAATTGGGGAACAGGGTGTCGTTTCAACGCGTGGCGGTCGTTATTTCGGGTTTGTCACCGGAAGTGCACTTCCCGTTTCAATTGCGGCAAACTGGATGGCTGGTGCATGGGATCAAAATAGCGCCCTTAGTATCATGAGCCCTTTAGCTGCAAAATTAGAAGACGTTGCGGGCAAATGGGTCTTGGATGCACTTGATTTCCCTGCTGAATGCGGGTTTGGTTTCGTCACTGGTGCCTCAATGGCCGGTTTTACGGCTTTAAGTGCCGCACGTAATCATACTTATAAAAAACTTGGGATTGATATAAAGGCGTACGGTATAACAAGTGCACCGCCCCTTAAATTTGTGATGGGCGAAGAAATTCACCCAACCAATATCATAGCACTGCAATATATGGGATATGGAAAGAATGAATTTCATATGGTTCCATGTGACGAGCAAGGAAGAATGATTGCATCAGATATACCAAAACTTGATGATCACACGATTATCATTGCCCAAGCCGGCAACGTGAATAGTGGTGCTTTTGATCCTTTTAATGAAATATGCGACAAAGCATCGGATGCTAATGCATGGGTGCATGTTGATGCTGCCTTCGGTGGTTGGACTAAGGTTTCTAAAAGCAGATGTCATTTAACGAACGGCATGGAACGCGCAGACAGTTGGTCACTAGACTGTCATAAATGGCTGAATGTTCCTTATGATAGTGCCCTTGCAATCTGCAAAAATGCAGAATCGTTGACAGACATGTTTGGCGTTACCGCGCCATATTTAATTGAAGGAGCAATGAGGGAGCCAAGCCACCACACCCCAGAATTTTCTAAAAGAGCCCGTGGTTTAGAAATCTGGGCGGCATTGAAGCATCTTGGCAAAGATGGGCTTTCTGAAATGATCGATAGAACCTGTAATCATGCAAAACACTTTGCAAGTGAAATGGAAAAACTGGGCATAATCATTATGAACGATGTGGTCATAAATCAAATCGTTGGAACATTCGACGACGAAGAAAGAGTAGATCAGTTTATTGACAAAGTGCAAAAAAGCGGCAAAACATGGTTTGGACCGACAGTTTGGAAAGGCAAAAAAGCTTTTCGCATCAGTGTATCATCCTATGCAACAACCGACGAAGACATCGACATTGCACTACAAGCAATAAAAGATGCACTTTAAGAAATTATTTCCGTTACAATTTCAGTAGTAACAGAATTCGCAATAAAACACATTTCGTGGGCTTGATGATGAAGGTCTTCTAATAACTCTTTAGATGGTGGCTCATCATTTACGTATGTTGCGACCGGTTTTAGCGTGACCTTTGTCATTCCCCATTTATTGCGTCCTATACGTTCAAGTATTCCTTCTGCTGCATCACTGTAGTCATTGACAATGATACCATTACGCGAACAAAGATCTAAAAACGTCAACATATGACAACTTGAAAGCGAAGCAACAAAAGCTTCTTCCGGATCAACGAAATCAGGATTAGAATAGGGGACAGGCACAATATGGTGTGATGGACTTGCCGGAATATTAGTACCACCTTCAAAGCTCCATTCATGAAGTCTACTATATTTTTTATCAATAAATTTTTCACCGGAATTTCGTTTCCAAGTGATGTTTGCTTTATATGATGACATGATGATTACTCCTTTATATTCAAGTTTAACATAATTCTATTGTTTGAAGAGTTGTTTTTTTATCTTTAGAGGATATAAATAATAAAAAAAATATAAAGGAAACCCATGAAAAATTACCTAGCCGATAGCGCGCGTACCGCATCTGATTCATATTTCACCGACAAAGTCACCGAAGAAGAAGTGAAGGCAACTTTTGAAAAGTTTGCGGAAACTGGGGAAGCACTTGACGGGCAAAAACGCAAATTGTTTTACGGAAAAGGCGACAAGGTTGAGGGCGGCAGTGTTGATGATTTTTCATTTGAAAATCTAAATGGCAATATTGTCCATTCCATTTATGGGTTATGCACTGAAGCAGGTGAAATATCAGAAGCTTTTTTGAAAGCAGCCGAAAGTGGTACTTTTGACGAAGTAAATTTAAAAGAAGAGGCGGGCGACCTTCTTTGGTATCTTGCTATGCTATTCAGGGAACTTGATACTAATTTTGATGAAGTTGCCACAACCAACATCAATAAGCTTAAAGCGCGGTTTCCTGAAAAGTTTTCTCAAGATAAAGCTTATAACCGTGACCTTAATACCGAAAGAGAAATTCTCGAAAGCTAACATTATCACGAAAATGTGATTAAACTTGATTTACGTAAGTCATAACACTAGTACAGCTTATGAACGTGAAGAAATCTTAGCATTTAAAATTGGGGGAACCTTATGAAAAACATATTTTCGATTATAACAACAACAATAATTTTATCACTTTTTCTAAAACCAGCATCTTTTGCTAAAGATCGAGAATATAAATTTAGTTTTAACGGTTATGTTTCAGAAGAAATAGCCAATCAAGATGATTATGTCCTAATGGAAGCGGCAAAATATACGCTTAAGAAAAAGTATGATTATTTTGTTATAAAAAATGCACGACGCTATGACAGGGCTAAAAAAACAAGGAGTGGTGGCCGTTTTGCTAGTAACCGACCTACAAAACCGCGCCTTAAAACTGAATTAATAATACATTGTTACGATGCCGATCCAGGCAGCGAAGGGGCTCATAACGCAGACACCATTAAGGCAGAGTTAGAGCAAAAATACGCGAACTAAAGTTATTCTATTATTAAATTTTTTTTAGAAGCGTTCTAAAAACAACTTTGAAACTATTGACTTGCTTTGTTAACAGGCATAACATAAATATAATATATATATGGAGCAATCGTTATGCAATTATCCAAGCAGTTGAAAAACACCTCTGCCATTGTCACCCTCTCATTAATTTCCGGATTAACATTACCGTTATCTGCACAACAGGTCGATGATGAAAATGTGGATACTATTTATGTAACTGGTTCCTTTATTAAGCGTAAATCACAAGAAAATTCATCGTCGCCTTTAAATGTAATCTCAACAGGTGACCTTAGTGCGCAAGGGTTAAATACTCTGGGTGACTTGGCACGGAATATGACTTTTAATGCTGGTTCAGAATTAAATACGGATGCCTTTACGCAAAATTTTAGTACAGGAACCAGCAACGTAAACCTTAGAAATCTTGGCCTTAGCTCAACGCTTGTGCTCTTAAATGGTAAGCGTCAAACCTTATCCGCCGCCTATGCTGATGACGGCAGCACTTTTGTTGATACAAGCACATTAATGCCGCTGATTATGGTTGACCGCATTGAAACATTAAAAGACGGCGGCTCCGCCATATATGGTACGGATGCGGTTTCTGGTGTTGTAAACTATATTACGCGTAAAAATTTCACTGGCCTTGAAGTTCAAGCAGGCCTTCAAAGCACAACGTCTGACAGTCAACGTGACTATGATATTTCTGCCATTTGGGGAACCGAATTATCAAATGGTGCGAACTTTGTTATCGCCGGAAGTTTCCTTCACCGCGAAGCATTAAGATCATCAGTTAGAAGTGAATTAACATCAGGCACAGGTATATCGGGTTCTGGTCAACCCGGAACACTTATTTTTAGAGATCAAATACCAACCGCCGACCCAACACAGGATTTAAATAACAATGGTTTTATTGACTTATTGCCTGTGATTGACCCTTATTGTGGCACTGCCGATTTATCTAGCACGAACCCACTTGGAGACCCTATTCCAACGAGTGCGACGACGTCAGTAACTCCTGGTACTTGTAATTATCAATTTGATCAATTTTATGATCTTGTCCCTCAAGAAGACCGCGTACAAATCTTTACCTCATTCGATAGCGATATTGGTGATACGATGCATTTATATATTGAAGGGGCCTATAATAATAACCAAGCGAGACGTAATAATGCGCCGGCATTTCCGATCGCGTCGCCAGTGCCGGTTGCCGTTGGTGATGGGGCAGGTGGCGTATTACCAAATGTTCCGCTCGAAGTTCAGCCGCTCGTCCAAAACTTAAGTCTTTCCAGTATTTTATTTGTTGGCCGCGTTCAAGGCGCCAACGGTGAACCATTCGTTTCAAACCATGACAATGAAACATTCCGTTTTGCCGGAACTCTTGACGGTTCTATCAATGAACAAATGACTTGGGAAACATCCGTCAGTTACAGTCAAAATAGCTACGGCATTAATGTTGATGATGTTAAGCGTAATGATTATATCAATGCACTCTTGACGGGGGCATTTAACCCCTTTGGTACTGCCTTTACAACCAACCCAAATTCGCAAGCCGCATTAGATGCAATTACAGCCAATAATACTCTGCAAGGTGAAACATCACTTTTCACAATTGATGCGCATCTCACGACGGATGTCGTTGAAATTGGCGACAGTGGTAACATGATCCAATTTGCTTTTGGTGGGCAATTCAGAAAAGAAGAAATGAATTATGATTGGTCAGATGATTATAATGGCGCCTTAGGAGACGGAAGCAACAGCGTCGTTGAAGGACAGCCTTTCTTCCAGGGACCATTAGCCCCTTTTAATGGCGGTAATCTTATGTTCCTCTATGGTGGACCTGATTATGGTGGTGATCGCGATGTTTATGCATTATTCGGTGAATTAGCCATTCCACTTCATGAAACACTCGACTTACAAGTTGCCGCGCGTTACGAAGATTACGGTAGTGGCATTAACAGTTTTGATCCAAAATTTTCTGCATTATGGCGCCCGAACGATTGGGTTTCCGTACGCGGTTCATATAGTACGGCATTTCGTGCACCATCACTTTATAATTCCGTTGGCGTTCAAACAGCTTTAAATGAAATAACGGTCGGTGGCACTTCAACCTTTATTCCTGTTACTTCTACAGGAAATACAAATTTGGCACCTGAAGAAGCCGAAGTTATTAATATTGGTTTCTCTCTAAGGCCAACCGATAATACGATATTCAATGTAGACTATTGGCGTTATGATTTCAGCAACTTGATCACACAAGAAAATGCACAGTCCGTGGTTAATAGTGCTCTTGGTGGTGATCCAGCGGCCTTTGCAAAACTTGACTTAAATGATCCGTCGGATCCAGCAAGTGTGTTCCGTATTAGAACGGATATTATTAATGCGCCTTCCGTTGTTACGGATGGTATCGATATCAGCACTGCTTATAATTTTGACGTCATCGACGGTGCTACTGTATCTTTAGGCGCCGAAGCGACTTATGTCTTTAAATATGAAGCCATTGACCAAGCTGGTAACGCTTTTGACGGGGCAGGGAGCCGCAACTTTAATAACTTCGCGCGTTCCATGCCGGAATGGAGAGCAAACTTTAATGTCGGATACCGCAACGATAATCATAGCGCAACCATGTTCATTCGTTACATCGATAGTTATCAAGATGATCAGAATAATGTGACCGTGCCAAGTTATACGACCGTGGATCTTCAATATGGTTACACATTTGGCGATCCTGATGACGCACCATTAAGAGCAACGATTGGTGTGATTAATTTATTCAACAAAGCCGTCCCAAGACTACAAACAAACGGTGGCTTTGACAGTAAAGTTCACGATCCACGTCAACGCATGATATACATGAGATTAAGTAAACAGTTTTAAGATAGGATTTTATAGAATAGGGGGAACGATGCGTAGTTCAATTACGATATTTCTAACAATACTTTGTATTGCTATAATGCCTGCAAATGCTGAAAATGGAAGCCTTAAAGTCGGTGATAAAATTTCTTCTAAAGCTTATCTTCTAGAAAAAAATTCAAAGCTTACTCCTAATTGCGCATATTGGTATTCATGCATATTGGGCTTCTATTGACTTTAAAATTTCAGGAATTGACCATATATTATTTAGTCAAAGCGTCACGCCAATCTATATCATTTTATTTTTCGTTATGATTAACCTACTTTTGCTCACACTTGGACGAATTAGAAATCAATTAGAGAAAGAAAACGAGAAAAGCATTGCCATGAAAGAGGCTGTATCTCTTGCTTTAATTGAAACAAATGTTGCCAATAAATCAAAATCAATATTCCTGACAAATATGAGCCACGAATTAAGAACACCTTTAAATATTATTATCGGATTTTCTGATGCACTTAAGCTCGATATAACCGGGCCATTAAATGAAAAACAAAGAGGCTTTGTCGAAAATATCCATTTTGCTGGCAATCGATTATTAAATCTAATTAATGATTTACTCGATCTTAGCAATATAGAAAGCGGAAACTTGCCACCGGATCTGGAAAAAATTAGGTTGCGTGATCTGTTATCAAATCATGTTAAGGACCTAATGCGGCATGCGAATAACTATGGAATTACATTAAATGTCATCGATGATCTCGATGAAATTGAAGGACTTGTTTACGTGCATGAAAATAATGACTGGATTGCTCAGATCTTAATGGCATTAACAGATAATGCAGCCAAGTACGGAAATAAAAATGGCAACATTTGGATTAATGCTTTTCATAATGATAAGGATACAATTCGAATAACCGTCAAAGATGAAGGACACGGTATTGCCGAAAACGAAATTAAAAATGTCTTTAAACCTTTCAATCGCGCTGGTGTGGATAGCAAAGCGATTGAAGGGACAGGAGCAGGATTAACAATCGTTAAAGGCCTTGTAGACGCCATGAATGGCAATATTGATTTTACCACCCAATATGGAAGTGGCACCACTTTCTGGATTGACCTGCCGATCAAATCTATATGATCATTCTACCTTTTTAAAATCAAGGTCATGAAAATCATAACTAAAATCGGTGAGGGGCGATATCGCCTTCATTTTTAAGCCATTCACATTACCTTCAAAATCAGTACTGAACATGGCATAAGCATCGGCGTTAAAACTTCTATTATCCCAAATCGCTTTAAAAGTATTAAATTTAAAAGGTGTCATTGATCCTTTTAATTTACTTGATTTAGCGGCCGTAAAATATAAGGCATCATCCTTTTTACTAATTTTCACATTACCAAACCAAGGGTCACGGTATAATCCAACGTAATCATCAAGCGGCAATAATGCTTCTGCTTCTGTATCTGATTGCTCTTCAGCCACTTGTGATGCTGCTCTTTCAATGTTCCTTTTTCGTATATCGGAAAAACGCGCTGTCCAATCAACATCGCCTGTTTCCAAGTAACTTTGTGAAATATTTTCCATTATTGCTCGCATTGCGGAACCATTTTCCTGATTAGTCAACACAACAATTCCCAATTTTTCTTTGGGTAGCATCACTGTATATGTCACCATACCGAGTAAACCACCCGTATGTGATACATGCTTTAATCCATGATAATCCTTTAATCTAAACCCTAGTCCATAAGCTGAGAAATTAGTGCCATGCCAATTCTTATCTGACAGACTGACCGGCTGAATTGTTTGAGGGGTCCACATTTCTTCATGTTGTTTTTTTGAAATTAATCCTGCGCCATCATTTAAATGAACGTCGACCCATTTTAACATGGCTCTTGCACTACATTGAATGCCGCCGGCTGCAGCAATAACCATTGGATCACCTATTTCATGTAACCGGCTTGCTTTCTGTAATTTTCCGTCAACGGTCACGTGTGGTTCTGCAACATTTTCTTGTTCAGCTAATCCCGTTATATCGGCAAGACAGCTTTTTCCAATGGAAAGCTGGTTCATAATTCTGCTTTGCACAAAATCTTCATATGACATGCCCGACGCTGCAGCAATAACTTCGCCGGCGACTACATATAAAGTGTTATCATACGCATATTCAGTTCTAAATCCGCTTACCATTTTTAAATGACGGATATTTTCAATTATTTCTTTTCTGGTTCTTTCCGTTGATGGCCAAAACATTAAATCCCCAGCACCAAGCCCCATACCACTTCTGTGTGTTAAAAGATCACGTATGGTAAATTCACGTGTCACCCACGCGTCCATCATTCTGAAGTTCGGTAAAAAATCAATTACCTTGTCATCCCAACGAAGGACACCATCATCAACCAAGATTGCAAGCGCCGCGGCAGTAAAGGCTTTACTATTTGATGCAATCGCATATAGCGTATCGCCATCAACAAGTCCTTCTTTGCCCACTTCACGAACGCCATAGCCTTTTAAATGTTCAATAGAGCCATTTTTAATGACACCAACAGCAATGCCCGGAATATTAAATTCGGTCATAGCCTCTGTGACAAACTGATCTAATCTTTCTTCACTTAAGTTTCCTGCAAAAACGGGCAGATGGCTAGCCACAACTAAAATTGAACTAAGTAATGATTTTTTAAAGGATATTTTTTTCATTGTTTCCACATTCTAAAAATTTTTCATACAAATGATAGTATAAAACAAATAATATCCAAAGAAAAAATCACTTCAAAACAATAACTTATATTTATTTATAAAAAACAATATTTTTTTTAAAGGTTTTCATGTAATAAAACGTAATATTATTACATGTAAGAATTATTCTTAAATGGCGAAACTGAAAGACAATAATGAATAATAAAAAACGCCTCGTAACTGCGTTAATGACTAACGTTTTTACATTTTCACAGTTCGCCTACGCCCAAAATGTTGAAAGCGATGGAGATGCCTCCATCGTTACTTATGAAAAAGAATATTTTGCAGATTACAATGCGGTTACTCTTTTGGATATGTTGCAAATCATACCAGGCGCCAATGACATTTTAAATAAAAACCAAAACCAACGCGGTGGTAATAGTGCGAGTGGACAAAGGACAAGGGGCTTTGGTTCCGGTGGTGACCAGATTTTGATTAATGGTAAAAGATTGGCCGGTAAAACCAATAGTGTTGATGACACTTTGGGCAGAATATCTGCTGATCAAGTCGAAAAGATCGAACTGATACGCGGTGCAACCGCTGGCCTAGATGTTCAAAGCCAAGGTCTTGTTATCAATATTACTCTTGCCGTTGGTGCAAGTACATCAACAACGTTCGTCAGATTACAAAATCGTTATACCATTCACCATAGAAACCAACCTGGTGCACTAATATCACATAGTGGTTCATGGGATGCGCTTGATTACACATTTAGTATTGAACGCAAAAGAGGCGGCTTTAACCGTGAAAGAATAGAACAATTCTTAGATGAAAATGGCGATAAAACCGCAGATCAATTTGTTGATCATAAATTTGATTATAAAAGCATCGAGATGATTACCAATCTTTCTTATGCTTTTAAAGATAATTCAAATCTTCGTCTTAACGGCCTTTATGAACCTGCGGGTTGGGATGGTCTTGAAACACGGGATAACACATCAAGCACGCTTCGCCCATTAACTTGGAACACGGACGGGGATAATGACAAATGGGAAGTAGGTGGTGATTACTCACGCAGCAATTTCCCTTTGCTTGGTTCGTTAAGGTTACTATTCTTAATTAATGGGGAAACAAGATCTGAATTACATAATCGTTTTAGAGGAAGCGACGCGGAAGAATTCGAATATAATATTGAATACAATAACGAAAAGAAAAATGAACGTATATTCCGTCTTGCCTTCACAACATCACTTACGGATAAGCAAGCTATAGAATATGGTGCGGAAACAGCCATTAACACAAGTGAACGTTTCTTTAGAAATGAGGAACGCGAGACAGCACTAGATATACTTGAACTTACCAATAGTGATGTGGTGGATATTAAAGAAAATAGATACGAAATTTTCGCCCATCATACCTATAATATTACACTAAATTTTGTTGTTCAAACATCCCTTCAAAATGAATTTTCTAAAATTGTTGCAAACAATGTTTTCGCTGGCGCTGCGCCAACAACGCGCGATACGAGTTTTTCATATTTCAAACCACGCATCAATTTAAGGTATGATTTAGGGGAACGAGATCAGGTTCGTGCAACCGTTGAAAAGAAAGTCAGTCAATTAAATTTTAGCAACTTCGTCACCAGATTTGATCGATTGGCCAATGTGCTGCGTGTTGGAAATACAAATATTCGTCCTGAACAGGTTTGGGAATATTCCGTTCAATATGAGCATCGTTCCTTAAATGATGGAGGATCATTTGATATTGAATTATTTTATCACAGGTTTAACGATCATATTACCCGAGTTGATTTTTCCGAATATGAAAATTTTACAGGTGATAGCATAGCTGCTGAAGCATTTTTTAATTTACCACCTACTGTAGCCCTGCGGGATAATATCTCTTTTCTTTCAAAATCTGGAAATATTCCAAATGCAACCGCTTACGGCGTTCGCGCAAATACAAGCATAAGATTAAGTTTTATCGGGCTCCAAAACGCTGTCCTTGCGCTTAATTATGTCTTTGATAAAACAGAAGCCATTGACCAATTTACTGGAACCAAAAGACCATTTGATTGGCGCAGCCCTCATACTTTTGGTTTTAACTTCCGTCATGATTTAAATGATTATGGGGTTAGTTATGGTATTAGTGGGCAAGCCCAAAGCAATCGTGAAAGCAACGATATCGATTATAATTGGGTAGCCGATCCTATTATGTCCTTAGAAGCATTCGTCGAATATACATTTAATAATGGGGTTAAAGTCAGGCTTGCTGGTGAAAACCTTAGAACAAAAAGATGGGATTCTGATTTTAATAGATATCAAGACCATATTCGTTTTGGCGAATTTAATGGAATCCTCAGAAGACTAGAAAAGCAAGCCACCGAAATTGAAATTTCCGTTCAAGCAACGTTCTAACCTCAAAATGTAATCGTTCTATATTTTGATTGTAAATTGTTATAATATTATATTATAATATAACGGTAAATTTAAGGGGTTTAACATTGATGTCACGTAAAATTGGGATTGTGGGAAATACCCGTAATTTATCCATTATCTTATTATCTACTGTTTTTTCATTTTCACTTGCGAGTGCGCAGGAGACTTCGAACGATAGTGAAGCGGCAACAGTTTCATATAATGCAGATTTTTTTACTGAATATGCGCCCGTAACCCTCGTTGATATGCTACAGCGCGTTCCTGGCGTTCAAGAAATTTTAAATCGCAACCGTCAACAAAGAAACTCGGGCGGCGGGGGTGCTAGCAGTCGTGGTGCACGCGGATTTGGATCTGGTGGTGACCAAATTTTAATCGATGGTAAAAGACTAGCCGGTAAAAGCAACAACATTGATGATACCTTAGGACGCATTTCTGCAGAGCAAGTAGAAAGAATTGAACTGATCCGTGGCGCATCAAGTGGACTTGATGTTCAAAGTCAAGGTTTAGTGGTCAACATCATTTTAAAAGAAGGCGCGTCTAATTCGACAACCTTCGTTCAAATGAAAAGCGAAGTCAAAGAAGGAAATAACCCAGGGTTTGAAGCCCTTATTTCACACAGTGGTGCTTTGGGGTCGATGGATTATACTTTGTCTGCGGCGCGCACTAATAATAATAATTTCTTTACACGGGACGAGCAATTTTTTGATGCCGCAGATGTAAATACTAATAACCGTTTAATCGATAGCAGCAGCAGCGAAAAGGGCTATAGATTTAACGGTAATGTTGATTATTCTTTTGAAAGCGGTTCCGTATTACGCCTTAACGGACAATATGAGGGCGAAACAGAATTTCGCGATGATGCCCGTGATCAAACAGGAGATTCACCCGATTTCATTCGCTGGGTCAATGATGATTCATCAAAAAATTGGGAAGTTGGCGGTGATTTCACTACAAAGTTAGGGTTTCTGGGGAATTTTAAAACATTATTTGTCGTCAATCGCCGTGAAGAAGATGAAAATGCTATTCGTTACCGCGACGCCAATACCACACCATATATTTATACCGAAGATGATGAACTCGAAGTCAGAAAAGAAAAAATCATAAGAACATCACTGACGAATTCATTTGGAAGCAAACAAACTTTAGAATTTGGCGCGGAAGCGGCCATCAATACTTTTGATAAGTCTTTTGAAAGCATCAATAGAGATGCGCCAACAGACCCTTTTGAACTTGTGACCCGCGACAGAGTTGAAATTCAAGAAAATCGTTATGAAATTTTCGCAAATCATACATATAACTTTTCGCAAAAACTGGTTCTACAAAGTTCCTTAATCACTGAAATATCAAATATTGTTGCTGAAAACCTTTTTCCCGATGGATCATTAATTGATCGTCGTGATACCAGTTTCACCTATTTTAAACCGCGGGCAAATTTACGTTATGACGTTACAGGCAGTGATCAGCTACGCGCAACCGTTGAAAAGAAAGTAAGCCAACTCGAATTTCAAAATTTTGTCACACGTTATGATCAGCGAATTGAGCAATTCCAATTCGGTAATACACAAATTCGTCCTGAACAAGTGTGGGAATTCTTACTTGCTTATGAGCATCGCTTTCCAAATGATGGCGGCTCATTTGAAATTGAAGGGTTCTACCGCGATTTTACGGATAAAATTGAACGTATTGATTTTACACAATATTATGATTTTGGGTTTAATCCACTTAATAATTTTAATGAGTTTGCTGCGATTTCACCAGATGCCGCCTTACGTGAATTTGTTGATGATAACGAAGAAGGGTTCGTTTCAAAATCTGGTAATATCGATAAAGGCAGCAGCTTTGGTGCAAATGTAAAAGCAAGTGTTCGTTTTGGTTTTATTGGTGTACCCAATGCAGTACTCAGTGCAAATTACACATTCGAAAAAAGTAACATTATCGACCAATTCACCTTTTTAGACAGAAGATTTGTTCGTAATTCAATTCATCGCGTAAGTGTTGATTATCGCCATGACATTACAGACATTGGCCTTGCTTATGGTGCCCGTGCTAGGTTTACATCAGATGCGGCAACCAATGACATAAACTTTTATTGGCCCTTTAGCCCGCAGGCATTCGTTGGACTATTCGTTGAATATAATATTTTGCCAACGGTTAAATTACGTATAGATGCTAAACAACTGACAGGAAGACGCGGTGTATCCACACAATTCTTGTATAATGATCATATTGGATTAAACGATCTTCGAAACCGCATAGAAAGAGACACCAGTGTCCCTCGTGAACTTGAAGTATCTATTTCAGGCACATTCTAAAATCAATACATTATAATATAACAATTGATTGTTATGACTTAACGTTCTATACCCATTCCATATTTAATTTACATTTTTAATATTAAAAGCCATGAACAATAAAAAATTTATGTCAGCGCTTCTTATTTCCTGTTCAATTATTATGACGGATTATAGTAAGGCGCAGGAAGATAGCAGTAGCGGATCAACTGTGGTCGCTTACGGCCGTGATTATTTTGAAAACCTAACCACTGTTACACTTCTTGATATGCTACAAGCGGTTCCCGGCGTTCCCGATATACTGAATAAAAACCGCCAACAACGTCGCGGTGGGCCAGGTGCAAGTAACAGGGGCGAACGCGGCTTTGGCGCAGGCGGTGACCAAATTTTAATTGATGGCAAAAGGCTCGCAGGTAAAAGCAATAATATTGATGATACCTTAGGACGTATTTCAGCAGAACAAGTGGAACGAATTGAACTTATACGAGGCGCAGCAGCAGGACTTGATGTCCAAAGTCAAGGCCTCGTTGTTAATGTAATTATGCGCGAAGGACATTCAACATCAACAACATTTGTTCAAATTAACGGTGAATATTCCGGCGGTCATTATTTTACACCAGAATTTCTAATTTCCCATAGTGGCGCAAAAGGTAACTTTGAGTATATTCTTAGTTACGAACATCAGAATAATGATTTCTTTTTCGATGCCGTTGAAACTTTCTTTGATGCGGATGATAACGAATTTGCAGTGCGGACCGTTAATGGTGATTTTGACCGTTTCGGCAATAATTTTAACACCAATCTTGGATACCAATTCGATGATGGTTCGCGTTTACGCCTTAATGGGTTATATGAACCAAACGGTGTTAATGGTGAAGAAACGCGTGATAAGTCATCTGATGCACTCAGACCCATTTTTTGGGACTCAGACCGCGATGTTAATCGTTGGGAAATTGGCGGTGATTATGAACGTAATATGGGGTTTTTGGGAAACTTAAAAACATTATTTGTGGTGAATGAAACCAAAACGGATGTAACCGTAAATCGCTTTCGAGGATCAGGCGATGAAAGGTTTGAATATACCCGCGACATAACTGATGAGGACCGTAGCGAAAAAATATTACGTGGATCTTTATCCAAATCTATTTTTGGCGACCAAACACTCGAAATTGGTGGTGAAGGGGCCTTCAACACTTATGATAAGTCCTATGATAATTTTGACCGCGATGATGCTGATAGTGAACTTATCATTGATAATACAGATGACGTTAGAATTAAAGAAAACCGTTTCGAAGTCTTTGCAAATCACAGCTATAATATTTCTTCAAATATGCAACTTCAAAGCTCATTAATTACTGAGTTCTCAAAGATCGTAGCTGATACTTATCAAGATACTACAATCATTGACACTCGTAATACGAGTTTCACTTATTTAAAACCGCGCGTCAATTTCCGCTATGATATTACCAACCAAGATCAATTAAGATTACTCGTAGAAAAGAAAGTCAGCCAGCTTGATTTTAATAATTTTGTCACAAGATTTGATCAGCAAGCACAAATTTTTCGCTTTGGTAACACTCAAATCCGTCCTGAACAAACTTGGGATTTTTCTGCAACATTTGAACATCGCCTTCCCAATGATACCGGATCCTTTGAAATAGAGGCTTTCTACAGGAAATATACGGATCATATTTCGACTGTCGATTTTACGCAATATTATGATTTCAATCTAAACCCTATTGATGGATCAGATGCCTTTTTTGCATTAAACCCTGATCAAGCTTTACGCGATTTTGTTGATGACAATGGCGAAAGTTATTCCGCCAAACAAGGGAATATTCCAACGGCAAAAGCCTACGGTGCAAAAATAAGAACCAACCTTCGCTTAGGATTCATTGGCGTACCCAGTGCCACATTAAGTGTGAATTATACCTTCGAACGACGTCGTGCAATTGATCAATTCACACTGCAAGAAAGAAACTTTGACCGTCACTCTAACCATCAGGTTGATGTAAACTTTCGCCATGACGTAACTCAATATCAACTTGCATATGGTCTTGAGTTTACTGCTCGTAGTGATTTTCAACGTTATTTCATAGACTTCTTTTGGCCAAACCAACCAGCAGCAAACATTAAGATCTTTGCTGAGAAAACACTATTCAGGGATTATAAAATCCGCTTTGAAGGTGAGGGGTTAAACGGTGATAGAGGTGCATCAAATTACTCCATTTATAATGATCACATCAGATTTAATGATTTACGGGAACGTCAATTAAGAAAGAATACACGGCCCATTGAGCTAAGAATTTCTATTCAGGGCACTTTTTAGATTGCATTATAATATAACGTTTGATTATTTCACTCAATTCAATTATACAAAATTACTAATCTTCACTAAATGAATAATATAAATTCATGTGAAAGCATTATAGGGAACAATAAAGAAATCAGTGGGACTAATTTATAATGAGTAAGTATATAGTGTCTGCAGTATATGTAGGCCTACTTTCCTCCACAGTGCTAACGCCGACATTATCAAATGCTGCCGATGTTGAGGAAGACGCCCTAAGCGAAGCATCAATCGTCACATACGAAGCCGATTTTTTTATTCAATATGATCCCGTATCCCTTCTGGATATGCTGCAACGCATTCCTGGTATATCTGATGTCTTAAACAGCGGACGAAGAGGGCAAGGACGCGGACAACGTGGTTTCGGAAATTCCGGTGATCAAATTTTAATTGACGGAAAAAGACTTGCTGGAAAATCAAATAATATTAATGATACTCTTTCACGCATTCCATCAACGCAAGTTGTTAAAATTGATTTGATCCGCGGTGCCTCTAGCGGGCTAGATGTACAAAGTGATGGTTTGGTTATTAATATTATCCTCGCAGAAGGAGCATCACAATCAACAACTTTTGTCCGAGTGATGGGGGAATATACATTTGACCATAAATTTCTTCCTCAATTTTTAGTATCTCACAACGGTGCAAAGGGAAATTTAAATTACACCTTTAGCGTTGAGCGTAAAAATGACAATGGTTATCGTCCAATGGAAGAAATATTCTTTGATGAACTTGATAATCAGACAGGAACTCAAAATATTGAACATGAGTTTGGGTTCCGTGCTTGGAATTTCACAACAAACCTTGGTTATAATTTTGAGGATGGTGCCGAACTTCGTCTAAATGGCCTCTTTGAGCCTAATCAATTTTTCTTCCACGAAGAACGCGTTGAACTCGGTGGTGATCCAGATAGTTTAATCTGGGACCGCGATACGGATAATGGACGCTGGGAAGTGGGAGGTGATTATTCAAGAAACCTTGGCTTTTTAGGACGTTCAAAAACGCTTTTCGTCGTTAATCGTGGTACTGAAGATACTGAAGTATTCAGACAACGTGATTTAACTGACCCCCAATACACCTACCGTGAAGAATTTACCGACGCTGTCAGAAGTGAGAAAATCTTCAGGACTTCTATTACGCCAACTATTGCTGCGGGACAAACCATTGAGATTGGTGGTGAAGTAGCCATTAACACATTTGATAAGGTTTTTAATAGCTTTGACCGTGATGAAGCGCCAGATCCGCTGCAGTTAAAGTCAGCAGATAACGTAGAAATTCAAGAAAACCGTTACGAGGTTTTTGCCATTCACAGTTATAACATCACGCCAAAATTTGTGATGCAAAGCTCACTAACGACAGAATTTTCTAATATTATTGCTGATAACATCTTTGCAGATAACACGGTCGATAGACGAGATACGAGCCTCACTTATTTAAAGCCAAGAGTAAATTTCAGATATGATTATACTGAACGTGATCAAATGAGATTGACCGTAGAGAAGAAAGTAAGTCAGTTAAGATTTGATAGCTTTGTAACATCATATGATGCCCAAAATGATGAAGTTAGAGTAGGGAACACGGAACTGCTTCCAACACAAACTTGGGAATTTGTACTTGGTTATGAACACCGACTTGCCAATGACGCGGGCACGTTTGAAGGGCAGGCTTATTACCATCACCGCATTGACCATCAAACGCGAATTGATTTTACGGAATATCGTGATGACATTGGTGGAAATATTATCACGGTAGATGAATTTTTTAATTTACCACCTTCAGCAGCACTGCGCGATGAAACTGATTTTGTTCCGACACAAGGCAACATCGATAGCGCTTACATTTATGGTATCGATCTAAAAAGCAATTTACGTCTCGGATTTATTGGCGTACCAGATGCAGTATTATCACTAGGATACCGATTTGAAAAACGTCGCTCTCTTGATCAATTTACACAATTGATGCGTAATTTTGCCCGTCACTCTGATCATGTTTATAATATCAATTATCGACACGATATTACAAGTATCGGACTGGCTTATGGTTTTATTTTTAACATTAGAAGCGATTGGGCAAATTATGACATGCGATACTTCCAACCTCAAAGTCCATCAGCACGTATGAGTGCATTTGCAGAATATAACTTATCACAGACAATAAAAATGCGTTTAGACCTTATTGAAATAACTGGTTCGCAAGGGCATCAAACAACGATAAGATATACAGATCATATTCGCTTTAATGAAATTAATGCCCGCGAAGAACGCGAAAATAATAAACCCCGTGCCCTCCAAGTTTCATTGCAAGGAAGCTTTTAATTACAAATAATTAGCTAATAATTATTACTTCACAATAAATTGAACATAAAACATTACATTATATGAAATTGTTATAACATAACCCTTGATTATTATGGTTAATTCTTCTATGTCTCAACATGATTTGTAACATTTCTTTTAATCATTGTAATCTGCAAGGATTGTAATTTCGTAAGCAAAAGAGAAAATATTATTTATCAACATCAGTTCTCTAAATCATAACCCTTATTTAAGATTTATGCTCTATAGAATACGAATACATTTTAACTTTTTTATTTATAAGTACCATGCACAAAAAAATTATATCTCTTCTTTTACTCGGATCTACTTTTAATAGCCCTGCCTATGCGGCCGGCCAAGCAGACGATCCTGTAGCTGAATATTCATCAATCACAAGATATAGTTTCGACTATTTTGCAGAATTTGCCCCTGTTACCCTTCTTGATATGCTTCAACGTATTCCTGAAGCTCAACAAATACTTGCACAGAGTACTGGCGGTAACAATCGCGGCCAAGGGGGCGGCAGGCGTGGTTTTGGTGCCGGCGGTGATCAAATTTTGATTAACGGTAAAAGACTGTCCGGTAAGGCTAATAACATTAGTGATACCATGGCACGAGTTTCAGCGGGTACCGTAAAAGAAATTCAACTTATCCGCGGAGCCGTCGAAGGACTTGATGTACAAAGTGAAGGTTTGGTTATCAATATCCAATTAGAAGCCGGCATATCGACTTCGACAACTTTCTGGAATGTTGGTGGTGTTTATTATGAAGGATTTGATGTTAATCCAACATTCACATTTTCACATAGCGGATCTTCTGGTAAATTTGAATATTTGTTTGGTGTCGAAAGAAAACATTTCGAATTTCATTTTGACCGTGATGAAATATATACCAATGCTGATGGTGAACGTACAGAATCATTATTTGTTGAAGGTGATTTCATTCGCCCAAGCACGGCCTTTACGACCAATCTTACATATGCTTTTAAAGAACACGGGACATTACGCTTAAACGGACTTTATGAACCACGCAGCAATGATGGTCAGGAACTTCGTATTGAAGAAGGTGACGGGGCATTTTACCGCCGTACACCGCGCGAATCAACAGGTAGCCGCTGGGAAATTGGTGGAGATTATGAACGACAATTAGGATCTTTAGGGCAATTAAAAACCTTATTCGTTGCTAATCGCGATCAACAAGATGAATTCGATGAACGTTTTAGTGCGCCTGACGCGACTTTCAATAGCCAAAGTTTAACGGAAATCACAAATCGTTCCGAAAGAATTTTACGCGCCTCATTAACACGTCCTATTTTTGGTAATCAAACTTTGGAATTAGGTGGCGAGGGTGCATTTAACACATTCGACCAAAAATTCGATCAGTTAACCTTTAGCGATGAAAACACCATAAGCTCAATTGATGCGCAAGATGAAGTTGAAATTGGCGAAAAACGTTATGAAGTTTTTGGTATCCATAACTATAACTTTAGTAATGCGATCTCCTTACAAAGCTCACTAATTACAGAGTTTTCGACAATTACTGCGGATACGATCATTCCGACAGGTGGTGTTAGTCGTCGTCAAACAAGTTTTACTTTTCTAAAACCACGATTTAATGCCCGCTATGATATTACCGAAACTGATCAGCTTCGGTTACTTGCTGAAAAAGAAGTGAGTCAACTTGATTTTGGCAACTTTATTACCCGTTGGGATAATGCGGCCCAAGTATTAATCGAAGGAAACACGGCAATTAAGCCTCAAGAAAGATGGCGTTATTCTGCAACACTAGAACACCGCTTTGCCAAAAATTTGGGAACTGTACAAGTTGAAGTATTTTATGCGGATTTCAAAGACTTTATCGGTAATGTTGATTTTAGTGAATATCAAGATGAGCTAGGAAATGTGGTAACAGCTGACCAATATTTCGCTTTGCCGCCAAGTGATGGTTTAAGAGATGCGACATCATTCACTGCCCGAAGCGGTAACATTCGTAAAGCCACTGCTTATGGCGCAAGGTTAATAAGTAATATTAGACTTGATAATCTTGGTGTTACGGGCGGCGTAATAAATGTTAATTATCTTTATGCTCGTAGAAGAACAACCGACCAATTTACTGGTGAAGAACGCCGCTGGGACCGTAGGTCAGATCATGACTTAAGAGTAGGTTACCGCCAAGATTTAAATGAATGGCGTGTTTCTTACGGTGTAAATGCCCGATATAGAAGTGATTTTGAGAGGTTCTTCATTAGATATTATTGGCCTAATAGTCCTGCAATTGAACTTGGTACTTTCGCAGAAATGATTATATTTGATGGGATTAGAGCACGTATTGAGGGCTCACAATTAACCGGAAAAAGACAAGAATCTATTCTTATTAACTATTCTGATCACATTCGTTTTAACGATGTAACCAGAATTGATGATCGCCGCACACGTACCGCTCAGGAAATAATGTTTTCTTTGCAAGGTACTTTTTAAGAGATATCTCTTTTTATAAAGGCTTTTTCGTAAACTCTGTCCGATTATTATTGTCAAATTACCAATTAGTCGATAACCTAATCGACGTTTTAAAACATTAGGATAGGTGTTAAATTGTTTATTCGCTTTTTAATCATTTGCATGATGTTTCTCTCAACTCTTACTTCTTCGGTATTCGCCGATAATAGTAAAGGGGAAGAAGCATATCAAGCAGGAAATTATGACGTTGCATTGGTTGAATTTACCAAAGCCGCTGATGAAGGGGATATGAACGCACAATTTAATTTAGGGGTGATGTATGAACATGGTCATGGCGTCGATCAAAGTGACCTAAAAGCGGCTGAGTGGTATCAACTTGCTGCTGATAATGGTCATCCGGAAGCACCGATGGCTTTACAATTGCTATATGAATATTTTTAAGGTTATATAAAATGTTAAATTTAAACACTGTCAAATCAGTCCTAACTTTCCTCATTTTGCTTATATTATTGCCGATTTCAAATGCATTAGCGGGTTATGAAGAAGCGAAAGAAGCTTATGATGATCGCCGTTTTGAAGAGGCTTTTGAAGGCTTTACGGAAGCGGCCGAAGATGGCCACATGTTAGCCCAATATTACTTAGCCGTTATGTATGCAACAGGTCGCACTCTCCCTAGAGATGACGTTACGGCTTATAAATGGTTTATGAAAGCCGCACTTCAAGGACACCCAATTTCACAGGGTAATATCGGTACAATGAAATTAAATGCACGTGGCACTGACTTTGATGTAACGGGTTCTTATTTTTGGTTCATATTAGCCGAAGACGGCGGTTTTGAAAAAGCACGTAAATTTATGTGGCGTGTCACAAATTACATGGAACGCGATGATATCAATAGCATTCAAGCAAAAGCCGCAGAATGGATAAAAGAAAACCGCGGAGAGCGTCCAGAAGAAGGCTAAACTTAGTAGGGGAGAGTAACATTGCAAATGCTTCAGAAGTTCGTTTTTGTCGTTTTAATTGCTTGTATGAGCGGGAACTTACAAGCACAACAATATGAAATCGGAGAAAAACCGCCTGCCGCTCAGCAAAACTTAATACCTATGCTTGGCGAATATCATTTGGGTGAAGAAAAAATCATCATCCGTGAAGATGGCGGAAGGCTCCACGCGATTATTAACCCTACATTTGATGGTTCTTCACCTGATACCATGAAAGACTGGCCTCTAAGCTTTATAGCACCTGGTAAATATACCTATAGCTTTCGCGGGGAATTTGCGACATTCATTTTTCAATTCTATAGTGACGGCAAGTCAAAATCAATTGTGATCAATAATGTAACCTATAATCGTAATAATATTGAACCAAGCAATGGTAATACCTTTAAGGTGGAACTTGATAAAACGATTGACGAATATATCGAAGATGCGCTTGCTGCATCGCCGCCTAAAGAAAAAGGCGATTTTAGAGAACCTGATCTAGTCGACGTCACGACTGTCCTTGAAAATGTAAAATTAGATGTTCGTTACGCTACGACAAATAATTTCTTAAATGCACCAACATATTCAGAAGCAAAAAGTTTTCTTCATCGTCCTGCCGTTATGGCGTTAAATGAAGCAAATAAAAGATTTAATGCAATGGGATATGGCATTGTCGTTCATGATGCTTATCGTCCATGGTATGTGACTAAAATTTTCTGGGATGCTACAGAGGGAGATGAGCGTAATTTTGTTGCCAATCCTGATAATGGATCCATTCACAACAGAGGAAGCGCCATTGATCTCACTCTTTACGAATTAAAAACTGGTGAAGTAATCAAAATGGTCGGAACATATGATGAAATGACAGATCGTTCTTATCCCGAATATATGGGAGGTACTGCTTTAGAGAGATGGCACCGCGCATTACTGCGTCATGTTATGGAAGATGTCGGCTTTACAGTATTAGAGAACGAATGGTGGCATTTCGATTATAAAGATTGGCAAGAATATCCTATTTTAAATAATACATTTGATGAATTAGCACGATAGTTTAGTTTAAAACTAGTAAGGGCCATTATGCGGGAACCAATACAATATGATGAAGTAACAGGCCTCCCTGAACGGGGACACCTTTGGTCATTATTGGATGATAGCCTTAAAATGGTACGCCGCAATAAAATGAATGCCGGTGTACTGCTTATTAAACTTAATGACTTATCCAATATAACGGATAGCTTAGGCCAGAGTAGTGCAAATTGTATCCCGTCAGACCAAGTTGGACTAATTAAGGGTATTGCATAAGAGAGTGTTTTTGTTTCATCGTAATGACGAAGGAACGAAGATGACACGTATACACTCTAACAAATCAAATAGAACTGGAAGCGCGGAGAAGACGGTTAAAGATATACGCCGTGCAACCCGTAAGAACTATGGTTCAGAAGAAAAGATACGTATTGTACTTGAAGGCTTGCGCGGTGAA
>Ga0209534_10001517_pt1 | contig 24276 bp, 27 predicted proteins | sample COG_07_FD_184751 | JGI IMG/M metagenome (GOLD analysis project Ga0209534, IMG submission 184751) | Pelagic Microbial community sample from North Sea - COGITO 998_met_07 (SPAdes) (version 2) | ecosystem: Environmental > Aquatic > Marine > Neritic zone/Coastal water | place: Helgoland, sampling...
GTCAATATCAGTAGGCAAAACTACAGGCATTAATATATCAACACTAAAATGAGTCATTTCCGAAATATCTATGGGGTTTGAAAGTTGAGTACCCACAAAATTAAAGTCCGTATACTTAAGCACATTTTGTCCATTTATAATAATTTCACCCCCAAGAGTTGTTTGATAAGGCTGCCAGTAGCCATTAAAAAAGTCTACAGGTACATTTGTGTAAGTATCACTAAAAACAGAAATAACATCACTAGGGTCTCTAGTTGGTGCTGGCGCCAGTTCAAACTCACCAACGGCATTTACAGTTACAGATCCTTCGGCTTCTACTCCGCCTAAAGTCGCCGTAATAACTGCTGTTCCATTACTAACATTAATTACTCCAAATTCATTTACAAAAGCTATATGTGGAGCAGAAGATGAAAAATCAAAGTAACTTGGTGCTATACTAACTGTCTTGTTTAGACCATTACCTAAATTGAATGTTTGTGTAAGGTCCGTTAATTCTAAATCAATCCCCGCAAAGACATTTTTAACAACATCTACACCATTGACAATGGCGGGTCTTGGTTGTCCAATAGTTCCTAACTTTTCAAATTTTAATTCATCAATCCAAAAAGTGTAGCCATTACCCCCTGTGTTTTGAGTTCCTGCCGAATACCAAAACATACCTCTTTCATCAAATAGTTTTGACGGATCAGGGATTGGAATGACGTATTTTTGCCAGTTAGTACCTAGGCTTATGTTTATTTCACTGACCTGGTATTTATTAAGTCCAAAGTCTTGCCCAAAACCTATTTCTCCGATAACTACTCCCTGTGAAGCTTTTGCCCAAAAGGTAAGTGCATCGAATTCTGTAAGGTCACGCCCTGATCCATCAACTCTCAATATACCACCTGCATAACTTCCTTCAGGATCGTTTGCATTTGGTACATCAAATCGCATGGAAGCATAGCTTTCATAGCCTTCACTTTCATCTACAGACCAAGCGGTTGCTTTGGAACCTGAATATGGGAAGTAAAAATCACTCCCTAATCCAATTGGGGAGTCTGTGAAAATCTCTCCTGTTTTTGACAGGGTTGCAAATTCTGATTGATCAGAAATCTCTCTTTCACAACTCATGGTGATTACAAAAAGTAATCCCGTGAGGAGCATCGTTTTTGAATATATAAATTTTATATTTTTCATTTTTACAGTTTTTTATTTTCCAATATTAATATGAATATATGTTCTAATTTCCCATTCACTTCCGTTAGGAAATCCTAAAGAACTGATGGGTGGAATTGCTGGATAGGTGTTGGGTGGTACAAAATTAGGGGAGTATCTAGGAGAATTTTCATTCATAGAACGCCATGTTCCACGTACACCAACTTGTGTATTAGGAAGGATGAACCAATCTGGTTTTCCTAGGGTAGTCGATAAATCTAACATTAATTGTACTGGGTACGTTAGGTTAAAATCTCGGTGGTAATCAAAAGGTCCCCAATCATTAAATTTGAAAGTATGGGTTAATTTTAATTTGTTATATATCAGTCGAACATCTCCACCAAATCGCTCTATTAAACGCTCGTCGCTACCATTTGCTTGTGCATTACCCGCGTAAAAATTAGCAATAAATCCAAGGTCTGGAGTTAGTTTAGACACAATACGAGAATGTGCTTCCCATAAATCTTGTGCAGGAGCAGCATTTGGAAACGCAAAGGAAGTACGATTTGCTAAGAATCCAACTGCCGCATCTTGAGCTGTTGGGTGATGACGGTAAACAAAACCTAAATTGAAAGCGAACTTTGCGTCTTCAGCTCTGTCGTTGTCCCATTCGTACATCCATGTACCTGGAGTAGGATCGTAAGAAAATAAGAGTTCTCCAGCGGTGGTTTCTCTATTGGCTCTCACCGCAAACGGATCATCTTGAACATTTCTTAAACGCCCTGTGCCATCGTTTAAGTCATTTGGCATAGCAGCAACAATTGGCTTTTGCCATAAAAAGTTGGGCGCGATTTGAAAATCACCAAATGTATAAGCAAAACCAGAAAGGAAATTGTTTTGGTTACCGCTTCCTGTATCCTTTAGTTTCCAGCCTGTAAATGTTTGTGTTTGGTCAGACCCTCCATTAGCTACTAAGCCCATACTTGCCCCTTGTGCATACCATTTAATAGGTCCTTTTTCATAAGATAACTTTGCTTTAGCACCCCAGTTATCTTTATTATTGATTTCGTCTGTATAAATAACGTAATTATCTGTCGTTCCTTCAGCTATTTGAAATTTACGACCGTTTAACGGTTGTCCACCCCATAAACCACCGATTTCAAAATTAAAAGCTCCAAATTGTCTTTCGAAAGCTAAAGAGACTCTACGTGTTTTTGGAAGTGGTATTGCAATTGAAGTTACTGCTCTACCAACATCATCAATATCTTCGTGGTAAACGGCAGCTACACCCCAATTACCTAAATTTCTTCCATACTTTAAAAGTACGGCTGGATTAGCTCCCCACCAAAGTTGTGGTCCAAAAGCGGCTTTTAAACCATTTAAAGTGCCTTTAGCATCAAACTCGATTCCTGAAATTTCTCCGTTGTATAAATCTAAGTTTGGACCATAGTTAGCTTCTCTGTATAAATTAAAGAAATCTCCTTCGTAAGCCCAGTGGTAATGGCCTGTTCTGTAAAAACCTCTTAAATTAAAATCTTTAGCATTCCAATCAAATTCAGCATTGTAAATTTTCACTCTGTTTGGATCTGTAATAGTTACATTTCCATCATCAGTATTTACTTCAATTGGACGGCCGGTATTTTCATAAAATATTTCGTCAATTGGGTTTTCAGCAACATTTCCAAGAATATTAAAATTCACGTTGGCACGCATGTTAGAGGTAGGGTTTCCTTCTACTCCAATAAAATACGATTGCATATGATCAAAACCTAGTTCGTTTGGATATCCGTTCGAATTAGGATCTGCATTTTCTGGTGTGGTAATAAGTGAACCGCCTGTATTAAAGGTTGTAAACTCAGCTCTCATATTGCTTAGCTTAATTTTTTCACTACCACCTAAAGCTGCTTTATCTCCTCTTGCACGAAGGACTGCATCCATCAATTCAATAGTGTCAAAATGAGTTGTCAAAAATTCTGGAGTCACACCATCTTCATAAGGGTTTAATTGGTGTGCTATTTTTAAAGCATAATAAGATGCTCTTGGGTATAATGTATAAAGCCCTCTTGAGTTTGTAGGTCCTTTTGCACAAATTCCAAACCACTCCTCGTTCATGTTATTTTTACCAGGAGCAAAATCAAGTTGATATCCTCCATTTGACCAGGAAGCATTGTTGTCATGAACTTCTAAGTTTTTTGTTTGTCCAAATTTCCACCAACCATCGCTAAACTGGAATGTGAATCCACCGATTGCATTTTCTGATTTCCCTAAACCAGCAGCATTTTCATAAATATCTTTCCAATTTGAAACCATGTAATAAGCCTGCATTTTTTGGTCTTCAGCATTATTTAAAGCGTTGAATGCATCTGCACCAAACTCCGTTAACATAATGGGCATATCTAGTTTTTCTTTTACTATTTTAAATGCATCTGTAAAAGAAGGTCCACGGTACATATTGGTTCCGAAAACATCAACATCTTTACATTCTTCAGCAATAATGTCAATAAACAAAACATCTCCATTACAGATTGCTATGGGATGAGACGCATCAATACTTTTCATTTTAATAGAAGCATCGTTCATGAGCTTATACATTGGTCTTCCACGTTCTTCTCCTATGAAATCTCTTTTTTCTTCTTCGTCTGGAAAATCTTCTGTTTCAGCTCCTGCCCAGAAAAGACCGTAGTTGTTTTCATTTCCTAACAAAAACATTAACAATCCTGGGGTGTCTTTATAGGTTTCAGCCAATTCAGTAACTTCAGACATCAAAAGTGCTTGGGTATCTGGATCACTATAATCTGTTACAGGAACCCATGCATTATTTATGGTCAATCCGTAACGACCGAAAGAATGATTTAACATGGTATATATACCATAGTTCTCATAAATGTATTGTATCCATTTTGGCTGAGCACCAACGTATTGTCTTATAACATTGACCCCCATGTTTTTTAACAAGCCCATTTCTGCATCCAATGCTGCTTTGATGACATCATCTGATTGATTCCAAAGGCTGTAGGAATAATTAGTACCTATTGGGAAATAATCCCAATTCATTCCATTGATCATGAAGTCTTCTCCATTCACTACTAATTTCATTCCATCTTCATTGTTAACAACTGTAACTTTATCTGCCTGAGCAAAAACGCTGGTTGTAATTAAAAAAAGAACTAATCTTAAAAAGGTGTTTTTCATAATTTGTTTCATTTAAAAATAATAGGATTTAACTATTAAGTATATTTTTAATCAAATAATAGTTTTGTTAAATATAGGAACTAAAAAATGTATTTGTGATAAAAAAAACTCTACAAAAATCATACAAAACAAATATTATTTCAATTTTTAATTGATTTAACAAATTCAAGGTGAAAAAACTAAGAATATCAAGTTCATAAAAAAATGAACAGGTGTTTAAAACCTACCATATTAACGTATAATGTAGGGGTGATGTATAGCTATTTTTAGCAATGTGTAGCAAGCAAATAATAAGTGTATAGTTAAAATTAGATATTATTTATGGTAAATCTATCTTTTGTAGCAGCTTCCAACTTATTTTAGTTCAAAAACTATTTAAGCTGTATTTAAAAAATAAATAGTTTTCTTGGCATGTAAAAAAGGGGGCAAATAAAGCTGTTTTTTGCAAGTGTTTGTTTGTGCATTAATGAATTTAAGTTTATATAAACACCAAATTAGGTTGTATCTTTGAAAAAAAATAACAGAATGAAAAAATACATTGCTGAAATTATAGGAACCTTTAGCATGATTTTTTGTGGTTGTGGTGCCATGGTAATCAATGATTTTACAGGTGGTACAATCACCCATCCAGGAGTAGCTATTACTTGGGGGCTTATTGTGATGGCTATGATTTATGCCTTTGGAGATATTTCAGGAGCGCATTTTAATCCGGCGGTGTCTGTAGGATTTGCAGTAGCTAAAAAATTCAGTTGGCATGAAGTCCCAAAATATATAGGATCTCAATTTATAGGAGCCCTCGCTGCTTCTTTAGTGTTGCTCTTTCTATTCCCTGAAAGTGATTTGGGCGCCACAATACCTTCCATAGAGCCGATGAAAGTCTTTATTATTGAGTTGCTATTAAGTTTTTTCTTAATGGTTGTTATTATTAATGTTTCTACAGGAAGTAAAGAAATTGGACCTATTGCTGGAATTGCAATTGGTAGTGTCATTCTTTTGGAGGCTATGTTTGCTGGACCATTAACAAAAGCCTCAATGAACCCAATTCGTTCTTTAGCACCTGCCCTAGTTTCTGGAAATTTCACACATTTATGGGTATATCTTACGGCTCCATTTGTTGGGATGTTTCTTGCTGTATTTAGTTGTAGGTTGGTAAAAAGCGATAACTGTTGTGACGATAAATGTTAATATTTGTTTAATTATAAGAGTGATTGTTTGAACAAAATGTATTTTTACGTCATAAACAATCAATTCTATGGCAAAGAAAATTACACTCACACAAAATGCACTTATTAAACTTTATATGGCGTATGTTTTAGAACATAACCACGCTCCAAAATCAATATACACATTTTCAAAAAACAATGGCTTTGATGAAGCTGACTTTTACAAGTTTTTCGCAAATTTTGAATCTCTAGAAAGCTCGGTATTTAGTTTGTTTTTTTCAAATACAATAGATACTCTAGAATCTAGTAAGGACTATCTGACTTACGATTCAAGAAATCAATTGTTGAGTTTTTACTTTACATTTTTTGAAAACTTAACAGCCAATAGAAGTTACGTAGTCTATGCTCTAAGTGAAAGCAGTAACAAACTCGAAAACCTAAAAAAATTAAAAGGGTTGCGCACCAAATTCCTAAATTACATTGATCAGTTAGATATTGAAGTACTTCAAATTAAAAATAAACAATTAGAACAAATAAAAGACAGTGTGGTACAAGAAACCTACTGGATTCAATTGATGTTGACACTAAAATTCTGGCTAGACGATACTTCCAAATCTTTTGAGAAAACAGATATTTTTATTGAAAAATCAATCAATGCAAGTTTCGATTTAATTAATATTTCGCCGTTAAAAAGCGTAGTTGATTTAGGAAAGTTTTTAATAAAGGAAAAAATCAGCATGAATTAATATGAAGTCAATCGACAGAATACCTACTTCAAAAATACAACGCGCTGGAAAACTCGTTTCAACGGGTGCTAAAGTGGGTGTGAATTTCCTTAAATATTACGGAGAAAAAATCACAAAAACAGAAGAAGAGGCCAAAGAAAACCTCAATAAAAACAATGCTGAAGATATTTATTCAGGATTGAAACAACTTAAAGGAAGTGCCTTAAAGGTGGCGCAGATGTTGAGTATGGAAAAAAGTCTTTTACCTCAAGCGTATGTAGATAAGTTTTCTCTTGCACAATTTTCAGTACCTCCGTTATCATCTCCATTAGTGATTAAGACTTTTAAAAACTATTTTGGACAACATCCAAATCATATTTTTGACGAATTTGATTCAGAATCTGTCAATGCTGCTAGTATAGGACAAGTTCACAAAGCTGAAAAAGATGGAAAACAATTGGCTGTGAAAATCCAATACCCCGGAGTTGCTGATAGCATCAAGTCAGACTTAGCCATGGTGAAGCCTATAGCTATAAAAATGTTCAATATAAAGGGAAAAGATTCTGATAAATATTTTCAAGAAGTGGAGGATAAACTTGTTGAAGAAACTAACTATAAGCTTGAAATTTCTCAAAGCAAAGAAATAGCGAAGGCTTGTGTGCATATTCCAAATTTATTATTCCCTGAATATTACGACACATACTCCTCAGATCGCATCATCACAATGGACTTTATGAAAGGTGAACATCTTTCTGAATTTGCAAAATACAATTCAGATAAAGAAAAGGCCAATCAACTCGGTCAAGCGTTGTGGGATTTCTATATGTTTCAAATTCATACACTTAAAAAAGTTCACGCAGATCCTCATCCAGGAAATTTTTTGATAAATGAAGATGCACAATTAATTGCTCTTGACTTTGGTTGTATGAAATCCATCCCCGATGAATTTTACATTCCTTACTTTGAATTATCTGATAAAAAAATTATTGATAATCCAGAGTTATTCTCTAAAAAACTATATGAATTAGAAATTTTAACCCCAACAGATACACCAGAAGAGTTGGTGTTTTTTACTGCCATGTTTCATGAGTTACTGAGCGTATTTACATTGCCTTTTCATGACTCAATATTTGATTTTTCTAACCCTGGGTTTTTTGATAAAATTAAAAATTTAGCAGAACGTTATAGTAAAAGTACCGAACTTCGAAAGTTTAACGGAAATCGTGGTTCCAAACATTTCATATATATCAACCGAACCTTTTTTGGTCTCTATAACTTAATGTTTGATTTAAAAGCATCGTCCGTAAAAATTAATCAATTTAATAACTACTAAATGTTACACTTAAGAAGGCAAGATTTTGATGATTTAGACCACGTTTACAGAATAAACATGATGAACAGTTGTTCTGGATTTAAGTCCGCAAATCTCATTGGAACTAAATCAAATGATGGCACTCCAAATGTAGCTGTTTTTAGTTCTGTGACTCACTTGGGTTCCAACCCGCCGTTACTAGGTATTGTTTTTAGACCGGTGTCAGATGTACCAAGAAACACTTACGAAAACATTAAAGAAACAGGTCAATTTACCGTAAACCATATACATTTAGATATTATTGAGCAAGCCCACCATACGTCTGCTAAATATGATAAAGGTATTTCTGAATTTGACATAACAAAATTAGAAGAAGATTATAAAAATGATTGGCATGCGCCGTTTGTAAAAGGGGCACCTATTCAAATGGCTCTTACTTATTGTGAAGAATACATAATCAAGGCAAATAATACCATACAACTTATTGCTGAAATTAAGGACTTGTATATAAAAGATGATATTGTAGAACAGGACGGTTTTGTAAATTTAGCAAAAGCTAATGTTGTTGCCATAAATGGTTTAGATGGCTATGCCCTACCTTCACTAAAACAGCGTATCGAATACCAAAGACCTAAAAAAATAAAGTAAATAGCATTTGAAAAAAACGTTTCTACCAACCAAAGTTTGTTCACAATGCCAACGCCCTTTTACATGGCGAAAAAAATGGGAGAAAAACTGGGAATCTGTTAAATATTGCAGCAAAAAATGCAGTGGTAAACGAAAAAAAGTTTAAACTAATCTAGTTTTAACAATGCCTTCAAGTGCTTGAACACTTCAACTTAGTAAATCGCAATTGAAATAAAATTAATTTAAAATGAAAACACTTCGCCTCATACTTGGAGATCAACTAAATATTCAACATTCATGGTACACATCTGTTTCAGATTCAACTGTATATTGTATGTTTGAAATGCGACAAGAAACGGATTATGTCAAACACCACATTCAAAAAGTAGTTGGTTTTTTTGCGGCGATGCGAGATTTCTCAAAACAGCTAGAGTCCAAAGGTCACAAGGTTATTTATTTGACTTTGGATGACTCCTCCAACCTTCAGGATTTAGAAAAAAATCTTCATAAAATTATTTCCAGTCAAGGCATTGAATCGTTTGAATTCCAATCTCCAGACGAATACCGTTTAGACACCCAACTCAAAGCTATTTGTAAAACGCTTTCAATTGTACTTAAAGAAGTTGATACAGAACATTTTTACACGACACGTGATGAGCTTTCTGTGTTTTTTAAGGGAAAAAAGCAGTATTTAATGGAACGCTTTTACAGATATATGCGAACAAAACACCACATTTTGATGCAAGGGTCAATACCTGAGGGTGGTGAATGGAACTATGATAAAAGTAATCGTAATAAATGGAAAGGGTCACCAGAAATACCTCCGTTTAAAGATTTCAAAAACCCTGTTACTGATATTCTAAACACATTACGTTCTAGCGCTATCAAGACTATTGGACGTTTTGAAAGTTCTACATTTTCATACCCTATAAATAAAGTACAATCGTTACAACAACTGGAGTATTTCAATCAAAATTTATTAGTTCATTTTGGAGACTACCAAGATGCCTTACACAACGACGAAGTATATTTATTCCACTCGCGTCTGTCGTTCGCAATGAACCTAAAACTAATCAGTCCCAAAGAAATTGTGGATGCTGTCTTGAAACATTACCGAGCTAATAGCGAAGAAATTTCAATATCTCAAGTAGAAGGATTTATAAGGCAAGTGATTGGATGGCGAGAATATATGCGAGGAATGTATTGGTCAAAAATGCCTGAATACAAGACGTTAAATATTCTCGAAAACAACCAAAACATTCCTGAATTCTTTTGGACTGGGGATACCAAAATGAATTGCTTAAGTAAAACAATTAATAATTCGTTGGATAATGCTTATGCTCATCACATTCAACGTTTGATGATTACCGGGAATTATCTATTGCTAACCCAAACCAATCCCGATTTAGTAGATGATTGGTATTTAGGAATTTATATTGATGCCTTAGAATGGGTCCAACTTCCTAATACTCGCGGCATGAGTCAGTTTGCAGATGGCGGTATGATTGCAACAAAACCTTATGTATCGTCAGGAAGCTATATCAACAAAATGAGTAATTATTGTAGTGATTGCCAATACAATGTCAAAGAACGTTTAGGAGAAAATGCTTGCCCTTTTAATAGTCTGTATTGGAATTTTCTGGACGATAAACGTCCTCAATTGGCTAATAACTTTCGTATGAAAATGATGTATTCAGTGTTAAATAAATTTTCAAATGAGGAGTTAAACTCAATGAAAACAAGAGCTTTACAAGTTATTGAAACTCCAGAAAATTTTTAAGCTTCAATATTAAATGTTAATATTTGTTTAATTGTTATTTTTAATAATTAAACATTGTGTATGTTTGAAGTATAAACATTACTATTGGTTCTAGATACAACATACTACAACAAGGAACATAAGCTATTATTTAATAATTTAGTTGGTAAGCCCTACACCTTATTTGAGTCGATCAAACGTCGCGGTGTTGGATCAAAACGAATGATTGTTGACAAAGTAAGCCCTAATTTAAATTCCATTTTAAATACTGTTTCTGATCTAAATTACGCAAACATCGAAATGCGTAAAAAAGGCATTTTAATTCACATTACCAAAGGGCTACGAAACTTTACGTGGGCCATTCCATTTTACCATTTAGTCTTGTACAAAACAGATGGAATGAGTATTCACGCCCAAGGTAAATTTATACATTTCAAAAAATCCAAAAATTTTTATGAAAATAAAAAATTTTTGAGATCTTTATTGAACGAATAAATACAATTTGACGAACAATACAAAATTCCAGCATTATGAATTTAGGTGTTATTGAAATTGACCGAATTATTGAAATGGCTTGGGAAGATCGTACAACTTTTGAAGCTATAGAGCACCAGTTCAAGCTTAGTGAACAAGAAGTGATCAAGTTAATGCGTACCTATATGAAACCAAAAAGTTTTCGATTGTGGCGAGCTCGGGTTCAAGGACGAAAAACAAAACATCAAAAACTAAGATCTTTTGAGTCAGGAAGATTTAAGTGCACAAGACAAAGACAAATAACACACAATAAGATATCAAAGCGTTAAAAATTATATGAATACTAAAGTTATTATAAAAAATGAAAACCTATTAAATGGTTTTTCAAACCACGAAATTGGAGATGATCATCTTTTTACAGGATTAGAAACCCCTATGAAAAAGGACGCTTTCAAGTTATCTGATGGTGAAAAGAAAAAGAAAATAGCAATATTATTTGAAGAAATAATGGATGTTATGGGATTAGATCTAACCGACGATTCTCTGAAAGGGACACCAGAGCGTGTTGCAAAAATGTATATTGATGAAATTTTTTCAGGACTCAACCCTGTAAATAAACCTAAAGTAGCGTTATTTGACAATAAGTATCAATATAATCAGATGCTAGTTGAAAAAGACATTACATTTTATTCCAATTGCGAGCATCATTTTGTACCTATTATAGGAAAAGCACATATTTCCTATATATCATCTGGTAAGGTAATTGGATTATCCAAACTAAACCGAATTGTGCAATATTATGCTAAACGACCACAGGTTCAAGAACGCCTTACCAATCAAATTGCAGAAGAATTAAAAGGTGTTCTGGGAACAGAAGATGTAGCCGTTATTATAGATGCTAAACATCTTTGTGTATCATCAAGAGGAATCAAAGACGACACTTCTGCTACTGTGACCGCTTTTTATGGCGGCACATTTAATACATCAGCAAAAATTGCTGAATTACAAAATTATTTAAAACTATAACTATGGATGTTATCAAACAAGCTGAAGCTTTTGAACTCAAACCACTTACATTTAAAACAACAAGTGAGCGAATCGAAGCATCAAGAGAAGTAAAAGGATTGATATTAGGAGTAAATGAAATTTACAAGACCTCCAAAGACTCTGATTTGATGGATTTAATGAAACGCTTAACAGTGATCAAACAAAAAATTGAAAAACGTTTAAAAGGCCGCCCATTACAAGCATGAAAAAAATTATTATTATTGGAGGTAGTAAAGGAATTGGAAAAGCCATTACAGAAAGTCTCCTTAACGAGCACAAAGTTATTAATATCAGTCGAACATCTCCGGATTTTCAACACAGTAACTTATCACACTTTTCCTGTGATGTATTAACAGACGAATTACCTCAAATTGAGGAAGCTGATGGACTAATATACTGTCCAGGAAGTATCAACCTTAAACCTTTCAACAGGTTAAGTATTGATGATTTTAAAACTGATTTTGAGATCAACGTTATTGGAGCGGTAAAATGTATACAAGCATACACCAAAGCCTTATCGACAAGCGACACTGCTTCGATTGTTTTATTTAGTACAGTTGCCACAAAACTAGGAATGCCTTTTCACGCTAGTGTAGCAACTGCAAAGTCTGCCGTTGAAGGACTGACAAAATCTGTAGCTGCTGACTTAGCTCCTAAAATTAGAGTAAATGCTATTGCACCTACAATTACGGACACTGAACTGGCTGCAAAATTTTTAAGAAACGAGCGCATGATTGAAAGTACCATTCAAAGACACCCTTTGAAAAAATATCTTGAGCCCTCTGAAGTTGCTGCTATGGCAACTTACCTTCTGTCAGATGTATCCAAATCAATTTCTGGTCAAATTTTTAATCTAGATTGTGGGATTGTATCCTTAAAACTATAGCCAATGAACGCTTTAAAAAAATTGTTTTATCAACCCTAGTCCTTGTCTCAATTGTATCTAATTCTCAAACAAAAATAAACCAAAATATGTCTTTATACACTATCGAAATCAACAGCCTTGACGGAAAACCTATCCATTTAAATGACTATAAAGGAAAGTATATATTGTTTGTCAATGTTGCTTCAGAATGTGGATTTACAGGACAGTATGAAGACCTTCAAAAATTATACGATACCTATCAAGATAAATTGATGGTCATCGGAGTTCCATGTAACCAATTCGGCAGTCAAGAGCCTGGAACTGCAGATCAAATACAGTCTTTCTGTTCAAAAAATTATGGAGTTACTTTCTTAATGACCGAGAAAATTAATGTCAAGGGAGAGCTTCAACACCCTCTATACAAGTGGCTCACAAACAAAGAGTTAAATGGAGTTAAATCCACTTCAGTAAAGTGGAATTTCCAAAAGTATTTGGTCGATGACAAAGGTAATTTTGTAGATTATTTTTATTCAATTACAAAACCATTAAGTAGTAAAATAACACGCCAATTAAAATAAGTTATGTTTGGAATTTTTAAAAAAAAGTCTCCCATTGAGAAACTTCAAGATCGTTACAAAAAATTAATGTCAGAATGGCACGAACTTTCTACAACGAACCGCTCTGCTAGTGATGCTAAGTATGCAGAAGCTCAATGCCTATTAGATGAAATTGACAAACTAAATAATTAATGAAGTTTTATAAAGGTTTACTGCTATTCCTTCTCATTAACTTTAGCGCACTAGCCATTGGAAGTTGGCTTATGAATAACGGTCCACAAACAGAATGGTATACAAACCTAAACCAAGCTCCATGGTCACCACCTGGTTGGGTTTTTGGAATTGCGTGGAGCAGTATTATGGTTTTATTCTCGGTTTACATGACGTTTTTAGTTCAACTAAATCGATCTAAAAAAGTCATAGTGTTATTTAGTATTCAATTTGTATTAAACATAATTTGGAATTACTTATTTTTTAATCAACACCTGATTACTTTAGGTTTACTCAATATTTTACTTTTAACTGTATTAATGTTTTATTTTCTGGTTGCATTTAAACATTACTTAAAAAATAACCGTTTTTTTGTACTCCCCTATTGTATATGGTTAGTACTTGCGACTTCTTTAAATTTATACATCGCGTTGTATAATTAAGAATAAAACTACAACTAGGAATACTCATATCGGAAGGTCTGACTGGAAGCTAAAGGTGAATATATATATATAAATTAAACACATGAAAATTTACACCCTACACAAAAAGCAAAACTTGCCTATTAGTTTGGAAAAAGCATGGACATTTCTATCTAACCCCGCAAATCTAAAGACTATTACACCAGAGTATATGAGTTTTGACATTTTATCTGGAGCAGACCGCCCTATGTACCCAGGTCAAATTATCCAATACATTGTAACACCAATTTTGGGCATTAAAACCAAATGGGTCACTGAAATCACACAGGTCAAGGACCAATATTATTTTGTGGACGAGCAACGTTTTGGACCCTACGCACTCTGGCATCATAAACATTTTATTAAAGAAATTGATGGTGGTGTAGAAATGGAAGATATTATTGATTATAAAGTCCCTATGGGATGGTTAGGGCAACTCGTACATCCGTTTATTGTGAAACCTAAATTGGAAGAAATTTTCGCTCACAGACAAAAGAAATTAATTGAATTATTTGGAATCTACTAATGAAAAAAACTGTTTCCCTATTCTGGTTTAGAAGAGATTTAAGACTGCATGACAATCATGGATTGTATGAAGCTTTGAAACATAACACAGATGTACTTCCTGTATTCATTTTTGACACCTCTATTTTAGATGCTTTACCAAAGAATGATGCAAGAGTTGAGTTTATTCATGAGCAGCTCAAAACGATCCATACAACCTTACAAGCACATGCTAGTGGACTATCTGTGTACTACGGATTGCCTGAAACTATATTCGATCAACTTACCAATGAATACGAAGTAAGGTCGGTATATTGCAATCGAGACTATGAACCGTACGCCCTATCTAGAGATAAATCAATTTTAGATTTACTAGACTCAAAATCCATCGGCTTTGAAACGTTTAAAGACCATGTAATTTTTGAACAAAATGAAATTACTAAAGATGATGGACTTCCTTATAAAGTTTATACCCCTTTCTCAAAAAAATGGTTGGCTGCTTTTAATTCCGATCATTACAGTACATTTAACTCAGAAGAGTTATTAGGCAATACTTACCAATCAGAATCTTTTCCATGGGTGGATTTAGAGGCTATGGGCTTTGAAACAAACCCTGTTAAAATTGCGCCTTACAAAGTAGAAAGTAGTGTCATTGAAAATTATGAAGCTACTCGAAATTTTCCTGCGGTTGATGGCACTTCAAAATTAGGACCCCACTTACGTTTTGGAACGGTGAGTGTAAGAGAAATTGTATCCAAAGCTATTCAACATACCAATAATACGTTTTTAAAAGAATTGATTTGGCGTGAATTTTTTATGCAAATTTTATGGCATTTCCCCTACACTGTGACCAAAAGTTTCAAACCTCAGTACGATGCTATTCAATGGCGTAATAAGCCTGAAGAATACAAAAAATGGTGTGATGGAAATACCGGTTACCCCCTTGTCGATGCGGGAATGAGAGAACTCAATCAAACAGGATTTATGCACAACCGCGTACGTATGTTGGTTGGAAGTTTTCTATGTAAACATCTTTTGATAGATTGGCGGCTAGGAGAGGCCTATTTCGCTGAAAAACTTCATGACTTTGAACTTTCAAGTAATGTGAGTAACTGGCAATGGGTTGCTGGATGTGGTGTTGATGCAGCTCCGTATTTTAGAATTTTTAATCCAACAACTCAAGTTACCAATTTTGATAAAGAGCATACATACATCAAAAAGTGGGTGCCTGAATACCAAGAGCTAACCTACCCTACTCCAATGGTAGATCATAAATTTGCTAGAGAGCGTTGTCTTGCGACCTACAAAAAAGCACTCGGCAAGAATTAAAGTTTCTTAACAAATTGTGTGATAATTACGATCTGCTTTCCATCGACTTTCCCTTCAATGTAAGTTTCGTTTTCGTGATCCAAAGAGATCCTTCGCACTGCAGTACCTTGTTTAGCAACCATACTTGTACCTTTAACTTTTAAGTCTTTAATTAGCACAACACTATCGCCAGCTTCAAGAATTACACCATTAACATCTCTATGGACAACTTTAGTTGTTTCTTCTACGCCATCTCCGAGGGCTTTAGCCCACTCCAACGCAGTATCATCCAAATACATCATATCTAATAAATCTTGAGACCAACCGGCCGAAAGCACTCTATTGAGCATACGCCATGCAATGACTTGTACAGGATGAAACTCACTCCACATACTGTCATTAAGACAACGCCAATGGTTTGGGTTCAATAAATCAGAGTTTTCGATTTGTGAAGTACAAGTTGCACACGCATAGATACTATCAGTCACATCCATTTTTTTTGAAGGTTGAACTGTGTAAATAGAGAGATTTTCATTGGATTTGCAAAGTTCACAGCTGTGTTGACTTCGCTCTTGAAGGTCTTTTTCTAAATTCATAGCGTTCTATATATTAGTTGTTTGGGTAAATCTAGCTAAAGATGTTCACTTTATAATTCGACACGTTCAATTTTAGCACCTATAGCACGAAGACGGTCGTCTATATTTTCATAGCCTCTATCAATCTGCTCGATATTATGTATCGTTGAAGTTCCTTTAGCAGAAAGTGCTGCAATTAACAAAGAAACACCCGCTCTAATATCAGGAGATGTCATGGTCGTTGCTTTCAAACTCGATTTAAAATCATGCCCAATGACAGATGCACGATGGGGGTCGCAAAGAATAATTTTTGCTCCCATATCAATTAATTTATCTACAAAAAACAAACGGCTTTCAAACATCTTTTGATGGATCAATACACTTCCTCTAGCTTGTGTTGCCACAACCAAAATAATGCTTAACAAATCAGGAGTAAATCCAGGCCATGGAGCATCCGAAATAGTGAGTATAGAGCCATCAATATAGTTTTGAATTTCATACCCATCGGAGTGCGCAGGAATAAAAATATCATCGCCTTTTCTTTCGATCGTAATTCCTAACTTTCGAAACACATTTGGAATGACTCCCAAATCATCCCAACTTACATTTTTAATTGTCAATTCACTTTTGGTCATTGCAGCCAATCCAATCCAGCTCCCTATTTCAATCATATCAGGCAACATCGTATGTTCGGTACCTCCTAAGGAATTAACTCCTTCGATGGTCAGCATATTAGAGCCAATACCTGAAATCTTTGCTCCCATTCTATTGAGCATCTTACAGAGTTGTTGCAAATACGGCTCGCAAGCAGCATTATAAATTGTTGTTGTTCCAGTGGCTAACACAGCAGCCATCACAATATTTGCAGTACCTGTTACTGATGCTTCATCGAGTAACATATAGGTGCCTTTTAGTTCTTTAGCTTCCACGCCATAAAAATGGTCTTCGCGGTTGTACCTAAAGTTAGCTCCTAATTTGATAAATCCTTCGAAATGAGTATCCAAACGTCTGCGGCCAATTTTGTCACCACCTGGTTTTGGAATATAACCCTTACCAAAACGAGCTAGTAGTGGTCCAACAATCATAATTGACCCTCTAAGTCCACGTCCATCGACCTTAAAAGCTTCTGTTTCTAAATACTCTAAATTGATTTCGTCAGCTTGAAAAGAATAACTGCCTTTGGCTAACTTTTCAACTTTAACCCCTAACTTTCCTAATAAAACAATGAGCTTATTAACGTCAATAATATCTGGAATGTTGTGGATCGTAATTTTTTCTGGTGATAATATAACAGCACACAAAATCTGAAGCGCTTCGTTTTTGGCACCTTGTGGCTGAATAGCCCCTTTTAATTGGTGACCTCCTTCAATTTTAAAAGTTTTCAATGTTGAGTAATTTTAATTAGTAGTAAGTGTACTGAAGTTTTGATTTACAGAAATCTTAGTATCGTTTACGATTTCTTTGATGATTATTCTTTTTTGAAGATTTCTTCTGGCTAGAAAATTTTCGTTGTACTTTTAATAAACTTGAAACTTCACTCAATTCTTCTTTGCTGTTTCGCAAATCAATTTTTCCACCAGACAATTCAAAGAGATGACCATATATAACAACATCTTCAACAGTATCTTTATTCCAGTTTAAAAATGATTTTTTCATGTGATTAGCAATCGTATATTGCAACGCATCTTTCATTTCACCAGCTTCCCAAGTATTGGCTACATCAATCATAGTTTTAATATTGTTTCCATAAAAACGATATTTGGGAAAGTTCTGTGGATACTTTAGCGGTTCAGGACGAAGGCTTAACATTTCCTCTGTTGGTTTGTCAAAAGGAGAATCAGCATCTAATTTTAAGTCAGACATGATAAATAACTGATCCCAAAGTTTATGTTGAAAATCAGAAACATCACGCAAGTGAGGTTGCATATTCCCCATCACAGAAATAATAGCTTTCGCTAATCGGTTTCTTTCTTCTTTTGATTCTTGAGCTACCGCATGGTTGATCATTTTCTGTAGATGTCTTCCATATTCAGGAATGATTAAATGTTCTCTTTCGGTATTATATTCTAATTGATCTGTTAACGCTGTCATGTATGCGATCTTTTGATTTAAAAATTATGTGTTTGCAAATTACAAAAAAATAATGTGAGTCTAATGGTATTTTAAAAGATGCTTAAAAGTGTTGTCAAAGCGAAATAACGCCTTCAACTTGACTTCCAACTTCTTTATATTTTTCGATAACGACATCCGGGCTCTTCATAATCACATTGATAGAAATACTGGTGTAATTACCATTTTTTGAGGGAATGGTTTTAATAACTGCTCCCATATTATCAAAAATATATTCAATTATAGTTATTTTTGCAGGGTCCGATTTAATGATGAATTTATACAAGTACTCTGTTGGCCAGACAGAAGTATCATATAATTTTTCTTTTAAATTTATATAAAATTCTTCTGCGTTCGAAAGTGTATCCATTATTTAATTCTATGTCTACAAATATACATTATATCTGATTTTTTATTTCCCTTTTAAATCACGAATTTTACAATAAATAAATAAACGTCTTGAATACTAAAAAAATTGCACTAATTGGAGGCCCTGGTACAGGAAAAACAACCTTAATAAATGCCCTTAGATCTAAAGGCTACAATTGTATGGAAGAAATTTCTAGACAAATTACTCTTGAAGCACAAGAAAAAGGGATTGAACAATTGTTTTTGGAAGACCCCTTATTGTTTAGTGAGCAACTTTTATTAGGACGTCAAAAACAATTTTTAGAAGCAGATTCAATAGATGAAGAAGTTGTTTTTTTTGATCGCGGGCTTCCAGATGTTGTTGCCTATTTAGACTATTTAAAAAGTAGTTACCCTGAATCTTTTAAAATAATTTGTAGTCAACACAGCTACGATAAAGTATTTATTTTAAAACCTTGGAAAGCGATTTATGAGCAAGACAACGAACGGTACGAAACGTTTGAACAAGCTCTTATCCTTCACGACTTTCTGGTTAAAACTTATACACACTATGGATATTCAATCATCGATACCCCATTTGGAACGATTGAAGAGCGCATTGATTTTATTTTAAATCATTTAAATCACAGTGAATGAAGCATCCAATTGAAATATTGGAACACTATTGGAAGTTTTCTGAGTTTAAACCACAGCAAGAAGCAATAATTGAAGCGGTTTTAGCAAATGAAGATTGTATCGTTCTTTTGCCAACAGGTGGAGGAAAATCGATTTGTTTTCAAATCCCAGCACTTTTAAAAGAGGGTATTTGTATCGTGGTCTCTCCACTGATTGCTTTAATGCAAGATCAAGTCAATAATTTGAAAGAAAAAGGAATCAAAGCGATGGCACTGACCAGCGGGCTTAATTATGACGATATTGACCGCATGCTGGATAATTGTATTTATGGGAATTATAAATTCCTATACCTCTCCCCTGAACGTCTTCAACAAGATTTGGTTCAAGAACGTATCAAACAAATGAATGTGAATTTAATTGCCGTGGACGAAGCACATTGTATCAGTCAATGGGGACATGATTTCAGACCTGCATACCGAGATATTAAACTCCTAAGAACTCTGCACCCTAATGTTAATATAATTGGATTAACAGCTTCAGCAACTTCAAAAGTTATAGAGGATATCATCACACAATTGGACTGTATAGCATCACAAATTTTTAAAACTTCTTTTCACCGTCCTAACCTAGCATATTTAACGTTAGACTGCGAAGACAAATACTTTAAAACAGTACAAATATTAAAAAAATATGCGGGCTCCTCAATTATATATGTACGAAATAGAAAAGCAACTTTAGAAATTTCGGGATATTTGAACAATATCGGAATTACAAGTGGTTACTATCATGGAGGATTAAGTGCAAAAGAAAAAAATACTCAATTTGATCTTTGGTCAGCGAATGAAAATCAAGTAATGGTTGCTACCAATGCCTTTGGAATGGGGATTGACAAAGCCAATGTACAAACAGTGATTCACCATAACTTACCAGAAAGTTTAGAAAGCTATTATCAAGAAGCTGGACGAGCAGGACGAAATAGTGAAAAAGCTTATGCGGTCATTCTTCGGAGCACATCGGATGAAATGAGTTCCAAAAATCAATATATCAATGGCTTAGCAGATATTAAGTTTTTAAAAAACGTATATAAACGATTGTGTAATTATTTTCAAATTTCTTACGGAGAAGGAGAAAGTACGGTTCATAATTTTAATTTTAAATTATTTTGTAGCACCTATAACCTTCCATCGATTCTGACTTATAATGCACTTAAAATTTTAGACCGAACAAGCATCATTTCAATGGAAGAACGGTTTAAGAATACGGCTTTCATTCAAATCATAATTGGAAACAGTGCTCTGTTCAACTATATTGAAAAACACCCAAAACAAGCGCTTATTTTAAAGGTTATTTTAAGAAGTCATGAAGGTGTATTTGACCATTCTACAGAAATTTTCACACATACCATCGCTAAAAAAACAAACCTATCAGAGGACGAAGTAATAAAGCAATTGACCGCTTTGAACAAAGCTGAAATTATTCATTTTGAATCTTCAAAAACAGATGCGCAAATTTCCTATATTGAACCTAGAGAAGATGACAAAACAATTCATAGAATTTCAAAAATAGTTAATCAGCAACACGATTTAAAAAAGGCGAAATTGCAATCGGTAATTGATTATATCAAAAACGATGGTATTTGTAAAAGCAAAAAATTACTGTCATATTTTGAAGAATCAAATTCCAAACAATGTGGAATTTGTTCGAGCTGTTTAGAATCAAAAAATAATAGCTTATTTTCTGTAAATGACACACAAATTATTTTAAATTTACTAAAAACAGAGGCTCTTTCTTCTAATAAACTAGAAGTTATAAGTACTTTTAATCGCGATAAATTAACCTCCCTATTAACCAACCTTTTAGAAAAAGGGTTGATAGAAATAACGGAACAAAACACATACAAACTCAAAACGTCATGATAAAAAAAGATATTCGTATTGTATTTATGGGTACGCCTGAATTTGCAGTGACCATATTGGATGGACTGTTACAACAAAATTATACGATTGCTGGCGTTATTACTGCTCCTGATCGCCCTTCAGGTCGTGGACAAAAACTTCATGAATCTGCGGTAAAGGTGTTTTCTAAATCAAAAGGGATAACTGTGTTACAGCCTACAAATTTAAAAGATGATTCATTTTTAAGCGAATTAAAAGCCTTAAATGCCAATTTACAAATTGTGGTAGCTTTCAGAATGCTACCTAAAGTTGTCTGGCAAATGCCTGCGTTAGGAACTTTCAATTTACATGCGTCTTTACTACCCGATTATAGGGGTGCAGCTCCCATAAATTGGGCCATTATCAACGGAGAAAAAGAAACGGGTGTTACCACCTTTTTTATTGACGAAAAAATAGATACCGGAGCTGTCATTATGCAATCTAAAATCGACATAAATCCATCTGAAAATGCAGGGGAGTTACATGATAAATTAATGCATTTAGGAAGTGAATTGGTTTTAGAAACCATTCAGAAAATAGAAAAAGGCAACCTAAAAACAACGATACAACCACAAAAAGAAACCAAAACTGCTTATAAGTTAAATAAGGATAATTGTAAAATAGATTGGAATTCAACATTAGACGATATTTACAATAAAGTTCGTGGACTCCATCCCTACCCTGCAGCTTGGGGGCTTTTGTCTAATGGTGAGGAGCTTTTAAATATTAAATTATACGAAGTTCTAAAACATTCTGAACCCCATGAATTTGAAGTTGGTCAACTTCTTATCTCAAAAAAGGAAATAAAGGTTGCTGTTCAAGGAGGGTTTATTGAACTCATCAACTTTAAATTTCCAGGAAAGCGACAAATGGATGCGGTGTCATTTTTGAATGGATACACATTTCATAAAAACGCACGAATGTTATAAATCAAAACTTTTTAAAATGAAAAAAAATGAGCTTATAGAACAAATGGCAATACGTGCTGGAATTTCAAAAGCGTCTGCCCAAAAAGCAATGGAAGCCTTTATAGAATCAACATCTAAATCTCTTCAAAATGGAGACAAAGTTTCGTTAGGGGGGTTTGGGACGTGGTCTGTATACGTGAGTGCCAAAAGACTTGGAAGAAATCCAAAAACAGGAGAATCCATTACGATCGCCTCCAAAAATCGAATAAAGTTTAAAGCGAGTACACAACTCCTGAGCACTCTTTAGTAAGATTGACTTAATTAGAATTTTTGAGTGTGAAAAAAATTCCCTACATTTAATTGATAATTTACAACCAAAAATGTCAAATATCTATTTAAAAAAAGGTCACTTATTAATTGCAGAACCGTCTATTATTGGGGATCTGTCGTTCAATAGGTCTATTATTATTATAGCAGACCATAATACAGATGGCTCAATTGGTTTTATTTTAAACAAACCTCTAGATTTTACGCTTCAAGATTTAATTCCTGAAATTGAAATTCCGTTCAAAGTTTACAATGGAGGTCCTGTTGAGCAAGACAATCTTTATTACATACATAAAATTCCTATGCTTATTCCAAATAGTATAGAAATTTCGCAAGGATTATTTTGGGGTGGCAATTTTGAAAAGGTCACGGAATTGATTCAACAAAACAAATTAGATTCTAATGACATTCGATTTTTTCTTGGGTATTCGGGATGGGAAACCAACCAATTAACCTCAGAATTATTAGCACACACTTGGATTTTATCTGAAAATAAGCACCATAAAACAATTATTGAAAAAGTCAATACTAGTTTTTGGAAAGAAAAAATGCTAGAATTAGGTGGCGACTATAGCATTTGGTCCAATGCGCCTGAGAACCCTTCATATAACTAAGCTAGTCGTACCATCATATTTAACTTTGCTAAAATATTCTGACTCACAGAAGTCGTAAATGTTTTTTTTCTGTATGCGGTAATTGGTTGAAGTCCTTGAATCACATTGGTCACAAATAATTCATCTGCCTTTTGTAATTCAAAAGGAGAAATTGAAGTTTCCTCAAACTCGTAATCAGGGATTTTTTTGATAATTTCTAAAACTTGCTTACGCATGATGCCTTTTAGACAACCATCTTCCAAAGGAGGCGTTTTTATAACATTACCTTTCACCAAAAATAAATTTCCGTTGAGTGCCTCAACAATACTTTTGTTGGTATTCAGTAACAAACAATTATCGTATTGATTCTCTTTTGCATAGACACTTCCTAAAACATTTAGGACTTTATTGTTGGTCTTTAAGGTTGATAATAGTCCTGGAGTGACATAAAAATCCTTGAATAATTCCACTCTGTAATCTGAAGACCTAAGTAAATATAAATCTGTATCTAACGATTTGGCTGTAATAAAATAAGAAACATCGTTAGTATTTGGGGTATAAAACCCGCCTTGGTTTCTAAAAACTGTAAGTTTTACTCTGAATGAGTTTGAATTTGAATTTTGATGCGTTAATAAATCAAGTATTTGAGATTCTAAAAATTCTGGAGTAAAATCCATTGGAATTTCCATTCTGAGAATTCTCATGGAGGCCATCAAACGGAAATAATGATCTTCCCAGAAAAGTATTTTTCCATTTAAAGTTTTAATGGTTTCAAAAAGTGCATCTCCATACGCTAATCCCCGATTTAATACCGATAATTTTGCTTGTTTCTCCGAAAATAATTCGCCGTTACTATTTATCATAAAAAAAGTCCTGAATAAACCAGGACAAATATAGTTTAAAAATAAAAAATGTCTAGGAAGAACCTAAGATTTGCTTAAGATCTGATATTTGGTTGTCCCAAAGCATTTTCGTTTCTTCTACTTCGTCATCTTCTGCAAAATCTGTGATCATTAACGATACATCTTTTGTGATTCCGTCAACTTGAATTCTAATTTCAAAATAAGACTGATCGCCATCGCTTTCGAGCCATTTGAATTTGGCACGTTCTCCATTTTTTTTGGTTAACAATTTAGCTTGCTCTTCGGAATCGTCCCATATAAAGGTAAATAATTCACCTCTTGAATTTACATTGTCTGCAAACCATTCAGACAGTCCAGACGGCGTAGATATGTATTGAAACAATAATTGAGGGGATGCTTGTATTGGGTATTCTAACTCAAATTTAATTTTATCGCTCATTGGGTAATTTAAATTTTAAAAAATCCAATATATACATTAATTGGGGACTTCTGTAAAGAATTTTAATTTTTTTTAAAGGGGTATTTATTTGTGAGGCGATATATTGTTTTTATATTTGCAGCCATCTAATTATGGCGAGGTAGCTCAGCTGGTTAGAGCGTCGGATTCATAACCCGGAGGTCGCGGGATCGTGCCCCGCTCTCGCT
>Ga0209534_10001523_pt1 | contig 24225 bp, 16 predicted proteins | sample COG_07_FD_184751 | JGI IMG/M metagenome (GOLD analysis project Ga0209534, IMG submission 184751) | Pelagic Microbial community sample from North Sea - COGITO 998_met_07 (SPAdes) (version 2) | ecosystem: Environmental > Aquatic > Marine > Neritic zone/Coastal water | place: Helgoland, sampling...
TATTATATAGGCCCCACCCCCAGACTTGCCAGTAATTCTTTTGTACTCGTCAGCGTTTTCGTGTAGAAGTATTCTAACCCCAGGAACCCTGCTCTTCAGGGAGTTTGCAACCTTCTCAACCCTAGACTTTATCTTGTTGACTATAGCCTCCTGCTTGTCACTCAGAACCTGAGACTTACCCCCACTGTTTGTGGCGAAGTTTGGACCATCCTCACCCTCGGTACCCTCAAAGAAAGACTCTATGTCTGTGGCCTCCTGCTTGTCCGTCTCTGTTGACTTATCCTTCTCAATCTTAAGGTCATTCTCTAGCGAGGCAAGCTCTTTCTGTAGGCTGTTTTTTTCTTTCTTGGTTATCGATGTGTCGGAAAGCTTCTCCCTTAACTCTGATATTTTTTTATTTATACCCTCTATAACCTTGTTAGAAGCCTCAAAGTCTTTCTCCTTTTTGGTAGACCTTTTTATGGACTTTTCTTTTAGGGCCTCAATTTTTTTGTTTATCTCGTCTATCTCCTTCTGCTCTTTCTTGGTAAGGGACTTATCCTTCCCTTCTATGCTACTCTCCAGAACCTGTCTTTCGTACAGCAGCTTAAACGCCTGTTTTTTTTCTGAGGTTCGCATGTCTGAGGGTATGGATTGAGCAATACCGCCAGCCATTTTAAATGTTTTTATTTTTTCATCAGCCTCTTCCCGTGTCAGGGAGCCATCAGCAACCTGTGCGTTTATTGACGCTATATAACCCTCCCTTATATTGGGGTCACCAATAACAATATTAAATGCCTCATAGACCGTGTCTGGTAGGTCGTTACTGAACTCATCGTATGTGTTGCTCAGGCCAGTAACTACAGCACCTGGTGAGCCTAGAACAAAGCCACCAATTGCCTCCTGTAAACCAGCCATGGCTATGTCCTGAATCCACTGCATTCCAGTGGCTGTCTCAAACTTCTCCTCGTCCTTTATGTAGTTATAAATCTTCTTCATACCCACCTCCGCAAACTCCTGTGCGGCACCAGTCTCTGCCTCAGCTAATCCTGCACCAGTAAGCTTAAGTGCGCCCCTGGTTAATCCACTCTTGATATCATCCCTTATAATTCTTTCAAATGACTTGGCGGTTAACTGCTTCCCAGCTGACTTAGTGAAGGCCCTTCTTATTAATCCGTTCATTAAACCTTTTGTTGCCTGTAGATTTCTAACACCAAAAGACTCCAAAACACCACCAACTATGGCAATTGGTGCTACGATAGCCGTTCTTTCAAGCTCTGACACATCATCAAAATTTGGGTCGTTAGCCATTTCCTCCTTAACAGCCATAGACTGTTGTGATGCCATCATTACCATAGTCATAGCCTTACCTGGTACACCACCAGTTAATCCAGATATCATTCCTGGAAGTGACCTTGCTGTACCCTGTAAAGCCTCTGTTACGGTGCCTTCTTTTCTTTTCATGTACTCCTCACTTAGGCCACCAGAACCTATCAATTCTACTAATCCTGTTTGAAGATTATCCAACATACCGCCCTTCCATCTTCCATCCTTCCCGTACTTAAGTCCCTTCTTTAACTTATCCTCAACTGCGGCCTCCATCCGATTATATTCTTCTGGGGTCACTGAACTTTTTATTTTTTCAAGTTCTTCTTTAGATTTTTTTGTAACACTTTTATTGTGGTCTTTAATTGTTTTTATCTCTTCGTCTGTGTCTGTATCATTTTTATCAAATGAACCAACCCTCATGGGCTTTGGAACATTAACCAAGAAATCATTAAGAACATTTGACTCCTCCCCATAGGCTTCCTCCAACATCAACCTCGTGTATTCTCGACTACCTGCACCTCCAGTTTCACTGAAGCCGACAAGTCCCTCTGTCATTAAGTCAACCTCTTGTGCGGCAAAGTCTCCTATACCCAGTAAAATATTATTAATAATCTTACTACCAAACTGACCCTGCTCCTCCTTCATGTTAACGTAGGCACCAACACTCTGTTTCAGGTCCCACCTTCGGTCTATAAGGTCTCCCCTTTTGTTTTTTAATACGTCTGACATAGACTGAAACTCATCAACCCTGGCCTTGTATGAATCGTAGTCAGCCTTTAGTTCTGGGTTGTCATCAAGGTCACCCTGGGTTAGTCCCTCAAACTTTTCACCGTAGGTACTAATCTCTTGGTATACGTTGTACAAGTCCTTTTCCTCTGAAACAAGTATATCCATGTCATCGTTTAAGGACTTTGTTGCCAACTCAACCTGTTCTTGGTTAATAAACCTTTTGGTCTCATAAGCCTGTCTAGCCTCTATTCTCTTCATGGCCTCAACATCCTCTGAAGCCCTATTTTTTAGAAGAAATGACTTTAATTTTAGTGACTCTTCAGAATTTGCTCCTGAAGTAAGGTTCTCTAAACTAAACTCCTCACTCTCACGGTTATGTGCGGTTACAGTAACGTAATCACCAGTCATACCAGTTTCTTCAAAAGTAAATCCGTAGTCCTTAAACCTGTATTTAAGTTCAGGAACAACAAATGACTCTGTTTCACCTATAAAGTCCTTGTCTATGTCGGTAATGGCTTCGTCAAAGAAGTCTATCTCACCCTCACGCTTACCAGTGTTAGGAATTAAAGGGCTAAGGGGTGTGTTCCTAAACCTCTCAGCCTCCTCTTTTTCTTTCTCCTTTTTTTCCATAAGCTCCTCAAAGCTCATCTTTTCAGGAACATCCTTCTTAGGTATATCTGCATTATTTAAGATAACATCTTGAAACTCAGTAACCGAGCCTGGTGTCTTTATGTTCTTAGTGCTTAGGTACTTCATAAATTGAGCTGCGGTGTCAGGGTTCTCTAGCCCCGACTGAAACTCCTCAAAGGAGTCAGGAACGGACACACCCTTTGACTTAACATACTCATAAAACTGTAAACCCTTGTCTTCCATATTTTTATTTATCAGATACTATTTCGTAAGTAAACTCAGGCTTCCTGTTTTCAAGGTCTTTTATCCTTTCATTAAATGGCGTTATTGTCGTACCATTATATGAAGAAGAGGACTCAGCTATGAACCTGTCACCGTACTCATCAACAACAACAAACCCGATGTGGTCAATTTTTTTACCTTGGGTGTTCATTAGTATCAGGTCCCCGTCCGATGATTTATTTACGGGTATATTTGTTTTCTTTGCCAATGTTTTGAACTTAGATGCGTTTGTCATTGTAAGGTCGTAACTCTTGCCCTGTGCGTTTCTTACTGTGCAAACAGTTCCAGAGCAGTCTATTTCATCGACTGATGTTTTTACAGATTTACCGTCCTTCGTTGTATAATTACCAAGACCCTTTGCACCTAAAACGTATGTCTTGTCCCTAACTAAATCCGCAAACTTTTTAGCGGTGTCAGAGCCTTTTATAATTCCCTCGTAGTTTTTTAACTCTGGTATTGAGTCATTGACACCCTTTACTGTGGGTATTTCTATTCCAGGGTATTTAACCACTGTTTTAGGTTGACCGATGGGTGCATCCCCTGACGGTTTCTTTGTTTTATCGATGGATATGACTGTAGAGCCAACAACATCTGTTGAGGAACCCATTACCTCACTAATTGATGCGTCTGGCAATCCAAACTCTTTTGAATAGTCAACCGATGGGGCCTCTTTTCCCTTTCCGATACCTCCAAAATACTCTTGGGTGAAACTGTCCTTATCTTTTTGTGTGAGGTTATTAGCTTTAAAGAAAGCATAGAGTTGCTCTTGCTTTTCGGGAGAATTGTTATACTCAGAATTAAACTCCTCTTCACTTTTTTGAGTAAGATTGTTTTGCTTTAGAAATCTGTATATTTTTTTATCTTTTGGCATATCTTAAAACCCCCCCTCAGGAACCCCTATTAATTTACTAGCATTGATAATCGCCTCTTTTAGTTTTCTTTCATTATCAGTCTCTGTATTTTGGTCTTCCTGACTTGTACTAATTTTAGCGCCTTCTTCTTCTTTAGTATTTGTTGCACCCTGTGTCGTTAAATCAAAGGGGTTTGGAGGGTCATTGTCAGCCTCACTTGTATCGGTTCCTGCGGCCAGTGTTATCTCCTTAAATACAGATTTTAACTCCTTTTGAAATTCATCGTCAGTCATGTTACCCGTTACAATGTCTTTCTCAATCATGGTTCCGCTTGGGTCTCTGTAGGTTATAACAACCCCATCTTTTACTCCATCTCTTTGTTTTACCGTTCCTTCCACCTTGTCCAACAGCAAGGAGAGTGCCTTGTTGTCGTTTATCTGTTTAACTGCTTTTTCATCATCGTCACCGTAAGTAGAGTAATTAATTTGTATCTTGGGTATTTCCTTAAGATAGGCTGGGGTCTTGCTTGTCTTGAAGTCCCCTGCAACTTCCTTAACACCAAGCTGGTTGTAAACCTCCTGCGTAAGCTTACCCCTCCAGTTGGGGTCGTTTGGATTGTACTTGATAACCGCCTCTTCTGCTGATTCCTCCAAAAGTTCTCCTGTTTCTTTATCAAACCTAGTCTTAACTGTCCTAAACACAAACCCCTGTTCCACTTTATCCCAGCTTACACTTCCTCCCTTGCCTATGATTCCAGAAAGCATCCTTGCCGTATCTTCAGCCTCCCTCTCGTCTGTTATATCAATCTCACCAACGGTCTCAATAAACTGGTCCGCAAGGTTTTTCTTGTAGTTCTGGGTCTGCTTCCATTCTGGCATTGAGCCAGTCTCGTCTGTAAACTTGAGCTTCTCACCATAGGGCTTGACCACCTGTGGGTCATAAACACCAGACCTCTTCATAAACTCATTCTCTATAAGACCATAGACAGCTTCATAGTCATCTTTTGAAAGACCACCAAAAGATTCGTTGTCGCTGCTCATATCAAACTCCAGCTCACCATCCCCAAGGTATACTCTATTTCTTGTGTCACCATCCTCATTGACGCTACCAAAGTCTACCTTACCGTTTGCCTTGTATATAATGTTTCCATTTCCATCTTTTCTCGGTGTATCGTAGTAGTAGTTACCGTCCTCGTCTTGCTTTGCGTATGTGTTTATAAGCACACTTGTTGACACCATCCCCTTATCCAGGGTGGTCATAAGCTTAGACTTGATAGCACCTGCCATGTTTTGTTTTATGACGGGATAGTTTACCTGACTCACGGTTGCCATTTGCTCCGTGCCAGTCAACTCATCTACTATTCTTTTTGCATCGTCTACCTTTATCATGTAATCAGCTGTAATGCTCCCGTCCTTTGGGTCTAGTATACCATTGGTAGCCGCTTTCTTCTCAAGCTCCGATACTGTGCTTGGGTTTTTATAAAATAATCCGAAGTTTTCTGGGTCGTTGTTACCCATCATAAGGTTTGTGACCTCCTCTGGCTTTATGGTGTATGTATCACCCTCGTTACCCATCTCTGCATTCAGCCTTCTTACAGCCTCACCCTTCATTACGATACCCATCCTGTGTCCAGACTTGTTGTCGTACTCCATGTCGTAAGACACCGAAACATCCTGACCAGATGCTGGGTTGGACGCAGCGTTTAATAAACCTAGGTATGGGCTGGTAAACTTTCTACTTGTCTCACCCTCTCCGTTACCACTAGGCATTTTCTTAAACTCCTCCTGTATGTATGCAACAGAACCAAAGTTAGTCTCAGAGTTCTTTATAAAGTCTGTGGCACTCTTTATGTATGACTTGTCTGTTTGGGTGTTGAACACAACATTACCCTCTGGGTCCAGCTCCTCGTATGGCCCACTGGACTGCTTAAGTCTAATCCTTGCGGCAGACAGTTGGCTTACCATGTTACTCATGGAGTCGTTGAGTGATGTGTAGTCAACATTGGTTTTGTTGGCAGCAGTTCTTATACCAGCCTGTAAATCAGCGGAATACAATGACTCCTCCTGCTCGATTCTCCAGTTAGATTCCTCACGCTTCTTGTTTATCTCCGCTAATCTCTTTCGTTCAGCTTCACGCTTTTCATTCTCAAATAAGGCCCTATCCTCAAAGGTTGGACCCTTGTCTGAAACATCTTTTACACCTGAAGCCGAAGTTGGTTGATTCCTATAACCCATCTTTATATATTTTTAAATTATCCCCCAAAACTACTACCGAACCCTGTTCTTTCCATTAAATCAGCACCGAAATTACCTAGTATTTTGTTGTTGTTCTGCATAGATAAAATCTGCTGGTCCAGGTTGTACTCCTTCTGGTCTGCATTTGATTCCTTGTTTGCCTCGTAGTCTAGGTCTGCGTTTGTTCTCTCCTCCTCAGCGTTGTAAACATACTCAATACCAGCCACTTTACCCTGCTGTATCCTTGTCTTTTCTGCCGCTATTTGTGTCTGTAGTTGTGCCTGACCCTGCGCCCTCATCTTTTGGTTTGCTGCCTCTTGTTGTTCTATACTAGCGGTAACACCCTTCTTACTCTGTAGTGCGGCCTGTGCAAGTGCCGTAGCACCACCAGCACCTGAGCCTGTGGCCCTTAGTGTGTCTAGTGTGTTTGCCAATGCAGCGTCCGTCTGCTCCATCTGCATCTCAGCCGCCTTTGTTGCAACACCTAAGTTTGCGTATGGGTTAGAGAATGTGCCACTCAGGTCCTCAAGGGCTGTGGACGGGTCAATGATTGCCTGTCTGTTTTCCTTTAACGCCTTTACCTCGTTAGCGGCTTCTTTCTCCTCTATCTGATATTTTTTTTGATTCTGTCTCGTCCTATTAAGGTCAAAGGCTTGGTCCAAAGCGGTACCAATAACTGGGAAAATACTATTTCCATATTGATTTATAATTTCCATAACTTCTTATTTTATTGTGATGAAAAAACATTGTTAGTGGACACCGCAAACACTTGCTTTAAACCACCAACGTCTGTTGTTGCGTCTGTCTTTACTTTTACTGTTGCGTAGTACCCCTTTATTCCTGACATGTCAACCCCGAATATAACCTCGTCAATTCTTGCGGTACTATTGTTAACAAGGTTGGAAACATACTTTCCTTCCTTCCTGTCAAACCCTGCTCGGTATGTAACCCCACCGTCTGTGTATGAACCCTCATCATAGCTATAGACGTTTGTAGTTATGTCTTGGTAGTCATTTAAACTAGGTGGACCAGAATAATTATTAAGGTCAATGCCCTGAGTGTCTGACTTAAAGCTTTCAACCTCCCAACCGTTTGTACCCTCGTATGATACGGTGTTAAAGTTCTTGGATACACTCACCTGAGGGTTAAACACAAAGGTTACGCTGGTGTCTGTCTGTACCCCGTAGAACTGACCCCTGTTCTTAGCCATACTAGCATCGTAGTGTCTCCATATACTACCACCCTTGCATGTGTAGTAGTTTGCGTTTAGCGTGTCAGCTAGGTTGGGCTTGTAGTCCCAGAAGCTAGTCCATCCGTTGTTGGCATCGTTAAATGATACCGTGTCGTATGTTCCGTCACCAGCGGATAAGTCGTTTACAGAGGGCTGTATGGATACAACATATGAATCTGCGTAGTTATTAAACCCACCCACAACCTTGTCCTTAAGTAGCTTGTACAGGTTTAGTGTACCAGTTCCAGTAGGTATAGACTGACTGAAGGTTATGTTTGCTGTAGTTGCTGTAGTTATAGATATGTCTGTAACATACGCACCAGTGACACCACCATAGTTTCCGTATATACTCATACCAAGCTCTATAAGGCTTACATCGCCCGTTAACTGTATTGTTGCTCCAGTACCTGATACTGTAAAACTAAGTAGGTCACTTAACTTATAATTACTCGTTATTGGTGAAAATGTGTCCCTAAAGTGGTCCCTCATTCCATATTCACTAATTTCAGTCATTCCATCCCTAGACAACCTCATTACAGCACCCCTTGATTGGTCAGTGAAGTATACCCTGTAACCCTTCTTTGCGAATGACTCTGGGTTCTTACTTATACCGTACTCACCAGCATACGGTGTCACCTGACCTATAACCAGGTCGCTAGAGGTTACAGTTGCGTCACCCTGTGCTGAGTATATTGCGGACTTGTCTATCAATGCCCTACTTACCTTGTCCTCTTGGAACACCATCAGGTTACCATCGTTGGTGTATATCCTCTGTATGCTTCCGTATGTTGGGTCCACACTCTTTGTAATGTTCTCACCAATTGAGAATACGTTTGTCTCGTTGAAGTCTGTAAGTGCGTTGTATATACCAGAGTATGTAATAGAGTTTGATGACACTATCTCATCGTCATTCTCTTCTGTTATGTAAGCCCTTACACCATACCCAGCCTCTGTGTTGTTGTACCCACCCCTAATCCTAGACTCCTCCACATACCACATGTAACCTGTACCTGTTGATGCTGTTTGAAGCGATGCTGTTGAGGTTGCTTTATTATTTGCAGGCCATAGTATAGGGTTTGGAGTAATACTACCTCCGTCATAAGGGTCCCAAGGTAAGCCAGGCCACATAGCAATAAAGTCTACGTCATCAATAACCTTCTTTAGAATAAACGAATTAAAATACTTTACTTCTATTAATGCACTCATATTAGTCTGTTCTATTTATCACGATAGGTGGCGTATCGTAAGTTATTGTGTCACTTAATCCTGTTCCGCTTGCATCCGTTAATTTTAGTGTAACCCTCACAGATGTCGATGTCCTGTTTTGGTATGTGTAAAGAGCTGTAGTGTTTGTAGCGTTCACATCCAGACATATAAGCTGGTTGTTGTACTGTAAGGTTTCAGCCACGGACTGACCGCTACCCTTTATGACCCTGAACATGTCTGTGGCAGGTGTCTGGTACTCTGTCCAAACGCTTCCGTTACCCACCCAAAGGAACTCTATTTTTGTTACCTCCCATACCAGTCCAGTTTTTTCATTAGATGTATCTACCGAACCATTATCACCATCTAATACTGCAAAGGTAGACCACGTTGATGGGGGTCTTATCTCTGGTAGTGGGTTAGAGCCAGTTACAGTTCCTGTGCCAGGCACTACGTTTGCAAGATAGTTTCCGTACCCCGTTGATATTAGCGAGGCTGGGCCAGAGTTAGTGGCCTTAATAGTAAATGCGTAGTTGTCCTTTGTTGGGCTAAACTGTGTGTATGTAAAGTACGTTCCAGTGGATGTGGTGATATAAAACTCGTCAGTTCCACCATCCTTGTTTAGGGTAAACTTATTTGTGACTATACCACCGTTTCCGTCCCTTACCTCTATTAATTCAGCCGTAGTGCTTACGCTGTTCAGCTCAACCCCACCAGCATTTGCTAGGTCAAACCTAGCAATCTCAGATAATGGTGCATCATCCTCTGATAAACTCCATACAAAGTTAGTTAGCTTAACTGGTAGTACAGAGAAATTTTGTTCCAAGCTTGTGTTTAGGTCAGATATAAGACCTGATGTGCTAGACTCCCAGAATATATCTAGGTTAGACACGGTTGGGGCTGTCTCATATACGTTAAGCCTTATCATTAAGTTTGTAACTGTTTCGTATGGTGGGTCTATAGTTAAGCTACCACCCCCTAAAGCACCTATCCTAGCCATCGTTGAAACCCTTCCTATATATGGGTTTGCTCCCTTTAGGTCTGCACCATCACCTACAGTATCCCCAATTCCTTCGGTTGGTATACTATAGAACGGTGAGCTATAGTACTCGTCACCTCTTTCGGTTTTATTTAAACCTATCTCATCCCTGTCACCTATAAGTATCACCTCGTCACCGATATTACTAGGAAAGTATTGAAGGTTAGTTCTTCCTGAGTTAGTTAAAAATCCTTGATTCCAAACCCTTCCGAATAATCTAACAGAGCTGGAAAACTGAACGTCTTGAGGACCAACCTCTTGCAGGTCTCTAGGAACCTTGTTTATGTTGTCAGAGAAGAGAGTTATGTGTGCCTGGTCTGTGGATGTTTTGTATGTGTTTAAATCAGATGCCTGAAGGGTTATAATTAAATTACCCGTAGAACCACCCAAAACACCACCAGACCCAGTAACCGTTATTGTATCACCATCAGCAAACCCAGTACCACCGTCTACCACCGTTATGGTTTGTGCAGAACCAGAGGTAGCAGAAACTATTACCCTTATTATAAGCCCTGTGCCACTGCCGCTAGTAGAATAACCAGACGTTACCCCGACTGTTCCTGTATAGGTTCCTGCATTAAAATCTGTTTGATTAGTGGTTATACTGTCGGTTAGTGCGCCTGGTCCTTCGGAAAGTTCTGTTCCCGTGTACACATCCTGGGGGTACCCGTTTAGTATGGTTGGTAGGTATACGTTATAATAACTCTGCTCCTGCTGCTTAACAACAAACTTGTAGCTATACCAACCCAAGGGATTTGTTGTTTCGTTATATAAACCCACATATCCTATGTTTGAAGAATTGGTTGGTATTGGTGCGTCAAACTGAACCTGTAGTGAGTCACCAAGGTATTCTAAGTCCATTACAGCTGTCTTGTATGGGTGAAACACCGTTGAGTTAGGTGACAGTATAACGTCTGACTGCCTTCCGTACTTGTCAGATAAAACAACCCCCACCTGGTATGTTCTGTTCTGCTTTAGTGTATGGTTTGGGTACTCCCTTTGTGATGTAGAGCTGTCTGTTCCGTATGAAACCTTACCAGCTGCTGTCACAGTGTAGTTTAAGGAATCTAGTGATGCGCTCCTTAGTGTTAGGTTACCATACATCACCCTGTTTCCTGCAACTGCCTGAGCCTTAGCCCTTAATGGCACCCTGTCACTGACCCTTATTGTCTCCTTTGATGGTAAAGCCTTTATTGGTTTTGAAGAGTCGTATGAGTATACATAGTCGATGCCAGTGGCTGTCTCTAACTCATCAAATGTTATTGTGTCTATTACCCTTATAGTTGTTCCGTCAGACTCCTTAAACAATACATCAATCTCTGTCACCTTGTACTTGTCATAAAGGTTGGTTGTGGCGTTACCCAGAGTCACACCATCAGGCATTGGTATGCTTATATCAACCTTGTTCACCTTGTTCTCAAAGAAATCAACCACAGTGCTTTTGAGGGTATTTAACTCATCGCTGTTAGCGTCATTGTCCAACACACTTGTAGGTATTGAGTCCTCTAAAAAATATCCGTCCTGCTTTGGTATAAATGCAGCCTGAGAGAATGGTGCTATCAAGGAGTACTCGTTGTCCTCAAACTTAAACCTGTAGCTAAACCTTACAAACTTATCTGACAGGAACTGCTCGTCACCAGTAAACGTAGCATCGTAGTATGGGTTTGATGTAGCCCCATCGGGTAGTAATGGGCTTGTAACATCCCACATAGAGGGTGTCCTAGCCATGTTTGCCCTGCTGACCACAAAGACAGCGTCACCAGCTCCATAAGGACCAGTTGCTGGTCCAAAAGTCGATAATAATAAAGCGTTAGGAATAGTTATTGTGTCACCTGGTGCATATCCAACAGCAGCGGCAGCACTTATTGTTGCGGATGATAATGTAAATGTATAGAACCCAGTGGTACCTCCAGTTGAAAGACGGGAAACTTGAAACGCAAGACCAGTTGCACCACTACCGCTAGTAGTGACACCACCAGTACCGACTGTAAAAGTCGCTGATGTCCCTGCACCAGCTGCTGTGAAGTTCCAGTTTGTTTGAATACTTAATACAGAACCATCAAACAAAGTACCGTCACCATTTAGTGTGGTTATGTCTGGGGACAAACAAGGGTAGTACTTAGCCACAGATATATGGTCCTCAGATGTGTAGTATGGGTTTGCGGAGCCGTATGGGTTTGCTAACGCTAGGTTTACGTTAATCTTTCTTGGCTGGTTTCTATTGTCAGTAAAGAACAGTAGGTTTTCTATAAGGTCGATACCTAGAACCTCGTGCGTGTCTGAAAAGTTTAGGAAGCTGCCACCCACCAAGACTGTGTAATCGTTTGATATTGTGTTATATACAGCTATGTAGTGACCCGATGCAGCTGGTGCAGGGTTTGTTAGACTCGTGGCAGATGAGTCCGTGTAGTTAGTTAAAAACGCAAACAACCTGTCGTTTGTGGTGTCCACATAGAAACCTATAATCTTTAGATTGGTATCTGATAAACCAAAATCTGTCAGCTCTATATTACCAAGAACATTCTCCAAAACCCCAGAGTCACCCCCAGCAGAGTCTGTAACCGAAGCGTTTCTGGCCTCTATGTATTCTCTGTTTGAGACAAGCCTTGGGTCAAGGTCTTTGTTCATCTTAGCCCCAAGAAAAACATTTTTAGTTTCTGCCATTTAATTCTAGTTTTTAATCATCTTAGACTTACCCCTCATTGTCTGAGTCAGTTCGTCTATCTTGAGGTTAGAAAGCCTAATCTTAGCATTCCTTAATTTGGCATATCTGTCTTGTTTCCAGCGTCTTACAACATACTCTGGCTGGTTTACTCGTGTTGATAGTATACTGTAAACGAGGTGTGAGTACATTGCATCCTCTGCCATTTTAGGAACCCTAGAGTCCTCATGGTAAGCCAGCCCGTCAGACACATACTCCACAACAACCAATTTATTAGCTAGGTCACTTGAAAAGCTAAACGAGCCAGTTCTTTCGTTTACAGTAAACCACCCGTTGTTCTGTGCCAATGCTGGGTCTAATCCGTATCTCTGTCCAAAGTAACCACCGTATCCCCAAGCGTAACCCTGACCGTATCCCCACCAGTCGTATCCTTGGTTCACCTGGTCTTGGTTAAATATACCTGTTATTTGGTTTGGGTTGTTTGTATTCCACCTTTCATCCGTCTGAGCCTCAAGCTGTACGTTGGTACCAAAACCATCCTGCACAATCCCACCCGTAGAGTCCTGCTCTGGGCTTTGTACTGGGTTAATTGTTAGGTTGTTAGCTGGATATATAATGTGCTTCACACCTATGGAGTCTATCCAAGACAGCCGAACGTAGTTGACGTAGTCCTGTGGTAGTGGTATACTAAGGCTTGCTGGCACAGTTAGTTCTATTGAACTTACACTCTTTAGCGTGTCGTAGCTAAATTCTTGCAGACCTCTCTTTGCGTGGAATATAACATCGGTTCTCTTAACGCTGGGTATAAGCTTACCAGCCCCAACGTAAGCGATTAAAAAGTTGTTTATGATGTCCCCTAGCTTGATGTACGAGTAACCCCCGTAATTCGACTCTAATGCGGTCACGAACAAGGCTACCCTTACAAGTATACTTGGCCCTAATACTACTGGTACAGCGTTTGTACCGCTTACTATAGTCGTGCTTGTGTTTGTTTTAACCTCCGATGCAACGGTAACCCAGGTTACCCCGTTATCGTTACTTGTCTGTAGGTAATAGTTTTTGTCATACTCCCCTGCAACACCGTCAGTAAGCTCGGTGTCAAATGTTGTTACAAACTCACTTTGAGTTGATGCAGCACCAAGTGTGTAAACCTTTTGACCAACGTAATACTCTTCATTTGTTTCGGTAATTAAACCCCCGTTTGGTGTTGACATATTCTATTAGCTTTTTTCGTTTATCTCCTCAGCCCTTGCTTCTTGCATGGCAACCTGAATTATTTGTGGGTCTCTAATCACTACACCGAAGTAGAACAACAGCTTGATTATAAAGTCAACCCTCTCTGATACATGTAGTTCTATATCCGTTGAGCCGTATGTACTTGCGTTATTAAAATCAGATGCCTGAAGTGTTATTACAGGTCCAGTACTACCAACACCAGTATTAGTCAATTGACCATTATCAATTGTAATAACATCCCCAACCACATATCCTGTACCTGCTGTGGTTACGCTTAGTGTTACGTTTGTAGGTGTGGTTACGTTTGCAGATATTACAAGCCCAGTACCTGAGCCTCCAGTGTATGTTGGTGTGTATGTATTGATATCACCCCCAGTAAGACCAGTGGTTATACTACTTGTTAGTGTGTTTGTGCCTGTGTTTAGTAGTGCCTCCCCGTAAACTGTGGGGTCGTATATGTACTGACCCAGTGTACCCACATTGTACCCCCATCTTGGGTCTGTAGGTTTTCTTAGGTAGTTTACAGAAACACCTGAATTTATACCGTTTGGCTTAACGTAAAGTCTTTCGTTTTCGTAAAGGTATGTCGGAAAGTATTTTGTCGATGCTGTTAGTAATGACTTCTGTATGTTATAAAAATCATTTCTCTGTAGCCTTTGTAGCTCCACTTCACTGTTATTTAAACCAGTGTAAACCACTGTACCTAAGCGATATAGGTCAGTTGGTAGTGTGTAATAAGGTGTGGTTGGGGTTGTGGTATTATCGTATGTTGCGTCACCGAAAGACTTGAATATAGAAAGCTTCTCATCGGTGTTCATTATCCTGTCCGAATAATCTGAGTCAGCCTGTGGGACACGAAGCTGTTGGTTTAGTTCCTCTGCATAGCTCTCAAACATCTGCAACTGAACCTGTGTGGCTATTTTATTAAACTCATTAGGGGTAACGTAACCCCTCTGCTCCTTGTTAAGAATCAGTAATGCGGTCTTATATACCTCGTTAACATTTATAGCCATATTTATTTTTTATTAATTATATGGGCTAGGCCAGTTTTGTTCTGACCTAACCCTATAATATATATTACGTTGTTACATTAATTTTTTCTCGATAGATGAAAATATTTCCATACCCTCGTCTGTCTTGAAAAATGAAGCCATAGCTGAGTATGGGTGTTCATCAAATGGAACGGTCATTAACTTTCTACCATTACTGGCCCAAGTAAATGTGCGTTGGTCTTGAGATAGTTTAATGATACCCTGTTCAGCCGCTTTAATTGCAAAGTTTCTAAGCTGAATATTATCATCTAACGCTAAACTAATAAACAGTCTTGGATTACTCTTAGCCATTATCATAAGGTCTCTTCGTATTTCCTTACTTGTCATCTTAGAAACACCTGAACCCTTTTCAGCTCTAAGTATAGCCTCTGCATGGTCGATGTCAATCTCCCTTGCGGCTGTCATTGCCTCAAGCTCAGTCTCCAAATCCTCTAGCCCATATTCAGCCTCCTGTACAGGGTCAAACTCTCTATAAAGTTTATCCTTGTGTGGGTGATATAAAGATAATAACCTTTGAAGTGACTGCTTCTCTTTAGGTACATTCAAAACACCATCCTTAAAAACAATGTGTTCCATTGTTGCAGAGCCGTTCTGCTCATCTACAAAACAGCTTTTCTGATTTGTTGCGTACCGTATCTCTCTCTGAGTGTTTGTCTCAGTGTCAAACCACAATAGTGGATGCCTTGGAGTGTGCTTACTTGCCAATGTATAAGTTAATGGTGACTTACCCCCTGTCAAATAGTATTGACGGGACTTAATCTCCCACTCATCTTTCTTCTTGGTTTCTTTTACTTCAACTGGCTCAGGAGCTACTGGAGCTTCAATTACAGTTTCAGTTTCTTGTACAACCTCTTCTACTTGAGGTGTTGTTGTTGTTGTTTTTCTTGGCCTTGCCATGATATAATATAATTAAATAGTTTAAAAAAAATAAAACTTGAGGCCACATAATGCAGCCCCAAGTTTATAAGATTAATACTTACGCAGTAGCCTTGAACAACACGAAGTTGTTAGCAGCCTGAGTAACCAAGCAACGCTCAGAAAGGAAATGAACCTTCATTACGTCTTCTCCTGAAGTAGCAGCACCACCTACAGAACCTGTAATCCAAGACTTCATTCTTCGGTCATCAGCCTCAGAAGCACGATAACGAGCGTGAAGGAATGGTCTACGAATGTTAGTACCTAACATCTGGTCGTAAACGGTAGTTGTTCCAGCAGGAACCAATACACCCTCTATGTCTCCTGTAAGACCACGAGTAGAAGCATCGTTAAGATATTTCCAATCAGTCTTGTAGAAGTCGTAAGAACCTCTTCGGAATCCAGAGAATCCTAAGTTCAGAGCCATTTCAGAGCTGTTCTCGAATACTCCGTAAGAAGTACCACCAGCACCGTAAGAGTTCTGAGCAGCAAGCATATCATCCATGTCTAGTGACGTAGCACGATTTAAGAAAAGCATGTTCTCCTCAATAGCACCCTGCTTGTCAAGGTTAGCTAGAATCTTGTCGAAATCAGCTAAACCAGTAGCAGCAGTGAAGTTGTTATACACGTTTCCTCGCTCCTCGATAGCAGCAAAAAGACCTTGTGTACCTTTCACGTTAGCACTAGCACTACCTCCAGCTAGTTGTCCGATAGCAGCAGAACCAGCAGCAGCAAGCTCGCCTTCTACAGAAACCATCTCTAGGTAATCCTGAAAACGTAGACGAGTCTCGCCTTCAGCCTTCAAGTACCAAAGATATCCAGAAAGTCCAGCCTCATCAGTAACTTCAACCCAACCAATTTGAGAAGCGTCAGAACCTGAAACCTCATACTGGTCTTTGATGATTACTGGGCTATTGTTGTACTGAGTGAATGATGGTGTAATAGAACCACTCATAGAGTCAGTACCCTTACCAAATTCAGAACCATATACGAAGATTTTAACCTCTCCACCTTCACCTGGCTGTCCAACAGCAGTAGAAACTGCGTTCAAGTTAGCAGCAGTGTAAGGAAAAGCGTTAACATCCCAGTTAGTAGCTCCAGCAGCAGGCTCGGCATCAACAAAACACTTAACAGAGTTTAGGCTTACCGTGTTATAAACAACAATAGTAGAACCAGCTCGGATAATAGGTTGAATAGATTCTCCAGCAGAGTTTTCACCAGCTACGTTTGTGATTGCTGTTGCACCAGCGGCAATAGCAGGAGCAGAAACAGTAGTAGCTCCTCCACCACCCATACCACCTTCAAAAGAAAGGTGTAGACGGTTTTGCTCAGACCAAATAACTTGGTCAGAAGTCATTGGCATCTCAGCCCCAACCATACGAAGAAAACCAGAGATTGTACGGTTACCGTAACGCTCTACTTCAGCTTCATAGATTTCAGGTAGATACTGCTGTGCGAAGTCGTTTCCGCTTCCATCAGCAAAGTTTAAATAAGAACCTTGAGTAACACTCTTAAAAGGAGTAGGTACCAAGGAAAACGAACCCAACGGGTCGTTAGTTGCAAATGTTCCCATAATTTATTAATTTTTAAATTTATTTTTATTTACTTTAAGTTTGGAGGAGTCAATACCGTTGACAGCCTTAACCTTTAAACCATTTATAAACAGACTGTCGTTTGACGTTTGTCTAGGTGCTTCACCTGTTATGTTTTTAGACTTAACAGAAACATCCTTGATAGCGTCAGCCTTACCCTGCTCGTAAAAGTGTGAGGCAATTTTGTCAACATTTTGGGCTGCGTACATTGCCTTATGATACTCATCAAATTGTTTAACATTACCCTTGTCATCGAGAAACTTTCCCAATATGTTGTTAATGCTAGACTGAGTCTCAGCAATTGAGTCTGAATTACTTACCCCGTATCTAAACTTCTTTTCTCCTAGATTGAAATCAAAACCTTTGAAATCGTTTTGAAAAAAGTCCTTAGTCTTAGATTTGAATAAATTTCTAGACTCCTCAGCTTGTTGTTCACTCTCCTTGTAGCGATTAAAAAAGTCCATTGCCTTTCTTTGTTCGTTGGACTGCGTGGGCCTCGACTTGATTTCCTCGTAGTATTTATCCTTCAAATCATCTAGAAAAGAACGGGCCTTTGAAACCTCTTCTTTTTGAGCAAGTTTTTTTAACTTGATGTCTCGCTCATCATCAAGGTCTTCATCGTAATGAAAGTTTTCTTCCATCACAAAATCTATTTCCTCATCGTCAAGATGTGGTTTTGTTTTTTTATAGTACTCTTTCAATAAAGCCTTATCGTCTACAGTAGAGTAGTCTGCGTTTAATCTTACATAGTCCTGTAAGTCCCCACCTGTCTCGTCAATAAACTTTACCAGCTTATCTACACCCTCTGGTAGATTTATTTTAATCTTTTCTTCTGTCTGTTCAACAACAGGCTTTGCCTCTTCTTCAGTAATCTCCTGTATTACTACTTCTTCTTGCTCACCCCCATCATCTGAACTGGTGACTTCTTCGGTAGTGCTTTCAGGTCTTGATTCGGGTGTTCCTTTCTCCACTTCTCCGCTAGTTTCGGGTTGGTTGAGTACAGGTATTTCATCTGTGCTTGGCTCTTGAACGGCATCTTCTTTTTTCTTTGAAAGGTCTAACTTAGTTACTGTTTCCTTAGCCTTCTTAGGCTTGACTTTTGACAAGTCTACTTTTACTTCTGACATAATAATATAATATATAATTGTTTAAAATCACTTCGGCTCAAACTGTTCTAAGCCAATACCACCCAATACATCGTTTCCAGAGGACTCAAAGTTTGTTGGTAGTAAGTTGTTTTTTCTTTGGTTGATGAGTTCACTCTGCTGAGTTCCCTGAATCTTAATTCTCTTGTCTTTTCGGTCCTCTATACTCTGTTCTTTCTGACCCTCTGCGTTAGCCCTTACCTGTGCCAACTGCATATTAAAGTCAAACTCAACCTGCATTAACTCTCGCTTAATCTCAGCCTCGGCCCTAAGTCTTTGTATTTCAAACTGAGACTTGGCCTGCTCTATACTAACCTTTTCTTGTGTCAGTGCCTGTTGTTTCTGTACCTCAGCCATTGCAGCCTTTTCAGCAGCCTCAGCGTTTGCTTGTCCCTGCGCCTGAATGTTTTGCATCTGAGCCTGTCTTTCAGCTTCAGCCTTCTTCTTTCTCTTTTGCTTAAGTATTTCGTTGGCAAGCTTTATATTCTGTATCTCCCTGATGTCTATAACATCCTCTATGTCTATGCCACCAGACTTTAACGCAATCTGTATGTTTTGTTCAAGCTGTGCTTTTTCTTCATCTTCTGGCTCAAGCTCAAGGTATATACCAAAGTCATGTAGGTGTAACTTACTTATCTCCTGAAGCGTACCCACATTGTATGCACTTATAGCCTCCTGTAGTGAGTTGTTTGTCAATGCAAACTCAATAGAGTCAGCTATTCTTAATGATATGTTTTCACACGTTCTGGCAGATAAATACAGGCTTGACTGTAGTATGTGTCGTGTCGCTACGTTTGATGCATTAGCGGCAAGCTTTTGCAGTCCCACGAGGGTGTCCTCCATTGGTGCGCTACCATCCCTAGCCTCATTGAGTCCAGTTACATCTCTAATCATCTGTAAGTAGTACTGGTATGTATTTATCAACGCACCTATTTTAGCCTGACCGTTAGACGTACTCAGCTCTTGGATTGGAACCTTTCCCCTATTCATATCACCCTCCTGAGTCAAAGACCTGCCAAGTATACTACCAGTTTGGAAGTACATGTTCAATGCCTCCTGTGGGTTGTAGTTTGTTCCGTTCCCTAAGTCAACCTCCGCAAGTCCGTCTATGTCTAAATAAACACCGTCAGGAACAAGCTTTGATATAACCTGCTGTATCTTCAGGTTTGTGATGTTTATCATGTCAGCAAACCCAGTAATTTTACTAACCGTAGACTCTATCCTTCCCTTGTACATACGAGGAGATGAAATAGCGTAGTTCATCTGAACCTTTGTAGTGTCAGCGTATGGTCGGGTCATGTTCTCAGAAAGCCTCCAATCAATCATCTGGTCGTAACCAAGAATCTTAGCCCCAGTATACAAAACCTCTATAGTTCTGGATACCTTTTTAAATGTGTCTGATTCTGGTGGGTTAAAAGAATCTGTTTTTTCTATAATCTTTTCAAGACCATTACCAGTTTGCTTTAACTTAAACACCTGGTTCATATATGTCTTATACTCAAAGTACAAAACCTGTACCGTGTTCTCGTCATAGTCGTTCCAACCAACAACATAGTCAGTCCTGTTACCCATCTTAGATATCCTGTCTAGCTCCTCCTCAGAAATAAATGGATACTGTTTCTTAAGCTCTGGTATTGTTATGGACTTAACCTCCCCTACATAGTATATGTCCTCGAAGTTTGGGTCCTCCGTGTATGACCAAACCATTTTAGCTGGGTCACAGTAATTAATTACAACACCCTCAGCCTTATTCCAATCAGTCTTTACCGCAGCAATACCAAGAACTGTGAGGTCGTAGTTCAACCTTCTTCTGATTAACTCAAACTTATTCTTGTCCAAGGTGTTGTTTATAACCTCCTCCTCAGCTATCTCTATAGACGGCTTGTACTTAAGCTGCATATGAATAGATATCTCCTCCTCAGTTTCTGGGAGGTTACTCTGGTCTGGTGTGCTGTATAGGTCAAGACCCATCGTTTGTTTTATCTGCTCTATCTCAGCCTTGGCTGTAATGTCCCTCAATAAACCAGATGCGTAGTTTGTTCTTTTCTTTATAGACTCTGGGTCTTGTGCATATGCATTAATCTTGTACTTCTTTTCAGACATACCGTTGACCACGATGTCAACAAACTTAGATATCACTGGCACTGGCTTCCAGTCTAGGTTAAGGTATGAAAGGTCTCCGTTTATAGACAACTCGTCCTTGTATTTCTGTATTGGCTGCTCACCTCTAGCGTACAACCTTAGATTGTGGTATCTGTTCCAGTTAGTGGCAAACCTGTTACCACTTCTCCCCCCATGAAACCACTCACCCTCTATAGCTCTTCCTACTTGAACGCCATACTCAAAGCTCTTTTTTTCCTCGTCACTAACGACTTGGCTTGGGAACGAACTATTTGGATTTGTGCTTATATTCATCTATCTATTATTTTAGAAATACTACCAGTATTGTCATATCTTTTAAAGCCAAGGCTGATGTTATTTCTAACCACTTTGTTTATAGGTGCGTATCTATTTTTGTTACAGGCCATTACTGCCAGTCCTGAACTAATAGACGCATCAAACTTCGTTCTGTTGTTTATATCAAACCTTGCCCAGTCATTTAATGTTCTGTCGAAATACATATCCCCGTACTGGTCATCGCCTATGACACCAACACACTCGTCTATGTAAGTTTCTATTGCGGCTGCATGAGCCTGCTTAATGTCTTCACTTGAGTTAGGTATACCGCCTATCTCTTTTTCTGTCTGTGAAAGGTTGTTCCAAACCCTGTCTGGTCTGTTCATAGAGTATCCCCTGTAACCCCTTCTCTTAATGTGGTATAAAAGTCTTGGCTTGTTATTCTCACAAAGTATTGGCATACCGTAAAAAATAATAGCCATTAATATATCCTCAAAAAATATCTCAGCGGTCTGTGGTCTGGATATATACTCCAGAAAAAAGTGGTTTGCTGGTGCCTCCTCCATAGAGAACTTTGTCAGTCCGTGTAGAGAACCATTTGAACCTACGCCACTTACGGTTCCTGATATGTCGTAACTGTCACAACCAAATGCTCCTACATGCTCGTTTCCAGGATACTTAACCCCATTCTTTAGTATTACTCTATTTTGCAGATTTATTGGGGGAACCCATGAAATTAAAAACCTTCCGTTGTTACTAGGTAGGAATATTACCCTTGTATCTTTTATACCATTCTCCCACTGAAAGTTACCCTTACTGAGTATGTTAGTGTTTCTAAGGTCCTGATTATAATCTATCTGCTGGTATATTCTGGTGAGGTTAAACAAAGAGTTCTTAGCCTCATCCCTAAATGCATGCTCCACTGTTCTAGGGAACTGCCTGTAAAATTCATTAAGACCATCCTGGTCGTTCTTTAAGCCCTCTACCTCGTTCTGCCAGTAGTCAATGACACCCATTTGTATTTGGTTACCAAACGTGTCAAGCACCTTGTCTTCTGGTGTTTCAAACACAGGGTATCCGTACTCGTCTATGTATCCCTCGTAGTTCCACTCCATCGGTATAAACAACCCGTAAAGACCAGATGCCGTCTGCCCGTTGGCATTTCTTTTTGATACGTCAGAGTTCTCGTACAGCTTCTTAAAGTTTTCACCACCCTTGTCCAAAGAGTTTGATGTGCTACCCATCATGCACTTCCCAATCACCCTGCTACCCAGCCTCAGACATGTCTTAGTAACCCTCCAGTTGTTTAGTATGTTTGTGGGTTTCTCCCACTTACCACTCTCATCATGCACCAACAGGGATAGCTTCTCACCATCGTATGAGTTGTCTCCCGTGTTCTTCCAGTCTATCGTAGTGTCAAGACCCGTGATTTCCTCAACCTTGTTGTTACTGTCCAGCTTCTTTCTAGTAAACTTAGACGCTGGTACACGGTACGCAAGCTCTGTTTTAGGTCTATCCATACCATCCTGTATGGGTTTGAAGAAGAACGGGTAGTTCACCGATATTGGCACCACCTTGTCTGTGAACATCTTCTTAGCATCGGGTCCTGTCTTAGACAGTATACCAAACCTTGAGTCACTAGATAGTGTTGCTAAGTTTACAGTTTCTGCTGATGACATAAAAGAAAACCCAGAACGTCTGTTCTTCAGGTAACACATCCCGTAGCTTCTGTGGTCTGCCTTACACGCCTCCCAGAATATAAAGAACAGCCTGTTAGACTCCCTGAAGTCTGGCTTACCAATATCTATCTTAGACCACTGTAGGTAGTTGTAGTGAGAACCAGTTATGTATGTTGGCTTCTTGTTGTTCACAAACCAAAAACCCTCTTCCCTTCTGGTAAACTCTGTGTCTATGTAGTCAAACCACTTGTTCTTAAACTCATCTGGTGCCTCGTTCCAATCAAAAACACTCTTAAACCTAGACAGCTCCTTCGGGTATGGTGTATACTCCCACTTACTTTCACTAAACCTAGTCACATTTGACTCAGTTGGTAAGGCTATCTTAAGTCCCTGTATTTCGTATATGTCCCCAACCTGTCCAGTCTTACTTATAACCACAACATCGTGGTCCTTGTTATAACCATACTTCCACTTCTTACCCTTGTTCATCCTCTTCAGAACGTGTGGCTTTATGTGGTCATCAACTATATTTACTAGCGTCTGTTCGTACATTACTTCTTAGACCTGTTTTCAGCAAAACCAGAGAACACCTTTTTTGGTGCCTCAACCTTTTCTACGTTGTTCAGCATATTCTCCTCCTCGTTAATCCTATTTAGGATTTCAAAGGCATCAAATATTGCAAGCTTTTTAGTGGCCGCAGCGTTCTTTAATCTGTCTGCTGATACATCATCCTCACCACCAGTAACTATCGGCTCCCTAGCCACCTTAATTAGCTCCTCAACCGCTGTTCGTCCAGCTTGGATTATACTTAGTTTCGCTTCCTTCGTCTCCATAGGTCAAAGCAATATTTTTAGATTTCATACAATATAATAGTTCACCGTCCACCACAAACTCAAACTCGGACTCTGGGGTAAACCCCACAACCATTCCTGGGTGTACATCGTGTTCTTCAAGCGTCTTGTTGCCATACCTAAGTATACCAGTAAGTGGCTTCTCCTTCTGAGATGACCAATCATCGTCATTAACAACTGGCTGTACAAAGCAGTAGTCAAGGTGTGACTTGTTGTCCCCGTAAAGATATATCTGCTCTGGTGAACAAGCGTACATATCTTCTTTTATATGGCTACGACTATTCTTCTCGTTACCCCTTATGTCGTAAAACCTCCTAAAAACATTATGGTGGACCGTCACCCTGTCCCCAACCTTGATGTCGGTTACAATAGATAGTGGTGTGGCTATTACCTCGGCCTCGTTACTAACGCTCTTGTAACTCTCAATCTTTGTGTTGGTCACAAAACTAACCCCACCAATCTCTTTGGTATTGTTATACCTTCCAGATACAGGCTTTATAATAAAGTCATACACACTCCTCATGCGTTAGTATTTTAGGTCGTACTCCACAGATATACCCATGTTCTTGTTGAAGTCCTTCCAGGGCATAATCTCATCGTTCTTGGTTATGTATATCCTGTACACATTATCCTTCTCGATGTCCTCTATGTTTGCCACGCAATGACCACCATATACCTCCTGTCCTACAGCGTAGTGCATGGCATTGTCCTTGTACTCCTTACCTATGGTTATCTTCCTTATTATAGACACAACTACTCAGTCTCAACCTTAGTGTACGAACCGTCTGATAGGTCTATGTTGATAGCACCGTACTTATCCTCAAGCTCCTTCTTGCTAGTATTAGAGTCACCCAACACCCCCATGTATGCCTTTAGAAGACCATCCTTTTCGGTCTCTATAAAACCTATTCTCTTAAGTAGGTTGTTTAACTCTACCTGCTGCTCAACAATCTTGTCAAGCTCTTCTTTTTCTATTTTCATTTTATTAAATTTAATTATACCCTAACTCTTCTTACTTAACCCCTACAATGTCTGATTTTGTTCTTATTAATTATTAAACGGGTATTTTACCAAAAGGTACCCCACCTTTTTTATATGCCTCTTTTTCCCAAGGCTCTTTACCCGTACCCATCATGTTCAATGAACGGGAGTATTTTTTACCCTTCCAATAAAAGTTAGGACCGTCCCA
>Ga0209534_10001547_pt1 | contig 23988 bp, 27 predicted proteins | sample COG_07_FD_184751 | JGI IMG/M metagenome (GOLD analysis project Ga0209534, IMG submission 184751) | Pelagic Microbial community sample from North Sea - COGITO 998_met_07 (SPAdes) (version 2) | ecosystem: Environmental > Aquatic > Marine > Neritic zone/Coastal water | place: Helgoland, sampling...
ATGGTTTTGTTGGTAAAGCCACACAACTTTTACAAGGAAATAATGTGTCAATGTTAGTTTATGATATTGATCCAGAAAAATCTGTACCTAAAAATTTAAATATACAAGAATTAAGTAAATGTCAATTAATTTTTGTATGTGTACCCACACCTATGAATAAAGATGGTTCTTGCTATTTAGGTATGGTTGAAGATGCTATTAATAATTGCAAAAAGGTAATTGATCCCAAAAAAACACATATTATTTTAAGATCTACTGTACCACCTGGTACAGCTTCTAATTTAGATGTGTACTTTATGCCTGAATTTTTAACTGAAAAAAATTGGCCACAAGATTTTAAAAATTGCCAAGATTGGGTTTTTGGTTTAAAAAGTGATAAATTTAAAGATGAAAATGATTCATTTCAAGAAAAAATAACCAAATTATTTGAAACAGCTAGAGATAATAATTCAATTAATCACAATAAATTACATTTTGTCGATTCTAAAGAAGCTGAAATGATGAAATACTTTAGAAATGTATTTTTGGCATGCAAAGTAGGAGTATGTAATGAAATGGAACAATATTGTAGAGAATCTGGAATTAATTATGATGTGGTAAAAAATTTAGGTTGTTTAGATCCTAGAATTACAACTAGTCACACTATGGTACCTGGTCATGATGGTAAAAGAGGCTTTGGAGGGACCTGCTTTCCCAAAGATATTAATTCCTTAAGACATGAAATGACAAAAAAAAATATAGAACCCATAGTTTTAAATGCTGTTATTAGAAGAAATGCAGAAGTAGATAGACCAAATGATGAACAAGAAAAAGGAAGAGCTGTAGTTTAGAAACAAAAAAAATTTAATCACCCCTATTATAAAATTTTTAACTTAATAATTTTATAATGTGTGGAATTACTGCTTATTTAGGTAAGAATCCTTGTTTTGCCTACTTATTAAATAGCTTAAAAATGTTGCAAAATAGAGGTTACGATTCAGCTGGAATAGCTACTTTATTAAATAATGACATTAAATTAGTTAAATATGCATCAGATAATGAATCAGCAATTAATAAATTACAAAGAAATCAATTAAATGAATCAGGTACCATAGGTATAGCACATACAAGATGGGCAACTCATGGGCCAAAAACAGATTTAAATTCACATCCTCATTTAGATTATACTGGAAGATTTGCTTTAGTCCATAATGGTATTATTGAAAACTACAGTAGTTTAAAAAAAGACTTGATACAAAAAGGTGTAACATTTAAATCTGATACAGATACAGAAGTAATTGTCAATTTAATCTCTTTTAATTTTCATCAATCAAATAATTTAGAATTAGCAATTCAGAAAACTATCGAACAAATGACAGGTACTTGGGGAATAGTTTTAATTGATAAAGAATTTCCCAATCAAATCTTTTTGACTAGACATGGATCTCCTTTACTGATAGGGAAATCTGAAGACAATTTGTTAATAACATCAGAAATTAGTGGTTTCTGTAATTATATTAATAATTATACTGTGGTAAAAAATAATGATTTGATACATATCAAATTAGAAAATGATCAATTTAAAATGAATAAAATTAATAGTTATACTTTTACTCAGTTAGATCATAAAGAAATTCAATTGACACCAGAGCCATATGATTTTTGGACTTTAAAAGAAATTATGGAACAACCACAATCTATTATGAGGGCTTTGAATTATGGAGCTAGAATTAAAGATGACTATAATGTAAATTTAGGTGGTTTAAATTCTATGAAAGATGAACTTTTAGAAGTTAATAACTTAATCATTTTAGGTTGTGGTACATCATTACATGCAGCTTTAATTGGTAAAGTATTTATGGATGAATTAGAAAATTTTGATAGTGTTCATGTATTTGATGGAGCAGAATTTAGTAAAAAATGTATTCCTAGAAAGGGAAAAACAGCTTTGCTTTTACTATCTCAATCAGGGGAAACTCAAGATTTACATAGATGTATAAAAATTGGTAGAGATTATGATTTAATTATTATGTCGGTAGTAAATGTTGTAGATAGTATGATTGCTAGAGAAGCAGATTGTGGAGTTTATCTTAATGCTGGTAGAGAAGTAGCTGTTGCATCAACTAAAGCATTTACTTCACAACTGGTGATTCTCAATTTAATAGCTATTTGGTTCAGTCAAAACTTTATAAAACATAGTATGGTATGCAAAAAAATGATTAAAGATTTAAGAAATTTGTCATCTGATGTTCAAGATGCTATTCAATTATGTCAAAACAATAATTTAATATCTAATTTAGCTAAACAAATTATTGAATCAAAACATAAAACAATGTTTGTTTTAGGTAAAGGACAACATAAAGAAATAGCTAGAGAAGCGGCTCTAAAAATAAAGGAAATAGCTTATATTCATGCTGAAGGTTATTCCGGTAGTGCTTTAAAACACGGCCCTTTTGCTCTAATCGAAGATAATATGCCAATCATTTTTGTGGCTCCTAACGATGAAACTTATTCAAAAATGCTAAATTCAGCTGAAGAAGTTAAAGCCAGAAATGCTCATACCATATTTATTACAGATCACCCAACAGAAAATTCATCAAAGTTAGATCAAATTATTAGAATACCATATAATAAAACCTTTTCCGGATTATTATCTATAGTGGTTCTTCAAATGTTAGCTTATTATTTGTCTGTAAATCAAGGTATCAATCCAGATTTCCCAAAAAATTTAGCTAAGGTTGTTACAGTTGAATAATTATTATTGGTGCTTGCACAAATAATAATTTTCAACAAAAAAAATTGAAAAAAAAATTATATGGGGTATCCTTAGTAATATAAAAGGTTACTTGCTTCCCATGGGGCTTGGATAGTCTTCGGATAATCCTAAGTGCCCTCCAAAAGGATAATTGGAAATCTCTTAGAGTATTGCTTCGGTGATACCCTGTCTATTGATAGCTTAGGCTGTCAATACCCCCTGTATTGACGGCTATAGCTGCAGTACAAATCTTCATGTAAAAGATGTACTAAACATACATTGGATACATGAGTGCCTAGAATTGATTCAGCTAGGTACAATGATACGAATCACAAAACAAAAATTTTTGTTTTTTTTTTTTTTTTTTTATATATTAAAATATATATATATAAAAATGTCGTTCCATGTATTATATCCATCAATGATAATAGACGATAATAAATCAATACCTTCATTAGAAAGATTTTATGATTCTTCAAGTAATTATTCATTTATACAACTAATTAGGGAAGCCGATACTAAAGATATTCCATTTGTTTTATTTAGAGATAAAAAGAATAAACTAAGAATTCATTTTTACAGACTTAGTATTACTGATGATTATCTAAGATTTCTTAGATACTTTAAGCCAGATTTATGGACAGATGATAATGTAGTATTACTTGATGATCAAAAAAAAAAAAAATTTGGATTTGTGGATTACAAATCTTTAGGTTTAATAAAATTTAATGAAGAAGAATATAGATTTCGAGATAGAGATTATGAAATTTTTGAAACATCTGATGGTTCTAAAAGATTATTAAAATTAGATGAAATTATTAAAATATTGAAAAGATCTGATACAGAAAATTTAATTAATTATATTACAACAATTGATCCAGTAGCATCTAGTGAATTAAAAGATTTAAATTGGTCCAGAAAATTAGGTGTAATTACTGAAATTAGAACTAAGACTAAAAATGATAATCCTAATCAAGTTTTTTTTAAAAATTTATCAGATTATACAGATGGTTATCAAGATACTGTTCATACAGCAATTATTTTAATTAAGGGCTTAAATCCAGATAAAATATTAAACAAAATTTTAGAAGATTTTTCATATGATGATTTTGAAACAATTTCTCCTGAATTAATGAGAAATTTAGAAGGTAATTCATTACCTAAATTTGTATTTAAAGATTTTAAAAAAATAGATGATCCTACTGTAAATATTGAATTAGATAAACAAGGAGCAATATTAAATGAAGATTATAATACTGCAAGTAATTTTAATTCAAGAAAAATTATTTTTGCTTTAAATAAAGGATTAATCACTAAAAATGCTAGAGGTATTGCTATTGTTGAAAATAAATTGAGATCATCACGACCAGGTACAAATTATATGTTTATAAGTAAAAAGTCATTAGAATTAAGAAAAGAAGAATATCAAAAAGCTGAAGAATTTGATATATTTGATAAAAATACAGATATTGAAAGAGTAAAAATATATGATTCTGAAAAATTTACAGATTTTGAATTAAGACATGTTAAAACAGGTACAATTAAAAAAGTTCATAAGATTATCTTATATACATATGGACCAGAATATTTTACAAGATTACTTGATGGTGAAAGTTTTTCAGAAAACTTAACTAACCAATTAGATATAAGTTGCGAACATCTTGAAACATTTAACTTATTAATTTATTGTTTTTATAAAATTGAAAATAGATTAATAGAAGAAGTAGAAAAAATTTTTAAAAGTATTATTGATTTTACAAAGGCTAATTTAAAAGTTTTTTACTTAGATTGGAAATCATCTCCAGGATTTGATGAATATTCAAAAAATATAAGTATTTTGAGAGATTTTGTTGAAAATTTAAATTATTATCAACTACAGTATTATTTAGATTTTATTAAAATTACTATAATTTATTATTACAAGGATTTAAGCATTAATTTAGGTCAAATAAATCCTGATATATCTAACATGGCTTTTGATTTAATGCAAAATTTATGGGAATTACTTGATGAATTAGATATGTTAACAATGTACTATGGAGAAGATATTGGATCTGGTGATGCAGCTGCTTCTGTTTCGGAAGATATTGGATTAGGTATTGGATATGCATCTGTTTCTGAAGATATTGGATCTGTTACAGCATCAACAGCAGACAAAAAAGCAGAATCTACATCAGACAAAAAAGCAGAATCTACATCAGACAAAAAAGCAGAATCTACATCAGACAAAAAAGCAGAATCTACAGATTTAGCTGCTAGATTAAAGAATTTTATTTTTTTATAAAAAAATAATTTAATTTTAATATTTAATATGGCTGAACAACAGAGATTTAAGATGGGTTATTTTAGAACAGAACCACAAATTGTATGTGATAAATGTAAAAAAGTCTGTTTATGGAATGATAAAATTGTAAATAGATATATGACAATACCTATTTTAGATCATACTGTAATATTTCATCAATGTATGGAATGTTATTGGTACAAGAGAATTCTTTTAATAAAATTTGAATTATATATTATTAAAAGCATTTATTAACTTGATAAATAGAAATAAAATATGAACAATCATTCAAGTAATGTAATGAACAATGATGATCTTAGAAAAGAAATCATTTCATATTTTAAAAATAAACCTATAATTGAATGTTTGAATTGTAAGAAAGCTTGTTATAATAATTATTATAAATTTCCTTTGACACAAAACCTATTTGATCAAGATATTAGCGAAATATGTTACTTATGTAGTCAATGTTATTAGTTCTCTTAAAAAATTTGAATAAATTACTTTATTATAATTAGACTTAAATACAAAAAAATTAAATAATTATTATAATGAGTGAAATAACGAAAACCGTAATATTAGTCTCAAAAGAAGGTGAACAATTCACTGTTGATAAAGATGTAGCTTGGCAAAGTGTTTTGATGAGAACTATGTTAGAAGACGATGATGATGATTCAATACCAGAAATTCCTTTACTAAATGTTTCCAGTAAAGCTTTGGTAAAGATAATTGAATTTTGTCAATATCATCATCAGAATGGTCCAATGAAAGAAATAGAAAAACCTTTGACTAATACTGATTTAAAAGTGGTAGTGTCAGAATGGGATGGAACATTTATTCAGAGTTTTGAACAAGAAGATTTGTTTGAACTTATTATGGCTGTTAACTTTATTGATCTACAACCATTGCTAGATCTAGCTTGTGCTCAGGTAGCAACGCAAATTAAAGGTAAGACTCCAGAAGAGATTAGACAAACCTTTAATATTGAAAATGATTTTACACCAGAGGAAGAAGAACAGATTAGAGAAGAAAATAAATGGTGCACTGATTAAATAACTTAAATAATAAAAATATTTTTAAAAATATTATATTTATATACGATGTACCTTAAATAATATGATTGTCATAACAGAAGAATCAGATAATTTATCAGAATATATGTATTATGATAAAATAATAGAGGTTAAATATGAAGAAATTGTAGATAAAACTATTGAAGTTTTAGAAAATTATGATCATTATTATACAAAATTATTTTATTAATTTAATTTCATTTAATATATCTCTAACACTATTCTTAATATTTTTTACATTTGGATACATCTTTTCTAACTTTGTTGTATCCAAAAAGTTATTGGATCTACCAGCTGCTAAAATCTTATTTTGTTCTTCAACTGTAAAATTTTTCCAAGTAAATTCAGGATCTACTATTTCTTTATACATTTCTAAGATCTCATTGTGAGATATTAAACCAGGATTTGTTAAATTAACAGTTCCAGTAACACCTTTTTCAGCCATGTTTATAGCCATAGGTAAAAGCTCGGGTAGGACAGTCATTGAATTAGGAATAGAACAGATTTTTTCATAAGTGGTAATTTTAGTAATGAAATTTCTTCCACTTTTACAAGCTGTAATTGGCATTCTAATTCTTAAATTTAAAGTATTTTGTTCAAAGAAATGCATTAATTCATCTGTAAATCCTTTAACTGTAGAATATGATGAGTCAAAGAAGTTAGGTTTAGATTCTTCATCAAATCCATTCACTTCTTGACCAAAAGGATGATCTTCATCAAATTTAAATATACACCCAGTTCCTAAATAAGTTAAATGTTTATTATGTTTTTGAGCTAATAAGGCTAAAAGTAAAGGACTAAATAAATTATCTCTAACATTATCATAAATTTTTCCTTTTTGTTCTAAATAATCTATAGTAGTATATTTTTTATCTCCTATAGATCCATGAGTTCTGCCTATAAAAGACATAATATGAGTACATTCTGACTCCATAACTTCTTTTTCTAAAGCTTCTTTATTATTTACTCTAACTTGACCTAAAATAATAGTATGTGTTGTTTTTTTTAAAATTTCAATAACTTGATTACCAATCCAACCTTGATGTCCATAAATCAGTATTTGCATATATAATAATTAAACATAATAATAATAAAACATCAACCAATTTATAAATCTTAATATTATAAATATTTATATGAACTTATTAATAACTGGAGGATGTGGTTTCATTGCAAGTAATTTTATTAATTACTATTTTGATAAAAATGAAAGTAAATTAAATAAATTAGTCAATTTAGATGCAATGTATTATTGTGCTGATGAAAAAAATGTGAATAAAAATATAAGAGATAACAATAAATATAAACTTATAAAAGGTAATTGTGCAAATATAGAATTAATAACTAATATTTTAAATGACTATAAGATAACTCATGTTATTCATTTTGCTGCTCAAAGTCATGTGCAAAATTCTTTTGAAGATTCTTTACAATATACTCATGACAATATTATGGGAACTCATGTTTTATTAGAATGTTGTAGAAAATATAATAAAATAGAAAGATTTATTCATGTTTCTACAGATGAAGTTTATGGAGAATCTATGATTTCTGTAGATGAAAAGCATAAAACTGAACATAGTGTTTTATGTCCTACTAATCCTTATGCTGCTACTAAAGCTGGGGCTGAATTAATAGCTCAAAGTTACAATCATTCTTTTGGAATGCCAATAATAATTACCAGAGGTAATAATGTTTATGGACCAAATCAATATCCTGAAAAATTAATACCTAGATTTATTAAATTATTAAAAGAAGATAAAAAGGTTACTATTCAAGGTGACGGTTCTTGTGTAAGAGCATTTTTACATGCTTATGATACAGCAACCGCTTTTGAATGCATTCTAGAAAAGGGTCAAATAGGAGAAATTTATAATATTGGATGTGATGAAGGTATGGAATATTCGGTTATGGAAGTGACAAAAATGTTAATAGAAATGATAAAAGAAACAAAAGATTATGATCAATGGATAACTTACATTGAAGATAGACCTTTTAATGATCAAAGATATTACATTAGTAATCAAAAATTAAAAGATTTAGGGTGGACAATAACTGTTGATTTTATCGATGGTTTAAAGAATTTAGCAATAAAAAAATATATAACATTATAAACTTATTAATTACAGTTATATTCTTTATTTAAGTCTACCATGTTATTTATTTATTTATTTATTTATAATAATTAAATAAATAATGAAATTAAAAAAGTATATTTTTAAAAATAATTTGAATGAAGATATTAATTATTTGAATGAAGATATTAATTATTTAGATGAAGATATTAATTTTTTAATAAGTATGTCTACATATCCTAGAAATTTTAAAAGCACTAAATTATTGATTAAAGAAAGTTTAGATACTTTATTAGCAGATTTACCAATAAATTTTAAACCTTTTTTATTAATTGTAGGAGATGATTATGATAATATATATTTTGAGTTAAAAGATTTAATAGATGAATATAATATTAAATATGAAATTCATAATATAAATAAAAATAATGCATTAAGAGATTATAATTGTAATAAGGAATTAAAGTGGCAACATGCATGCACTCGATCATTAATACATTCATATGAGTTTAGTTTAAATAAGAATTTTGATTATATAATGACAATATCAGATGATGATAAATATAGCTCGTCATATTTTAAAAATATTTTAAATGTAATATCAAGTCATTCTGAAGTAGATTTAATTTTCAGTGCCGGTATTTATTTAAATAAAACCATATTACCGAGAAAATTAAAAAGAAAAACAATTTATGATTATCCTTTACCTTGTGATACAATTGCTACAGGTATTACATTCAATTCAAAAAATAAAATTTTTATAAAAGATATTATTCAATTATTAAAAAATAGATGGGATCATATAAATAATAATTTAGATAAATCAGATATTCCTCAAGATGCATTAATGTGGGATTATTTGAGTAAAAAATTTAAAGCTAAAATATATAGATCATATTTTATTAAAAAAGTACTGGTTTTTCATGATACTGAACAAACAATATTTAAAAATTTTAGATAGTTCTTTTTTTAAATTTTTCTAAATTATAAATGCTTTTTTTTTCTTTTCCATCAATATTATTACAAAGAACTAATATGATTGAATTATCAAAATTATTTAGACTTAACCAAATATCATTAGGTACAAAAATACATTCATTTTCATTAATTTTGAATGTTTTATTATTTTTACCATCAAATAATTTAATTTCAAATGATCCACTTTGACAAATAATTAGCTCTCTTATATTATTATTAGAATGATCACCTCTACTCCCTTCATTATTTAAATCATTAAAATAAAACATATTTGTAATTTTAAAATCAATATTATATTTTTTACTAATTAAATCTAAATCTATGTTAATTAAACTTCCTGGTTTATTATCTGTTTTTAGTGTTTTTAAGTTAATTTTAAAAATATTTTCCATATTTTATTTAAATATAGAAAATATTTAATTTAAATAAATTTTATTTTTTTATGACTAAAAAATATATTAACCATTATTAAAAAATAAAAAGTATTTATTATTAATGAAATTAAAAAAAATATCAAAAAAAAAATATAAAATTCCAGAAAATGAAGAATATGGAATTCCAGAAAATAAAGAATATACATGCATGTTACCAGAAGAAGGAATTCATAAAAATAAAATTATTCATTGTGATATCATAAGTTGGTTGTAAATCAGATATCAATATAGAATTATTTAATATTTTAAAATACGATAAAAATAATACATTTATTATGATATCTAATGATGGATTAGCATTATATTTTAGAAAAAATTTTTATAAAGTAATTACATATAAGCTTAAATTAGGGTTTGAAAAAGCCAAACAAAAAAATCCAGATATAATTTTACAAGATGGTAGTAATGATTTTTTGAGTGAAAATTTTTTTATACAAATTAAAAATAAATACAAAGAAAATGATTTACAAATGTTTGGTTTTAATAAAACAGTAGAAGAAAATTCAAATTTAATGTTTATTTTAAATATTAAACATAATAAAATAAATGATGAAAATATTATCTTTCTATGGGATGGTACATATTCAAACGAATTTTATAAAAACAGAGGAAAACAATTATATTTTAGTGGATCCGCTATAGGAGCAAATAGAAAATTATATCAAAATGAAAAATTCTTCTTTGATGCAGATGAATGTTTAATGGAATTAAAAATGACTGATACAATAGAAAATGTAAGTAAAGTTTTTGTAAATGATGTAGTTTCATTAAATATAAAATCAGATCAAGATTTTACTAATTCAAATGTTATATCATACTCTATTGATTTAAAAAATAAAGATAATAAAATTTTAAAATCTTTAAATAAAAACAACTATAAAATCTTAAAAGATTACAATCTATTAAAAAATATATTAAATAATATAGATGATAAAAATATATTAAATAATACATATGAAGAAAATATATTAAATATATTTAAATGCATATTTTAAAATTTTCAAAAAATTGTATAATAGGTAAAAATAATTATATTCAATCAGGAGTAAAACTTTTTGATAATATAGTTATAGGGGATAATAACAAAATTTATGATGGAACAGTTATATATCCCAATACAAAAATAGGTAATAATAATGTAATATTAAATAATAATATTTTAGGTGAACATCCTATAGTAACAAATACTGCAAATAATAATTTTGAAAAAAAAATTTTTAATGGTCTAGAAATAGGTAATAATAATTTTTTTCATGTTAGTAATTTAATTTTTAATGGATATGTGAGCAAAACTATAATAGGAAATAATAATAAATTCCTAGCAGAGGGACATATAGGTCATGATACAAATATTCATAATAATGTTGTTCTTTATCCAAGAGTTATAACAGGTGGTATTTCAACACTAATGGATTATTCTACTATTGGAATGCAATCTTCTATACAACAAAATTCCGTGTTGGGTAAATATTCTATGATAGGAATGGGAAATATTGCTAGCCATAATGTTTTTCCTTATTTTATATATTTTAATCAAAAATATTTAAGATTAAATAATATAAAAATTCCTGATAATTTTAATTTAGATGTAAAAATACTTAATAGTATTATAGATGATATTAAAATAGAATTTAAAAACAAGAATGAAATAAATAATATTTTTTTAAATAAATATGATTTATCACCTCAAGTACAAACAGATATTATAGAATTTTTAGATCTAATAAAAATAAAAAAAATATAGTAATTCCAATCATAAAATCCTTTTTTATTTTTTAATCCTAATTTATTATCATTTATCATTTTTTCTAACAAATCTATAGAACTTGTATAATTATTAAGATTACTTTTTTCTAAATTTTTTAAAATTGACAACACTACATCTATACCTATATAATCACATAATTTTAAAGGTCTCATTGGATGACCTAATCTCAGTTTAATTGCTTTATCAATATCTTCTTTTGATGCAATATTTTCAGAATATAAATTAATTGCATTTGCTATTTGAGGAATTAATAATTTATTAACTATAAAACCAGGAGAATCTTTACATAAAATAGGCTCATAATTTATTTGTTTTATAAATTCTTTTGAATCATTAAGTGTCTTTTTAGATGTATTATTACCAGAAACAATTTCAACTAATTTCATTTTTGGAACAGGATTAAAAAAATGCAATCCAATAAACCTACTATTATTTTTAATACTATAACCCAATTGATTAATAGATAGAGATGATGTATTTGTAGATATTATACAAGATTCATCGACATAATTATTTATTTCATTAAACAAATATTTTTTATCAGATAAATCCTCTTTGATAGATTCAATTACCATATCACAATCCTTTAAATAATCAAAATTAGATGTTAAATGTATTTCATTATTCTTATCATATAAATTATTTTTTTTGTTAATGTATATTTTAACTTATCACTATTTGTATTAAGCGTATTAGAATTTTACATTTACTCCAATTATTTTTAAATTATTTTTGCACAATGTTTGTATAATTCCTCTTCCCATAGGTCCCAATCCAATTATACCTATTTTTTTATAATCATTATTATATTTATTTATAAATAATATTTTTTAAATATATCACTCAATAAATATTTATTTTAATATAAATATTTAATATTTAATAAAAAATGATTAAATTTCTTGATCTAAAAAGCGAAATAGATGAAATAAAAGATGAAATTCAATTTAAAGTAGATGAAATTTTTTATGATAAAACAAATTTCATTCTAGGTGATGAATTAAGTCAATTTGAGAATAATTTTAAAAATTATATTGGAACCAATTATTGCATTGGAGTAGCTAATGGAACAGATGCTTTAGAAATAGCAGTACAATCTTTAGGATTAGATACTGATGCAGAAATAATAACACAAGCTAATACATTTGTTTCAACCTGTTTTGGAATTTCTTGTAATAAACATAAAATTAATCTTGTTGATATTCAAAAAGAAAATTTTCATATAGATTTAGATTTATTGGAAAAATCAATTACTTCTAAAACTAAAGCTATCATAATAGTTCATTTAACTGGAAGTTCATGTAATATGGATAGACTAATGGAAATTGTTAATAAACATAAATTAATATTAATTGAAGATTGTGCTCAAAGTCAAGGTGCATATTATAAAGATAAAAGATTAGGTACTTTTGGTTTATTGTCAACATTTAGTTTTTATCCTGGTAAAAATCTTGGTGCACTAGGTGATGGTGGTGCAATTTGTACTAATAATCTAAATTTATGTGATAAAATTAGAAAAATTAGAAATACCGGATGTATTGAAAAATACAAACATGAATTAATTGGTAGAAATTCTAGATTAGATACATTTCAAGCCGCAGTTTTAGATATTAAATTAAAAAGATTAGACATGAATAATCAAAAAAGAAGAAATATAGCTGATTTATATAGAAAATTATTAAAAAATGTTATAGAAATAGAGTTACCAAAAATTGTAGATGGTTGTGTCCCAGTATATCATTTATTTATAATTAAATGTTATAAAAGAGATGAACTTAAAAAATATTTAGAATCAAAAAATATTCAAACAGGTATTCATTATCCAATTTCTATTGCTGATTTACCATGTTACAAAGATTATTTTGATAAATCAAAATTTCAGAATGCAATTGAAAACTCTAAAAATATATTATCTTTACCAATGTATCCTAATTTACCTAAAGAACATGTTGAAAGAGTATGTAAAGAAATCATAGATTTTTATATTTATGATTTCCCCTTTTAAAAATAAATAATCATATCCTTTTTAAAATATAAATATATATAAATACTTTAATGAAGAATAATGAGGAAGATTTTAATAAATTAGTAAATGATTTTATTTTTTAATAAAAATTTATTTATATATATATATATATATATATATATATATAAATGAATAATGAAGATTTTTACAAGATTTTACCAGGATTTACAATGGGTTTAACACGTGCAGCAATCTCACATCCTTTTGAAATGATGAAATTAAAATCACAAATTGGAAATAAAGATGTTTTTAAAAATGTTTTTAAAGGTATTCATTATTCACTAATAACTAATGCATTAGAAAGAGGTATTCAATTTGGATTATATGAAAAATTTAAATTAAATGATAATAATTTAACATCCTCTGCTAAGGCTAGTGTCGTGTCAACCTCCTTGAGTTTACCTTATAACATAATATTACTTAGAAATATAGTGATGAAATCAACTATAAAAATACCTAAAAATATATTTTATAAATCAATTGGATTAGAATATACCAGAAATTTATCAGGTTCTATATTATTTTTGTCTTCATATAATTTTATGAAAGACAATGATTTTCCTATTATTGTAAGAGCACCTGTTGCTAGTTGTTTTGTTTGGGCATTAACTTATCCAATTGATTCTTATAAAAATATTTTAATATCCAATATTAAAAATGAATCAATTAATATAAAAAGATTATATAAAGGAATTCAATATCCATTGATTAGATCAGTACCATCATCTATAATAGGTTTCTATGTATACGAATTTATGCTAAAATATATATCATCAGAATAATAAAATATTTTATTATAGCATGTAATTTCATGTTTATTAAATTAATTTTATTAAATTTACTATATTATCAATGTCAGAATAATTCATATCTTTATTACATGGTAAGCATAATATTCTATCATAAATAATACATGTATTTTTAGTTTTTTTTAATGGATGATAATATTTTTTACAAAAAATATCATTTTCTAAAAATTTCTTTTTTATTTTTAATGATAATTCCTCATTTTTGAATAAAATACAAAAACAAGAAATATTTATATTATTATTATCATGAAAGCTTGGATATAATTCAATGTCTAAATTATTATTATTTTTTTGTTTAATAAAATAATTATATAAATCACGATGTTTTAGAATAATAATATCAAAATAATCATAAAGGTATTGTAAAATGAAAACTGCTGATATATCAGACATTTTACAATTATTAGCATGCATTGAATAATAATTTCCATCATTTTTATTATTAATACCAAAATTAATCATATTCCTAATAATATTTTCGTATTTTTTATCTACTATAATTGCACCACCTTCACCAAATCCAAATGGTTTTGTATGATGAAAGCTAATGACACATCCATTTCCATAATTTAAAGAATTTTTATTTTTATAAAAAGTATAATGTGTTGCTGCATTATCAAATATTAAAAATTTATTATTTTTATCACAATATTTAACATATTTATCAATATTTACAATATTACCAAATATATTTGTTACTATTAATCCACCAATATCATTATTTACTTCATTTAAATCTAATCCTCCTTCAAGATCTATATCTAATATAATTGATGTTTTTAATGTACCTTGATTTGATGGTGGAAATGTAAATGATTGTGTTGCCCATTGAATATCTTTATTATGATATAAATTAAATGCATAAGTTAATATTTGCAAACCTAAAGATGCATTTACAATTGCTATAACGGATTTATTGTCATCTAAAATGTATTTACTATGAATAAATTTTTCTAATAATTCAACATTTGGTCCATAATTTGTAAATTGGTTATTTTTTTCACATTTTTGTAATAATAATTTTATTTTTTCATAATTTATATTTTTATCGGGGACCCAATTTATCATATGTATAATAAATATATATGTTATTTTTTTTTGTTATTTTTATCCACCATAACTTATTTTTATCTACACATAACTAATTTTTTTGTTATTTTTATCCCCCATAACTAATTTTTTTTTTATTTTAATATGTAAATACATGTTAACTGACATTAATAAAAAAAATATAATTTTATTAACAGGACAATGTTCTCTTCATAATGCAAGAATGGAATTTGGAAATTTAGGAAATTTTTATGTTATTCAACCTTTGATAGATAATTTAAATAAAAAATTTAAGGATTATACAATTTATTCAACTCTTCAATTCTCAAATAATTTTTGTAAAAAAAATAATATTAGATTATTACCATTAGATTATTATTATTCTTTTGAAGAACAAAATAAAAATTTAGAAAATACCTTATATGAGTTAGATTGTTCTTATAAATATAAAAATGGAGAAAGTACTATTATGACTGATTTTATGAAATATATTATAAAGAGTAAATTTGTTATAGAATTTAATGGTGATATTTGGGGAGATAATGCTGATTGTTTTGGTGAAAATAGATTTTTAATAGGATTATATAAAACAATTATTTTTCAAAATTGTAATAAAAATGTTTATAATTTTGCAGGTTCACCAGGTCCATTCATTAATAATATAAAATATATTGAATTAATTAAAAATACATTTAAAAACTATAAATATCTAGTAAATCGTGAAAAAATAAGTACTCAATTATTAATAAATGATAGTTTTGATAAATCAAATATACATAGTTATCCTTGTCCATCATGGTTATTTAAATCAAATTTATCAGATAGTGAAATAAATTCATTATATTTAAAAGATAATATTAATAGAAATAATCAAGAATATTTAATTGGTTTAATTCTATGTGGATGGAATATAAAAAAAAAAAATTGGGATGATAAAACATACGAAGAAAATGACTTTCATGAAATAATAGAAGTCATAAAATATATTAATAATAATTATACAAATTCTAAACTAATTTTAATATCGCATAATAATTCATTTGATCATGAATCACAAAGGATGAATAATGGTAGAGATTTTACTTTACTAAAACAATTATATGAATATCTTAAAAATAATAATAATTTAAATATGGAAAATATTATTTTAAAAGAAAATCCTACAACAGCAAATGAAACAAAAGGTTTTATAAGCAAATTAGATTTTATGATAAGTGGAAGACTACATGGCTCTGTTGCAGCATTAACTAGCTGTATTCCTACAATAATGTTAAAATATATGAATGGTCCAAAATGCCATAAATTAGATGGTTTTGCAGAATTTATAAATTATAATGAATATATTTCAGAAGTAAATGGATCTACAATTTGTAAAAAATTTGATTTTATTTATGAAAATAAAAATAAAATTATAGACCATTTAAAATTTAATATAGATAAGGTTAAAATGAAAGTATTAGAGAGTTTTAATTTACTAGATTAATTTAACAATACTAATTTATAAATGTAAATTATATTAAAATATAACTTTTATTTTTATAATTTATTTCTATTATATTATATTTTTTATTATCATTAAATTCATTTAAATTTAATTCCATTTCACTATTAGAATTTGATTCTTTATTATGATTTATAATTTTAAATTTATATTTTTTATATAAATTTATTGCTTTATGATTATTATTATTAACTGATAAACCTAATATTTTAAAATTTAAACTTTTAATATTATTAATTACATAATTGAATATAATTTTTGAATATCCCATATTTTGATATTTATTTACAACAAAAATTTGTGATATATATGATTTTAAATTTATAAAATCATTACAATAATAAATGCATATTCCAATTATTTCAATTGTTGATGATATGTTACTAAAATTATTAAAATTAATTAAAGCTAATATCCTTCCTTTTTCTTTTATTTTATTAAGATAATCATCCATATTACCATTCACTTTAATATAATCATTTTTATTTACTTCATCTATAAAAATATTTTTAATTATCTCAGGGATATCATCATTTTCATCTTTTATTAAAAATCCAAGCATATAAAATATAATAATATTTTAATTTAAATTAAAATTAATTAAACAGTATGATTTATATGTTTTTTATTTTAAATAATTTTAAAAGTTTTCCATAGCTACTTAGGGTTAAGATATTATTATGATTTGTCGGTCGTCAATAAAAATTATATATATATATATATATATATATATATATAATAATGAAATTAAAAAATATAATAATTGCTAAAGAAAGAGAAGAAGAAGAAAATGATGAAGATGAAGATGAAAATGAAAATGAAAATGAAAATGAAAATGAAAATGAAAATGAAAATGAAAATGAAAATGAAAATGAAAATGAAAATGAAATAATAAATAATAATTATTTTAAAGATCTAAATGAAAACAAACATTTTTTTAATTGTGTTAGTGTTAAAAATGAATCTATTTATTTAGAAGAATATATCTACTACTATATTGGTATGGGTTTTACTAAATTAATTATTATTGATGATTGTTCAACAGATAATACTTTTGATATAGTTAAACCTTATTTAAAACTAGATCTTGTAGATTATTATAAACAGATTTATAATTATGATTTATGTACAATACAATTAATAAAAATTGATAAAAATGGTTTAAATACTAAATTACCATCTAGAAAATGGATAAAAGAAATAAATTGTGACAGATTAAATCAAAAAAGAGATTTAATTATTCAATATTATAAAAAAATATTTAATAGATTTATAATTTTATTTTTGGATATAGATGAATTCATATGTTTAGATAAAATTAATAAATTAAATTATGAGTTATTAGAAAAAATTAGTAAAAATTTTAATTTAAATAATTCATTTCAATTAAAAGAAAAATTCCATTATACTAAATTAGATGATAATGGTTTTATTAATTTAAATGAAAATATATATCATATTAAAGACCATTATTTAAATAACAAAGCTGTAATGTATGTTAATAATAATTTTTCTTATAATTTTAAACATAAAAATGCACATAAATCGTACTTAGATAATGTGAATGAATCAGAAATAAATTATATAATTCTTGATATAGAATATAAGCATATAAGATCATCTTATAAGAGAGCAATTCAAAATATAGAAAAATATGATAAAAAAAGATGTAATTTTTATTATAAGAGTAAAAATGCTTTAGAAAGATATCATCAAAGCTTACAGAAAAAATCTAATAGTAAAATTAATTCAGAATATATTAATAAATCTAAAATATTATTTACAAATTTTATAACAAAATATAAATTTTTATTAGTTAGAAGCTTTATAAATTTCCAAAATGAAAAAATAGATGAAAATTTATTAATTAATTCATTAAAAAAAATATTTTCAAATATAAAAATTGAACAAGGGTTGATTTTTTATAATATAAAAGAAATATATGATAAAATTTTGAAGATGAAAAAAGAACCTAAAAAATATTATATATGTTTTATAAATATTAATAATATGATTGAATATTATGAAAATTTTTTTATTGATAAAAATGATTGTTTGATTATGTATAATAAAAAAGAAATGCTTCCTCATTTATATAAAAATTTAAAAATAAAAGACAACTTGTTTGTATTAATAATATGTGAAGATAATTTTGAGTAAGAAAAATTTCAAGAATAAATTATCAGTTAAACCTTATTTTATTATATAAATTTTCAATTAATAAATAAGTTCATTACTATTGCACTTATTTAATATTATCAAATGTTGAAATATCTATTTTTATTTAGTATTTCTATAATATTCTAATAAAAATTATCTTTTACTTTTTGTTTTAAACCATTATTATTATATTTTTTTTAAATAAATTATAAAAATATATTATTATTAATAATATATTTTTATTTTCTATGTCTTGGAAAATAATTATCAATCTCATATTGATTTTTTATTTTTTCATAAACTTCATGATTTAATATATTTTTATAAATTGTATAATCATAATTATTTGTGCTAATTTTTTCTTTAAATTTATATAAAGAATCATTATCTTTTAATCCTCCTCCTAATATAATTTTTTTATTTAATCCAAATTCTTTAACAACTGAATTTAATAAATAATCAGTTATATAATTTGAACTCTTATCATTACAACTTAAATGATAATGTACAAAATTATTATATAAAAATAATATACTGCATCCAATTAGTTCTTTATTATTATTATAAATATTAATTATTTTATTATTGTTACAATTTTCTATTTGTTTATAATAATTTTCATTAAAATAAAAATATTTTGAAGCATTTACTTTATCCATTGTAATATTATATAATTTAATAAAATATTTATTTAATGTACCAGGTTTTAAGTCAATTATTTCATAAGAATAATTATCTTTTGATGCCTTTTTTAATTTATTTCTTGCTGATGATCTTAAAATTTTGTTATAATAAAAATTAAAATCATTTATTTCTACACTAAATATTTTTTTTGATGTAATTATTTCATAATATTCTGATATATTAATGTTTATATAAGGATTTTGTCTAACTACTTCTGTTAAATAATTTCTTTTATATGCTTCTTCTCTAAATAACGATATAAATTCATCATAAGTTTCCTGATTTTCAAAATAATAACCACTATAACCATATGGTGTTATTAAATCGTAATATTTTATATTTTCAAAAATATATTCTTTTTTTAAATAAACATAAATTAAATCTTTATACTGGCATAATTCCCATATAGCATCATCTGAATATTCAGATGCTTTTCCGTATTCAGGTGTGAAAAAAATATCTGGATAATTTATATTATTAGGTAAATTATTAAAATTATAAAAATTCATATATATATATATATATATATATATTTTCTATATATATATATATATATTTTCTATATATATTTTATATATAGAAAATATATAATGAAATTAAAAAAAAAAGAAAGAGAAAGAAATTCCAAAAAAAAAAAAGAAGATATAAAATTTAAATTAGCTTTATATTCACCAGTAAAAAATGAAAAAAGATTAAAAGAATGGATAATATATTATAAAAATTTAGAAATAGATCTATTTATTATTAAAGATGATTTTTCAGAAATATCACCAAAAGTATATTTCGAAGAATTAAATATCACTAATTATGAAATTATTGAAGGATGTGAACCTTATTGGAATTCTATAACTTTAAGAAGTTCTGTAAAATCATATGCTAGAACAAAAATATTTGATGATCATATAATACCACTATGTAAAAAACATAATATTGATTATTTATTACAATTTGATAGTGATGAATTTCTATATTTAAATTATTTTAAAAATATACAGGAAATGTTAAATCATTATCAGCCATTTGATGAATTAAATATTAATTGGTTAATATTTTATGATAATTGTTTAAAAGAAAATAAAACAAATAGTTTAATTAAATCTTCAAATTTATCCGGAAAATATCTTAATAGATATACAAAATCTATAACGAAAGTAAGTTCTATTATAACAGGAAGGAATGCTCATAATTGTTTAATAAAAAAAAATTCAGTAATTAAAAATATATGGAATCAAATAATACCAAGTTTAGAAAATAAATGTGGATTTTTCAAAAAAAAAAATTCAGTAATTAAAAATATATGGAATCAAATAATACCAAGTTTAGAAAATAAATGTGGATTTTTCAAAAATTTTTCATATAATAAAGCACCTATTTTTATTGCTCATTATGTTTTTAAAGATATTAAAAATTATGTTGAAAGAAAATTATGTGCAGATGATGGAAATTTTAATTTAATATTTAATAAATATTATGATTCTGATCCAAAAACAATTGAAGAAAAACAAAAATTAATAAAATATCATAAAGAAAATAAAAATGATTTGATTGATTATATTTATTATTTAAGAAATGGAGATGTAATGAATATAAAAAAACAAGAGGATAAACATAAATTATTCGAAAAAAATAAAGAATTTTACAAAAGATATTATACGTCTTATGGTCATGATTTTGAGAATAAATTACCTAATAAAGAATATTATTATACAGAAAATATTTTATTAATAAACTTTTTTTACAATAATAATCTTTTTCTTCTTTAATATCTTTATTAAATTATATTATTGCTAATAGAATTTTATGGGATTGGTTTATAGCTGTATCAATAGCAGGTGCAATAGGATCTTATATAGGTATTAAATTAAATAAAAAAGTTATGGAAAAACTACAAAAACAATCCTATTTAATATTTTTTATTGGTATCATAATTTTTATATCTATTGTAACTATGTGTATTTATTTTGCAACAAATAGCCCAAGTTTTGGAATAAATAAATTATGTTAAACATCTTAAAAGTTTACTTTATTTAGTATTAATCAATGCATAATAAAGTAATTAATACCTTAAGAGTACTTTCTGCTGAAATGGTTCAAACGGCTAATTCTGGACATCCAGGTATGCCTTTAGGATGTGCTCCAATGATGTACGTCTTATGGTTAAAAATAATGAATTACAATCCCCAAAATCCTAATTGGTTGAATAGAGATAGATTTATTTTATCTAATGGTCATGGATGTGCTTTACTCTATAGTATTTTACATTTAGTTGGGTTCCATATTGATTTAGATGATCTTAAAAAATTTAGACAATTAGATTCGATAACACCTGGACCTGCATAAGCAGAGAAAAAAGGAGTCACACCAGGGGTAGAAGTTACCACCGGACCATTAGGTCAAGGTATTGCAAATGGAAATTTAGTTATGGATTATTTTGGATTGTCAAAAGATAAAAGAAAAATTGATTAAATATTAGATAGTTTTAATTAATTAAATAATCTAAAATTTAACCATGCAAAAAGCAATTTATGTGGGAGCAGGAACAGATATTTTACCTCTTCTATGTTATCCAAATATTAAAGAATGGATCTACATAGATTCACAACCGAATAATGAATTTGGTCCAAAGTATGTAAAGGAGTTTTCTAGACCTTATTTCATTAATGAATTTATCAATAAATTTTTTATGTTTGAATTTGAAATAAATAGCGTAAGTTATAAAAAAGAATTTATTGAATTCATCAATTTTAAAACTGACCAAAGAATTAAATATTATTTTAATACTTATTTACCTGATAAAATTGATAAAGTAAAAGATGTTATTAAAGAATGGGATACCTTAATTGTAGCAGGTCATCATCCTGATAGTTGTATTATGGATTATAAAAGAAAAAACTATCCTTCAACATTTATTGGTTTTACTCAAACTGTATACAGAAATGAAGATCATGATAATCATAATAATATAGTTGCCCAAATATTTAATGGGAAATATAAATTTGATACTTATCTTTACAATACTAGTCCAAATTGGTGGTATCTTTATTCTGAATTAGAAGATACAGTTAGAGATAGTAAAACATTTGATTCTAAATATGATTTTCTACCTGGTACTTTAATTAATTTAAATTATAGTATTATAAATAAGATAAAACAAATTTATAATTCAACTGATTTTGCAAGTAATAATTTTGAATATGATAGTTGGAATCAATTTCAAGAAATGTTATATTAATCAACCAGTTTTGGTAATCTAATTGCATATTCAAAATCTAAAAACCAATCAAATAAGTCTTCTGTAATATTTAGTGTTGGTTCTGATTTTGTTAATTGATTATGTAAGTTAATTATTTTTGATTTATGCATTTTAAAATAAATAGTATCTAAATAATAATTTTTAATTATTCTAATAATTTCTGATGGTAGACTTGACATTATTTATAATTAATTATTTGAATATGAGTTTTTTATTTATTTTTTTTTTCAATTTTTAAAGTTCTCTATAGTCTTGTTTTAAAGCTCTATAATATAGAAATACTACTAATAACACTTAAAAATAAAGCAAGTAAATTATAAAAAAATGGTATTCTTTTTATATTTCCTTTTAAGATTTTTCTTTACAATATTTTCAATATTATTAATGTTATTAGTAGTATTTCTATATTATAGAGCTTTAAAACAAGACTATAGAGAACTTTAAAAATTGAAAAAATAAATAAAAAACACATATTCAAATAATAAAATAAAAAAACAATGAATGATCTTTATTATGACATAATAAAATACGATTTAAATAAATTTTTAAATCTAAATGATAAAATAAGTTTGTCTATAGTCAATAAAAAATATAATTCAATACAAAAGAAAACAATTTTTTTTCATATCGGAGAAATAATTGCTAACAAGATTGGTGCTGAAGATCAAAACGATTATAAGATTATAAATAAGTTTAAATTTGATATAATGAAAGAAATTGTAGAAAATATCTTCGAAAGAAAACAAGTTAGTAAAGTAAAAAATTATGGAAAATCCATAACTTTGGGTAATTTATTGAAAATAAAGTCTAACGATTTAGAAGATTGTAAAAAATTATTATTAGAAAATAAATTAAAACATAATAACAATTATAATTCAATTTATAATACATCTGTCATTTTTAAAAAATTTTTCTATTTGACTTATGCTTTAATCTAATTGTTGATAATCATATGAATTATCATTTTTATTTTTAAAAATTTTGGCTAATGAATCCATAGGCCTAAATTTTTCTTTTTTTATTTCATTATTTTCACTATCATTTAATTTTTCAAAATCATTGATAATTATCTCAGGGGATAATTCAGACATATAAGAAAATATATACAGATACTTTTAAGCTATTTACAAAATTTATTATATCAATAAATAATCTTCAT